>Ga0315289_10005469_pt1 | contig 18772 bp, 10 predicted proteins | sample YL17G11_40_MG_FD_203452 | JGI IMG/M metagenome (GOLD analysis project Ga0315289, IMG submission 203452) | Sediment microbial communities from Yellowstone Lake, YNP, Wyoming, USA - YL17G11_40 | ecosystem: Environmental > Aquatic > Freshwater > Lake > Sediment | place: USA: Wyoming | collected...
CCCTGGGACGAAAACAGCCAGGCGCGGTTTCGCCCGACGTCAAGAAACTCCAGGGTCCATTCAGGCTCGGGCATCAACACTTTATACCAAATGGCGAAATTCAGGAACACTAAAGCCGCGATGACCCCCTTTCTGCTTAGTCGTCTCCTGGCCACGTATTCCCAGGCGATATACAGGATAATCCAATACAAGAAAATGAGATGCCAGCTCGGGGAGGCAGTTTTCACGTCAGCCCGGGGAAGGGACGAGAAAAAGCCAAGTATGGCAATCGTCATCTTGACCAGGAATTCGATTAAAACAGATAAAGTGGACGATATCCATCCTCCCAGCGGCGAAAAAACATAAAACCCGATCCCTGCCATCGACGAGACTGCCGCCAGAAATCCCACCGGCAGGTTGGCCACGAGACCCGAAATCGGAACGCGCTGAAAGTAATGCGCCATCAAAGGCATTACCGCCAATTGCGCGGCCAGAGTGCTGAGAAATGCTATTCCTGCCCAGCGCAACCATTTCAGCCAACGGCTCTGCAGGAAACCCAGTATCGAGATAGCTTTGGGGGCTGCGTAAACCAGGGCAAAAGTCGCCGCAAACGACAACTGCAGCCCGACATCAAACAACTGCAACGGCTTCAAGAGAAGCATGATCAGACCGGAGAAACAGAGAAGATTAATATAATCGGGCTTCCTTATCCAGCCATAGGCCACCAAGCCCACCGAGGCCATAATCGATGCCCGCACTACCGATGGCTGAAGCCTCGTCAATATTGCAAAGAAGAATACTATGCCCAACAGGATTACGACCTTGGCCCTACGAGGCGCCCTCAGCATGGTCAGGGGCACGGAAAAAAGAATCAGAACGATGCCGACATTCGAGCCGGAGACCGCCATCAAATGCATCGTGCCTGTGCGCCTGAACAGCTCCTTATGCTCTTCCGAGATTTCTTGCTGCTCGCCCAACACGAAACCAGAAAGAATCGCAGCTGCTTGCGGGCTCAGATATTTCTGCGTTTCCTCGAGCAGGAAGTCCCGGACGGGCGACACCACTCTGGAAATCACCGACCCGCCCTTTTTCAAAATCACAACGCCGCTGGGGCTTGCCACCGAAAGGGCGGCGTAGATTTCTCTGAAGCGAAGATAGGCCCCATAATCAAAACCATACGGATTACGGGCGCCTGATGGATTATAAAGATAGCCCGTCATTCTTATATGGTCCGAATGACCGGCTGTCGGCGCATCGCCCATTATCCTCGCTCTCAATCTTCCAACTGTAGGAACCCACTTTCCTCGCACCGAAATCGAATCTGTTTCCACCACCAGGTAGGTCCTATCGGGCCTCACATCGGGCTCTTCCACAACCGTGCCTATAACCTGAGTCCTGTCGACGAGCATCGCCATATTCGATATATGATTGGGCGGTTGAGTGCCAACCGACAAAGACGTCATATAACAGCCCAGAAGCAGAATCAGCGCCGCCGCCATGTAAGCCGCTATTCCGAGCCGGGACCGTTGATAAAAGACGACTGCGCCGAATAGCGAAATGACTGTCAATAAAAGAGGTATGTGATATGAGAGGCCGCTCGAAAGAGAAAAAAGAATGCCGGCCATGTAGAGCAGGAGAGCCAGTAAAGCGGGACGCTTCAAAATTATCGAACCCTGACTCATCCGGCCGATTTCCAGCGTCTGTGAGGCCAAAACCAGTGGTCAGGATAGCGCCGGATATATTCCTCGAGTAGCGACGTATATGCCTGGGTCAGGCGCCTTATATCTTCGTCCTTTTGGCCGCTGGACTCGATGGAGAACGGCCGCTCGATTATAATCCTCTGCTTCAATCCTTCTCGCACAATGAAGCCGCATGCCAGAGGGACACCGGTCTTTATCGAGAAAGCCGCGGGGCCTTTGGGGGTTGACGCCGGCCTGCCGAAAAACTGCACCATAACGCCGTCGGAACCCGCGTCCTGGTCCGAAAGCATGGCCACCATGCGGCCGCCGCGGACAGCTTTCACGACACCCCGAGCAGCCACGCCCAACTCAATCAGGCCAATTCCGAACATCCGTCGGCACTCATTCATCAGGTTGTTGACTTTGAGATTGTGCTGTTCGCCTACAAGGTAGTCGATGGGCCAGCCATCCTGCGCGATAAATGCCCCCATAAGCTCCCAGCTTCCAAAATGGCCGGTCACCATGACGGCGCCCTGTCCGCATTCTTTCATCTTCCGAAAGACTTCTCTTCCCTCCATCGTCACGAATTTCGAAAGCCCCTTTCTTTTCAAGGATGGAAACAGGCCGTACTCAATCATGCTTTTGGCAAAATTGCGATAAGCTCTCGATCCAATTTTGACGTACTGGGAAGCGGTATATTGTGAGCCAAATGAATTCCTCAAATTTTCAAGAGTCACCTTGCGCCTGATCCTGAAAAGGGAAAAGCCCAGAACGCCGATCAAATCCCCAAGAAGAAGAGCCAGCCTGTAAGGTATGAGGTTTACAAGGGCCAGAACGAACTTTACCGCGGCATATTCTAATTCATACCTGATTCTCTTCGTCATAGTAACCATCGAAATATTGTTTGTAGCTGTCGTCTGCAGGATTGATCATCTCTTCTCGCTTCCAGCGCTTCCTGGTTCTGGCGTTTTGAGCCTTCTTGGCGACGAAAAGAAATATGAATACTAATGCCAGGATTATCCAGAAAAGCTCGCTGTCGACCAGAAAGAAGAAGAAATGGTATTGGCGGGACGTGCGGGCCTGCCAGGTCGTTATCCAGTTGACGTAATCTTGGCCCATGACCGATTTCCAACTCAGGTAAAAATCGGCGTTGCGCCTGTACATTTCCAACAGGTCGGGAAGAACATAGGGATCGCTTTCGCGCAGCAGGTTCGATGCCGCCAGGTACGACTCGGTGTAAGCCAGATTTGCCTGCACTCCCTTGAACGTAGATAAATTCTCAAGCTGGTGCAGCGGTATGAGATTCCCGGTCCAGGCGGCTCTGGCAACCAGGATATCTTGTCCTATATGCCATTCCCCCGAAATATACATGGCGAATCCTTCGTGCAGCCACCGCGGCAGCCAGCGCCCCTTGGCGGCGCGGTCAATCATGATATGCGCCAGCTCGTGCCCGATCAGCTCGCCAAAAGACTTGCCGATGCGCATGTATTTGGGCGACTTGATCACGATTTTGGCCTGGTCGAGGAGCGCAATGCCCGCGCCCCAATCCGGCGGCGTGACGCCTGTATCCTGCAAGAATTCCTTCTCGGTCGAGGCCAGATACAAGTCAACAGTGGTGTCCAGCTCGCCTCCGATTATTTGCGAGATCCTCTTTTCGAAATAACCCAGATAAAACCTGGCCGAGTCGGCATAGATGTCATCGGCTGGATGAATAGTAAAGCCGGCGAGAGCCGTTATGGGCGCGGCTGCCAGGCAGAATAAAGCACAAAAGCCCAGAATTCGCATCCGGGCTTTATGTCCGATGACGATATTCAAACTCAGCTCAGATCGTAGCTTTCGCCGGGTTTCAAAACAATCCCCTCGGCCCCCAGCGGCTTTATCCGATTCACGAATTTCACAGGATTGCATGCGATCAGATCGAAAGTGTTGTAGTGCATGGGGATGGCCTTCCTGGGCGAAAGGAATTCCACCGCCTTAACCGCGTCGGAAATATCCATTGTGAAATTGCCCCCGATCGGCAGAAGAGCGAGATCGATCTTGTCTAATTCGCCGATCAATTTCATATCGAGGAATAGGCCCGTGTCGCCGGCATGGTAAATGACTTTGCCGCCAGTGCGGATGATGAAGCCCGCCGGCTCGCCGCCATAAAGATTGGAATTCCCCAGGGTCGAGCCGTGGTGAGCGATAGTAAGTTTCAGGGAGCCAAATGGGAAATCATGGCCCCCGCCGATGTGAAGCGGATGAGTTTTCTGCACCCCCTGCTCGCCGCAGTAGGTGGCGATCTCGTAATTGGAAATGATCATGGCGTCGCTTTTCTTGGCCAGGCCGATGGCGTCGCCAAGATGATCGCCGTGGCCGTGTGAAATGAGAATGAAATCGATCTTTTTCTGGGCCTCGCTTATTTTTGCCACCGGATTCCCTGTTATGAACGGATCGATCAGGATCTTCTGAGCACCATTATCGAGCAAAAAGCAAGCGTGGCCGACAAATGTTACCTTCACCATAGCTCCTCCGATTTCCCTTACGAGCAACTTATCCAGCGATCGCTATCACGTCAATCCAAAAAAGTCGCACAAAAAAATTATTCAAGCACCCTTTCGATTATTCCGCCCCCCAGGACTCGCCCATCATCATAAATCACCGCCGATTGGCCCGGCGTTATGGCCCTCTCCGGCTCATCGAAGGAAATTACGGCGCTATCACCGTTGAAATCCACTTGCCCTCGACTTCCCAGGTGGCGATACCTAACCTTGATTGTCACCTTGTCCGGAATCAAGCCTTTATCCGCCAGCAAGTTCAAATCGGTGACGCAAAACCTTCTTTTATAGAGATGCTCCTTTGTCCCCACCGTTATGCTCTTATCCGCGGTATTGATGCGTGTCACATAAAGCGGAACCCCGGCCGATACACCGAATCCCTTTCTTTGCCCTATGGTGTAATAGGCGTACCCTTTATGCTCTCCGATTTGCTTGCCACTCATATCGAAGATGGGGCCGGGCAGGAGCGAATCATCGTCCCATCCTCGCTTCCTGCGCACCGCATCGGCATAATTTCCGGCAGGGACAAAGCAGATTTCCTGGCTGTCGGGACGTTCGGCATTGGGGAATCCGCGCTTACGCGCCATTTCCCTTATTTTCGTCTTGGTATATTCGCCTACAGGCAGAAGCGTTTGGGCCAGAGCCTCCTTTCTTATCCCCCAAAGAGCGTAAGACTGATCTTTCTCCGAATCGACCCCCTTGAGCAAGCGGATATCGGAGCCTGACCTCTCAATCCTGGCGTGATGGCCAGTGGCGACATATTGGCAGTCGAGCTTTTCGGCCATGGCGAGCATTTCCCCCCATTTTATGAAACGGTTGCAATTAATGCAAGGATTGGGGGTCGTGCCGCGGCTATATGATTCGATGAAGTCATCGATCACGTTCTTTCTGAATGAATCTCTCAGGTCTATTACATAATGCGGCACATTCAACCTGGCGCAGACCGAGCGAGCATCGTTGATAAGCTCTATCGTACAACAGCCGCCATCAGGCGGCTCGAAATCGAGCTCGGTATAATCGTAAAGCTTCAGAGTGACGCCAATGACGTCGTAGCCCTGCTCCACCAATAGGGCAGCCGCCATGGAGCTATCGACCCCGCCGGATAATCCTACCAGAACTCTCTCGTTCATAAAAAAAGCCCCGGGGCGTCCGGGGCTCCTACAAGCTTTCCCTCAGCCTCGATTCCCTGCTTTCGAATACAGAGGGGAAATATCTCTCAATCGTCGCACTTCTTTGGCGAGAATATCCACCACGTAATCGACGTCTTCATCCTTGTTACTCCTGCCGAAAGAGAATCGGAGCGAGCCGTGGGCCAACTCCCCCGGCACCCCCATCGCCAGGAGCACGTGCGATGGTTCCGTGGCGCCGGACGTGCAGGCGGAGCCGGACGACACCGATATGCCCTTCATGTCAAGACTGAGTATCATCGCCTCCCCCTCTACGCCTTTGAACGACAGGTTCAGCGTATTCGGTACCCTGCGCGTGAGACTCCCATTGACATGAACGTCAGGTATGGCTTCTTTGACCCGCTCGTAAAACCTGGTCGTCATTGCTCTCAGCTTGACGGTCTCGGAGTCCATGTCGCGCCGGGCGACCTCCAGCGCTTTCGCCAACCCGATAACACCGGCCACGTTCTCGGTTCCGGCGCGCCTTCCCTTCTCGTGGCCGCCGCCCTGGTTCCACGGCTGAATTTTCACCCCTGACTTAATGTATAACAAACCAACGCCCTTGGGACCATACAGCTTATGCGCAGAAATCGAGAGCAGATCGCAGCCCAGATCTGAAATCTCGTACGGTATCTTACCGGTCGATTGCACGGCATCGGTATGAAAATAGGCCCCGGATTCACGCGCCGCTCTTATAAGCCCTTTGAGATCCTGTATCACACCGGTTTCGTTATTGGCGTGCATGATGCTGACAAGAATTGTATCCGTATGAAGGGCGCGCCTGAGTTCATCGGGATCGACAAGCCCCTCGCTGTCCACCGGCATGTAGGTTACGCTGAATCCTTCCTTCTCCAGAAACTCGCATGAGCGAGAAACGGCATGGTGTTCGATCGGCGACGTTATGACATGCTTGCCTTTCGCCCGGTTGGCAAAGGCTACGCCCTTAACGGCGAAATTGTCGGATTCCGTGCCTCCCGACGTGAAGTATATTTCCGACGCCTTGCAGCTCAGAAGTTCAGCCACTCTGGAACGAGCGTCCTCAACCGCCTCTTTGGCTTCGCGCCCGCTTGCATGGATGGAACTGGCGTTGCCGAACTTCTCCGTAAAATACGGCAGCATCGCTTCTAAGACCTCGGGATGAACAGGAGTCGTGGCATTATGATCCAAATAGACCGTTCTCATATTCAGCTATATCCAGTGAGCTCAATATATTGTCGAAGACGCCCCATGTCAATAAAGAGTTGGATAGTCTATATTCGGCGTGATGCGCTGCCGATAAACGCCTCGAACAGCTTGCGGCTATGCCCCCGGTCGATTATCGCCTCCGGGTGCCATTGGACACCGATCACGAAATCGGATTCGCCATGCTCTATCGCTTCGCAGACACCGTCGGGAGCGTATGCCACGGCCGTCAGGCCTTTGCCGAGCTTATTTGCCGCCTGGTGGTGACTGGAATTCGCGTCGATGGATTTGGCCCCGATGGCACCGTAGAGCTTGCTCCCTTCCTTCAGAGTCACAGAATGGAAGATGGCTCCGGTCTGTTCCGGATCGGCATGCCTCAGGGTCTGTCCTGGGAAGCTGGACAGGTCCTGGTAAAGAGTCCCCCCCAAGGCTATGTTGAGCACTTGATGGCCTCTGCAAATACCGAGAATCGGCTTGTCGGCTTTCATAACTCTATCGATCACCGCCAGTTCAACTTGATCGCGCCTGTTTGCGATCTCTTTCAGCTTCTCATGGGCAACCTGGCCATAGTTGTTGGGGTGCATATCTCCCCCGCCCGTCAGAAGCAGCCCATCGATTGAGTCAACCAGGTCGTACAGGAGCGAAGGCGGCTCGACATTAGGCAGGAGAATAGGCAGCCCACCGGCCAACATCACCGCTTGGAAGTATTCATGCTTGAGGTAATCAAAGCTTCGCCGGCTCGGCCAGCGATATGAATCCTGCTCCAACGCCTCGGAAACTGTAATTCCTATTCTCGGCTTTTTAGAATGCATACAATATGGAAAGATGATAGAGGCCCGCTCCCAGGTCAAACTGTTTTTGCATCCTGACTCCGTAATCGAACCTGATGGGGCCTATGGGAGTGAAGAACTGGAGCCCCATCCCGGTCGTAAATTTAATCGAAATTGGGGTTATTTCTTTATAACGGTCATAAGTGTTGCCGGCATCGAGAAAAGCAGTCCCGCCAAAACGCCAGAACAAGGGACGTCGAATCTCGATATTCCCAATGAGGAGGTACCTGCCGCCTGATGGCCCCGCCAACGGTTCCTCCTTAATCTGGGGGCCTATGCTTTTTTCGGTGTAACCCCTTATGGTAGTTGCTCCACCTATAATGAAGCGGTCGTCGGGAGCAGATAGGCCCCCCTTGAAACGATCGTCCAGCCATCCTAACCAGAGCCTCGTGGCCAGGATGTTCTGGCCGGTAACAGGGTTGTACCGGCTCCAGGAGAATTGCAACTTGCGATAACTGAAATCCCCTTTGAGAACTCCCCCAACGTAGTCAATTCCTGCAAACGAATACGAACCCTTTTGGGGAACGAAGATATTATCGCGTGTGTCACGTTCACCATACAATGAGAGCCTTCGCCTGGTTCTATTGTCGCCGAGCTCTCTGTAGGCCTGCTCCTCGTCGGGAGGCACGTTTCTGATATTGATATATTCCGTGTTAGCGGTAAGTCTCGTCGTCGTAAACCGATCCAGCTCGAACGAGAACACGGCTTCGGCGGCCACTCGATCGTAGCGGTAGGGCTTCTCCGGAAGAGGGTTGAGTGTGTAAGGTTCGTAGTATGCCTTTACGGAAACCGGAACCCTGTAAACGAAGGCCCACGGGGTTATATAGTTAACCTCGAATGTCGACCTTATAATCGTAAATTTGAGCCGCCTTCCGAGATCGGAAAGATGCAGCGTGGAGAGGTTGCCCTTGGCGTCGGTCACCTGAAAATAGGGTCTCACGCCCACGACCACCTTCCTGGCGGTCCCGGCGATATTGCCGATTCCCCACTGCCCGTAGCTCCTCAAGACCAGGTCGAAATTCTCTTGATTGCCGAGGCCCAATCCGAAATTGATAAAATACGGCTTGCGCTCATTATAGCTGAGATTGAAACCGACGTGGCAGGTGTCATTCACAATTGTCGCCGTGGAATCGTTGCGACGCAGATTGACGAACTTGAAAAGGCCCGTCGAATAAAGACGCTGCTCCGACTCGACGACGTTCTTCTGGCTGTATTTCTTTCCGGGCTTGGCGACGACTTCTCTCAGAACGACGTGCGGCCTTGTTAATCCCCTGGTCAGGATCCTCGTGGAATCATTGACGGTATAAACCGATTCGGCGATCACGTAAACCGCAGCCACCCATGCGCCCGTATTATCGAAATAATAGTCGCTTCTGATCGTGGCATATGGATAACCTTCGTCGAAATAAATATCGCGGATCTTGTATCCGCCGGAAGTAACCTCGCCGGCGTCGATCGGCTTGTTCAACTCGAAAGAATTCAAAGTCCTGTTGAACTTCCGATTGACGCTCTCCAGGCCGCCCTCGAGCTTGACCGATGAAAGATAGGTTCTTGTCCCTTCGGCGACATGGAAGGTCACCCCGGCCTTGTTCTCTTCGAGATTGATTATCTCGGACCTTACATCCGTGGAGAGATATCCGCGGCGCGAGTAGAATCGTTTTATGACTTCAACATCGATATTGACGTTGGTTTTTGACAGCCTGCGCTTCTTAAGTAAATTGTACCAGTGATTCGGCTTGGTGTATAGAATCTTTCTTATGTCGGATTGTGGGAACGACCTGACGCCATCCAGCACAACCTCGCTGACAATTCGCCTTTTAAACAAAGAAGTCTCATCCCCCCGGCCTTCCTTCTGGGAAAAAGCGGCAGGAGGCAATATCAGGATGAGAACCAGGCTAATACTCGAAATTGAGATTGAGGTCGAACGAAATCCCCTCATATTTCTGAGTCCCTTGAACGCCCCTTGTGACGTTTAAAGATACATTGTCGTTTAAGTAGTATTCGACTCCAATTGTCCTACCAGGATCCACGGAGAGCCTTTGCGAATAGCGAACATAAAGGCTTCGAGATATATACTTGGCCAGCGAAAGTTCTGTCCCCTTCTCGGTCGGGACTAAGCTGAGCTCTTCGAAAATGCCGCCCCCGCGGAACCCGGGTATAATCGACGGCAGCGTTGATGTCAGGCTCTGAAGCACGGTTTGCGAAAAATTGGTCTGGGTGGTCCCCAGCGGGTTGACCTGGCTTCCAGTCAAGAGGTATTTGAGAAGATCCTCGTTTGAGACTTGAGAGCCCGAGGCGACGCCGATTTTTGGCTCCAGCAATGTGCCTGTAATTTGCATGTCGATATTGGTCGTCCCCGCCCCATTTTCGGGATTGTGCAGCCTGGTGGAGATCAGGAAGTTAATATCCGGGTTGACGATGGCCACGTTCTTGAATTGCATCGTGCCCGATTCGATCTTGAAATTCCATCCGGGAAGGTAATAATTGCCGCGCAGAAAATCGAGTGAGCCAAGGATGCTTATCAGTCCAAGTTGACGTTCGACATGGAGATTGCCCTTCATCTCCCCGTCGACATCGCTGTTTTTGATCCAGAGGTTGTTTACCGCCGAAATATCGAGGTCGAGATTCCACAAAGTCGAATCCTCGACCACGAGATTCGGATCATAATCCGGGGGTATGAAACTGTCGAATTCGTCCCGCACCTCCAGCCTCTTGAGGTTTATGTCGCCCATGACGGTCGGGGGAGTCTCGCCCACGACGCGGAGGTCCAGATCGGCAAGGCCGCGGACGTCGTATGAATCCGATATGAAGAAGAAATTCTTCCCTATGACATCTATGTCATACTCGAAATTTCCGAGTGTCACAAGCCGCATGGTCCCTGACGCCTTGATATGTGAATCGGGCTTCTCACCCTTGCGCCGAGGGATCAGTTCCTCCAGCCCCTTGATCCATTCACCTCCGCCGGGAGCAAAGGCGAAGGCGCTATCGATAAAGATCGTCCCATTATTCATCCTGAAATATGCCCTGATGTCGGTAAGGGGATTAACAAGGTCGAGGACTTTTAACTCGCCGTTGTTGATATTACCCCAACCTGTAATCGTCGGTTGGGCGTACGTCCCTCCGAGGCTCATTTCGACTACGAAATCAGTCTCGAATCTCTCGATTGTGGGTATAAAAACTTCCGACAATAGCAGCCGGCTCCCCGATGCTGCCATCCGGAGATTGATCGGCTGATCGGGCAGGCGGTTCGCGACCTCGCCAAATGAGAGATTGACCGGCAGGTCTCCAGAGAAATAGTAATCGCCATATTCGGACTTCAAATGGGTGGAATCGGTGCGCAAGTAGCCGCTGCCATACGTCAGGCGGGCGTCCAGGTCGCCGAGGGGGACCTGATTTATGGTAAGGCTGTCAATCTTGAGGTCGAAATCGATCTCAGGGTTGTCGAAAGCGCCCCTGATTCTGGCATCGCCCTGCCAGATTCCTCTCAATTCCTTGTCCTTATAGAATTGGGCAACCAGTGGGCCGATTTGGAAATCGCTGGCTCTGACATCGAGATTCAGCACCAGGTCGATGCTGGCTGTTCCTGTGACCTGAATCTGGCCGGTCTCGAGTCCCATTATGAATTGCTCGAATTCGGTTTCATTCTCACGAAGGTCCAGGATCACGGGCTTGATGGAGAAGAAGCTGTTGCCTGAGAAATCACCATGCAAGGTGTCGGCGTAGAAAATGGGCGGCACGCTTGTGCCGTCGTACCGGCCATGCAGCGCCAGGCTCCCCTGGGGGCCGACGACGGAAACGGAATCCAAAAACACCCTTTCGCCGGAGAGGCTGGCCTCGAAATAACCGGAATCCGTGGGCACCGAATAAAGAAGCCCACCAGACCACTTGCTTGTAACAATGCCCACTGGATGAGAAATGAACGATTTCAAGTCGGCGTAAATGCTTAGGGATTCCGCTTGCAGACCATAAGTCCAGCAGGAATCGGATTCGAAGCTGCCGTTGATTGCGAAATCGGCAGTCTTGCCGGTGGCGTGAAAATCAGCTTTGCCGCGGCCGCCAAGTTCCTTGATGAAAAGCTGGCCTCTGAAATCCCTGAGGTCATCGAACCGGGCCGAGCCTGTAATATCGAGATCTCCCTGGTATTCCAGATTGCCGCTGGCCGTCACGTAAGTGTTCTTATACCTTCCCTGGAAACCTGGAAGGAACTTGATTGATTTCAAATCAAGTCTCACCTGGCCGGATATTTTGTCGAAGTAATAAGTTTCAACCCTGACGGAGTCGAGATTGCCGTCGATCGACATGCTGAGGTCGGCGGAGTTGAAACCAGAGCCCTCAAGATGAACCCCTCCGGTAAAATCGGTTTTGAGTTCGGGCCCGATTTGCCTCAGATCGAGATGCTTGACGGTCCCGTAGTAGGCATACTTCGGGGGCTTGGAATTGAAGTCCAACTCGCCCGAGCCGTCAAAAGCGGCCTTGAATATATCGCCTCTGATAGAATCAAATTTTATTCTCCCGTGGGCAAATGAGTAGCTAATATCGACGCTTTCAAGCGGCCGTTCGAAAAAGGCCCCATTTATCGTGGCCTCCCCAGAAAAATCGTTCCAGGAGCCTTTCAGAGTCCCGCTGGCCGTCAATTCGCCTTTCGAATGAGCCCCCACTATTCTGTTTAAGTCATCGAAATTCAAGGGATTGGCGTCAAACGAAAGGTCTAAATCCTTGGTCAACGATTTCCCCAGACTTCCGCTCACAAGAATGTTCGACGAGCCCAAGACCATAGTCACTGAATCAATCTTGTAGGTGCCGTCGACCGAAGTCAGCCTGCCGGTCAGCGAGCCCAATTCAGTCTTACGAGCCGGCCACCTGGCGCTCAAGTTATCCACGTGAGCGCTTAGATTGCCCTTGTCGATCGCAAAACCGCAACGAAGGGAGTCCGCTATAATGACATCATCGCCACCCAGAGCCAACTTCACGAAGTTTATGGTCAAGTCGTCGACTCGCAACGAAAAATGGGATGGTTTCGATTGCCCTGCCCGGCTGCCCGCGGGAATCAGAGCCTTGAATTGGCCCGGGGTCCCGGCGGCCAGCGAATCGATCCAGAGCCTTGTGAAATCGTATTTGCCCCTCAAGACATCATTAAAGTCGTATTCGAGCTCGAGCCGAGAAATATACGCCAGCTGCGCCTGCGGATCATTTTGGGCGGTGATTTCGACCCCCTCGAGAACCAGATGATCCCAAATATCGCGGTTCACCCTTTGAATACTTATATCAAGCCCCAGCTTATTTCCTGCGAAAGATCGAAGATAGTTATTTATTTCGGCTTCGGGCAAGGTGGTGAAATAATAGATATAGACGGCTACCAAAATAATCACGAAAAGGGCCAGAAGAAGGTAAAGAGGAAGACGGACAATATTCTTCATAGCAATATGTTATACGCTTTGACCGGGATACTCCTCCCGGACATCTATCCTGGGCCCTGCCGCAATATGCGACCAGTTATCGACCGGTTTCGAAGGCGATTCCGGCCCGATCCGGTTACCGCAATTCGGAATATCCTCGAGGATTTGAGCAATATCTCTGCCGCCCCCAACGTGAGAACCGAGCTCTCTTGACAAATCCATTGCGGTTAAAGAAGATACAAATGCCCGGTCGCGATCCCGCGGGCGGACTTCAGGATGAGCCGGTACATTCCCGTGAGCTTCCACAAACTCTAAATACCCCAAAACCGGGCAAATATCATCAATTTTGTTATGAATGCTGTTGAATTTGTTCAGGCTTTCTCGAGGCGGCCAGATTGCAAGGCATGAAAACGGACGATGGCTTGAGGCCGACGGCCGGGCAGAGATTCTTCTTTTCCTCGGACAGCCCGCATCCGGCCCAAACGATTCGATGAGCTTTAGTAGCGCGATTCTCACGCGTCTATATTAAACGAAAAACCACCGTCTCGCCAAGTCCGAAACGGTGGTTTGGGCTAATCTTTCGATATCAACTAATGCCCCTCCGGAACGCAAATCCCATATAGAATACCGGCAGGTAGATAATTATCACGATTGTGCCGATGACGATTGCGATGAGCACGATGAGCATTGGCTCGATCAGCGAAGTCAGGCGGGTGATCACCGCCTCGAGCTGCTTATCGTAGAACGACGCCGCCTTGGACAGCATCTTATCCATATCCCCGGTTTCCTCGCCGGTGGCGGCCAGGGAAATCAGCGTGTTGGGGAAAGCATCGGTCTTCTTCAGCGAGGCGGCAATGGAAAAGCCGTCGCGGATAAGCCCTGTTGCCTCCCTGACCGCGGCCTTGTAGTGGACATTGTCCATCACTCTATAGACGAGATTCATGGAATCCACGACGGGAACGCCGGCGGTCAGGAGCATCCCGAATGTGCGGCAGAATTTGCTCATCAAGGAGTTCATGATGATATTCTTGACGATGGGAATATTCAGCTTTATGCGATCTATGACCTTTCGGCCGCTGTCGGTCAGGCTGACGACAATGAAGAGGCCGGCCAACAATATCAGGCCGACCAGGCTGTAAAGGAAATTGGCGCCGATGACATTCGAAACATTGATGAGTATCTGGGTTGGAACCGGCAGCTTGGCATTGAACTTGGCGTATACGCTTTCGAACATGGGAACCACCCAGGTCATCAGAACTATGGTCAGGCCGGTCAAGACCACCACCACAAATGCCGGATAAGACATGGCCGACAGAATCTTTCGCTTGGTATCCTGAATGAATTCGAGATAGTCCGAAAGCTCGTCCAACACCCCGTGAAGCGACCCGGAGATCTCACCTGAACGCACCAGGGCGGTGTAAAGGGGCGAGAATACTCCCGGGTGACGCTCCATGGCGTCGGAAAGCGAGAACCCCTTTTTGACATCATTCAGAAGCTGGGCGACCACTCTCTTGAATTTCTTGTTGGATTCTTCATAAAGAAGGTTGTTGAGCGCTTTCTCGATTGTCAAACCGGCCGAAAACATGGTGGCCATCTGCCTGGTGAAAAAGACCAGGGTTCCCAGCGGAACATGGGTGCGCACCTTATAAATAAACAGAGAAATCTCTTCTATCAGGCCGCGCTTCTTGGCGGCCTCCGCCGTCCTGGAATCCAGGACGGAGATTACCGTCTGGCCGGATTCGCGCAGTTTATTCAGCGCCGCATCCAGCGAATTCGCCGCGATTACGCCTTCGTGCTTGTTCCCCTTGCCGTCTTTGACTACGTAAGCAAATGTCGCCATTTAAAGAACTTCTCCTGCGGGCGAATTTCCTCGCTCGCTTCAAATGGTGCTGCAAAAATCGATATGCTTAATCCTCGTCAACAGTCTTCTTAAGCACTTCCTCGGCGGAAACCGTTCCGCCAAGAATTTTCCTGATGCCGGCTTCTCTGAGGGTCACCATGCCGCCCTTGATGGACTCCAGCCTGACGTCGTCCTCGTTCTTCCCTTCAAATATGACCTTTCTCAGCGGAAGCTTCATCTCCATCAGCTCAAAAAGCGCCGTGCGGCCGTAAAAGCCGGTATTGCGACAGCGAACGCACCCTTTGCCTTTGTAGAAAACCGCATTTTTGTGTTTGTCAGGATCCATTTTGAGCGCCACAAGCTCCTCGGCCGAGGGCTTGTACTCGAACTTGCAGGCGCTGCAAATGGTGCGCACAAGCCGTTGAGCCATAACGAGATTGGTGACCGATCCCACGAGGTAGCGGGCGACGCCGATATCGAGCAACCTGGTAATTGTGGAAGGAGCGTCGTTGGCATGCAGCGTTGTGAAAACGAGGTGACCTGTCAAGGCGAACTTGATGGCGATATCCGACGTCTCTTTGTCTCTGATTTCACCGATGAGAATCTTGTCCGGGTCCTGCCTCAGGATATGCCTGAGCGTCGTCCCGAACGACAGCCCGATGGAATCATTGGTGGCGACCTGGTTAATCCTGTCGATCTGGTATTCAACGGGGTCTTCTACGGTTACGATATTGTCTTCTTCGTTCTGAACCGCCTTCAAGGCCGCGTGCAGGGTCGTCGATTTTCCGCAACCGGTGGGACCCGAGACGATTATCATGCCATACGGCATGGCGATCCACTTGCGGAAAATATGAAGCATGTCGTTTTCGAAACCGAGGTTGGTGAGAGTGAATTCGAACCCCTTCTTGTCGAGAAGCCTGAGCACTATTTTCTCGCCGCGCACTGTCGGCAGCACCGAAACGCGAACGTCAACTTCCCTTTCGGGAGTCTTTATGGAAATACGGCCGTCCTGAGGCAGGCGCCGCTCCGCGATGTTGAGGTTGGCCATGATCTTGACGCGCGAGATAATGGCCATCGCCGATTTCAAAGGCGCGGTCATTATCTCCTGCAATGCGCCATCGATTCTATACCTGATCAAGAGGGCATCGAAAAGCGGCTCTATATGAATGTCGGTGGCGCGGCTCTTGATGGCCTCCGAAATGACGAGGTTCACCAGCTTGACGATCGGAGCCTCGTCCAACTCCTTCTTCAGCTGGTTGACGTCGATATCATCGATCTCGCGGCCATCGGATGAGATTATGAAATCCATGCCGGAAAGGGCCTCCGAAACCTCGCCCGTGGTCCTCAGCTCCTTGTAGTGCCGCTCGATGGCTTCGTCTATGACAAGCTGAGGAGCGATGCTGACGACTATCTGGTGCGCTGTGATCTTCCTCAGATTGTCGACGACGACGATATCCTCGGGGTCAACCGTCACGACGTGCAGATTGCTCTCGTCCCTGGCGAAGGCCAGGCAATGGTATTCCCTGGCAAAAAACTCGGGAATTAACTCTAAGGCCGACTTATCGACCTTGATCAGGGCATCGGCAGTGATGAGCTGGATGCCCAGCTGCTGGGAGAGGCCAAGAGCTAACTTTTCGTCGGTTATCAGGCCCTCGGCCAGCAAGACCTCGCCGAGCCTCTTCCCGTTTTCCCTTTGCCTCTTTAATCCTTCGCGAAGATTATCCTCAGAGATCAACTTCTCCCTGAGAAGCACTTCTCCCAAAAGCTCCATTACTTCTCCAAACTATTCGGGGCCCGCCACCGGGCGACGAGAAACGATGTTGATTTCGCCGAAAACATCCGGCTTTTGCTGGAGCACGGCCCGCACGGTTCCTTCGATCCAGGCCAGACCATCCGGCTGAATCGGTATGTCGCAGCCCCTGATCATGTATCTTGTGTAAGCTCTGCCATGGTTGTCGGTTGTGTCGATCTGTTGCCCGATTATCCACCCGGCATTTTGAGCCGAAAATTCGATTATGCCGCCTTCGATTGCACAGCCGCCACCATCTCTGAGAGTAACTGCGATTTCAGAAGTATCGCGGCAATTACGATTGGGACCTCCGTTACATTGGCATGTGTCCAAATCAGTCCATAAATTCCCTGGCAGTGCCGTCATAGACAATTCACCTTCGAATATTGGCAGCTCAAACCAGTTGGAGTAGCCGCAGACTTCGGCGGAATCACCCGCAGAACAAGCGATCACCTGGACCGTATCGAATGTCGCAAAGCACCCGTAAATTATCCTGGTTGGCGCAACGCCTAGCAAGGAATCAGGGTGATATGGTTTGGGGGCGCCAGTTAGAGAACTGCCCTCAATCTCTGCTAAGTCTGGAGGAAGTAAGGTGAAGTATACTGCTGTGCCATATTCGACTTCGTTGGAATACCTATCAGTTACAATGGCGCTTACCTGCACAAACCTCTCGGCACCTCCCATGGACTCGCCCAAATTCTGTGGCGCAATATTGATGTAGGCTGGCGGGCCAGAGGCAATGCTCACCAGCGCCTTCTCGTTGCAGACGAATATGGAATCAATGGTGCAGGCCCTGATTGATACGGCACCTGGTTTGGTCCCCGAATACAACTGGATTATGGCCTGGCCGTTTGTATTGGTTACGATAGTGTCATGTTCAACGAGGTATTGAGTACTAAATGACGGCTTTTGGCCAGGGAGAGTCCCCGGTGACACAGTGATGTCATACGCCACCCAATATCCTTCCGAAAGTGGATTGCCGTAAGCATCCTCTAAGGTGCCGATAATCTGGCTCGAGGAACCCCCGACTCGTACGCTCGGAGGGACGGCATTCAGGTCCATGGTCGTGGCTTCGGACGATATGCAGCGGAAAACCACCGGGTGCACGGTGCGGATGGTGTCGTTCGGGTTATCGTGCTTGGGAATGAAGGCCGTAACATTATCATCGCCCGTCCCTGTGCCAACAAGGTAGGTGATTCGGGCAAAACCGTCGACGGTCGGCGCCCTGTCGGGCGAAAGGGACGATGTCGAGAGTTCGTTACGAAACTCGATCTGCGTTCCATCTCTGACAGGATTGCCGTTGGCGTCTTTGCCAAGAACCACAACCGAATCGGTGGCCCCGGAACCGGCCACCAATGTTATGGTGGATTCGGGATAAGTGAATTCCATTTGAGATATATCGTCGGGAACGTAGGTGACCACCACGGTATCCGCAATTGATGTGGAATCGTTCACTTGGCCGATGACAAAGATCGAATCAAGTCTCAACTCTGGTGGTCCCACAATATTGGGGGGAGCAGTAATCTTGGCTCTGGCCTGCCCGTCCTCTGTTTGCACCTGGGTGGGCGAAAGGGAACCGATTCCCCTATGTTCCAAATTGACAATTGCGCCATCGGCAATCGGCGCACCGGTGGAATCCTGTACCGTTATGAAAATCAACGATGAATCTTCACCGTTGGCGGTAACTTCTTGTTGCTGCAGGGACGCCGTTACAAAGCCGATGCTGCGGATCGGCATAATGGTGATGATGGTGTTAGCGGACGCCTGATGAACCAGGGAGCCCCGCTGATACTCGGCAAGAATGACGGCGGCCTCGCTGGAATCGACCCTGCCGTAAGGCGTGAATAGCGTGATGGCAGTGCCGTTTTCGTCGGTAATTCCCATAGCGCCGATGGAGCCGTTAAGCGTGGGATTGCTGAAATAGATAGTGTCATCCACAATGCCGTGGCCGTCGGTATCGAGCAGGAACGCCCTTATGTTGGAGCCGCTGGAGCCATCGCCGAAGACTTCCGTTGGATTAGCCTCCAGGATAAGCCTGTTTTGCACTTGCCTCAGCGGTATCGATACGGAAACCGCCAATAGCCCGGTATCGGGGGCCTGCGTGTAGGCCTGAATGATAACGGAATCGGGGAGCGTTATCTCATCGACCTCGGTATTGTAGAAAAGGGCTTCGACGATACCCTGGCTGTTGGTATACGGTATCGTGACGCTGCTGTCCGCAAAACCGAGCCTGCCGACCTGGTTCAGAATACTGAATATCACTGCCTGGCCGCCCACCCCCCTCTGGGAATTGTCAACAAGTGTAGCCTTGATCGTGTAGGGGTCGGCTAAGTGGTCAATCATTTTCGGAACCGGAGGGGAATAAGTGAGATTC
>Ga0315289_10005471_pt1 | contig 18771 bp, 13 predicted proteins | sample YL17G11_40_MG_FD_203452 | JGI IMG/M metagenome (GOLD analysis project Ga0315289, IMG submission 203452) | Sediment microbial communities from Yellowstone Lake, YNP, Wyoming, USA - YL17G11_40 | ecosystem: Environmental > Aquatic > Freshwater > Lake > Sediment | place: USA: Wyoming | collected...
GGCTGGCTATTCTGTTATAGCTATAGATGCTGACCCCGATGCCAATTTAGCTGCTACCCTTGGCTTTCCTGAACCTGATAAGATAACCCCCATCTCTGAGATGAAAGAGCTTATAGAAGAGAGAACAGGGGCAAAACCAGGGGGAGCTCAGAGCTTTTTTAAGCTAAATCCTAAAGTCGATGACCTGCCCGAAAAGTATTCCGTGAAGCGTGATGGGATTCGCCTAATGGTAATGGGAAAAGTCAAGAAGGGCGGCACTGGCTGCTACTGCCCGGAAAATGCCCTGCTGCAAGCCTTGATTACCCACTTACTTGTGGCAAGGGATGAAGTAGTTATTTTAGATATGGTAGCTGGAATAGAACACCTAGGACGGGGAACAGCCAAGGCAGTAGATAAACTGATTGTAGTGGTGGAACCAGGCAGACGAAGCATCGAAACAGCCTATAGAATCAGTAAACTGGCACAAGATATTGGTCTGCAAAACATTGCAGTAGTAGGGAACAAGATTCGAAGCAAATCAGATAAAGAATTTATAACTTCTAGCCTGCCAGGCTTCGAATTTCTCGGCTTTATTCCTTATGACCAAGCAATAGTAGATGCTGACCTCGCCAATCTCCCGCTCCTCGACTCCAGTCGGCAGATTATTGCTGAAGTGAGAAATATCTATAAGGCTCTGTTATTAACCGCAAAGACGCCAAACACGATAACTAGAAAGTGAGATAACCATGAAATAAAGGGAGTTTAAAACAACTTTACTTATTAAAAATTAAAAGATTAAATGATAATCACTAAATAAATAGATAAATAAATAAGGAGGGTTCTCTTGGCTTATGACGTGTCAAAAATGGCAGATTGGCAGATTGCTGAAGCAGCAGAAGAAAACATGCCAACTCCAGAGGAGTGGCGAGTAAAACTAGGTCTAAAAAAGGATGAGATTATTCCTTATGGTAAAACACCCAGGCTCGATTTCTTGAAGATAATGGAGCGCCTAAAAAATAAGCCAAACGGCAAGTATATTGAGGTTACTGCCATCACTCCCACACCGTTTGGTGAAGGTAAGACCACAACCACGATGGGTCTTATGGAGGGTTTGGGCAAGCAGGGGGAGAATGTGGGTGGCTGCATCCGTCAGCCCTCAGGTGGTCCCACCATGAATGTCAAGGGCACTGCTGCCGGCGGTGGCAACGCCATACTTATTCCCCATACCGAATTTTCCATGGGTCTTACCGGTGATATCAATGACATCATGAATGCCCACAACCTGGCCATGGTGGCGCTTACTGCTAGAATGCAGCACGAGCGCAACTATGATGATGACCAACTGGCCAGACTCTCCAAGATGCGCCGCCTGAACATCGACCCCACCAGAGTAGAGATGGGCTGGATTATGGATTTCTGTGCCCAGAGCCTACGCCACATCATCATCGGTCTGGGCGACCGTATGGATGGCTTCATGATGCAGTCCAGGTTCGGCATTGCCGTGAGTTCCGAGCTAATGGCTATGTTATCCATTGTCAGGGATTTGGCTGACCTGCGAGAAAGAATGAATAATATTACCGTGGCTTTCGACAAGAAAGGTAAACCCATTACTACAGCCGACCTGGAGGTAGCCGGCGCGATGACCGCCTGGATGCGCAATACCATTAACCCCACCCTGTGCTGCACAGCAGAGTACCAGCCCTGTATGGTGCATGCTGGACCATTTGCTAACATCGCTGTTGGTCAATCATCTATCATCGCCGACCGTATCGGGCTAAAGATGTTCGACTATCATGTCACTGAGAGTGGCTTTGCTGCTGATATCGGCTTTGAGAAGTTCTGGAACGTGAAGTGCCGCTACAGCGGTCTCAAGCCGAATGTGTCAGTGCTCGTGGCTAGTGTTAGAGCGTTAAAGATGCACGGTGGTGGACCCAAGGTAGTTGCCGGTGTAGCCCTACCGGATGCCTACAAGAAACCAAATGCGGAACTCGTGGAGAAGGGTTGTGCCAATGTGTTGCATCACATTAATACCATCAGGACTGCTGGTATCAAGCCGGTAGTGTGTATCAATAGCTTCCCCACCGACACCAAGGAAGAGGTTGCCGTAATTAAAAAGGCAGTCGAAGCGGCGGGAGCCCGCTGTGCCGTATCGACCCATTTTGCTAACGGCGGCGCTGGCGCTCAGGAACTGGCTGATGCCGTCAAGGAAGCCTGCAAGGAGAAGAACGATTTCAAATTCCTGTATCCTAATGAAATGAAACTGAGAGAGCGGGTTGACAAGATTGCCAAGGTGGTCTATGGAGCTGCCGGCGTGTCCTGGAGTTCGGAAGCAGAAGCCAAAGCTAAAGCCTTTGAGGCTGATTCCAAGTATGATGAGTATACTACCATGATGGTCAAGACCCACCTGTCTCTCACCCATGACCCAAGTATTAAAGGCACTCCCAAGGGGTGGACACTACCCATCCGTGATATACTGATTTATTCCGGGGCAAAATTCCTCTGTCCGATGGCTGGAACCATCAGCTTGATGCCGGGAACCGGTTCTGACCCAGCCTTCAGGAAAGTTGATGTTGATGTGAAGACAGGTAGGGTCAAGGGACTTCATGAAGTAGATTAACAATAGAGGTTGAGGCAATCTGGGAGTTAGATGACGAAAGGCTTACCAGGTAAAAGAAGAAGGGTTCACTTCAACCCAGACAATGTTGAAATTGTCGTGGAGCAGGGTACTAATTTACTACAAGCAGCCATAGACGCCGGCGTGCATATTAATGCTTCCTGTGGGGGGGCTGGCGTCTGCGGCACTTGCAAGGTCTTGATTGAAAAAGGTGAAGTGGAAAGCCTCCGGACTGAGAAGCTCTCTGAAGAAGAGTATAAGCAGGGAGTAAGGCAAGCCTGCCAAAGCCGTGTAATCACCGACCTAACCGTTTATGTTCCGGTAGAGTCAAGACTTGAGAAAGCAGTCCTATCCCGGGAAAGGAAAGGAACAGAAGAGGCTTTAGCCACTGGCTGGAGATTTAAGCCTCCTCTCAGCAAGTTTTACATTGAACTTCCACCACCAACATTAGAAGACAATACCAGCGACCTGTCCCGTGTACTAAGAGGCTTGAAGCAGCGATACAACCTTAGTAATATGTGGGTGGACTTCGCGGTATTAAAGGGGCTGCCCCAGGTCTTACGAGAAGGTGACTGGAAGGTCACTGTTACCACCCTTGTCACTGCAGTTAAACCCCGAGCCGGAGATAGGCACAAGCCGAGAGTGATAAATATCGAACCAGGAGACACCAGGGATAAGCACTATTCACTCGCTTTTGATATTGGGACTACCACCGTCTGTGGGCAGCTACTTGACCTAAACCGAGCTAAAGTCATAGCTGATAGCATAGATTATAACAAACAAATAAGCTATGGTGCAGATGTTATTACTCGTATAGCCTACTCTCAGAAACCAGGCGGCCTTAAAAGGCTCCAGCAGGCAGTGGTAGCCAATATTAATGAGATTATTGAAGAACTATTAACCCAGAGCAAAGTCAGCGTAGAGCATATCGGACACATGATTGTCGCTGGCAATACCGTGATGACCCAAATTCTCCTCGGACTTGACCCCAAGTATATAAGGTTAGCCCCTTACACCCCGGTAGCCAACTTTATCCCTCCGGTAGAGGTAAACTCTCTAGGCATAAAGGTCAGGAAACAGGTTTATCTTTTCGTTTTCCCTTCGGTAGCAAGCTATGTCGGCGGTGATATTGTTTCCGGGATTGTGGGAGCAGGGGTGCATCAGAGAGAAAAATTGACATTCTATATGGATATAGGCACCAATGGTGAGATAGTGATTGGAAATTCGGATTGGATGGTAACCGCCTCTTGTTCGGCTGGTCCTGCCTTTGAAGGCGGAGGGGTTAAACACGGTATGGTAGCAACCAATGGAGCTATTCAAGACTTTGATATCAATCCATCAAATCTAGAGCCAGAGATTCATACCATCGGCGGGGCAAAACCCAAAGGAATCTGCGGCTCAGGACTAATAAACATCGTTGCTGGGTTACTTGAAGCTAAGGTCGTCGGGCAAAATGGGCGATTTAATACCAGCCTACCTACAAAAAGGATCAGAGAAGGAAGCGATGGCTATGAGTATGTCCTAGCCTGGGCGCCGGAAACTCAAATTGGTAAGGACATCGTCATTACTGCGGTGGATATTGATAATCTTATGCGAGCTAAAGCCGCCATGTATGCCGGTTGCCAGACATTGACCAAAAGCGTCGGGCTTAGCTGCTCCGATTTTGACCAGGTAATAATCGCTGGTGCCTTCGGCAGCAGCCTTAATATCGAAAAAGCCATTACCATAGGGCTTCTGCCTGATATTCCCCGGGATAGATTTATCTTCGTTGGTAATGGCTCCCTTCTGGGAGCTAGACTAACCTCTTTCTCTACTGATATGCTTGACGATGCCAGAAGGGTTGCCAGAATGATGACCAATTATGAATTGAGCGAAAATGTCGATTTTATGAATAACTATGTAGCAGCCTTATTTTTACCGCATACCCATGCAGATGAATTTCCTACAATAAGTAAAAGACTGAATAAATCAAAGCAGAGGATAACCGTTTGACTTTCAATATTGCTGTAGCGGGAAAAGGTGGTAGCGGAAAGACATCGGTAGCAAGCCTCATTATTCGCTACCTTAAAAAGAACGGTAAGGGACCGATTCTAGCTGTTGATGCTGACTCCAATGCCAACCTCGGAGAGAGTTTAGGGCTTAGTGTAAAGCAAACAATTGGCTCAATAATCGCTTCTTTTAATGAGGAAAAGATAAACATCCCTCCAGGGATGACAAAAGAGGCCTACCTGGAGTATAAATTAAACGAGACTATAGTTGAGAGCGGTGGGCTTGACCTGGTAACGATGGGACGAGGTGAGGGTCCCGATTGCTACTGCTATCCCAATCTCATCCTGAGGAAGTTTATAGATACCCTATCGCAAAACTACGCCTATATGGTTATGGATAACGAGGCGGGGATGGAGCACCTATCGCGAAGAACCACTCAGAATGTTGATGCTCTACTACTAATCTCCGACCACTCGGTGAAGGGGGTCAGAGCCGTTGGTCGGATAAGGGATTTAGTCTCTGAGCTAAAACTGGTGGTGAGAAGGCAATTTGTCATAGTCAATTTTGTTCCTAATAATCTCGACCCACTCGTCACCAAGGAACTAGATAGACTGGGAATTAAGCCTGAGGTTATGATACCTCTAGATGAGGAGGTATATCAGTATGACCTCAAGCAAAAGCCTCTCCTTGACCTGCCCGATACTTCGAAGGCAGTGAAAGTGATTGATAGCCTGATGGTGAATATTCTTAAAAATGGGGGTTAAAAATGACAGCACAACTTATTAAAGGCGCCGAAATCGCCGCGCAAATTCGCGAAGAACTGAAAAAGGAAATCGCCGACCTCAAGTCAAAGCACAATGTGGTACCTGGCCTAGCCACGGTCCTCGTCGGCGCTGACCCGGCTTCACAGGTTTATGTAGGTGCCAAAGAGAAAACCACGAAAGAGCTGGGTATCTACTCGGAAAGATACGACCTCCCGGAGAAAACTGCCCAGAAAGAACTTATCGCACTGATTGACAAGCTAAATAAAAACCAAAAGATTCATGGTATCCTGGTGCAGCTACCCCTGCCCAAGCACTTAAACGAGGAGGAAGTCCTTTACGCCATTGACCCGAAGAAGGACGTTGATGGTTTCCACCCAGTCAACGTGGGCAAGCTGATGATAGGCGAACCGGACTATATGCCCTGCACCCCCGCCGGCATCCAGCAACTTTTGATTCGGTCCGGCACCAAGATTGAAGGAGCCGAAGTGGTCGTCGTCGGCAGAAGCAACATCGTCGGAAAACCCATCGCCAACATCCTGCTCCAGAAAAAACCGGGGGCAAACGCTACAGTTACTGTATGCCATACCGGAACCAGAGATATTGCCTTTCATACTAGAAGAGCAGATATACTAATTGTAGCCGCCGGCAGACCCAAAGCCATCACCGCCGATATGGTTAAAGAAGGCGTGGTGGTTATTGATGTCGGCGTGAACGAAATCGGCAAGACGGCAGACGGCAAAAGAATTCTCGTTGGTGATGTTGACTTTGAGGCAGTTAAAGAAAAGGCTAAGGCCATCACCCCGGTACCCGGGGGAGTTGGACCTATGACCATAACCATGCTTATGTTAAATACAGTAAGGGCGGCAAAGTCAGCCGCTGGCCTAGCCTAGGAAGGAGGAAAAACATGGAATATAAGATTGAGAAAAAGAATGCACCTGGCTGGGGTAAGGTAGAAGTGCTGGGGGAAACCTTCGAGGAAGGCAAGCCCGAAGATAAGGATGCCGGGAAATGGAGACAGAAACTGGAGGATAGACAGGAGAAGCTCAAATACTTGCAAATCGGTGAGAGATACTGGTACGGAAAAGACTGGTTTGGCAGTGAAAAAAGAAAGAACCCAGCTTAGGTAAGGAGGGCAGAAATGGCATTTGAAATTCCTAAAACACCATATAGCGGCAAAATTAGAGAGATAACACTAGGCAAAGGGAATAAAGCGGTAAAAGTTGGAGGAGAGACATCCTACCCCTTCTACCTCTTTGAAGGCGAGATGCCGAACCTGCCTAAAATAGCTATGGAGGTCTACGACTGCCCACCTGAGGAGTGGCCTGAAGCCGCCTTAGAACCTTTTGCTGGGGTAACTAACGACCCGGTTGCCTGGGCAAAGAAATGCATTAACGATTACGGGGCGGAGATGATATGCCTGCAACTGGTAAGCACCGACCCCAACGGGCTTGACCGGGGAGCTGATGAAGCCGCTGAGATGGTTAAGAAGGTAGCTGATGCTATTGATGTTCCCCTAATCGTTTGGGGCACGGCTAATCTTGATAAAGATACCGAGGTATTAAGAAAGGTATCTGAGGTCTGCCAGGGGAAAAATCTGATTATCGGACCGGTTGAGGAAGGAGACCATAAAAAGATTGGCGCCGCAGCTATTGGCTATAATCATACTGTTATTTCGTCAACACCTATAGATATAAACCTGGCTAAGCAACTTAATATTCTGCTGGGCAATCTTGGTATTCCTAATGATAAGTTGGTGATGGACCCTACTGTAAGCGGCATAGGCTACGGTATTGAATATTGCTACTCAGTAATGGAGCGAATCAGGATGGCAGCACTAACCCAGCAGGATGAAAAGCTCCAGTTTCCCTTTATCTGCAATATAGGTAAGGAGGCATGGAAGACCAAGGAGGTAAAAATTCCAACCAAGGAAGACCCCAAGCTTGGAGATGCCAAAAAGAGGGGTATATTACTAGAGGCTATGTCAGCAATGGTCTTACTTCTGGCTGGGGCTGATGTGTTAATCATGAGACACCCGGAGGCGATAAAGTTAGTTCGGGAGATGATGGCTGAGCTGACAGCTTCTTAATTTGGAGAGAAGAACCGTTTTACTTTGATAGGCTAGAATGTTAGAATGATAATGGTTATTATTACTGATAATTTTAGAGGAGGATTAGCATGGCAGACTTAGAAACCAAGAGCATTGATAAAGCCAGTATTAAGATGCTAGAAAAAGCAGCTATTGATGGGTGTGAGACTGCCTTTGATAGGGCAGAAGCGCAGAGTCCATGTGCTATTGGGGCAGCTGGCAGCTGCTGCAAGCATTGCGGGATGGGACCATGCCGTGTAGTAACGTTTGTAGGGGAGAAGGAGAGGGCAAGGGGTATCTGTGGTGCAACCGCGGAGACAATCGCCGCCCGCAATTTCATACGGATGATAGCCGGTGGAGCAGCTGCACACTCCGACCATGGTCGGGGAGTGGCTGAACTCTTCCTGGCAGTAGCTAAAGGTGAAGCATCAGGCTACAAAATTAAGGATGAACAAAAACTGCTGCAGGTAGCTCTTGACTGGGGCGTCGAAATTGGTGACCGAACCAATGAAGAAATAGCTGCTGATATTGGTGAAATCGCTCTAGCTGAGTTTGGCAAACAAGAGGGCGAACTACTGTTTCTAAGAAGGGCACCTCTGAAGCGCCAGGAGCTATGGCGGAAGCTTGGGGTTGCTCCCAGAGGCATTGATAGAGAAGTCGTGGAGATAATGCACCGAACCCATATGGGGGTTGACCAGGACTACCAGAACCTGCTGAAACAAGGCGTGAGGGCTGCTCTAGCTGATGGCTGGGGTGGCAGTATGATTGCCACCGAACTCCAGGATATTCTTTTTGGTACCCCGGCACCTGTGCTTGGTAAGGTGAACTTAGGGGTACTGAAGCGAGACGAGGTCAATGTTATCATCCACGGTCACGAACCACTGCTCTCCGAGATGATTGTTGTCGCTGCTCAAGACCCTGAGCTTATAAAGCTGGCTAAGTCAAAGGGAGCTAACGGGATAAACCTGGCCGGGATATGCTGCACGGCTAACGAAATATTGATGCGCCATGGTATACCGCTAGCCGGGAATTTCCTGCAACAGGAGCTGGCTATAGTTACCGGAGCCGTAGAAGCAATGGTGGTAGATGTCCAGTGTATTATGCAATCCTTACCCGATATTGCCCAGTGCTATCACACCAAGATTATCACTACCTCACCCAAGGCTAAGATGCCTGGTGCTATTCACATTGAGTTTGACGAGCATAACGCTATGGAGTCGGCTCGAGCTATACTCAAGACTGCCATTGAGAACTTCCCCAAGCGGGGAAAGAACATTGATATTCCAGAAGAGAAAACGGACCTCGTCGCCGGATTCAGCCATGAAACCATTAACTACCTGCTGGGCGGTCTATTCCGCGCTTCCTATCGACCATTAAACGACAATATCATCAATGGTAGAATCAGGGGGGTGGCGGGGGTTGTCGGCTGCAATAACCCCCGAGTTACGCAGGATGCGAGTCATGTCGCAATGGTCAAGGAACTGATAAAGAACGATGTGCTGGTGATTCAGACCGGCTGTAGTGCCATGGCCACTGCTAAAGCAGGACTCATGGTTCCGGAGGCGGCAGCCAAATTTGCCGGTGAGGGATTAGCTTCAGTATGCGAAACAGTCGGCATTCCGCCGGTGCTGCACATGGGTTCCTGTGTTGATAACAGCCGAATCCTGATGGCAGCCACCGCCATGGTAAAAGACGGCGGTCTGGGTGACGACCTAAGCGACCTGCCCGTAGCCGGAGCTGCCCCTGAGTGGTACAGCGAGAAGGCTATTTCCATCGGTCAGTACTTCGTTGCTTCCGGGGTATTCACTCTCTTTGGTGCCACCTGGCCTACTCTGGGAAGCGATGAATTAACCAATTACCTATTTAAGGGCATGGAAGAGCTATATGGCGGAATGTGGGCATTTGAACCAGACCCGATTAAGGCAGCTCACCTGATGATTGAGCATATTGACAAGAAACGCAAAGCCTTAGGTATTGACAAAGCTCGTGAGAGAGTTCTCTATGATATGGCGATGAGACGCCAGTTAGAGTAGCCTCAAAGCCGAATAGAATATTGGAGGGTTAAGGTTAATATGTCTAAAATTATCGCATCAGCAGTTATCAGAGGAGCTCACAAAATTGTAGACCAGGCTGAGAAGAAGTGGCAGCAGGCAATGGATAAATGGGGGCCAAATGAGCCAGTAGGCTTTCCCAATACTGCTTATTACCTGCCGGTAATCTATGGGATGCTAGGAATGAAGGTAGAAAAGCTGGGCGACATGGAGCGGATATTAAAGAAGTGTAAATCCATACTCCCACCACCAGTGAGGGAAGTGCACCCCCTCCCCTACTTAGCGCCAGCCCTTGATGCCGGGATGGTGACCTTCTTCGCTGAAGAGCTCATTGAAGCAATAAGGTATCTTGAGCAGCCTAATCTTTATACTAAACAGGAAGACCCTACCGACAGTAACATCTGGCTAGGTGCTGCCGATGACATAATCCTGAGAAAGAGAGGGATTGAATTTGTTGATGGCACTGCCCCAGGCTTTGCCGCAATTCTTGGTGCCGCACCAACTAATGAAATAGCAGTCAAAATCGCCCATGAACTTCAGCAGAAAAACCTCTATGTCTTTATGTCGGCGGAGTATAATGGGAAGAGGTTCTCCGAGCAACTGGTAGAGGCTGGGGTTCAGATCGGGTGGCCAGTTCGTCTGGTCTCCTTCGGTCCTGATGTAACCGCTACTGTATTTGCCGCTGGCTTTGCCACCCGAGCTGCTCTTTCCTTCGGTGGCATTGAGCCTGGCGATTACCGAAAAATACTTATCTATAATAAAGACCGTGTCTTCGCCTTCGCCCTGCCCCTGGGCTTTGTTACCGATGAGTGGTATGCTAATGCCGCGGGAGCAATAAACTTTGGCTTCCCTACTATTGCCGATACCCCGATACCTGAGGTTTTGCCCACTGGAATTTGCACCTACGAGCATGTTGTCTCCAACATCCCCCACGATAAAATCGTAGCCAAGGCAGTAGAGGTGAGGGGGCTGAAGGTTACTGTAGCTCAGGTGCCAGTTCCAGTAGCCTATGGTGCTGCCTTCGAGGGTGAGCGGGTTCGCGGCGAAGATATCTACATAGAGTGCGGTGGTGGCAGAACAGCGATGGTGGAATGGGTTACCACCAAGCGGATGGAGGAGGTTGAAGATGGGAAAATTGAGGTGATTGGCACAGAGATAACTGATGTTCCTGCTGGTACTCGACTACCCTTAGCCATAACTGTTGAAGTTGCCGGCAGAGCGATGCAGGATGACTTTGAACCCATCTTAGAGCGCCAGATTCACCATCTTCTGAACTACGCTCAAGGGGTAATGCACATCGGGCAAAGAGACATTGCCTGGATACGAATAGCTAAGTCTGCCGTAGAAAAAGGCTTTAGGCTACACCATATTGGTGCTATTCTCCATGCCAAGTTGCACCAAGACTTTGGCCGGATATTCGATAAAATACAGATAAGAATTTACACTAAAGAAGATAAAGTAAAGGAGATAGTAGAAAAGGCAAAGGTAGTATATAGAACTCGTGATGCCAGAATCGAAGGCATGACTGACGAAGGTGTTGATACTTACTATTCATGCACCCTGTGTCAGTCCTTTGCTCCAAGCCATGTTTGCACCATTAGTCCAGAAAGGACTGGCCTTTGCGGTTCATATAACTGGATGGACTGTAAAGCCTCTTTTGAGATTAACCCTACCGGACCTAACCAGCCGGTGCCCAAGGGAGAACTTATTGATGCTAAGCTGGGGCAGTGGAAAGGGGTAAACGAGTTTGTATATAAAGCCTCCCGCGGGAAGATAGACCATTATAACTTCTATAGCATAATATATGACCCCATGACCACCTGCGGTTGCTGTGAGTGTATTTCCGCTGTCCTGCCCATGTGCAACGGGGTAATGACAGTGAACCGTGAATATACGGGAGAAACACCCTGCGGGATGAAGTTCACCACCCTTGCCGGCACTATCGGTGGTGGCCTGAGCAGTCCAGGTTTTGTTGGTCATGGCAAGTATAATATCTGCCAGAGGAAATTCCTCAGCGCGGAAGGCGGTTTATTAAGAATGGTCTGGATGCCCAAGATGCTAAAGGAGGAGATTGCCGACCGGCTTAAGGCTAGAGCCAAGGAGTTGGGTGTTCCCAACCTGCCTGACATGATTGCTGATGAGACGGTGGGAGTTACTGAGGAGCAAATTCTTCCCTTCCTGCAAGAGAAGGGACACCCAGCCCTTACTATGCCGCCAATAATGTAACACTACTGAGTAATGTAAGAAAGGAGATTCATGCCGCTTACAGGGATAGAGATATTTAAATTGCTCCCGAAGACGAATTGTGGCGAATGTGGTGTGCCGACCTGTCTTGCCTTTGCCATGAATCTAGCTGCGGGGAAGGCGGAACTCTCTAAATGCCCCTATGTCTCTGAGGATGCAAAGGCTAAACTGACGGAGGCAGCAGCACCACCCATTAGACCGGTTACTATCGGTGTCGGTGATAGAAAAGTAAAGGTTGGCGGTGAGACAGTTATGTTCCGCCACGAAAAAAGGTTCGATAACCCTCCTGGTTTTGCTATCCTAATTAAGGATACTATGACGGAATCAGAGATTGCCAGCAGACTGGAGAGGTTCAAACTTCAATACGAGAGGGTAGGGCTTACCCTTCGTCCTGAGATGGTGGCAATAAAGGACGAATCAGGAGACGCGAAGAAGTTTGAGGCTCTGGTAAATAAAGTTAAACAAAACAGCGATTGTAGTATTATCCTGATGAGCAATAATCCAGAAATCCTGGCTGCTGGCTTAAAGGTCTGCGCTGACCGCAAACCACTTATCTACGCCGCCACAAAAGATAACCTGAAGGCTGTGGTAGATTTGGCTAAGGGGAGTGCCTGCCCGGTAGCAGTAAAAGCCCCTAACCTGGATGAGCTTGCTGAACTAACCACTGAACTAACCAAAGCCGGGATAAATGACATTGTTCTTGATTCCGAGTCAAGGACTCTTCGTAAGGCATTTCAAGACCAGATAGTTATCAGGAGTGCTGCCTTAAATAAGAAGTTTCGCCCCTTGGGCTTCCCCACTATTGTTCTTCCCTATGAAATGACTAATGACCCGATGAAAGAAGCAGTGATTGCCTCTGTTTTTGTTGCTAAATATGGTGGCATTATCGTTCTCTCTGATTTCCAGGGGCATAACCTCTTCCCACTACTTGTGGAGAGGATGAATGTTTACACCGACCCCCAGCGACCACTGGCTACCAAAGAGGGAATCTACGAGATTGGTAGTCCTACTGAAAACTCACCGGTGCTTATTACTTCCAACTTCTCACTCACATACTTTATAGTCTCCGGTGAGGTTGAAAACAGTAAGGTTCCCAGCTATTTACTAGTCAAGGACACCGAAGGTCTTTCAGTGATGACATCATGGGCGGCAGGTAAATTCGTCGCTGATACTATTGCCCCCTTTGTTAAGAAGTGCGGGATTGCAGACAAGGTTAAACACCATAACTTGGTAGTCCCCGGCTATATTGCCGCTGAAAGTGGTGGCTTGGAAGAGGAATTACCGGGCTGGAAGATTGTAGTTGGACCCAGAGAAGGGGCTAAAATTCCAGCCTTTCTTAAAACATATAAACCTTAAGGAGAATAGCGATGATCCTTATTGGCGAAAACATAAATATTATGTCAAAAACAATCGGCCCAGCATTGAGGGAAAGAACCTCCAAACCTATTCAAGAGCTGGCTCGAGCAGAAGCCGAGGCTGGAGTGGATTACATTGACCTCAATATTGGCCCCGCCCGAAAGGCAGGCGATGAGATGATGCAATGGGCAGTTAGTACGGTGCAGGAGGTTACCGATAAGCTGCTATCCCTAGATACGACAAACCCGGTAGCCATGGAGGCTGGACTAAAGGTGTGTAAAAGCAGGGCGCTTATCAATTCCATATCCCTCACCAGGACAGCAGAGGAATTACCTTTAGTCAACAAATACAATGCTGATATGATAGGGCTGCTGTGGGGCATAGAGGGGATGCCTCGAGATGCTAACGAAAGGTGCATGCTGGCGGTTGACCTTGTCTATAAAGCTAACCAAGCTGGTATTCCTAACGAGAAAATCTGGATTGACCCCATCGCTACTCCGGTTTGTGGGGAAATTAATCAGTTGAAAGCATGCTTTGAGTTTATGGGCATGCTCCAGGATATCGCCCCCGGATGCAAGTCCACGGTGGGACTGTCCAATGTTTCCAATGGCGCCCCCACCGACCTCAGACCACCTCTTAATCGGACTTTTCTGATAATGCTTATGAGGTATGGACTTACCTCGGCTATTGTTGATGCCTTTGACCCCGAACTAATAAAAATAGCCAGGGATAAAAAGCCAAAAATCGTTGACCTGGTTTATCGGGTGATGGATGGCGAAAAACCCAACCTTTCCTCTTTAAGCGAAGAGGAGGTACAATATGTGAAAACGGTCAGGGTTCTTACTGGCGAATCACTTTACTCCCACTCCTGGCTTGAGATATAGTCCTGAGAGCCAGCGCAAACCGGCTAGAAGGAGAAAGATAAAATGAGCCTGAGACAACTCTTAGAGGCAGGAAAGTTTGTGGTGACTGCTGAGATAGGTCCGCTGAAGGGAACCGACACGACTGAAATTGAAGAGGTAGCCACCCTCCTAAAAGGAAGGGTAAACGCCACTAATGTTACTGACCAACAAAGCTCGGTGATGAGGTTGGGCTCATTGGCTACCTGCCACCTGTTAAAGGAAAGAGGGCTTGAGCCCATATTACAGATGACCTGCCGAGATAGGAACCGTTTGGCTCTACAATCGGATCTCCTCAGTGCCTGGGTTCTGGGGATTGAAAACGTTCTATCCATCACTGGTGATTTACCTTCGCTCGGCGACCACCCCCAAGCTATGCCAGTTTATGATTTAGATTCAGTCCAGCTTCTGTGGGTGATAAAGAGATTGAATGAGGGCTACGATATAGTTGGGAACGAGCTTAAAGGTAAGCCAAATTTCTTCCCTGGAGCAGTAGTAACCCCCACGGCAGATACCGAGGCTAAACTTGAACTACAGCTTATCAAGATGGAGAAGAAAATTGAGGCTGGGGCTAGGTTTTTTCAAACTCAGGCCATCTATGATACGGATGTCTTCGCCAAGTTTATGAAGAGGGTGGAGGGATTTAAAGTCCCAGTACTAGCCGGGATAATACCTCTAAAATCTGCTGGTATGGCTAAATTTATGAATAAAAATGTGGCTGGTGTCTTTGTGCCTGATGCGCTGATTACCAAAATGACAGAAGCTGAGGACAAAACCAAGACCGGCATAGCGATTGCTGCTGGCATAATTAAGGATTTGAAAGACATCTGCCACGGGGTGCATATTATGGCTATAGGCTGGGAGAAAAAGGTGCCAGCCATATTAGACGCCGCCGGACTCTAAAAATAAATGGCTACTCAGAAAAGTTATGAGTATGGCTATAACCTTGCTTATAAGCTTGCCTGTGAACAACTAGCCAAGCTCGATGATATAGAGCAGCAATGCCGGAAAAGCGGTGCTCAATATCTACTAATAGATTCCCAAAAAGTCATTATTGTCGAATATTTAAATCAATCCTACCGAATCATTCTTCCTGAGATTGAGATTTCGTTAACAAATAGTGAGGAGAAGGTTCCATTGAAAGACAGGATACTGATACTTCACTATTTAACTCAGGCAAAGGGCACTCAAACCTCTAATAAATTAGTAGCCTACAAGGAGCTACCAGAAGGGACTAGCTACTTCCCCACTTTTCATAAGAGAGCAATAAAGCCCATCGTCGACCACTTTGGCAAGGAGCCCCATCTACTATTAGATATCGCCACAAAACTGGGCGGCCAGAAAGTGGATTATGGTGATGCAGCAGTAACCATTAATGCTTTCCGCAGGGTACCGATAACTTTTGTGCTGTGGCGAGGTGACAAGGAGTTCCCTCCCGAAGGAAACATAATGTTTGATAGTTCCATCTCCGATTACCTGACCACCGAGGACATAAATGTGCTTTGTGAAGCCATAGCCTGGAGGTTAGTTAAACTGCTAAGGGCAGGGGGTGATAACCATAGCCGAAACTGAAATTAAAGAAAAATTGAGCAAGCTTTTCTCTCACTATAGTGGCAAAAAGGATGAGCTTATTCCCATCTTGCAAGAAGCCCAGGAGCGGTTTCGCTACCTGCCACCTGAGGTAATGCTGGAAATCGCCAGGTTTCTACGGATACCGGAGAGCACAGTTTTTGGGGTGAGCACCTTTTACGCTTTGTTTAGGCTTGCCCCCGCTGGTAAGAGGATGGTGAAGGTTTGTCGCGGGACTGCCTGCCATGTGCGGGGTGGAGCACGAATTCTACGCGAGGTGGAGAGGCGATTAGGCATCAAGCCCGGGGAGACCAGAGCTGACCTTGAGTATACGTTAGAAACAATTGCCTGCTTTGGCTCATGCGCTTTAGCTCCGGTTATGGTGATTGATAAAAATGTCTATGGACGAATGACAACTACCAAGGTAGGACAAATCTTGGGTGATACTAAGTAGGGTTACGAAATGGTATGGCAATGACTTTTGATGAAATTCGAAGGCAGGCAATATCAGAGTGGGAAGCCTTAGAACACAGCGATAAACCACGCATCCTTATTGGCGCGGCTACCTGCGGCCGAGCTGCTGGTGCCCTGGCTGTGCTCCAGGCGATTAAGAATGAATTAGTCCGAAACAAAATCGAGGCAATCATTACCACGGTTGGCTGCATGGGGCCCTGCTATGCTGAGCCAATTGTCAATATTATCAAACCGGGTCGTCCCCATATTTATTATGGTAACCTTACCCCAGAACTTGCGTCTCAAATTATTCAAGACTATCTAATCAACGATAACCCTCGCCCTGACCTAGCGTTAGGTACTGCTGGTAACGGCGGTATCAAGGGTATCCCCAAATTCTTTGAGCTACCGATGCTCAAACCTCAAGTGCGCGTAGTCTTGCGCAACTGTGGACTTATTGACCCGGAGAACATCAACCATTATATCGCTCGCGGTGGCTATAGTGGACTAGTCAAGGCGCTAGGAATGACACCAGAAGCAGTGATAGAAGAGGTAAAGAAGGCAGGCTTGCGAGGTCGCGGTGGTGCCGGCTTCCCCACTGGTCTGAAGTGGGAACTATGCCGTAAGTCACCAGGCACAGTAAAATATGTAATCTGTAATGCTGACGAGGGAGACCCTGGAGCCTTTATGAATCGGTCTCTTTTGGAAGGAGACCCTCACGCTGTTTTGGAAGGAATGCTCATTGGGGCTTATGCTATTGGGGCAACTCAGGGCTATATTTATTGCCGGGCAGAGAAACCGCTAGCCATAGAACGTCTGAAGATCGCCTTAAAGCAGGTGGCAGAACGTAGCCTGGTTGGTGAAAACATACTGAATTCCGGCTTTAGTTTTCAAATAGAGTTAAGGGAAGGGGCTGGAGCTTTTGTCTGCGGTGAGGAGACAGCCCTGATGGCATCTATTGAAGGTAAACGGGGTATGCCCCGCCCCCGTCCGCCGTTCCCTGCCCAATCCGGCTTATGGGGTAAACCAACTAACCTTAATAACGTAGAGACCTGGGGCAATGTGTCAGCAATCTTACAAAAAGGTGCTGATTGGTATGTAAACCATGGTTCAGAGAAAAGTAAGGGAACCAAGACCTTCTCCCTAGTCGGCAAGATAAACCATACCGGACTCATTGAGGTGCCGATGGGAATCCCGCTCCAGGAAATTATCTATGACATTGGTGGGGGAATCCTAGGTGGTAAGCGCTTTAAGGCAGTCCAGACCGGTGGCCCCTCTGGGGGCTGCATACCGACAAGCCTTTTGAACCTGACTGTTGACTATGAGTCACTGACTCAGGCTGGTTCTATCATGGGTTCCGGTGGCATGGTGGTAATGGATGAAGACACCTGCATGGTTGACATTGCCCGTTACTTCCTTACCTTCACCCAGTCTGAGTCGTGTGGTAAGTGCGTTATGTGTCGCTTGGGAACAAAGCAGATGCTGGATATACTGGAGGACATCTGCAACGGAAGAGGCAAGCCTGAAGACGTGGACCTGCTTCTCAAACTCGGCCAAGCAGTTAAAGATGGCTCACTCTGTGGCTTAGGACAGACAGCACCTAACCCGGTGCTGACGACTATCCGCTACTTCAGGGACGAATATGAGGAACATATCAGGAGGCACCATTGCCGGGCGGCAGTTTGTCGGGGACTAGTCTCTGCCCCGTGTAGTCATATTTGCCCGGCGGGTATAGATGTGCCGCGTTATATCCGCTTCATTGCTGAGGGCAAGCCAGCCGAGGCACTAGCAGTAATCCGTGAGAAGATACCCTTCCCTGCGGTCTGTGGTCTGGTTTGTTTTCACCCTTGTGAAGCTAAGTGCCGCCGCGGTCAACTTGATGAGGCGATTGCTATCCGAATGCTAAAGCGGTTTGCCGCCGAGCGTGACACTGGAACATGGAAACAAAACATTAAGGTGGCTCCCGCTACCGGTAAGAGGGTAGCCATTGTTGGCTCAGGGCCAGCTGGACTGACCGCTGCCTATTATCTGGCTAAACTTGGGCACTCTGTTACCGTATTTGAAGCACTACCTGAGCCCGGTGGTATGATGCAGGTGGGCATTCCTGATTATCGGCTGCCAAAGGATATTCTCAGGGCTGAGATTAAGCAGATACAAGACATTGGTGTTGAGATAAGGACAAATACCAAGGTTGATTCAATAGACAGGCTGTTTGAGGAAGGCTATGATGCCATCTTCCTGGCTCTCGGGGCACACCATGGTCTCAGTGTAGGGGTTGAGGGAGAGGACAGTCCTCGGGTAATGGAGTGTATAAACTTTTTGAGAGATGTGAGTTTGGACAAAAAGGTAGAAGTTGGGAATAAAGTGGCTGTCATTGGAGGCGGTAATGCCGCCATAGATTCAGCTCGGACTGCGCTTCGTCTCGGGGCTAAGGAGGTGACCGTCATTTATCGGCGCACCCGTGATGAGATGCCAGCTAGCCCTGAGGAAATTGGGGAGGCTCTAGCTGAAGGGGTACAGATTTACTTCCTGGCAGCACCATCAAAGATAATCAGCCAAAATGGCAGGGTAGAGCTGGAGTCTATCCGCATGGAGCTGGGCATGATAGATGCCACTGGTCGGCGGCACCCAGAGCCAATCAAGGGTAGCGAGTTCACCACGAGCTTTGACACCATCATCGCCGCTATCGGTCAGCGCCCGGAGATTCCTAAGCAGTTCAACCTGCCTATCGGGCGAGGAGATGTCATCCAGGTTGACCCCGATACCC
>Ga0315289_10005472_pt1 | contig 18770 bp, 19 predicted proteins | sample YL17G11_40_MG_FD_203452 | JGI IMG/M metagenome (GOLD analysis project Ga0315289, IMG submission 203452) | Sediment microbial communities from Yellowstone Lake, YNP, Wyoming, USA - YL17G11_40 | ecosystem: Environmental > Aquatic > Freshwater > Lake > Sediment | place: USA: Wyoming | collected...
CCTTGCTGGCCCCAATGGCCGATAGCAGGTTCTCGGCGCTCTTCTCCCCCATGCGCTCCAGCCCCACCAGTTGCTCCTTGGTCAGGGAGTAGATGTCGGCGGGGTCCTTGACCAGGCCCTGCTCCAGGAGAACGTAGCACCAGGACTCGCCTAGCCCTTCGATGTCCATAGCGCCTCGCGAGACAAAGTGAGTCAGCCAGCGGAAGGCCTGGGCGGGGCAGGTTGGGTTGGGGCAGTAGCGCATCACCTCGCCCTCCGGTCGCACCACCGGCGTGCCGCAGACGGGGCAGCGATCGGGCATGGCGAAGACCTTCTCCCGTCCCGTGCGCTTGCTCACCACCGGCCCCACCACCTGGGGGATGACGTCGCCCGCCCGCTGGACGATCACCGTATCGTCCACGCGGACGTCCTTGCGCCGGATGTTCTCTTCATTGTGGAGGGTGGCCTTGCTGACGGTCACCCCGCCCACCCGCACCGGCTCCAGCCGAGCCCAGGGGTTGAGGGTTCCCGTGCGCCCGATATTGATCTCGATGGCCAAAAGCCTGGTGGTGGCCTGGATGGGCGGAAACTTGTAGGCGATGGCCCAGCGGGGCTCGCGGCCCACCACCCCCAGCCGCTCGTAGTACTGGAAGGGGTCGGTCTTCACTACCAGGCCATCGATCTCGTACTCTAGGTCGTGGCGGCGCTCCGCCCACCGGTGGTAGTGCTGCTCCACGTCCTCCAGGCTCTCATAGCGGCCTATCTCGGGGTTGACGCGGAAGCCCATATCCTGGAGCCAGTGGATGGTCTCCCAGTGGGTAGGCGGGTAAGGGCCATCGGCCCAGCCGAGCTGGTAGACCCAGATGTCCAGCGAGCGCTGGGCGGTGATGCGTGAGTCGAGCTGGCGCACCGCGCCGGCGGCAGCGTTGCGGGGGTTGGCGAAAAGGGGCTGGCCCTGGTCCGTCCGCTCTTCGTTCAGCCGCTCGAAGGCGGCCTTGGACATGTAGACCTCCCCTCGCACCTCGAAGCGCGGCGGCGCGTCCTTGGCCAGAAGGCGCATGGGGATGCTGCGGATCGTCTTCAGGTTCTCGGTGACGTTCTCTCCGCGGAACCCGTCGCCGCGGGTGGCGCCCTGGACGAAGCGGCCGTCCTCGTAGACCAGGGCCACCGCCAGCCCGTCGATCTTGGGCTCGCACACCAGGGGCAAGCCCTCTATCTGGAGCATACTAAGGACGCGGCGATACCAGGCCTTGAGTTCTTCGTAGTTGAAGGCGTTGGCCAGAGAGAGGAGGGGCGTTCGATGCTCCACCACCCCGAAGGCCTCCACCGGCTGGCCGCTCACCCGCTGGGTGGGGGAGTCGGGGGTGATGAGCTGGGGGAACCGTGCCTCCAGCTCCCGCAGCTCGCGCATCAGCTCGTCGTATTCGGCGTCGCTGATCTCGGGGCTGTCCAGCACGTAGTAGCGGTAGTCGTGGTAGTGGATCTGGGCTCGCAGATCCTCCACCCGCTGTCGCGCCTGATAGAGGTTCGTCTCGCTGTTCATCCGAGCCATAGTATAGCAAAGGGCTGGCTGCAGCGGTCCTTTCTCCTTGACGGCGCTCGCGCTCGCCAGTAGCATGGAGCCGCCGCGAGTTGAAGACGCACAGCGAGCATGGAGGCAGCACAGTGAAAACAGGGAGCGTGGCAACAGTTCTTATCCTTGTCGTCTGCCTGGCGGTGCTTCTGGCCGCCTGCGGCGGCGGTGCCGGTGAAGAGGAGCCGATCTCCGCTGCGGGCAAGATCGCCTTCCAGTCCGACCGCGATGGCAACCTTGAGTTCTACATCATGAACGCCGACGGATCCGGTGAGCGCCGCCTCACCGACAACTCGGCCAAAGACGCTAGCCTCACCTGGTCGCCCGACGGCACTCGCATCGCCTTCGCCTCCGAGCGCGACGACAACCCCGAAATCTACGTCATGAACGCCGACGGCTCCGACGAGACCAACCTCACCAAAAACCCCGCCGGCGACTGGACCCCTGCCTGGTCGCCCGACGGCAGCCGCATTGCCTTTGTCTCCGACCGCGACGGCGCTCGCGAGATCTACGTGATGAACGCCGATGGCTCCGACCAGGCCAACCTCACCAATAGCCCCGCCGATGACTTCGGTCCCGCCTGGTCCCCCGACGGCACCCGCATCGTTTTCGTGTCCGGCCGCGACGGCAACGCCGAAATCTATGTCATGAACGCCGACGGTTCCGGCCAGGCCAACCTCACCAATAACCCCGCCGACTACGACCTGGTCCCCGCCTGGTCGCCCGACGGCAGCCGCATCTCCTTCATGCCTACCCGGGAGGGCAACTGGGAGATCTTCGTCATGAACACCGACGGCTCTGGCCAGACCAACCTCACCAATAGCCGCGCCTACGATAGCATTCCCGCCTGGTCGCCCGACGGCAGCCGCATTGCCTTCGACTCCGAGCGCGACGGCAACCTCGAGATCTACGTCATGAACGCCGACGGCTCCGGCCTGACCCGTCTCACCGACAACCCCGCCGACGAGGGCGTCCCCGCCTGGTCGCCTGACGGCAGTCGCATCGCCTTCCAGTCCAACCGCGATGGCAACTTCGAGATCTACGTCATGAACGCTGACGGTTCCGGCCAGACCCGCCTCACCAATAACCCCGCCGAGGACGGCGGCCCCGCCTGGTCGCCCCAGCCGTAGGGGACGGTCCCAACGGGCCCAGCGCCGCAGAATAGATAGCCTTCTGGTCCTCCTGCCGCCGGCCAACGCCATCGGCTGGAGGTGCATGAAAGCATTCAACTGGGATGGTGACAGCGGCGGCGTTGCCTGCCAGCCGCTAGGGTAAACGGTCATTTCTCCTTGACGGCGCTTGCGCCCGCCAGTAGGATGTGGTGGCCGTGAGTCGGAGAAGCACAGCGAGCACGGAGGCAGCACAGTGAAGACAGCGAGCGTGGTAATAGCCTTTTTCCTTGTCGTCTGCCTGGCGATGCCTCTGGCCGCCTGCGGCGGAGGCGCCGGTGAGGAGGATCAGCTGACTCCCGCTGCAGGCAAGATCGCTTTTCAGTCCCACCGCGACGGCAACTCCGAGATCTACGTGATGGACGCCGACGGCTCCGGCCAGACCCGTCTCACCGACAACCCTGCGGCCGACAGGTACGCTGCCTGGTCTCCCGACGGCACCCGCATCGCCTTCGACTCCGACCGCGACGGCAACATCGAGGTCTACGTGATGAATGCCGACGGCTCGGGCCAGACCAATCTCACCGATAACCCCGATCTCGATGTCGATCCCGCCTGGTCTCCCGACGGCACCCGCATCGCCTTCGCCTCCTACCGCGACGGTAACTGGGAGATCTACGTGATGAATGCTGACGGCTCGGGCCAGACCAATCTCACCGATGACCCCGCTCTCGACGGATACGCCGCCTGGTCTCCCGATGGCAGCCGCATCGCCTTTGCATCCGACCGCGAGGGCAACTTCGAGGTCTACGTGATGAACGCCGACGGCTCCGGCCTGACCCGTCTCACCAGCAGTCCCGCCCTTGACTCCGTCCCCGCCTGGTCTCCCGACGGCAGCCGCATCGCCTTCACCTCTGACCGTGAGGAGAACGCCGACATCTATGTCATGAACGCCGATGGCTCAGGTCTCATCCGCCTCACTGACAATCCCGCCCGGGAAGGATACGCCGCCTGGTCCCCCGACGGCAGCCACGTCGTATTTGCGTCCAACCGCGACGGCAACTTCGAGGTGTACGTGATGAACGCCGACGGCTCCAGCCAGAAGCGCCTCACCGACAACCCCGCCGAGGACCAGGCCCCGGCCTGGTCGCCGTAGGGGAGGACGAGAAGCAACGCCGCTAGACTCCCAGAGCGGGGTTCGCTCGTCAAACCTTGTCCTTACGGCCTGGGCGTATTAGTTTTGTTGCTGGGGCTGTCGCCACGAACTCGCGGCCGAGCGGCGGAGGTTTCTGGGGGGCGGCAGCCAGCTCGCGACAGGCAATGGAGATAGTCCCAGCCGTCGATATCCGTGGCGGGCGCTGTGTCCGTCTCTATCAGGGTGACTTCCAGCGGGAGACTGTGTTCGGCCATGACCCCGTGGCCGTGGCCCGCTCCTGGCAGGAGGCTGGCGCTGCTCGCTTGCACGTGGTCGACCTGGATGGCGCTCGCGAGGGACGGCCGGCGAACGCTCAGGTGATACGTCATCTCATCGAGGCCCTAGCCATCCCGGTTCAGGTAGGCGGTGGCCTGCGCGACCGTCAGTCCATCGAGTTGTACCTGGAGGCGGGGGCCGATCGGGTCGTGCTGGGGACAGCGGCGGTCAAGGATCGCTCCCTGCTGGCTCAAGCCATCGCTGAGCACGGGGTGCATATCGTCGTGGCGATAGACGCCAGGGTCGGCATGGTAGCCATCGAGGGCTGGCGAGAGGAGACGCCCCTGGCGGCAGCAGAGCTTATGAGTGAGTTGGCGGCCGAGGGCGCGCCTCGTTTCATCTACACCGATGCCCTTCGCGATGGCACCCTCCAGGGACCTGACTTCGCTGCCGTAGAGACGGTGCTGGCCAGGGTTAGCGTACCTGTCATATACGCCGGCGGGGTCTCCAGCATCGCCGACCTGGTGCGCTTGGCCTCTCTGGGGGTGGAGGGGGCGATAATCGGTCAGGCGTTGTATACTGGGGCCGTGGATTTTCAAGAAGCCCTGAAGGAGATCAGTCGGGCGGCCCGGCCCGAAAGGGGGTTCTCCGTATGACCGAGGCTCCGCAAGACCTGCGGGACATCGTGAAAGGGACCATCGACGGCATCATGGGGTTCGTGGAGACCGAGGTCATTCCTCTGGAGCAGAGGTACAAGGACATCCTCGCTGATGAGAGGAGGCTGTTCGGCGCCGATGGCAAGCTTGTTCCCGAGATCCGGGAGGCGAGGGAGAAGATCCGGGGCAAATCCGGCAAGGCAGGCTACTGGGCCATGTTCAGCTCGCCATCCATCGGTGGCGGCGGGCTGCCGGTGCCCGTGAGCATCTATGTGCAGGAGGCGCTCTACAGGAAGTACGGGCCCGGCCACCTGCTGATGGGATGGGCCAACGGTTTCATCACCACCCCCCTTATCGGTAGCTTCGTGGACGGCCCTTCCCACATGTTCACCAAGGCCAGCGAGGCCATCCGCACGGACGTCGTCCCGTCGTTGATAGCGGGCGAAAAGACCGTATGCTTCGCCCTCACTGAGCCGGACGCTGGCTCCGACCTCTGGAATCTGAAGTGCAAAGCCCGCAAGGAGGGCGACGAGTGGGTGATCAACGGCACCAAGCAATGGATCACCAACTCCCCCTACGCCGACTATGCGGCTGTGTTTGCCGTGACCAACGAGGAGATGTTCGCCCAGCACAAGGGCGGCACCACTGGCTTCCTGGTGGACACAAGGCAGCCCGGCGTGGACACCTCGACCATCTTCCCCATCATAGGGCACGTCTCCAGCGATTGCGGCTCGATAATCCTGGAGGATGTGCGGGTCAAGGAGGATTACATCCTGGGAGAGGTGGATCAGGGTTTCCAGCTCAGCATGATGGGCATCTCCGAGGGGCGGCTCGGCTACGCCGGCGGCTGCCTGGGGCTGGCCGAGTGGGCGCTTGACCGCTCCCTGGAGTACGCTAAGGAGAGAAAGACCTTTGGACGTCCCCTAGCTGACCATCAGGCCATCCAGTGGATGCTGGCTGACAGCGCCATCGAGATATTCAACGCGAAGTACACGGCCTTGCGAACGGCAGAGCTGGTCGAGGAGTATCAGCCGACCGGCAGGGTGCCGATAAAGGAGATATCGATCGTTAAGGCCTACGTGATGGAGATGGCCGGGCGGGTCTGCGACCGGGCGATACAGATTCATGGAGCCATGGGGCTGTCCAACGAGATGGGTCTGGAGGAGGCCTTCCGCATAGCCCGCACCTGGCGCATCCCCGATGGCACCTCGGAGATGCAGCGGCGGACCATCGCCGGGCGGCTCCTGCGGGGAGATGTCGTTTTCTAGATTTGGCCATCAGTCTCGCCTCAGAGCCAGTGATATGGTAGCCTTGGCAATTGGATATGGTGGAGGCGCCCTGGAGGTCTTGAACCAGGTCACCTACCCTGAAAGGAGGTTTTTCGGTAATGACGTCCATTCCTGAAGAGCTGCGGGATATCGTCAAGGGGACCATCGACGGTCTTCTTAGCTTCATTGACAGCGAGTGCGTTCCCGTAGAGCAAAAGCACAAGGAGATCCTCGAGAACGAGGCAAAGGTGTTCGGCGCCGACGGCAGGCTGGTTCCCGAGATCCGCGAGGCCCGTGACGCGATAAGGAGGAAGTCGGCCAAGGCAGGCTACTGGGCCATGTTCGGCCCCGCATCCGTCGGCGGCGGCGAGCTTCCTGCCTTGGTGAGCGTCTACCTCCTCGAGGCCGTGTACAGGAAGCACGGGGCTGGCCATCTGATGATCGGTTTCTCTAACGGCTTCCTTACTACCCCCCTCGTGGGCGGCTTCGTGGATGGCCCCTCCCACATGTTTGCCCAGGCCAACGAGACCATCAAGACCGACATTGTGCCCTCCCTGTTGGCCGGTGAGAAGACCACCTGTTTCGGCGCCACCGAGCCCGACGCCGGCTCCGACCTGTGGAGCATGAAGTGCAGGGCCCGCAAGGTGGGCGACGAGTGGGTGATCAACGGCACCAAGCAGTGGATCACCAACTCTCCCTATGCTGACTACGCGGTCGTCTTCGCAATCACCGACGAAGAGAAGTACGCCAAGCGCAACATGTTCGACAGCGGCATCACCACCTTCGTCATCGACACCAAGCTGCCCGGCGTGGACAACAATACCATCTTCCCGATCATGGGCCACGTCTCCAGTGATTGTGGAAACATCGTCCTGGACGATGTGAAGGTGAAGAACGAATACATCTTGGGCAATCTGAACCAGGGCTTGCTCACCGCCATGGCCGGTATCACTGAGGGGCGTATGGGCATCGCCAGCGCTATGGTGGGGCTGGCGGAATGGGCGTTGGACAAGTCCATAGCGTATGCCAAGGAGAGGAAGACCTTTGGTCGCGCCCTGGCTGACCATCAGGCCATCCAGTGGATGCTGGCCGACAGCGCCATCGAGATCTTCAACTCCAAGTACGCCACCCTGCGGACGGCCCAGATGATTGACGAGTATCCAAAGACGGGCAAGCTGCCCATTAAGGAGATCTCCATCGCCAAGTGCTACGCCGTGGACATGTGTCAGGCGGTGTGCGACAGGGCGATTCAGATCCACGGCGGCATGGGCCTGTCCAGCGAGATGGGGCTGGAAGAGGCCTTCCGCATCGCCCGCACCCTGCGCATCCCTGACGGCACCACCGAGATGCAGAAGCGGACAATCGCTGGGCAACTCCTGCGGGGAGACACCGTCTTCTAGACTGACCGAACCCCTCATCACAGGAGCCGTCGGCCTTCGTCTTTCCGGCAGGGGGAAGCGGGTCCCGAAGGGGATTCGGCTTCCCCCTGCAAGGTGGTGCTACTGATCCTGGGAAGCATGCCGAGCGTTCCAGCCGGAATCGGCATCCTTTGAAGGAGGGAGCCTTGCTAACCAAGCGCATCATTCCCTGCCTCGATGTCAAAGACGGCCGGGTGGTGAAGGGCGTGCGCTTCCTGAACCTGCGCGACGCTGGCGACCCGGTGGAGCTGGCTGCCCTGTACCAGGCCGAAGGGGCCGACGAGCTCGTCTTCCTGGACATCACCGCCTCGCCTGACCGTCGCAAGACGGTGGTTGATATGGTGTCCAAGGTGGCTGAGCAGGTGTCCATTCCCTTTGCCGTTGGCGGGGGCATCCGCACCACCGAGGACATGCGCCTGGTGCTGGAGTCTGGTGCCGACAAGGTCGGCATCAACACCGGCGCTGTGGAGAACCCAAATCTGATCGCGGAGGGAGCCACCCGCTTCGGCAGTCAGTGCATTGTGGTGGCCATCGACGGCAAGCCGGTAGAGCCGGGGCGCTGGGAGGTGTTCATCTACGGCGGACGCGAGGGCGGTCAGTCCACAGGCCTCGACGCCGTCGAGTGGGCCAAGCGGGCGGCGGAGCTCGGCGCTGGCGAGCTGCTGGTAACCGGCATGGCCGCCGATGGCACCCAGGCAGGCTATGACCTCGGCCTCACTCGTGCCATCTCGGAGGCGGTTTCGGTGCCCGTCATCGCCTCCGGCGGCGCCGGCAACCCCCAGCACATGTACGAGGCCATCGTGGAGGGCAAGGCCGATGCTGTGCTGGCAGCGGGCATCTTCCACTTCGGCACCTACCGCATTCGTCAGGTCAAGGAGTACCTGGCCGCTCGCGACATCCCCGTGCGCCCGTAGCGACGAAGGAGGCAGCGCCATGCTTCGGTTCGACGAGAATGGCCTCATCCCCGCCGTCGTCCAGGACGCCAGCAGCGGCGAGGTGCTGATTCTGGCCTACATGAACGCCGAGTCCCTGCGGCGAACCCTGGAGTCGGGCCAGGCCTGGTTCTGGAGTCGCGACCGCCAGGAGCTGTGGCACAAGGGGGCTACCTCTGGCAACTTCCTCAACGTCAAGGCCATCCTCAAGGACTGCGACGAGGATGCCCTGGTGGTGAAGGTGGAGCCGCTGGGCCCCGCCTGCCACACCGGCGAGCGCTCCTGCTTCTACCGGGAGATGGAGGAGGAAGGCCCATCGTAGCACGGCAGGCCTAGCCCTGCTGGCCGGCGCCCGGCGCCTGGTCCGCGGCCAGCACCTCGCGCAGGGCGTAGATGGCCACCTCCATCTGGTCGTCGTTGGGCTCGCGGGTGGTGAGCGACTGAAGCCACAGACTGGGCCTGAGCAAGGCCCGCATCAGCCTGTTGCCCTGAAGGGCTCCCATCAGTCGAATCACCTCATAGCTGACGGCGGCAATGACCGGCACCAGCGCCACCCGCGACAGCAGGCGCTGCCACAGAGGCGGCGTCCCCACCAAAACGAACAGCAGCACCGATATGACCACCACCACCAGAAGGAAGCTGGTGCCACAGCGAGGGTGAGCGGTGCCGTAGCGGCGCACCGCTTCCACTTCTAGGGGAGCGCCGTCCTCCAGGGCGTTGATCGCCTTGTGCTCAGCGCCGTGGTAGGCGAAGACACGGCGGATGTCGGGCAGGAGGCCGATGAGGAAGAGATAGGCCAAGAGCACTCCCAGGCGGATCAAGCCCTCGACGAGGGCCGCCAAGCGCTCGTTGCCGATGGCATCCTCCAGGCGACCCATCACCAGCACCGGCACCACGAAGATGATGGCGATGACGAAAGCCAGTGCCAGCACCACCGTTCCCCACAGCAGAGGCCGGCTGATCTCCTTCTGCTCTTCCCCCAGGGCCACGTTGGTGGAGAAAATGAGGGCCCTGGTGCCCAGAGCCAAAGTCTCCCAGAGGACGATGATGCCGCGCAGGAAGGGGATGCGGCCCAGAGGGCCGGTATGCAGGCCGCCGAGCCTCTCCAGCCGCAGGGCGATGTCACCCTGGGGACGACGCACAGCCACCGCCATCAGGCGGCGACCGCGGATCATCACCCCTTCCATGACCGCCTGGCCGCCGTAACGAAAAGAGCTGGCCAAAGGCAGCTCCTGTGTAGGTGAAGAAAGGACGGGCTAAGATGCCCTAGGCTTCGCCTTGGGGGTCCTCTTCCGCTTCAGGTTGGCCGGAGGCTTGGGCTCTCCGTGCGGTTCCGCTCCAGGGTGCGGCTCCCCTTCGCCTTCTGCCCCAACGACGGCCTCGGGCTCTTTCTTCTCCTGGAGGCCATAGCGCTTGAGGAAGCGCTCCACGCGGCCAGCCGTGTCCACGATGCGGTGTTCGCCAGTGAAGAAGGGATGACACATGCTGCACACCTCGACGTGCAGACGCGGCTTGGTGGAGCGGGTCTGGAAGGTGTTCCCGCAGGCGCAGACGACGGTCGCTTCTACGTATTCTGGATGGATGTTAGGTTTCACGGGCGTCCTCAGTTGCCACTGGGGCGTAAACGCTTACCTTCTTGCGTCCCAGCTTATTGTACGGCTCGAACTTGACCTGCCCCTCGATGAGGGCGTAGATGGTGAAGTCGCGCCCCATGCCCACGTTCCTGCCAGGATGGATGCGTGTACCCCGCTGGCGGACGATGATCGTCCCCGGCAGCACTACGTGACCGTCGTAGCGCTTGACGCCCAGGCGCTTCGCCTTGCTGTCGCGGCCGTAGCGGGTGCTACCTCCGCCTTTCTTGTGTGCCATCCCTATTCACCCCTTCTTTGGCGACGTTTGGGCGTGGGCGGTGCCTCCTCTGGTGCTTTCTCAGCCTTGGTCGCTCTTCTTCTGCTTGGCTTGGCCGTCTCCCCCGGCGCTGGCTCCGGCGCAACCTCAGCGACGGCCTCGGGGGCAGCAGCCTCAGTTTCCGCCTTAGTCACGGCCTTGGGCGCTCGCTTGGCGGGAGCCCTTCGCTGGCGCGGCTTGGCCTTCTCCTCTGGGGCTGGCTCCGGCGCAACCTCGGCGACAGCCTCGGGGGCAGCAGCCTCAGCCTCCGCCTTGGGCGCCCGCTTGGCGGGGGCTCTTCGCTGGCGCGGCTTGGCCGCCTCCTCTGGCGGTGGTGCAGGGGTGACCTCAGCGACGGCCTCGGGCACGACCTCAGCCTCCGCCTTGGCCACTCGCTTGGCGGGAGCCCTTCGCGGGCGCGGCTTGGCCTTCTCCTCCGGCGGTGGTGCTACCTCTGGCGCTGGTCCAGGCATGACCTCAGCGACGGCCTCCGCTGCGACCTCAGCCTCCGCCTTGGGCGCTCGCTTGGCGGGGGCCTTGCGTCGAGGCGGCTTGGCTGGCGCCTCGACCACCGCCACCGCCTCTGGCTCGCGGCCGGTGAGTATCTGGCGGATGGCCAGGCGAGTGTAGGCCTGGCGGTGCCCGATCTTCTTGCGATAGCGGGTCTTGGGCTTGTACTTAAAGACCACGATCTTCTTGTCGCGACCGTGCTCCACCACTTCCGCTATCACCCTGGCTCCCGCCACCGTGGGCTGGCCTACGGTCACATCTTCGCCATCGATAACCAGCAGCACGTCCAGCAGCTCGACCGTGTCGCCTACGGCTGCCGGCAATCGCTCCACGTCCAGGAGCTGGTTTGGCTCCACCCTGTGCTGTTTGCCACCCGTCCGCACTACGGCGTAGATTTCCTTATACCTCCTGGAACAAACGCTCTGGCGATTCTAGCAAACCTGGCGTTGTTGGGTCAACCGCGCCAAGAGACGACCGCAAGGCCGCCGTGCCAAAACGAGAGAACTCGATCCGTTAGGGGGCAGCCCGCCTGGATTGTGGCCGCCCCTACTTATTCTTCACCTCAGGGTCTAGGCGAGCCCTGGCTTCGCTGCCCCAGGCGAGTCCTGGCTTGGGGGGAGCGATAATCGGCTTGGAGCGGGCTCCCCTCTCCTTGGGCTTCGGTTCTTCTTCTGGCTGCGTCTCGGCGGTGATCGGCTCTTCATCCACCGGAGCAGCGAAGAGGGCCGCCATGGCCTCCCCCTCGATGGTCTCCACCTCTATGAGATGCTTGGCTATCTGGTCCAGCTTAGCCCGCCTCTCGACCAGCACCTTGCGGGCGCTCTGGTAGGCGCTGTCGACGATCCGCCGTACCTCTTCGTCGATCTCCTCCGCCACCTTCTCGCTGTAGTTGCGTTGCTCGGCAATCTCCTTGCCCAGGAACACTAGCTCCTCTCGGCGGCCGAAGGTGCGCGGGCCCAGCCGTTCGCTCATGCCCCACTGGGTGACCATCTGGCGGGCGATCTTGGTAACCCGCTCCAGGTCGTCCTGGGGGCCGGTAGTCATCTCGCCGAATACCAGCTCCTCGGACACCATGCCACCCAGGACTGCCGCCAGCGTGTCTTGGAACTGGGAGCGCGTCCACAGGTTGCGGTCCTCCGCGGGCAGAAAGCGAGTGAAGCCGCCGGTCAGGCCGCGGGGGACGATGGTGATCTTGTACACGGGGTCGGCGTTGGGCAGGATGTGAGCCACCAGAGCGTGCCCTGCCTCGTGGTAGGCGATGGTCTCCTTCTCTTTGGGGCTTATGACCCTGCTCTTGCGCTCCGGCCCGGCGAGCACCCGGTCCACCGCCTCGTCAAATTCGGCCATGGTGATCTTCTTCTTGTTGCGGCGAGCGGTAAGGATGGCCGCCTCATTGACGATGTTCGCCAGATCAGCGCCCGAGAATCCTGGCGTCTGCTTGGCCAGCACCCCTAGGTCCATCTCCTTGTCCAGCGGCTTGCCCTTGGCGTGCACTTCGAGAATGGCCTTGCGACCCTTAATGTCGGGCCGGTCCAGCACAACCTGGCGGTCGAAGCGGCCGGGACGCAGAAGCGCTGGGTCGAGGATGTCCGGGCGATTGGTGGCGGCCACAACGATGATGTTGGTGTGGGTGTCGAAGCCGTCCATTTCCACCAGGATCTGATTCAGGGTCTGCTCGCGCTCGTCGTGGCTGCCGCCCAGGCCGGCACCACGGTGACGGCCCACGGCGTCGATCTCGTCTATGAAGACGATGCAGGGACAGTTTCGCTTGGCCTGGTCGAACAGGTCACGCACCCGCGAGGCGCCCACTCCCACGAACATCTCCACGAATTCGGAGCCGCTGATGGAGAAGAAGGGCACGCCCGCCTCGCCGGCCACTGCCTTGGCCAGAAGTGTCTTGCCAGTACCGGGCGGGCCCAGCAATAGCACACCCCTGGGGATGCGCGCACCCAAGGCTATGAACTTCTCCGGCCACTTCAGGAACTCCACTACTTCCTGGAGCTCCTCCTTGGCCTCCTCCACCCCCGCCACGTCCATGAAAGTGACGCCTGTTCTGGTGCCGGTGAACATACGGGCCCGGCTCTTGCCGAAGCTCATGGCCTGCGTATTGGAGCCCTGGGCCTGACGCATCAGGAATATGAGCAGCCCACCGAAGAGGATCAGCGGCAGGAAGTTCACGAAGAGGCTGGCCCAGTCAATGCCGCCGCCCTTGACCTCAACCTTGGGCTGCTGTTCAACCGGGACTCCTGCGTCTTCCAGGACCCCCCGGACAGTGTCGCCTTTCTCCAGCTTGGTCTTGAAGGTCTTTTCGCTGTCCGTCAGCTTGTAGGTGACGTTGCTGCCATCGACTTTGATGCTCTCGACCTTATTCTCCTTCACGTCCGTCACGAACTGAGATAGGTCGACCTTCTGCTTGCTGGAGCCGCTGGTGCCGAACAGGGTAAAGACGATGGCAATCACACCCACCAGGATGAGAAGATATATGAAGCTATTTCGCAGCCAGCGACTGTTCATCATCCTCGCCTTAGATCATCCTCACTGGCGAATGGCAACGCAACTCTTCGCCACCCGCTCTAGTCATTATATCAGACTGGGCCAAGCAAGACCAAACCGGACGGGAGCGCCAACGCTCCTACTTGCTGGCGTCCGAGGCCAGTACCCCGCCCTGGGCCCAGTTCTCCTTGGCCACGTCCTCGAATATGACGATGGTGGCCTCGGCTGTCGTCTGGGCTATGTTCACTATGGCCTCGGTGATCACCCGCGCCAGCTCCTGCTTCTGAGCGTGGGTGCGACCGGGCCACATCTCCACTCGCACGATCGGCATCACTCACCTCCTGACCGAGAATTTCCGACTTTGGGCTCAAAGTAGCGGCGGCTTCATAGGTTGTCAACCATTGCCTTCGTCGGCCTTTTATGGTAGTGTAGCGCGGATAGGGGGCGCGTTATGAGGGAACCTCCCACGTTCATATACGAGGAGGACCTCTGGGCCCAGGGCGCTGACCTAGTGGCTGGCGTTGATGAGGTGGGCCGGGGCCCCCTAGCCGGACCGGTTGTGGCGGCGGCGGTACTTCTGCCGCCGCGTTGTGCTTTCCCCTGGCTGGCACGCGTCCGCGATAGCAAGGTTCTGTCAGCAGCCAGGCGGCAGGAGCTGGCCCGCCGCATCCGCAAGGACGCCATAGCCATCGGCCTGGGCAGCATGCCCCACGATCTGGTGGATGCTGTCGGCATTGTCGAGGCTACGCGCCGCGCCATGCTCGCCGCCCTGGCTGAGCTATCGGCCGCGCCCGAGTTCGTCCTCATCGACGCCCTGTCCCTCCCCCGCTGCCAGTTGCCCCACCGGCCGATCATCCACGGCGATGGTTTGTCTCTGTCCATCGCCTGTGCTTCCATCGTGGCCAAGGTGGCCCGCGACCAGCTCATGCTGAAAGCCGACACCAGTTTTTCCGGCTACGGGTTCGCTCGCAACAAGGGATACGCCACCCGCGAGCATCTAGATGCCCTGACGCGCCTGGGGCCGTGCCCCATCCACCGCCGCACCTTTGCCCCTGTACGGGCCTGCCTGGAGTGCGCGTGAACCCTGGCCGGCGCGACCTCGGCGCCTTCGGCGAGCGGGTGGCGGCGGCTCATCTCGAGGCCAAGGGCTATCGCATTCGCGCCCGCAACTTCCGCTGCCGCGAAGGTGAGATCGACATTGTGGCTGAGGACGGCGACTGCCTGGTGTTCGTGGAGGTGCGCACCCGGCGCGGCGACGCCCTCGGCAGCCCGGCCGAGTCGGTGACGGTGGCCAAGCAGCGCAGGCTCCTGACGGTGGCCAAGGCCTATCTGCAGGAGCACGCTGATGCCCTCCCGAACCAGCGCATCGATGTGGTTGCCGTGGAGCTATCGAGGGGCCGCTTGCTCGCCGTTCAGCACATCGAGGGGGCGATCGCCGACAGAGAATTCGGCTAGCTGCTGGCCTCCATCTCATCGACCACAGGACGGGCGCTCGCCCCCCAGAGGTGGACGTCGACCAGCTTTGCCTCTATGCTATGCTGAGGAGGGTTGGTGGTCGGCCGTGCCCATCTACGAGTATCGCTGCAATGGCTGCCAGAAGCGGGTGAGCATCTTCCAGCGGAGCATCCAGGGGGCGACCGCAGCCGCTTGCTCCCACTGCGGCAGCACCGACCTGACCCGCCTCATGTCGCGGGTGGCTGTCATGCGCTCGGAGGAGAGCCACTTCGAGGACCTGGCCTCCGGCGCTGGCCTGGCCGACCTCGATGAGAGCGACCCCCGTAGCGTGGCCCGCTGGGCCCGGCGCATGGGCCGAGAGATGGGCGAGGAGCTGGGGCCAGAGTTCGACGAGATGGTGGAGCGCATGGAGGCCGGCGAGATGCCCGAGGATCTCGGCGAGGGTGGGGAGGAGCCACTAGATGATTTCGATTAGGGGGTTGCAGAGCTAGGGATGCCCATCTATGAGTTCAAGTGCCAGGACTGTGGTCGTTTGACCAGCGTCTTCGTCAAGACCATGGGCGCGTCCTACCAGGCGCAGTGCCAGCACTGCGGCGGCAGGAAGCTGGAGCGGGTCGTCTCCCGCTTTGCCTACCGCAAATCGGAGCAGACCATCCTGGAAGAGTACGGCAGTGAGCCCAGGCGGCTGGAAGACTATAAGGACCCGCGCCAGATCGGCCGCTGGGTGGAGCGAAAGTTCAGCGAGCAGGGAATCGAGATGCCCGACGAGACGCGCAAGATGATCGACGCCGCCCGCGAGGGGGAGCTCCCCGAGCCGCTGAAGGACGTGTAGCACTTTCCGATGCCAAAGAAAGCGGAGCAGCCAGCCAAGCGCCTGAACGCCATCGCCGAGGACGTGCGCGTCCACCTGGATGCCAAGCACGCCGCTCGCGAACGGGGCTTGGCCCTTTGCCGCGACGCCCTACGCCATTCGGCCAACGCCATTCGCGCCGTTCATCGCGGGGATTTCGCCGCCGCCGAGGACCTACTGGCCCAGGCCAAGAGCCTGCTGGAGCAGGCGGCCAAGGCCCTGACCGACCATCCGGACGTCTTCTACGCCGGCTTCGTCCACAATGCCCAGAAGGAGTTTGCCGAGGGCTGCCTTACCCTGGCCCTGGTGGCCGGCCGCCCGTTGCCCTCGCCCGCCGACCTGGGCGTTGACCACCCTGCCTACCTCAACGGACTGGGCGAGGCGGTGGGCGAGCTGCGCCGCCACCTGCTGGACAGCCTGCGCGCCGGCGACATCGGCCGCTGCGAGAGCATCCTCGCCGCCATGGACGATATCTACGCCGTCCTGGTGACCATGGACTATCCGGAGGCCATCACTGCCGGCCTTCGCCACACCACCGACGCCGTGCGCGGCACCCTCGAGCGCACCCGCGGCGACCTGACCGTCGCCCTGGTGCAGCGGCATTTAGAGGAGAGGCTGGACCAGTTCGGGCGCAAGCTGTCGTCCTAGTTGAAGGGCGCGGTCTAAGACCAGAACTCGTCGTAGAGGCGCTGGTCTTGGAAGAAGTTCCAGGCCTCCGTGACCTTCCCGTCCCTGATGTGGTAGACCTGCACGACTAGGGCGTCAAGCTGCTTGCCCTGGCGGCTTGCGGTCTGCCGCGATAGCGCCGCCCCGTGCTGCTCACTGGCTAGGAGATCGTGCAGCTCGACCCGGAACGTGCCTCCGCTCAGGGGGGCCAACCGGCCCAAGAACGCCAACACCGCCTGCCTGCCCCCGTACTCACCCGACAACAGATTCGTGCCGGGCTGGTGCCACACCACGTCCTCGCTGAACACCTCCGTGAGCGTCGCCACGTCCCCCTTGGCGAACGCCTCGTACCCCCGCCTTAACAAACTCACGTTTGCGTGTTCCGCCATGCTATTGCACCTCCTTGCGGTCAAGAGTGACGACGCCCAGCCTATCATATGGGCTGGCCACGTCAAGCCCAGACGTCCATTTCCTGGAGTCCCTCCGCTTTCCTCCTGTCTTTCGCTCTGTTGGGCCTTGGCAAAGAGCGACCATAGCCTCAAACCACCACCCCCTTAGCACCCTTGTTCGAGCGCTTCTCCCATGCTACAATTAACGATTAGCCTACGGTTGACGAGGAGGTCGCATGCCTCTGGACGCCATCATCGTCCGCGGCGCCCGCGAGCATAATCTCAAGAACATCGACGTCGCCATTCCCCGCGACAAGCTGGTCGTCATCACCGGCGTGTCCGGCTCCGGCAAAAGCTCGCTCGCCTTCGACACCATCTACGCCGAGGGCCAGCGCCGCTACGTCGAATCGCTCTCTGCCTACGCCCGCCAGTTCTTGGGCCAGATGGAGAAGCCCGACGTGGACTACATCGAGGGCCTTTCCCCGGCCATCTCCATCGACCAGCGGGGGGCCAGCCGCAACCCGCGCTCCACCGTCGGCACCCAGACGGAGATCTACGACTACCTGCGCCTGCTGTTCGCCCGCGTGGGGCGTCCCCACTGCCCCCAGTGCGGCCGCCCCATCGAGCGCCAGACGGTGCAGCAGATCGTCGACTCCATCCTCGCCCTGCCCGCCGGCCACCGCCTGCTGATCATGGCGCCGGTGGTGCGCGACCGCAAAGGGGAGCACCTCCAGGTCTTCGAGGACGCCCGCAAGGCGGGATTCGTGCGGGTGCGGGTGGACGGCCGCATCCACGACCTGGCCGAGGACATCCTTCTCGATAAGAACAAGCGTCACTCCATCGAGCTCGTCGTCGACCGCGTGATCACCGAGGAGCCGGAAGGCGACGGCTCGGGCGCGGCCTCTCGCCTGGCCGATTCGGTGGAGACGGCCCTGCGGCTGGGCGGCGGCATCGTCCAGGTGTCCATCGAGGGCGAGGACGAGGTCGGCCCTGAGGAGCGGCTGTACTCGGAGCACTTCGCCTGCGTCCACTGCGGCATCAGCCTGGGCGAGCTCGCCCCCCGCAACTTCAGCTTCAACAGCCCTCACGGCGCCTGCCCCGTCTGCACCGGCCTGGGCGTAAAGCTGGAGATCGACCGCGAGCTGGTCATCCCCAACAAGGAGCTGACCCTGGCCCAGGGGGCCATCCAACCGTGGTCGCGCGCCGGCACGGTCGCCACCTGGTACTATCGCCTCATCGAGGCGGTGGCCGACAAGTACGGCTTCTCCACCCACGTTCCGGTGAAGAACCTGAAGCCGGAGCACTTGGATCGCATTCTGTACGGCAGCGGCGAGATGGTGACCGTCAAGTACGTCAACCAGTTCGACCGCACCCAGTACTACGACACCAACTTCGAGGGGGTCATCCCCAACCTGGAGCGCCGCCACCGCGAGACGGAATCCGACTACGTGCGCATGGAGATCGAGCGCTACATGGCGGCCTACCCCTGCCCGGCCTGCAAGGGCGCCCGACTCAAGCCCGAGTCGCTGGCGGTCACCGTCGGCGACAGGAACATCCACGCCGTCACCAGCATGAGCGTGGTGGAGGCGCTGGCCTGGGTGGATGAGCTACAGGGGCCGCGCACCATCCTCAGCGAGAGGGAGCAGACCATCGCCAATCAGGTCTTCAAGGAGATCCGCTCTCGCTTGACCTTCCTGGTGGACGTGGGCGTGGACTACCTCACCCTCGATCGGGCCACGGCTACCCTCTCCGCCGGCGAGGCCCAGCGCCTGCGCCTGGCCACCCAGATCGGCTCCAGCCTCATGGGCGTCCTCTACGTCTGCGACGAGCCCTCCATCGGCCTGCACGCCGTGGACTGCTCCCGCCTGATCAGCACCCTCCAGCGGCTGCGCGACCTGGGCAACACGGTGCTGGTGGTGGAGCATGACGAGGCCACCATCCGCGCCGCCGACCACATCATCGACCTCGGCCCCGGCGCCGGCGAGCAGGGGGGCAACATCGTGGTCGCCGGCAGCCTGGAGGACATGCTGGCTTGCCCCCAGTCCATTACCGGCCAGTACCTCAGCGGCGCGAAGGAGATCCCCCTTCCCCGACAGCGGCGCTCCGGCAACGGCCGCTTCGTCGTCATCCACGGCGCCCGCGAGAACAACCTGAAGAACATCGATGTGCGCCTT
>Ga0315289_10005473_pt1 | contig 18770 bp, 35 predicted proteins | sample YL17G11_40_MG_FD_203452 | JGI IMG/M metagenome (GOLD analysis project Ga0315289, IMG submission 203452) | Sediment microbial communities from Yellowstone Lake, YNP, Wyoming, USA - YL17G11_40 | ecosystem: Environmental > Aquatic > Freshwater > Lake > Sediment | place: USA: Wyoming | collected...
TAAATCAGCGAAATCCGATGAAGTAACCGTCATGGATGTAGGTGATGTCGAAGTAATAAAAATGGATGGCGACATCATAGCTACATTACCTAAAGGCAAAGATGTTTATTTCATAAGCAAGGGAAAGTTTCCAATATCAACGACAACGGTTAGGAAGCTTTCAGACACAATTGCTGAAGAATAGTATTGCCAATATTCTCATTTAAATATTGGTGATGACTATGCCAAACAAAATAGTGTCAAATAGCACTATTGCGATTTCTTTATTTTTAACAATGTTACTAATGTCAATAACCGCAAGCGCAAAGCAGCTTGATAATCATGGAGTATATTGGAAGTCAAATAACACATGCAATGCGCTGAACAGTAATATGGGAATTAGCATATACCCATGCAATGCTTCGGTATATTCCCCAATAAATATCACACAATTGGTTAATTTGAGTTGGAATGGGGACACTGACAAACAAATAAACTGGTTTTTTGCCTATGACAACAATCTTACAGAATACCATGCGTATATCAAACAAAATACATCATATAATAACGGCTCATATGAATGGCATGAATTGGATGTGAAATATGCAGGATTCAACAATACTGGCAATAATTGGGAATACTACATCGTTGAAAATGAGACGCTTACTGCTGGCAAGATATATGAGCTTATGTGGGTATTTACTACACAAAATGATGATAAAAATGGGATGTGGAGAATATTCAGCAAATACAATGAAATGAGCTTTAATGATGCAATAGCAGGAAATAACTATACATTCCTTGACCCTTGGTGGAATGAGCTTACATTAGAGAATAATACTATTGCCTTGTATCATTTTGATACTGGTTCAGGAACGACTGCATATGATGAAACAGGGGTATATAATGCAACATTTAAGGCAAGCGGTGAGCCAGCATGGACTACTACAAGCAGATTTGGAAGTTATGCTGTCAATTTTATTGCTGCTGATGGGGATTACATAAATCAAAATGACCTTCTTGGAACAATGCCACCAAACGGAACTATTGAATTTTGGTTTAGGTCTAATAAACCTATGAATGATACCACAGATGCAGCAACATTCTTTCATAAGATAACTGATGCCCCTGCTGAAACACTGCTTGAAAAAAGAGGTTCTTATGATTCTGAAAGAAAGGGTAAGATATGCTTTTGGATTTCAAATAGTGGTGACGGTTATTTTGGTGCTTGCACAAATATTACGTCTTGGGATGCAGATAAGTGGTATTATGTCATGGTAACTTGGGGTTCAAACGGCATGAATGTATACATAAACGGCACTTTGTCAGGTCACGATGCATACACAGGCTATATGAATGGTGCTAATAGATATGCATTTTGTATAGGAAGCCAAACATCAACTTATAGATTATGGTTTGATGGAATAATAGACGAATTTAGGGTATCTGATGTTCAAAAAGTCCCACAAATGGCTTCTACACTCAACATCACAATCTATAATCCACTAAACACCACATACACAACCACATCACGACCTTTGGAAGTTTCAGCTAACGCAACCGTAAGCAATTGGTGGTATAAGCTGAACAGTGGCTCGAACATCAGCTTCACGCCCAACACGACCATAATGGCAGCCATTGGCTCAAACCTACTCATAGTCTATGCCAATAACAGCGCAGGCAATGTCTATTCAAGGAGAGTGGGTTTCACTATAACCCCTCCTCCCATAGTTAAGCCACCAGTAAGAATAGGACTGTTTTCATCAGCAATTATAATATTGATGATGGCTATTGGATTCGTATTGCTTTTGCTAAAGACAATGCTTGACATCAATTCTTCAGATGAACTGATAAACAAGTCAATATTCATATTGGTTGCATGTTTGGCATTTGTAAGTGCGGTAGGAATAATACTTTCATTATAGGAGGCATGTTATGGCAAAAGAATTTATATTATGGTCTGAAACGGCAATAGGCTCTATATACAAAGATGATGATGGAGAGATGTATGTTTATGATAAGCACAGAGGTATTATTGTGGGGTTATCCGATGCTGTTAAAGGAAAAATCATAAGAGTTAAGGAAATATTAGGGGAGGAAGTGGTTTAACATTATAAAGATAGGAGGTATAATATGACAAGTCCAGAAGAAGCAAAGAAAAAGTGGATTGAAAGGTGGATTGATGGAAACTAATAACTAAATAGGTTATTAGCCATAATCGCCACTTATATAGCCAAAAGTCCAAATGAAGAATACCCTGAATTTCTTGCTGAAAAGGAAGAAATAGTCAGGATATTGAGAGAGAAAACGCCAGAGCTTCAGGGATATGCGGAAAGGTGGTTTGAAGGACTGCGTGGATTAGTGGAAGAAAAGCCAAGTAGGGTGCTTAAAGAAGTGGTTTAACATGGGCATAATATCAGGGTTGTCGGCAGAGGAAGAAAAAAGGCTGATGTTCGAGATTATTGGAGACATTGGTAATGCTTGGTCAGATATGATGCTCCCAACAATAGCGTTTGATGTGCCAAGCATAAAGGAAAACATACTGAAGGCTAAATTGAATCTTGATAGGCTGGTCTAATGACTCAATTGACGAGTATGCTACACAGGGAATTAGTGAAGTTTGAAAGGCCAAAGACTATTTTTAATAAATTGACGTATTTAGAGGAACAGTCATTAGTATATGGTGCTGTTAAAGACGTTCAAGTCAGTGCTGTATTATTATATCCAGAATTTGCAGGTCATATGCTTGTATCGCATATTTCAGAGAAAAGGAGGGCTGATGAGGCCAAAAAGAGACTGATTACGGCAAAAAGCAAATTAGCACGATTTTTGCCCTAATTGTCCGACAAAAGTTTATATAGTATGTATATAAATCATATAAATAAATTAAGCTGGGGTAAAGAATGAATTTGAAAGGCATACTGCTAATGGGCATTTTATTTTCATTGGTAGGAGTATTGCCAGTTTCAGGTGCTTTACAGGTTACTTGTGACAAGGGCTTTTACAGTGTGCTTTCTAATTTCGAGGCAATATGCCAAGTCAATACGACAGACAATGTTGATATAAATGTCGTTTACCCCACACTTGTGCCGAACCTTGATGCAAGCATACTTGTCCTTGACAATATAAGCAATACAGCAAGCGTTCCTGACTTATCATGGGGTTTAGACAACATAACCTGTGAATCTGATGTATGGTCGCTTGTAAATATCACAAATTCAACATATTATTGTCCAACTTCAAATATTACTTTGAAGTGTATAGGTCTTATTGATGGCAATAGCACATGCCAATATAATACTACTATAATAAGCGGATACCACGATGAGACTACATACAACGTTGATTACGCATCAAGTCAGACTGAAAGGTTAGGTGACAACCAATTCAGGGCTAAAGGTATAAACAGCGTGTTTGACAGCACATATTTCAAGATAGTATCTTCCATACCAATAGGTTCAATAGGAAAGTTCAGCATTGATGTAAATACTTCGACTGATTCTGGAAATCTTGACCCTGAATGGTATTCAGATTGGAAGTATAGGAAATGTATCAATATATGGAAGCCGAACATAGGCATACTATACAACTTCACGACTAACATAACCCTTGATACAAAAGCACTTATCACAGCAGGACATATGGACTCGCAGGGCAAGAGCATAAGGGTGCTTGAAGGCCAGAATGGTCGTGAGCTAAAATGGGAGTGGGATGATTATGCCTATTCTATGGGTGGCACTAATACTACAATATGGGTGAAACTTAACAACCTCACATCATCAAATTACACCGTCTGTGTATACTACAAGACGAATACGACAGGTCTTGGGTTCGGCAACTCCACAAACACCACGAAGGTATGGAACACATCAGTCTATTCTATGATATGGCACTTTGCCAATGCTAATGGCGTTGCGAAGGACAGCATTAGGGGCATTAACCTTGATGACCCGACATATCCGCTTAAAACAGACCCGAACTCATGGGTAGATGGCATATGGGGCAGGGGTATAGGTGGCTATTATCAAAATGGAATAGGCTATTCAACAAAATTAGCAGGAACGCCAAACACCAACATACTTGGAGCAATGGCATGGTATTACCCGACAGTGCAAATAAATGGAGTTACATCAAAGTGGTTGGTTGGTGAATATCCACCTTGGGTTTTTGTAGCCGACCAGAACTCAAATCCAGCAAGGGGAGAAGGTGGCGTAAACTTTGACATGGTTGCAGGCGTATGGCAGGGAAGTGGTGATACTTCAAGCAAAGCACTATACCATCTCAATTCATGGACTCATATATTAGGAATGCATAATGCTACTGGAAGCTACATATTCCTTAATGGCACAAGGTATTCCTTCAGGTCGGTAGGTGCTTTGACACAAAACAATGCAAAGGTATTGATAGGGGTTAGGCTGACAAACAAGGCAGATGAAATCCGTGTAATGTATAGGAAGATACCATATAACTGGATTAAGGCAGCTTATGGGGTAAGTTCATTAACTGGTGCTGAAGAAGCACAGCCCATAGTCGGCTATCCAATTGAGTTCACGAAATTCACAGGTGGAAAGGATAATATCACGCTTCCAACAAACCAGACAACGAGCTTCTTCGTAGCACCAAACGCAACTTACAGCGTTGTAAGTATTGACATAACAGGACTTCCTTCCTCTGCATACCCCCTTAACCCGAAGGTCTATGTCGCAGAGCAGCTTGTATGGTCATACACAGGCAACTACTCATCAACAACCACAGTAAATATAAACGCAAGCATAATCAATGCTTGGCTTGTATATCACCCAAGCGGTGAGATACCAGTAACATTCACAGCCAAAAATACTGCACATATGCTACTTGATAACCTTTATGTCAAGGGCATATCAACGAAGCCTGTAACATACTGTGATGGAACGCAGTATTATGACCCCATTAGTAACACATGCAGGCTTGGAACTGTCACCATATCATCACAGAAGGATAAGAACTACTATTCCTTCAGGACAAGTGCCACGACATCGAACTGGTATTCAACAGACCCATTCAAGTGGGAGAGGGAGAACCAGAGCAAGCCTGTCACCATAACAGTGGATTTCAAAGTCCCCAACCATATACTAAACGTAAACGAGACCAATGCCAGAAGGGTGTCAATAGACTTCAACAAAATAAGCCAATACACCAAGTATGACATATGGACTTCAATCACCGTCAGGAAGGACTTTTACATCAACATCATGGGTGACAATGTTAATGACTATGTTTTTGTAGGCATACCAGCACCGAGGGAAGTCTTCAAGGATATGGTATCATACTATGGCTGGACATACGACAGCACAACCAAGACGCTTACTATACTCAATGTCCCGATGTCACCTCACCATTTCTACCTGACATTCAGCAATAGGGTATCGCTTGGAGGTTTCTCGGCAGTATTTATTGCACTGCTGATGTCAGTTGGATACATATTGATATTATTGAGAGAACTGTTTAATGTATCCGATGGCAAGGATATGGTAGATAAAATGATATTCGCAGTGATAGGTGCATTTATTCTGGCTGCTGGCATAGGCATAGTATTCGCAGTGATAGTTTAAGGTGGTTACATGCCTGATGCTACACAGCAGTTGTTTGGGACAGCCATACCAGTTGCGGTAGGTGGTCTTGTTACCATATCGCTGCTGGATATGATGTTTAACAAGATGAATAATGGGGAAAGTAAGTATAAGCAGGTGGTGTAAATGCCATTCATGGGGAAAGTAGTGGAAAAGGGAAAAATAAAGGATTTCAGAGGAACTTGGGGCAGTGGACTTGCTACACTTGTCATTGAAGATGAGGGTGGTTTAATACACAATGTATCATGTGAAAATGCGCCAACGGTAAGGGCATTGGAAGCAGCATTTGGCAACATAATAACGGAAGGTCATACGGTAAATGTTTCAAACCTGAAAGACAGGGTTATATACTACGAAATGACAGATTGGGGGACTCTCGCAGGGTTTGTGCCTGAAGAAGAAGCACCAGTAGAGCTTATTGAGGCATATGAAAAAGATAAGAAGCATATATCAAAGAAAAAGCTAAAGGAAGTGGTGTAATGAGGAGTATTATACAGCCATACCCAATCATATGCATACTTGGAATTTCATTATGTCTTATGTTTATAGTTTCGGCAAATGCAGCTATGGTCATACCTAATTCTGATATGGCAAAGGATAGGTCGGTAGCACCGTCTAAATCGCCAGTAATATCCGACAATTGGGAGCTTGAAAAGGTTGATTTCATACATTACGCAAAAAGTTCAGGTATAGCACCCAAGGGAGCAACCCCTAAATGCTACAACCTGCTTGGATACAAGTGGAAGTCATTGCCAGTAAAATATACCATAAATCCTACTAACCCGTATGGACTTACGGAGTCATTTGTAGCTCAAGCTATAAGCAATGGCGTGGATGAGTGGGACAGATATACTACGCAAAATCTGTTCTATGACACGCAATATATAGACTATGGTGCAACATGGGGCATACTTGACACTAAAAATGCACTTGTTTTTGGTAATTACCCTGACGATAGGGTAATAGCAGTCACAAGGGTATGGTTCACTAAAGGTAAGTCAATAGTCGAGTTTGATGTTATGTTTAACACAATGTTCAGGTGGGGAGATGCCACCAACCCACCAACAAACACTTACTGTGCCGAATGGCAGACTCAATGCACGTCATGGTATTATGACTGCACAAGGTGGGATAACATTACATATGAAAATGGGACTGTTGTAAATGAATGTGTTGAGTGGCAAGAGGTGTGCGGTAGCTGGCAAGATGTGTGCATAAGGCAGGTGACAGAGCAAATACCTGTCATGGACTTGCAGAACATAGCAACACATGAGCTTGGTCATGGAGTAGGTCTTAATGATATATATGACAGCCAATGTTCAGGCGTAACCATGTATGGATACTCTAATTACATGGAGGTCAATAAGCGGACATTAGAGAAGCCTGACATAACAGGGCTACAACAGATATATTGAGGATGTGGTATGAATGTTTGAGCTAATAATTGACGGTATTCATGTGGCAGACTTTGTGAATAAGGACTCGGCAGAGCTTGGCAAATTGATTGCCTATGGATTTAAAAGTGCAAGAAGCATAAAGTTAAAGGAAGTGGTATGAATGACGATGGAATACGGGATTGTAATGGATGATAAGCCTCCATATAAGATAAGCGGAGTGCTACGCTTTGATACTGGCAAGGAATGTAAATTAACAAAAGAAGAAATGAACGAACTTGATGATTGGGTGAGATTGAGGATTATACAGTATGGTGGTAAACTCACAGAGGTGGTATGAATGGAAAAAGGGGTGACAAGTAGCCAATTCATAGAAAGAATGGAAAAAACAGATAAACAACCTTTTGGAAATGAGCAAGTCACGGGATTGACGGCGCAACAGTTTGAAGATATAGTAACAAAGGAGGATACCATATCTCAAACAGTAAGGGATTTTAAGGAAGCAGGATTGACAGAATTTTCTGCTGGCTGGTCAACAAGAATGCTAATGCAGGCACAGATGGAAATGTCAAAATTGGCTTCGGAAATTCAATCAATGGTTAGTGGCATTGCAGGTGGGGAGTCAGAAGCAGGAAAAATAAGTAGAGATATGGAACGGAGGTCAAGGCGTAACTTGGGATACATAGGGTAGTAAAAGCTTAAGGAAGTGGTTTAGATGCCGACAAAGGAAGAAATATTGAAAAAACATTATTGGAGTCCAAGGGAATGGAGTTTTGTTGCTTCAATTTATTTTGGTATACCAAAGATATTGAAGGATAAATTCAACATGGCAACGATAGACTTGGCTGAAAATGCAAGCGACCTTTCTAAAGATGAAGCTCTTTTTATATCGTCATTTGATTTAGACTTGGCAAGGGAAGGCTACAAGCCAATTCTCACAGAAAAGGCAAGGAAGCAATTAAGGAAGGTGACTTGAATGATGTCACAAATTCCATCTAAAATAACTGATAATAATAGGGACAAGCAAATATTAAGGGCAGGAATGATAGCGGAGCTTGATGCAATAAACCTTTATGAACAAATGTCCGATTTCAGCAGTAATGAGACAATGAAAAATGTCATACTTGATATTGCAAAAGATGAGAAAACACATGCAGGGGAGTTCCTGTATTTGCTCAAAGAATTGGACAAACAACAGGCAGTGGAAAATGAGAATGCAGTAGCAGAGGTTATGAAATTAAAGAAGGTAATTTGAATGGTATTCATGGCAGTAATGAAGAAGCATAAAGTCGTTTGGTTGGAAGGACAGGATGAAGGGAAGTGATAAGAATGGTATATGACCCAAAAGATATTGTCCCAAAAGATATGGCAGTATTGTTTTATAGGCTTGGATGGAAGGACAGGATGAAGGATTGGAGCAAGAAAAAGAAGCAGGAAGTTATTAAGGAAATGAGTGACATATCCCTTGAAAAGCCAATCACAATGATGCCTGCTGTGGAAGTGATAGAACTCAAAACTGTGCCTAATGAAAAGTTTTCTGGACTTCAGATTTATGCTGGCATGATTGAAATAGCACAGGATTTAGGTATTCCAGTAACGACAGAAATTGACAAGATGGTTGAGCTTTTATACAGGGGAGCTAAACCAAAAAAGGATAAACTGCTGAAGGAAGTGGTATAAATGGAAAAACCATATGAAAACCCATATAAAATTGAAAAATTTGTGATACCGAAAAAAACAAAATTTGCCAATAGGATTTTAAGCGATAAAGAAGCCAATATAGTCCTTAATATTTTAAAGGGTGAATTTGAAACCATGATGGAAGACATAGACTATTATACTGATTCTCATGGAGATATAATATTAGCTCATTCAAATGATGTTGAAGAAAAACTTGATAAAAAACTTAAGGAAGTGGTATAATGGCTGAACAAGAAATGCCTGAAGGATGGAAGACAATCAAAATTGGAGACATACTTACAGTAAAGCAGATTAAGGAAGTCAAGGATTACCTTTTGAGTAAAGATGCCACAACCGAGGGTTTAAAGGAAATTCTTAAAAAACATGAGAAGGAACTGCTGGAAAAAGGGGTGCTTCCAGATTACTTGGCATATTACCTGTGGTATGCACTAAAAACGAGGTATGGTGAAAAGCTTAAAGAGGTGTTAAGATGAAACATACATTTGAAGTAAGTATAACTAAAGTCGGCCTTTTTAAGCCCATAGTTATTGGTGAATTTGATGTATTGGATGAGGAAGATGCTAAAGGTGAAGCAGCACTTGAAATTGGATTGCATGAAAGCAGATTTTTCAATGCTGATAATATAGACTTTGAATTATCTGTTAAAAAGATAAAAGAGGTGGTATAGATGGTAATCCCCCGTCACACAAGCAAGAAAGTTGATGTGAATGTAAAAGGCTCAAGGGGTGGAGACCTTGCAGTAAGGACAACAACCTTTAATGAAATAGGCATTATTGAAGGGAAGCCAGCAGAGACAGGCATTTACTGGAATATTGAGGATTTTGATAAGGTTATTAATGCCTTGAAAGAAGCAAAACAAAGGCATATGGGGCAGGTGATATAGATGGCTGAAAAAGATGTTGTGGAAGAAAAAAAGGAAAATCTGACAGTAATATTTCAGAAACTACCTTTTGGAGATTTGAAGAAGGGAGAAATTGACCCACAGGTAGCTAAAAAAATACAGCAATGGATTGATGGGGGAAGTGAAGTAGCTGTTTATAGGAATGTGGATATGTCAAGCCCTGAAATTGGCAGGCTTGCTTTCTTAAAGGTCGGAAAGGGTGCTATACTTAATGTTGCACCTGAAAGGATGCCTGACAATCCTGTAATCCCTATTGCTTGGAGATATTCGCTTCAAAGGGTGATTAGAAGCAAGGAACAACTCAAGGAGGTGTTATAAATGGTCACAGGTTTAGTTGGGTTTGAGGACATGACGGCAGAGCAGAAACAGATAGCCAGTGAAATCCATGAAAAGGCAAGGCAGATGGAAAGGATAAAGAACATAGGTATGGGACATGCAAGGATAGCCATGATAGAGGAACTGACAAAAGAGCCTACATCCATAGACTATATGATTGAGAAGATGGAAAGGCTTTTTGGATGCAAAATAAAGGAAGTGGTGTAGATGCCAATATGGGATATGTCCAAAACCGAGCTTGAAAGGTTGGGGAAGGAATTAAAAAGTAAGTGGACAGGAAAAGAGGAAAAGCCCATCAGTAGAACGAGTAAAGTTTCAAAAGCGTTCATGTTTGGTAGGGATGATAGTTTAGTATTAGTTATTCCAAAGGAATTTGAAAAGGAATTGGAGCTTATAAGGGAAAAGCCATTTACTTTATATTTCCAATCATATCTTGATGATAAAAAGTTGGTTTTTGAGAAAATTAAACTCAAGGAAGTGGTTTGATGACAGATGAGGTCACATCTCCAATAAAGTTGCCAATCGTAATAATAGATGATAAGGAATATACGATAGATGATAAGTTAAAAGAGTTTAGGCGAGTTTATCGTGATAGCGAGGATAATTTACAGATTGAGTTTATACCCTTCTTCAGCAGTAAGGGAAGTGAGTTAAGAAGCAAGATGGCATCTGCCAGCATTGTGAGGTTGAAGCAGGTGTTATAATGCAGGATACAGTAGAAGCGACAGAAGGGTATGAGATTTCAGGTATAAGGGCAATATGCCCTGAACACGGATTTCAGAAAAAGGTTAAGACAATGCCTGTTGATGATACAGATATTTTCGGCTTCTATAATACCTTTGGGCTTTTTTGTCAGATTTGTGGTAAAGAGTGTAAAATAGAAAAGCTGGTGGAGGTTATTTAAGCGAATAACCTATATAATACTCATGGCAGTAGAAGATGGCATCAGGAAGGCATCAAACTATATAATAATGGCTGTATTTGCCGTAGTAGGCTTTTTCGTTATGCTATCGTTTATGTCGTCAGTTTCCTTTGTCGGTAATGCCTATGGGTGGGTATTCCCTGTCGTAACTATCATAGCCTATATTTTCTTCATTTATTTCGGATTCAAGAAAGCGGGCAGTTAATTTCATATGTAAAGAGGACTCGCGCACATCATGGTTGAAATATGGCAGTTTTATCATGGTATTTAGTTATCCAGTCATACTTATATATCAGTTGTACTATATAGTGGATAATATATATATGCTCTAGTGGATAACATATATATAAATGAGTGGACCATATAATTAATATGAACATAAGTACTATGATAAAATACGTGAGAGCTGGCGAGCTGTTTTGATTTCACATGAAATAAAATTTACTTCTGTCTTCAGGACTTCTGCTTCAAGGCTTGGGTTATATTAATTTCATATGTAAATAAAAATACGGGAAAGCTGCCTCCTATTAATTTCATATGTAAGTAAAAAAACAGCGTTGGGTTATGGGTTTAATTACTTATGTAAGGATTAAACTTAACCTAAACCTCACTTCTTTAACACCACTTTTCGGTAGAACACCGATTCCATTATATCCTGTGCCATTTCCACGACACAACCACACGCAATAAATTGTTCCTTGCAGACAGGGCATCTTGTATTGTCGTCTGCTTCATGCCATAACTTTGTTAATTCCTTCCATTTATTAATTCTATCTTGATTAAATTTACTTATTCTGGAACATGCTTTTATTTTCCCTCTCCATTCTAAATGAATAAGAGCCATAAGGTAGTCTTTCATTCTATCGTCAAGCGGTAAATCTTCTGCATAAGACAGCCAGCATACTATACCAGCTTTATCCATGTCTGAAAGATTAGCATTTTTAATTTGCTTCTTCAGGGCTTCAATTATGTCATAACCTTTCATTTTAAAGACCTTCTCGCTTCCTTTAATTGCTCTATTATGGATTTAACAGCATCCTCTAAATCACTTTCATCATCAAATTGTGCGAAGTCTGCGCCTGCTTGGTTGTCTATATGCCATTCAGTAAGCAAGTTAAACACTTTATTTATATTTTTTATTGTCGCTTTCATATTAAACGCCCTTTATATCACACCTAATATTAGCCATATCAGCGCATTTTTGGCAGAATGGCTTATCCTCATGCCAAACGATAAAGTCCTCATGGTATCCATAGCCACAGCCTACACAAAATATTATCGTCTTTTGCTCGTTATTATGTAGCATCATCAAACACCTTATCTCCTAAATCCTTTGCATAGGCCACAGAATCAGTTATATCTTTTCTGTCTTTCATTAAACCCACTATTCCTGATTTGAGAAGGTCTTTGCCTGTCATTTTTTGCTTGTCCTGATGCAAATTATCAAAATCCATTAAAACTTCGTTGCAGGTTTCACATTCAATAGCTACATTTTCGCATGTGCTTAATGCTGGATTATGATAATGGACACAAACTATCTTATGCCCTATATGCGCCTTCAATTCCTCAAAATTTCCAACTGACATAATATCACATCTGACTTATCCTATATACCTAATATCATTACCCATAAGATTTACCTTTGAATTAACTATCATTTCATCAAGTATATCCTTTGGCATGGTATCAATAAGTTTCTTAATAATTACTATATGCGTATCTATGGCTTCATCCATGCTTACATCAGCCATTTGAGTTAGGCACTCAAATATCTCCTCTAAATGGCTATTTATCTGTGCCTTCAACTTTTTTGTCCTCATACCTCTCTCTCCATTTAGTCATGCCACCGTTTTTAGCCTTTTTGCGTATGATGGATAGCCTGCACTCTACCGCATGGCAAGACCTATTGAGTAGTTTTGCTATCTCGCCAACAGGCATATCCCGACCTGCCATATCAATAAGTTTCCTATATTCTTCGGGCTTCCATACAGGCATCATTTTGGGATTATGCTTGTATATCTTCTTATTGTGCGGTTTCTCTACATATGAAATTTTTAGCTTATGCAGCTTTACCCGAACCGCATTATAAGTCCTGCCCAACTCTTTTGATATGCGCTTGTAGCTTTTCCCTTCCTCATTTAGTGTCTTTAGCCTATCTATTTCTTCCTTTGTCCACCGCTTATTGCCACGTTTAGTCCTTCTTTTCCTTTTAACTGACTTATCTTCCTTAAAAGATAGTTCATAACCCCTGCTTTTCTTTTCCTTTGTTAGAGGTATGATAGCACACATAGCCTTCTCTTGGCTTATATGCCCTTCTTTGTAAAGTTCTACTATGTGTTCTATCTTCTCAAACGAGTTCATTACATCATCTCCTTTTCTATTGTATATATTATAACGCATAGATTTATAAAGATTTCTACGCCCTTCGGGGGATGATTTTTATTTCATATGAAACTTTGAAATGCCTGTCCATCTTATCTTTTTATTTCATATGTAATATAATGTCATCATTCCTTCTTGTGCAGCGTTTTAGTCATCTTCCACATGAATATAACATAGGCTATGATGATGGCGATAATCCATATCTTGCCACCCAATAAACCATAAGCATACAATAATAATACTATGCCTGCTACCGCAATAAATATCCATTTTTTAATTCCCATCACTATACCTCTTTAAAGTATCTATCACATCATCAACATCCTTAAAGCTTCCATCCAGCCTAAAGACCTTAATACATTCCCTTACGTCTTTAGAGTATTTCAGAACCTTTTTGGCTATGTATTCGGCTATATCTTCCTTTGCGCCTTCCCTTTTGACAAGCACGTTTTTACTGACACGCAAAAACTCATCATCACTATACTCTTTGAATTTCAGCTTCACAAACCTTGACAGAAGTTCATGGCTTAAACCCCTTAATGAATTGGCTGTGGCGAATACCCATACGTTCCTCTTTTCATGTATTCTACTGTTATGCATGGTTTTAGATAGCACACCCCTCTCCATAACAGAAAGTAACACCGATAAGTCTTTGGGGTTTTTGACCTTCTCTATCTCATCAAGCAGTAATATTATGTCCTCATCCTTACTATCCATGACCTCAAATAAGCCAGCCCTGCTGCTGCTACTGCAACACACAAATACGCTATTAGGCAGTTTTTCAAGTTCGTAAAGGAACAGGCTTTTAGCTGTCGCAGGCGAGCCATAGAGCAGAAAGTGGGTAATTTTGCCCTTTAATGATTTCATAATCAAGCCCTTAACATCATCATACCCCTCTATGACCTCAAACAAGTCGTTAGGTATTCCACTATCCTGCCTATGCTCAATTAATAGCCTTTTTATGCTTTCAATATCCCTAATACCATACATGGTGGTATTGTTGGACTTAAACACTATATCTACTATACCCTCAATAACGAGGCTGTTTAGGTGTTGAGGCTTAATCCCGACATCCCACCATTCAAACGCAGAAGCATACCCATTATAGTAGCCAGCCTTACGCTTTCCTTCCTCACTTTCGCTAAAAGATACTATCTTATTCAATAGATTTTTATCCACCCAAACACCCTTCATTTAAACACTAATTTTATTTGCCATATATTGTCGTCTGCGTAATTCATAGTTACTGAAATTAGTATGGAGATGAGTATGACATTCATAACATAATGGTATTGTTTTTATTTTATCCCCTTTTTTCCATACGCTTTTAGGTATCAAATGATGTCTATTGAAAGCATGTCTGCTTCCACACATTTTACACATTGTTCCTTTTTTTATAGGTTTAGGTAAGCTAAAAGGAAATAATTGTTTGAGGGTTCTTGTATCAACTACTAAAAGCTGTTCTTCTTCAATCATCTCTTTAAGTTTTTTTATATTATATATCATTTGTGCCTGTTGGCTTGGATTCATTTTAACACATCCTTATTTTAAGTTGTATAATATATTTCGTAGAAGCAGTTTTATAAAGCTTGTAAGTTTCATAAGTAATAAAATTTGCAGCGTAACTACCAGACTTTGATTTCATGTGTAATTAAATTCACCACAAGCTCAACCCGCATTTTATTTCATAAGTAATTAAATCAACGCCAAGCAGCTACCCGTATTTTATTTCTTATGTAATTAAAACCAGATTTTACAACCTGCATTTTTATTACATAAGAAATTAAACGACGGCAGGCATGTTGAAAGTTTTATTACATGAGAAAAAATAAGAATGGCAGTATCGGTAATTAACTGCGTAAGAAATAGAAAAGCTATTCAGCATCTTTAACCAATTCGGTAATTAGCTTGTTTATTGTGCTGTGATAAACCTTATATATTTTGCCCTTATTGTCCTTAATTACGGTGTTCCTAAAATGGGGATGTATTTCCGAATCGTCATTTTTTAGTGTGCATATACCACGAACAACAATATTATTACCGTTAAACTTTACGCCTTCTTCATAATTAACCTCTCCGTCTGTTATGATAAAAACGTTTAATGGTATATCCTTATTTTTGCCAATAATTTCATCATTCACAAATTTTATGGCTTCTGTTAATCGTGTGCTGCTGCCTAATTTAAAATCCATGCTGTCAAGCAACAGCATGTTATAATTATCCGTAAGGATATTACCGCTTTTATCATATATTGGTTCAACATGACTATGAAAATCCACTATCCCGATTTTATACCTATTCTTTTTTGCCATTTTAATTAGAGTAACAGTTATATCCCTTACCATTTTATTAATTGGCGAACAATTTATGCTTGCGCTGGTATCCCGTAAAATCAGCATGTTGCATCTTGCCATTCGGCTTATCTTGTAAGGTATCCGTATGTCATTTATGTCATATTTGCCTATTGTTGCCATGTCCTCAATATTTTTTGTAATATCGGATATATCGGATAACCTCTTGTAGCCATTTATACGATAACCGCCATTCTTGCATTTTTCTCTCGTCTTTTGCTTGCTTCTTTCGTTATCCAAATTCGGCACAATATCTTTAAGCGAATCCTCAAGATATTGTATTTTGTCAATTTCATCAGATATATTTTCACGCTTTAAGACCTGCATTATTTCTTCTTCACTAAAACCTATACTTTTTAGCTTATTTATCAATTCATTTTTACCATGTTCCTGCTCTATGTCGTGCTTAATCCTTACTGCCTTTACCTTTTTACTTTTATCATTATTTTTACCATTATCATCCTCATTATCCGAACCCTCAATAATTACCGTTATTTTACTCACTTTAATACCCTTTCCTTTACCCTTTCCTTTTTTGTCCTGTGTCGTCTTGATAAGCTTAATGACTTTTTCCACTACGGTTATATTCCTGTCCTCAATTATTGATTTAACTTTCTTTTGTATATTTGTTGTCGGATAGGATAAAGATAAAACTAAATCATCCTTACTCTTTTCAAAAACCCTATTTCTTGTTAATGTGATAAACTCTTGTAAGGCTATTTGCATTTTTGGCTTTAGATAACATCTCTTGTTATATTGGTGGTGTATCTCCATGTCATATACGAAATTAAGCCAAAATTTCGCATCATCCAAACGGATTTTATGCCTTTTAAGTTCCTTTACATGCTCGTCAAATATGACATAATTGCATGGCACTTTTAGCCTGTTGTCATTATGTCCGTTTTCATGCGCCATTATGCCCACTATGTTATTCAGCAGTTCGTTAAAGGTAAGAAAATCGTTGCTCAAATTAATGTATAGCTCTTTTGTTTTCATATTCACGCCAGCCACACTCGGCATTTTTGGGTTTTCAACAACAATAATATCCTCAAAATTCTTACATAATTCAACCCTGCCAGCCAGCTTTTTTATTATGGCCTTAATTCGGTTGTCGCTGTCCATTAAAACCACTAATAGTCTAAAAGCATCTTTTTATCCGCTAAAACCTGTTTCGCATCCTTTATCTCGTCAAAACTTTTTGCGCTGTCAATTTTCGGCTTAATAACCATTTTCACGAAATTGCTTGCCCTCTCTTTTGTTATTTCGCAATTCCTTACGAATTTAAGCGATAATTTTATTTTGGTGTATTCAGCCTCATTCATGTAACGAGTTTTAATCGTATGATGCTCAATAAATTGCTCAATTATGGGTTTAAACTGTTCCGTGTCAAGCTTGCCTATGATGCTCGCTGTGATTATGCTGTTATCATCCACATTAAGCCTAATAATGTCTTGTAAGTCCGTAGTTAATTGGTCTATCTTTTCCTTTAACCTGTTGGGCATGGTTGCATAATCATACTTTACCTTACCTATGAGTTCCACCGACTTTTCAATAAATACCTTTTTTTCATCCTCATTCGCTTTTATCTCGCCTAATGTCCTAATTTCCTTTACAACATCAGCATAACTTTCTTTTAGTATGGCTTCATCCACGATATTCTCAATTTTATTTTTCGTCAAGCCCTCAAACCTGTTCATTAACATTACTACGCTTACGCTGAATATGTCCTCTTTACTTACCTCATTCTTGCCATGAATTAAGGCGTATATTTGCGCTACCTCTTTAAACATCTTGATAAATCTTGTTGAAAACGGAAAGCCCATATTTTTAGCATTAACAAATATCTCCACAACAACATCAGTATCAACTTTAACGCTGGCTATGCCATGCTCGTAAAACTGTTTAAGTTCCTCTCTCGTAAGGCCGACATTTTCCACTTTATTTTTATCATTAACTAATATGGCCTTAATGTCGTTATGCTTTTCATCATTCTGAATCAGATGCTCAAGCGAAAGAATAGCATAAAACCTATCCTTTAAGGCTAAATCCAACCTCTCGGTGTTATAATCATCCGTAAGAGGGTTGGATGTCGCTATAACGGATATAACAGGTAATTTACTTTCGCCTAATAGTGTCTTGCTTGTTTTCCTTTCAACCATGACCTCAAGAAGAAAGTCCAAAAATTCAGACCGACCTCTTAAAAATTCGTCAAAAAATAGTATATCGCTGTTCCAAAATAGCGTTTTAATTATGTCCAATTTGCCTTTTTGGTATTCCACAGGATTAAGAAGCCCGACTATATCTTTAACGATAGTTTCCTGATGTATTTGAGAATAGAAATACTTTAAATCCGTTGCTTTCGCCAAATGTTCAACCAAAAAGCTTTTAGCCTCTCCATGCTTGCCTAAAAGTAGTATGTGCTGGTTGCTGGCTATGCCCAAAACTAAAGCCTCAATAACATCATCCCTGCCTATGACTATCTTTTTAATTTCCTCTTGAAGCTTAATCAGCTTTTTGGTTGTTGCTTCTGTAGTCATATTAACCTCATAACCTCTCTTTTAAAGGTCTTTACCTTTTGGTATTCCTGCCTTTTTTTGTTGGCAATAGTATCGTTAATTTCCTGTAAGTCGGTAATTCTACTATCCACTATTCTCTCAATAGAAGATATTTTATAAGCCCTTTTTAAAAAGATACTCTTTTTATCGGATACGTTATTCCTAATATCAACATCCAATAACTCTAATTGCTCTTTCATGTCAGCCATAAGCTTGTTTATGTCGTCAAAAAGTAATTTCTCAATAACCTCATCAAAAACCTTACCGACAATTTTAACATCCACTATCTCAATAATCTCTTTAGGCAGGCCGATATAGGTCTTTTCAACGTCAGACAGTAATTTATTAACCTTTTCCGTTTTGATAACATAAACGGATTTATTCAGCCTTACGCCACAGGCATAAAAGCTATTTCCTATGGTTATGCGCTTGCAGGCCAAACTTTTTTTTAGCTTTTCGTCTTTACTATTGATATTTTCAGAAGGTAAGTCAAAACAGACAACCACAAATTTATCATTAGTTTTAGTAACCCTTTCAAGCATGTCTTTAGCGATTAATGAGTAAAACATTTGGCTCATACTTTTATTTACACATGAAAGGTTTATAAAGCTTTCGGCTTAAACAGGATTTTTAAAGTTTT
>Ga0315289_10005476_pt1 | contig 18764 bp, 12 predicted proteins | sample YL17G11_40_MG_FD_203452 | JGI IMG/M metagenome (GOLD analysis project Ga0315289, IMG submission 203452) | Sediment microbial communities from Yellowstone Lake, YNP, Wyoming, USA - YL17G11_40 | ecosystem: Environmental > Aquatic > Freshwater > Lake > Sediment | place: USA: Wyoming | collected...
TTTGACAAACTTCCGCAACCTCAGGACTTTCCGGTTCCTGGTTGACGTAGCGACGGTAGGTCATCTCGCCCAGCTTCATATAGAGGGCTTCCATCTGTCGTTTGAGCTGTCCTATTTCACTTTGTATCCGGTTCACACGCATTGATTTGTCGGCTTCGAAGGCAACCTTTCCCGCGCCGCTTTTCAGTTTTCCAAAGAAGTCTGACATAGGTTTTCTCCTGTCTGGGATTGGGATTATGAGATTAGAATCATTATACTCCTTGACCCGCTTAACGTCACTTCCGAACGGCTAGCAGTTTTATAAAGTACCCGTGATCTCCAGGGTGAAATACCATTTCACCCGGCGGTTGATTGCTCCCCAAATCCAGGTATCCACCACGGCAATTCCTAATGAGCCACCTTTGGTTGACAAACGTAGTAAAAGTAAGTACAATATAATTGTCGTTTTTCGATTGAATTTCCTTATCCGTATTTTTCCTTTCTCCACAAGATAACCTGGCATGGCAACCAATGTTAGTTCAGCCAAGAACGCCGGAGTATCCCCTGGAACAGTATCTTATGTCCATATTTTAAATACTTGATGGGAGTTAAACTCGCCAGCACATCTTCACTGCGATTTGCATAAGTGCAAAACATACGGATAGGTGGACCAAAAGAGTAAGGAGGTGTACAAGATAGAGATAGATCATAAATCCATCAATTCAATTTATGGCCATAGAGCCGGGCAATTGTCGGTTGCAATGCTTGATTTTACTCAAAGTATCACCCGACTATTGCCAAATAGTCATACAACAATTCTCATTCGTTAACAAATAAAGAGGAGAATACAATGAAAGAAAAGATAAGCCGCAGGGAATTTCTGCGTACGGTCGCTCTGGGCAGCGCCGCTGCGGGGCTAGCTGCCTGCGCTCAGAAGACTGTCGAGGTGATCAAGACCGTCGAGGTACCGGGACAAGAAGTCGTGAAGACGGTCGAGGTCATCCAACAGGTCAAAGAGACGGTCGAGGTGGTCAAGACCGTCGAGGTAAAGACATATCAAGGTGGTCTGCCGGTGCCACGCGCCGAGTCCGCCCTCATCAACGAGACCACCGTTTTCCGCATCTTCGACTCGAGCAATCCCTTTATTCCCAATGGCGAACTCCAATCTGGCGTATGGAGTATGGTCTACGCGCTCCTGATGTACCTCAACTGGGCCACGGGTGAATCTATCAACATGCTGGTCACGGGGTATGAATACAACAGCGACTTCACACAAATAACCTTCAAAACCCGCAAGGAAGCCAAGTGGAATGACGGGCAACCCTTCACCGCCAAGGATATCAAGTTCACCATTGAAATGCTGAAAGCCAACAGCGCGCTGGGCTGGAGCGCCACCATGAACCAGTGGGTCGATTCGGTCGAGGCACCCGACGACTACACCGCAGTCTTCAAGCTGAAGGCGCCCAACTCCCGCTTCCACTGGAATTTCAAACAGGCCTGGTCCTGCCCGATCGTCGCCGAGCATGAGTGGAAGGGCAAGGACCCGATGACCTATAAGGCCTTCCCGCCTATTGGCACCGGTCCGTACAAGTTCCACAGCGCCATCCCCGAGCTGCGCATGCTCGTCTATCAGAAGGTAGACGACTGGTGGGGTAAGGCCCTTGGCTACGAGGCCGGTCCGACTTACGTCGTCTGGCAAACCTCGCCCCCGCCCGAGGCGGAGATCCAGGACCTGGCCGATAACTACATCGACCACGCCCACTCTTTCACCTCCGACGCCAAGCTGCTGCGTCAGGCGCAGAAGCTCAACCCGGAGGTCGTGCTGGCCCCCTGGCGTGATCCCTGCCCGCGCGGCATGTGGTTCAACTGCGCCAAGTACCCGCTGAGCAAACCCGAGGTGCGCACAGCTATGTTCCACTGCATCGACAAGAAGAAAGCTGCCACTTCACTATACCCCTGGCCGACCGTGCCGGCCGCCTACCCCTGGGCCGACTGGGGCGGCAATGCCAAGTACGACTATAAGGACATCCTGGCCAAGTATGACGCCGACCCGGAGACATCCTTTAACACCGACAAGGGAGCGAAAATCCTGGACGACCTCGGCTTCAAGGCAGGCGCAGATGGTGTACGCGTGGACGACAAGGGTAACAAGATGGAATTCACCATTATCGTGCCGCAGGTCGGTGTGACGGGTGAATACCCCATCGCCCTGGACTTCGCCGAGAACCTGGCCAAGATCGGCATCAAGGCCCAGGTCAAGTGGAGCGAAATGTCCCCCTGGGATGAAGCCATTGCCACCGGAACCTTTGACATCTCTTCCCACTGGTGGTGCGGTAACTGGCAGGAGCCGCCGATGGCCTTTAGAACTTGGCAGAAAGACTTCATCAAGCCGATCGGCACACGGGATGTGGCGGGCAACTGGATCCGCCTGGATGATCCCGATATGGACAAGCTCGCCAAGCAGCTCGATGCGACCAGCCCGGATGATCCCAAGATCCAAGACATCTACAAGGCGGCCTTCGAGCAGTTCCTCAAGCTGATGGTCTCCGTACCGATTATCCAAACTACCTATGTGATGCCTTTCAACACACACTACTGGAAGGGCTGGCCGGATGAGAAAAGCATCAAATCTGTGCCTTTCACCTGGTGGCCTGAGTTCCAGTTCGTGCTCTACGACCTGAAGAAGGCCTAAACCGATCCAATCCTGTGAGGCGAGCTCTGATGGCTTAGAGCTCGCCTCCTGACTTTTACCAGGCAATCGACGGCATAAAAATGAGAATTCGTGAACCCATTTCCACCGGTTGCCTGGAGACCATAAGAAGGCCGGTATGAAGAAAAGGGCTATCCTTGCTTATATCCTCAAACGCATCTTGCTGTATATCTTCACCATCTGGGGAGCTTTCACCATCGCCTTCCTGTTCTTCCACATGGTTCCGGGAGACCCGATCGCAGCCTATGTGCGCAGTATGCAACAGCGCGGCCGCACGATATCGGGTGGTGAAAATCTCGGGCAGGAATACCGCAAGATGATGGGACTGGATGGACCCCTATATGTACAATACTTGCATTACCTGGAGAACGTAGTGCTCAGGTTTAACTTAGGACCTTCGTTCATCGGCTTTCCTACCCCTGCCGAGAAGCACATCTTTTTAGCGCTCCCCTGGACGATTGGCCTGCTGGGGATTGCCACCCTCATTGCCTGGATATTGGGATTCGCTCTGGGAGGCTTGGTGGGCTGGAAGCGGGATTCGCCGACCTCGAGCCTGCTCACCAACCTCTCCCTGGTGATCTCCCAGATCCCGCCTTACTTTATCGCCCTGGCGCTGCTGTTTATCTTCGCCTATACGCTGCTCTGGCTGCCCAGGCGGGGCGCATTTGACGCGGCCATTCCAAAGGGTTTCACCTGGGCATTCATCAAGAGCGTGATCCGCTATGGCACTCTACCGGCGCTCTCATTGGTTATCTTTGCGCTGTTCGGCTGGGTGATCTCCACCCGTTCCATCGTGGTCTCCATCCTCGGGGAAGATTACCTGGTCTATGCCAAGGCCAAAGGCTTGACAGGGGGGAAAATCCTGCGCGCGTATGTGCTGCGTAACGCCATGCTACCCCAGGTGACTGGCCTGGCCCTCTCACTGGGTTTTGTGCTGAACGGTGCATTGTTGGTGGAAATCTTATTTAATTACCCTGGATTGGGATCCCTGTTTCGCGATGCGATCGGGATGCTCGATTACAACACAGTGCAGGGCATCATGCTGATGTCCATTGTCGCTGTGCTGACGGCCACACTGCTGATCGACCTGCTGCTGCCCCTGGTCGATCCACGCGTGGCCAGAGAGGGCAAGACCTAGCCAGTTAGAGGAGGTTTTCGGTGGGTATGCGTGTCTTGTTTGCTCGCAGCAAGTTGCTGGTCATCGGACTGGCGATCCTGCTTTTCCTGGTCCTGGTGGCCTTGTTCCAGCCGCTCATCAATAAGCTCTTGATCGGCGACATTGACCCCATCACGATGGGGAGTTTTGATTCCTATCTGGATCCCTCTCCCCAACATTGGCTGGGCACAGACCGCTGGGGGCGGGATTGGATGGCGCAACTGGTCCTGGGCTTACGCTACTCGCTGGTGATCGGCGCCCTCGCAGGCAGTGTGGCCACGTTGATCGGCGTGATCTTCGGTTTTATTGCCGGCTATAAGGGTGGGATGGTGGATAGTACCTTGCGCACCTTCACCGACATGATCCTGGTCATCCCCTCCTGGCCCATCCTGGTCACCCTGGCGGCTTACATTAGAGGTCTCTCTATCCCAACCATGGCCCTCTTGCTGGCTTTGTTTAGCTGGCCCTGGGGGATGCGCGCCATCCGCTCCCAGGTGCTCAGCCTGCGCTCGCAGCCTTATGTCGACCTGGCTAAAGTCTCGAACCTCAGAGATCTGGAGATCATCTTTACAGAACTGGTCCCCAACCTGCTGCCTTACCTGGGTGTGTCGCTGGCTTCTGCCACAGTGGGCGCGATTCTTGCGGAAACCGGCCTGGAGCTGATCGGCCTGGGGCCGGGCGGGGATATTATCACCCTGGGCCTGATGATCAACTTCTCGCTGGGCTGGGGCGCCCTGGCGCTGGGCAAGGTCGAGTTAGTCTTCCCACCCGTGCTGTGCCTGATCCTGATTTTCGTCTCTCTAAACATGATCAACATGGGCCTGGAAGAGGCCTTCAACCCTCGCCTCAAGCGCGTCACCGGAGGCTGAGCATGGATCAGACTCTCCTCGAGATCAGGGACATGCGTATCTATTACGCCACTACCCTGGGTAATTACAAGGTAGTCGACGGCGTCAGCTTTAATGTTAACGTGGATGAGGTGCTGGGGATTGCGGGTGAATCGGGTTGTGGAAAATCTACCCTGGTGGAGGGGCTGCTGCGGCTGATCGTCCCACCCGGCCATATCGAAACGGGTGAGGTAGCTGCCCCACTGATCACCGATGACGAAACAACTAATTGTGATCTGCTCAGCCTCACCGAAGAGGAGTTTCGCCGGGTGCGTTGGAAGGAAATCTCGTATATTCCCCAGGGCTCCATGAACTCGCTCAATCCGGTGGCTAAGATCGAAGATCAGATTGTTGATACCATCCTTGCCCACTCCAGCTTTACCAGGCAGCAGGCGAAGAAGCACGTCTCCGAACTATTGGAAGTGGTGGGGTTATCTCCCGAAATCGCTCGTTTGTACCCACACGAGCTGAGCGGTGGCATGAAGCAGCGCGTGATCATCGCCGCCGCCATCGCCTTAAAGCCTAAACTGGTTATCGCCGACGAGCCGACCACCGCCCTGGATGTGACGATCCAGAAGATGGTGCTTCAGACCCTGGTGCGTATTAAAAAGCAGCTTAACTGTACAATCATTGTGGTTAGCCACGATATGCCGGTGCACGCTCAGATTTCCGACCGACTGGTGATCATGTACGCGGGGAAAGTGATGGAAATCGGACCGGTGAACGATATTTTCGGCAACCCCCTACATCCGTACACGCAGGGATTGATTGCCACCATTCCATCCATCACCCGGGAACGAAAACGCCTGCGTGGCATACCAGGCACTTCACCCAGCCCGTCCGAGTGGCCTTCAGGCTGCCGCTTCCATCCGCGTTGCGAACGCGTGATGGAGGTCTGCCAGCAGGAAGAACCCAAGTTGCGTGAAGTCTCTCCTGGTCGGTTCGTAGCCTGCCATTTGTATTTGTGAACCTCAATGTTAACAGAATGGTGTCATTGTGGAAATGCCTCCCTTACTTGAAATAAAAAACCTCACGAAAGTATTTTCCACTACCCGAGGCATCTTTGGCCAGGGGGAAATCCGGGCAGTTGATCATGTCTCTTTCTCACTACCCGGAGATCGGCCCGTCCTATTGACCATGGTCGGAGAGAGCGGTAGCGGTAAAACCACCATCACAAGAATCCTTCTCGGCCTTAGCTCTCCCACCAGCGGTGAGATTTTTTATAAGGGCAAAAATATCTTGAAGATGACCGTCAGAGAGTGGGAAGAATATCGCAAGCAAGTCCAGGTGGTCTTCCAGGATCCTTACGGCACCTACAACCCATTTTACAAGATCGACCGGGTGCTCCAGTTGCCCATCCGCAAGTTCAAGCTGGCCTCCTCCGATAATAAGGCGCAAGATTTAATCGTCGACGCGCTGAAAGCCGTGGAGCTGCGCCCAAAAGACGTCCTTGGACGCTACCCGCATCAGCTCAGCGGTGGTGAGCGGCAGCGGGTGATGCTGGCACGCCTCTATTTGCTTCGCCCCCAACTGATCATCGCCGACGAGCCTGTTTCGATGATCGACGTCTCGCTCCGGGCGGCTTTTTTGAATATCCTGCTGAACTTTAAAGATGAATATGGCATGTCTTGCATCTTCATCACCCATGACCTGGCAGTCGGATATTACCTGGGTGGTCAGATCATCATCCTCTGCCAGGGTCGCGTTGTAGAGATGGGCAACTTAGATTTTATCGTACACGAACCGAAGCACCCTTACTCGCAGGTATTAATCTCATCTGTACCACCGCCTGACCCAAAAGACCGTTGGACAGAAGAAGCGGATTTTAAATATAGCGAGTTGCGTCGCTCACCTGATCTGTTGGTCGGGTGCATTTATCGCGACCGCTGCCCGTTTGCTATGCCACGCTGTAGCGAAGCTCCCCCGCCGATGATCCAGGTCGGGGAAGATCATCAGGCAGCCTGCTATTTATATCAATAGGTGGTTTGGAAATCATAAAACCTTATATGATGCGATCATTGGGTTTTTAGCGTTGGAATAACCGTTAAAAACCTTTTTCATGTCTCATAGGAGAAGAGCCCATGAACACCACACTCGATCTTCTACGTTTACCCACGATGATAACCGCTTTTTCTAGTGAAAGTGTCCTGCCGTTAAAACAGGTTAATAATCAATGGTCTGCCGGTGATGTTGTCGTAAAGACTGGTCTGGCGGACAGATCACTCAGCATTGATGTGACTGCCGAGAGATCAGCGATTGAACGGCTTCATCTACGCTGGCTCATGCCTCTTCCCAACGGGCTGCACTTCCTTGGGGATCATTGGGAACGCGGTTATGGTGACCTGGAATGGCGCGGCCTGGTTCCTGAGCGGATACTGCCCTGGTATTTCCTGACCTATGATGGGCGAGTCACCCATGGCTATGGTGTCAAGACTCAGCCAGCGGCATTTTGTTTCTGGATGGTAGACTCACAAGGCGTCAACCTTTGGTGTGATGTACGCAACGGAGGCATAGGTGTGGAGTTGGATGGCCGCGTACTCAACGTGGCTGAGGTCATTACACGCCTTGGGGAAGAAGGCGAGACACCTTATGCGGCTGCTCATGCTTTCTGTAAGCTGATGTGCAAATCACCGCGTTTGCCTGAATCTCCGGTTTATGGCAGCAACAATTGGTATTACGCCTACGGCGATAGCAACCACCAGGCTATCCTGGATGACACCCGGTTGCTGGTATCACTAGCCCCTCCGATGGAAAATCGACCGTATATGGTCATCGATGGAGGCTGGCAACCCATCTCGGGAGATACGCTTACCAATGGAATCTGTGGAGGACCCTATTCGGGCAACAATATTCGCTTTCCGAATATGCCAGAGCTGGCTGCCAGCATCCGTGCCATGGGCGCTCGTCCTGGGATCTGGATTCGCCCACTGGCAGCTCACCCCGCTGACCCAGAGTCTATCCTCCTGCCGGTGGAAAGGGCAGTAGACGCCAGCGCGAAAGTCAAGGTGTACGATCCCAGTCTGCCTGAAGTGTTAGAGCGCATCCGTACTAACTTCCGTACTCTCCATGACTGGGGCTACGATCTGATCAAGCACGATTGGGCAACGTGCGATATTTTCGGTCGTTGGGGCTTTCAAATGGGCGCTGTGCTGACTAATACCGGTTGGCATTTCGCCGATCGCACGCGCACCACTGCTGAGATCACGCTTGATCTTTACTGGGCTATCCGGGATGGAGCTGGGGACTCGATCCTCATTGGCTGCAACACAGTCGGTCACCTTGGCGCCGGACTCTTCGAGCTCCAACGCATCGGTGATGACACCAGCGGTCGAGAGTGGGAGAGGACACGTAAGATGGGCGTCAACAGCCTGGCATTTCGCGGCTTTCAGCACAATGCTTTTTTTGCGGCTGACCCGGACTGTGTAGGTCATACCCTTGTCATGCCTTGGGAGAAAAACCGCCAGTTTCTCGAATTAATATCTCGCAGCGGTACCGTTTTGTTTGTTTCAATCGATCCAAAGATCATCGACTCTGCAAAAGAGCGAGAATTGAAAGCGGCTTTTGCAGCCGCCTCTCAACCGCAACCGCTGTGCGAACCAATCGACTGGCTGGAGAATATCTGCCCAAGTCATTGGATATTAAACGGTGAGGAAACCCATTTTGATTGGTACGGGGAGGAGGGCATAAAACCTTTCTAACCTCCATCCCATCCTGATTGTGTTATAAGAGGATTCATATGAATTATACTTGGGATCACTCCACCCCGGATACCAAAGAACCGGTTGATTACGTCAACCCCAATATCGGTACCTTATCCTATAAGACCTGGTCCACCTCACCGACAGTGCAGTTACCGCACGGGATGGTTGAGGTAGATCCACATACTACTCCAGGCATCGGGGATAAGTACCTGGCTGATAAGATTTTCGGTTTTTCCTTCGGTGCATCGTCCATCATGGCCAGTACCGGCGACCTGAACATTGAGCCCAAAGCAAACGCCTCCGATTTCGACCACGACCTGGAAACTGTATCCCCATACTTTTATGGGGTGCTGCTGGAGGCATATGATATCGAGGTGATGTACACGGTCACGGAGCATTGCGCGTATTATCGTTTTTTATATCCGTCAGCCGATAATTCTCAATTGCTGGTCTATATGCCTGGCAGCGTTCAGTGGTTCTATCGGCCTGGCATCGCCCAGGTCGAGATAATTGGGGATCACATCCTCGAGGGTTATCATCTTTCCAGAAATGTCAAAACGTTTTTCCACGCCGAGTTCAGCCAACCCTTTGCTGTATATGGCACCTGGAAAAATAAAGAGGTTATCCCCAACTCGAGGGTACAGTCCGGCGAGGAGATCGGCGTATTTATCACCTACCACACACCGTGTGGAGAACGGGTGGAGGTAAAGGTAGGGATTTCTTATATCAGCACCGACCAGGCCTATAAGAATTTGGCGCATGAGATCCCTGATTGGGATTTCGAACGGGTAAAAAATCGAGCGCGTGAGACCTGGAACCGGGTGCTTGGACGGATCCGAGTCGAAGGAGGGACGGAGGACCAAAAAACCATATTTTATACTGCAATCCACCGCGCTCTACAACGGATGAAGGACATCACAGAATATGGACAATACTTTAACGGCTTCGACGGTCAGGTACATCCATCCGGTGATCATGACTTCTATACTGCGGACCAACCCTGGGATACCTATCGCTGCGCTCATCCTCTCCAGGCGATCATCGAGCCCGAACGGATCAATGATATCCTCCAATCCTATGTCAGGATGTATGAACAGTATGGGTTTATTCCTAACACGCCGAACATTGGTGGTGATCACGCTTCCATGGTCGGGCGCCATATTACTGCGATTATCACGGATGCTTACCTGAAAGGTTTCCGGAATTTCGACGTAGAGAAGGCCTATGAAGGGATAAAAAAGAATGCCCTGGAGAGGACGATGTTGCCATGGAGGAATGGGCCAATCACCGAGCTAGACCGGTTTTACTCCGAAAAAGGATATTTCCCTGCCCTGCCGGTCAGGGAAGACATGAAGGTGGAAGACCCTGATCGATGGCGGGAAAATGTAGCTGCGATCATAGGGTCTCGCCTGCCTTATCAGATCACCTGGCTCCCCGAGGTCAGCGTAGAGGAATGGGTGCAAGCGGTGGATCCCTGGCATCGGAGACAGTCAGTCTCGACGACTCTGGAGACCGCCTATGATGATTGGTGCCTGGCTCAAATAGCCAAAGTTTTAGGAAAGGGGGAGGATTTCGATTATTTTATAAAGAGGGCGGGAAATTATAGAAACCTCTTCAACCCTAAGATCGGCTTTATGGCACCTAAAACTGCTGAGGGCGAGTGGGTTGAGCCGTTTGACCCGAAGCTTTCAGGCGGGTTTGCTGGAGAAGCCTATTTCGCTGAGATGAATTCATGGACCTACACCTTCCACGTCCAGCATGATGTGCAGGGTCTGATAAACATTATGGGTGGTCGTGAGGCTTTCATTCGCAAGCTCAACGCCCTGTTTGTTGAGCAGTACACCATGGATAAACCCGCTTTCTGGGGCCAGTTCCCGGATATGTCCGGCATGATTGGTCAATATGCCCATGGGAACGAGCCCAGTTTCCACATCCCATACCTCTATAACTATGCCGGTGCTCCCTGGAGAACCCAACGACGGGTCCGAGACATTATGAGTATCTGGTACAACGCCGGACCGATGGGGCTATGTGGCGATGATGATATCGGCGCTCTCTCCTCGTGGTATGTTTTCAGCGCCATGGGTTTCTATCCTGTTTGTCCGGGGCGCCCGGTCTACGATATCGGTAGCCCGATCTTTAATCGGGTGACCATCGATCTTGGTGTTAAAACCTTTGAAATCCGTGCTGAAGATACCTCTACCCGCAATAAGTACATCCAATCTGCCGCGCTGAATAGCAAACCGATTGATCGCCCATGGTTTTATCATGACGAGCTTGTAAATGGTGGAATCCTTGAGTTCAGCATGGGTCCGCGCCCGAATAAGGCTTGGGGCAGCGCGCCTGCATCAGCTCCTCCATCTATGTCAAGATGAAGCAATTAACCGTCTGTTTCCTCTTAGGTATTTCTTGCATTATATTGGTAGTGGGGAGTGCCTGTAACTCAGATACACACCAACCCAATCCCGTCATCGCTGTGCAACTCCCTGCAACAGGAGGAAATATCGACCTATTAAAGGCTGGGCTAGAAGATGCTGCCGCGCAGGTAGGGGTAGCATTACTGTTTGCTTCCCCTGTCAATAACCTTAAAGATGAAAATACATTTATTGAATCTGCTATAAAGCATAAGGTCGTGGCGTTAATTATTACACCTGTTGCATCCGATGGATCTATTCCTGATTTGATTAAAGCACGGCAAGCTGGCATAACAGTGGTTTGCTTTCAATCTTGCGTAGCTCAAACTGGTATAGTCCAGGGATTTGTGGCTGCTCCCGATCGTGACCTGGGTAAATCGAGTGGTGATGCGATCTTGGAGTTCAGCATCGGAAAAATGAATGGAAAAGCGGTGGTCGGGATGATTAATTGTACAGAGGAGCCAGCATGTAGCTTGCGCCGCTCTGGGTTCATTTCCCGGATGAGCATGCTGCCTGGGATAAAAACAATCGATGGAAGAGACATCCAACCTGCAAACCCCTCCCAGTCAATTGTTGAAGCCTTGCTAAACGCACATCCTGAAATCGACCTTCTCTGGGCAGCAGATGCACAGAGTACGGCCCTCGCGGTGCAGGCTGTCAGTGCCCGCAGCCTGGCTGGCAGTATCCCTGTCTTCGGTACCGGGATCGACAGCCAGACCGGCGGTTTGCTCTCTGCAAAAGACGGTATCCTGCAAGGTGTCTCTGTGCCACTTGATTATCAGGCCGGTTATGATACCCTTTATATAGCTAAAATAATCGTTGAGGGTAAGTTGGTACCAGAACAGGTCAATGCGCCAACAACCATAATAAGACGAGGCGAAACAGACCTGCTCAACCAATATATTGAACGCAAAGGAAGAATAATCCTTTCTAATCTAGAAAGCAGTCTTTGGAATATCAGCTTACCCGGGGCTACCCCTGGAACTCTGGATTGCAATTGCATTCCTGAAGCACATCCTGTTATCCCTACTCCACCCTGAGGTATAAACCTATGAATTCCACCAGCTCTTCAGCCCAAGATTACCCCAGCAAGTTCTTGAAAGGCTTCACGGTCTTTCCAGATGACTCCCGAATGTTCCATCGCGTTGGATATCAATATGACTACGTCTCAGCATTGGGTGATGCAGCATTTGACGGCAAGAAAGTCACGATCAACATAACCTTTCTTTCAGGTGAAAGCGGCTTCCTGTCGCTCGAACCGATTTCCCCAAGTGTGTTGCGGATTAAGGTGGGCTTGAAAGGTGTCTCCTTCGACGAGACCAGCCCAATGCTGATGCCATTCCCGGAGAATCGACCAACCTTAACATTCATTGATGAGGTTGAAGCTTTTACCTTCTCCTATGGTGGGTATCGGTTACGTCTGGAGAAGCGCCCATTCTTTTTAAAGGTATTTTCCCCTGCAGGTGAGACCATCTACGAATCTGAGACTGAGACCCTGGTGGAGATGTACACCGCGCCTCCCCTCGGCCTCCGGCGCAAAGATGACGATGCGTGGGCGTTCCTAAGCTGGCGAACGCGCAACGACGACCATTACTTCGGCCTGGGCGAGAAGTTCACCCGTTTTGAAAAGACCTCCAGCCGTGCCACTATTTGGGAAGCCGATACATGCGGTAGCAACACCACCGATATGAGCTACAAAGCTGTTCCGGTGCTGTTTTCTACCGCTGGTTGGGCTTTGATGTTGCACTCTTCGTTCCGCTCCTATTGGGAGATCGGCTCTTTCTCGTATGCTACCGCGTCCATGATGGTTGAAGATAGCAAACTCGATCTGTTCCTTATCCTCGCTCCGAGCCTCAAGGAACAGGTGCAGACCTACACCGCCCTCACCGGTAAACCGAAAATGCCTCCCAAGTGGGCTCTCGGATTATGGATGAGCCGTGCTCCCTACTTCAATCGGTCTCAGCTGCTCGAGGTTGCTGACCGGCTGCGTGCGGAACACATCCCTTGCGATGTCTTCAATATCGATCCGACCTGGATGGTGCGTAATTACTACAATGACATCGGAGTCGAAGTGTGTAACTTCGATTGGAACGAGGCGGATTGGGGAAAACCAGAGGATTTGTTTGCTACCTTTGCCGAGAAAGGTTTTAACATATGCCTGTGGATCAACCCATATTTTTCTGAGGACTCTCCCGCCTATGCCGAGGCAAAAGAAAAAGGCTACCTGGTGCAAACGATAGACGGTGGGATCGCGCGTTTGGAGTTCAACCTCGCTGCCGGTATCGTCGATTTCACCAACCCGGCTGCAATGATCTGGTGGCAAAATAAACTCACTAACCTTCTTCGCCAAGGGGCTTCGGTGTTCAAAGTAGATTTTAGTGATCGGGTACCCGAAAATGCCCTGTTCTTCAATAGAAGGACCGGAAAAGAAATGCACAACCTTTATGCCCACCTGTATGTTCAGGCGGTCTATGAGGCCGTTGAAGAGATTACCGGGAAAGGCATGGTCTGGCGGCGGTTGGGGTATATCGGCACTCAACGATATCCAGGCTCATGGGCAGGGGATACTCAGGTTACCTGGGAGGGGATGAAGGGTGCGCTGCGCGGTGGATTATCGGCTGCATTTACAGGGGAGGCCTTCTGGAGCCACGATATGGGTGGCTTTGTCGGTCCTAAACCGGCTGAGGAGCTGTATATTCGATGGGTCCAGTTCGGTTTGCTCTCGCCTCTTTCCCGCTTTCACGGCACCACACCTCGTGAGCCCTGGCATTACGGTGAGACTGCCTTAGGGATCACCCGGCACTATACCCAGCTGCGTTATGCGCTCATACCCTACCTGCTGGCGATGGCACACGAAAGTGTTGACGAAGGTTTGGCGTTTATGCGCCCAATGGTCCTGGAGTTTCCTTCCGAGCCGTTTATCCACCAGGTTGACGACCAGTACATGCTGGGCAGCGACTTGCTGGTGGCACCGATATTTAAACCAGGTGCAAGGTCGCGGGTAGTCTACTTCCCCCAGGGGCAATGGTGGAGCCTGGAAAAAAGGGGCCAGGTGATGAGCAATCCGGGGCTCCAGGAAGTGGAAGCCCCACTCGAAAGGGTACCCCTATTTGTTCGCGCCGGGGCAATTATTCCCCGTTATTCACGAGTTCCAGATCACCTAAAGGGTCCCGTACCGGAAAATTGGACTTTAGATATTTACCCGGGTGAAAGCCACCGGCAATATACCATCCGTGAGAGCGAATTTGAGCTAAAAATCGCCTACCATAACGAAGCTGGAAAGGCGCGCTTACAGATCAGCCCAGCGCCATTGACCTTTACCATCCAGGTGGTTGACGGTTATCCTGATAGGTTGAAAGTTAACCAAAATCCTGCTGGCTGGCAGGAAGGGGAGGGATATTCGAGCTTTACCGCCGATGCCAGGGATGGCCTTCTCGTTGAGTACGAATTCATTCAGAAATAATTGAATATGAGTCCGAGAGATTAACAGGTACGTAAATCCTAAACCAATACGCTTAAGCCAGGATGATTATGATTGGGGGACGAAAGCAGGAATGATGAAAATAACCAACCAACAACGCATCGAACTTCACCAGCGTTGGTGGGATCGTACCAATGATAAACGCCTGGCGCTGATTTATGCCCCTACTAATTACCCTTTTAACGGGTTGGATATCATCGTGCCTGTGGAGGAGATAGCTTATCGTAAGAAATGCAACGCCGAGGTAGCTTACGGTGAGCCCAGGGATACATTGGTAACCGCCTATGTGGATTTTGCGACAGCGCTGATCCCAGCCATGCTCGGTGCAGGATTCGAATATGATGAGCACACCTCCTGGGCGATCCCAATCACGCAGCCTATCCAGCAGGTTAAAATCCCGTCTTTCAACCCAAATCTCCCGCTTTTTCGTGCTTATATCGAACGAGTAGAAGCCATCCTGGCAAGCTGGAGCTGGGACACGTACCTTCCGGCCAATTATGCCTACCTGGGCCCGGTGGATGTGCTGGCGGGTATACTCGGTCCAGAGACACTAGCACGGGAGCTTTATGAGCACCCCAATCATGTTAAGGGGATAGTTTTGGAGTTGGCGAATTTCCTTGGGGAGATGGTGCACTACGAGCTTTCCTTGTTTCGACGTGCCGGGATCGAAGGTGGAACACCCTGCGGTTTTAACTATTGGTTGCCTGGATCAGGTTTCCTGTTCTCTGAAGATTTCAGTGCCCTGGTCAGTAACAGGCATTACGCTGAGTTCTTTCTGGAAGCTGATATCGCCTTTACTCAGACGGTTGACTCAGCCTTCTTGCACCTGCACTCCGCGGGCACCCAGTGCTTACCGTCAATCCTGGAAAACCCTCATTTACACGGTATGGAGATCAGCCATGATATTAATAACCGAGACATTCGCAAGGTTGTTTCTGCCGCAAAACGGGTTCAAGGTCATGGTTTACCCCTCCAGGTCTCGAGCTGGGAACATCCCTTGGAGGAATGGGAGATCGACCTGATCCTCTCTGAGCTGGACCCACGTGGGTTGATTGTCGCACTGCAAGCCAGGTCGGTTGAGGAAGCTTTTAACCTTTACGCGAAGGTTAAGGGATTAGAGGAACACCCAAAAGAAATTATTAATAAGCAATAATACTGGACAGGTTGTTTGACTGGATGATACCTAACAAATAAGGAGGTCAGATTGCAGGCATTTGATTACGTGGCCGCTCATAGTGTTGAGCAAGTTGTTTCGCTGCTGAACCAGTACGGAGACGATGCTCGAGTTCTCAGCGGAGGCACGGATCTCATCGTGCAACTGCGGGAAAGACGCTGTCAAATAGGACTTCTAGTGGACATTAAACATATCCCTGAAGTAAACACATTGGTTTATGACCCCATCGATGGATTGCAGATCGGTGCTGCTGTACCTTGTTATCGGATTTACAGCGATCCCGTGGTCAAAAATCATTATCCTGGTCTGGTTGATGCAGTCTCTCTCATCGGCGGAATTCAAATCCAGGGTCGAGCTACTTTGGGTGGAAACCTATGTAATGCCTCACCCGCGGCGGATAGCATTCCCGCCTTGATCGCGCTTGAAGGCGTGTGTGTCACTTCCGGACCCAACGGTCACCGTGAAATAGCGGTTGAAGACTTCTGCACTGCACCCGGCCAAACCCTCTTACAACAGGGTGAGTTTCTGGTCTCATTGCGCATCCCACCTCCTAAACCTCGTTCCGGCGCCGGCTATCTACGCTTTACCCCCCGTAATGAAATGGATATTGCAGTTGTTGGAGTGGGAGCTTCCGTTGTACTCGATGAGAGTGGCACATCATTCGAGTCGGCTCGGATTGCCCTGGGTGCAGTGGCACCGACACCACTCTTCCTACCAGAGGCGGGTGCTGCATTAAATGGGAAGGATATTGATGATGATGGGGCAATCGAGAGAGCTGCTCAGATTGCCAGGAGCGCAGCGCGTCCCATCACCGATATGCGGGGGACGATTGCTCAGCGCAAATACCTTTCGGCAGTATTAACACGACGAGTGTTAATACGAGCTGTAGAGCGAGCCAGGGTGAACATCAGGAAGGAATAAGTGATGTCTGCAAAGGTGCTTGTACACGCGAATATCAATAATGAAACAGTCGAGTTCCTCTGTGAACCGAGGCAGAGCCTGTTGGAAGTATTGCGCGACGTGATGGGTCTCATCGGGACCAAGCTGGGGTGTGACGATGGCAACTGCGGTGCCTGTAGCGTTATTGTGGATGGTGCTCTGGTGAACTCTTGCCTGATCCTGGCAGTTGAAATCGACGGTAAATCGATTACCACCATCGAAGGTATCACACCGAAAGAAGGGCTCCATGTGCTCCAGCAGAAATTTCTGGAACATACAGCTCTGCAGTGCGGTATCTGCACTCCAGGTTTCATCGTGGCAGCCAAGGCGCTGCTCGACCGGTACCCAGACCCAACTGAAACTCAGGTCCGCCGCTGGCTGGCAGGTAATCTCTGCCGCTGCACCGGTTACGATAAGATCGTTCGGGCCGTCTTGGACGCGGCTGCCAGCCTGAGAAGCCCCGCGCCAATCAAGGGGCAGCAGCCATGAGTGCGAACGGTATCTCGTCTAAAGGGAATTCCCATGGGCGATCCTTTCGGGTGATCGGCACCGAACCTGTCCGTCCTGGAGATACTGACAAAGTCACTGGACAGGCAACCTACGGTGTGGATGTCAGCTTGCCAGGTATGCTTTATGGGGTTGTCCTGCGCAGTCCCCATGCGCATGCACGGATCGTATCGATCGATACCCGCCAGGCTGAGACTCTTAACGGTGTTAAAGCTATAATCACCGCAGCGGACCTGCCGGATCTTACAGAGAAGATCGCTTCGCTGGGCGAGTGGGGGGTCTCTTTACGATATCAAAACGACAACATCTTTGCGCGGGACAAAGTGCTTTATTATGGGCACGCTGTGACGGCTGTAGCAGCCACCAGTATCCACATTGCCACTGAAGCTTTGGAACGTATAAGGGTCACCTACGAGGTCCTACCTCCAGTGCTTGATGTGCAGCAGGCCATGGAGGACAGTGCGCCAATTCTACACTCGGACTTGCGTACCGATGAAATGGGCAGCAAGAGCTCCAAACCAACCAATATTGCCAGTCATGAGCAATATAAACGAGGAGATCTGGAAAAGGGATTTGCGGATGCCGTTGTGGTCGTCGAACGAGAGTTTCATACGGGGACCGTCCACCAGGGCTATATCGAGCCGCAGAATGCTACAGTCCATTATGATATCAATGGGCAGTTAACCATCTGGTGCAGCACCCAAGGGACTTTCAGTACCCGCAACCAGGTTTCGGAAATCCTTCAAATCCCTGTATCGAGGATCCGCGTGATACCGATGGAGGTTGGCGGTGCTTTTGGCGGTAAAAACAACGTCTACCTTGAGCCGGTGGCAGCCTTGTTATCGAAAAAAAGCGGGTGCAAACCAGTTAAAATGGTGATGAGCCAAAGCGAGGTCCTGGCGGCAACGGGACCTACCTCAGCCTCCTACATTCGTGTCAAAATGGGAGCGGATCGGGAAGGGCGGATCACAGCAGCTACTGCCTATCTGGCCTATGCCGCCGGGGCGTTTCCCGGATCACCGACCTGGGGTGGTATGAATGTTATTTTTGCCCCTTATCGGATTGAAAACCTGCAGGTCGATGGCTACGACATAGTAGTCAATAGGCCTAGGTCTTCGACATACCGTGCCCCTGGTGCCACCAATGCAGTCTTCGCTAGTGAGGTCGTCGTGGATGAGCTCTGTGAAAAGCTGGGGATGGACCCGTTGGAATTTCGACGACTCAATGGCGTCCGGGAAGGTGATAGGCGTACTGATGGCCTCCCTTATACCCGTATCGGTTTCCTGGAAACCCTTGAAGCTGCCAGGAGGCACCCCCATTATACGACCCCCCTCACTGGAAAGCACCAGGGGCGGGGAGTGGCCTCAGGTGGCTGGGGTAATGCTGGTGGTCGGTCAAGCGCCTCTGCCAGCATTAATGCCGATGGAACTGTCAGTCTGGTGACCGGTTCAGTGGACATCACCGGCACGCGCATGACCCTGGCCATGCAGCTGGCGGAGACCCTGGAGATACCAATTGAGGATGTCAAAACCACCGTGGTCGATACAGAGTCCACTGGCTTTGCTGATGGGAGTTGGGGCAGTCGGACGACCTTCAGTACCGGATGGGCTGTGTATGAGCTAGGTCAGAGCCTCATCCAACGTCTCAGAGAACGGGCAGCGGAGCTCTGGCAGATTTCTCCGGAACAGGTGGTATATACAGACGGTATCTTCTCTGCAGGTAACCAGAAGCTCACCTTCAAGGAGTTGGCTGCCAGGCTCAGTGATAACTTCCCGGTGGTGGCCAGTACGGCGGTTAATCCAGGTGGTGTGGGACC
>Ga0315289_10005477_pt1 | contig 18763 bp, 22 predicted proteins | sample YL17G11_40_MG_FD_203452 | JGI IMG/M metagenome (GOLD analysis project Ga0315289, IMG submission 203452) | Sediment microbial communities from Yellowstone Lake, YNP, Wyoming, USA - YL17G11_40 | ecosystem: Environmental > Aquatic > Freshwater > Lake > Sediment | place: USA: Wyoming | collected...
CTCTCTAGAGAGAGAGAGAGAGCGAGAGAGAGAGAGAGAGAGAGAGAGAGAGAGAGAGAGAGAGAGAGAGAGAGAGAGAGAGAGAGAGAGAGAGAGAGAGATGAGAGAAAGAAAGTGCGTGAGTTTTTTGTTCTTTTTTTTTCGTTTTTCAGTTCTCTCTCTCCCTTGCTTGCTCGTTCTCGAGAAAGAAAAGAAAAATAACAAAGAAACTCTCACCTAGCTTCTGGCTCAGGAAGTCCCCGTCGATCGTCCACGCCAGGTTGGTCATCTCGCACCGGTTCCTCGCCACGGGGCCCGCGACCGCGAACGCCGCGGCGCGCGGGGCGACGAACGTGGGCTCGCGCTCGAGCGCCGCGAGCGCGTCGGCAAACGTCGCGTGACGGCTCGTCGGGTAGACAACATGTAGGATCTCTTCTTCGGAGCTTGAAGATGATCCGCTCTCGCCGACGCGCGTGAGGACGAAGCGGGCGTTGGTGCCGCCGACGTCGGCGACGAGGACGACGTCGGGGTGGGACTGGGAGGGAGGTTTCGTTTTTTTTTTTTTTGAAGAAGAAGAAGAGGTGAGTTTTTTTCGAGGTCGAAGAAAAAAAAGCATGTAGCATCAATCAATCTCTTCCTCTCTCCCCCCTTTAAGAACTCACGTCGCGTTTCCACCTGCCGTCGGCCATGGACCGGACGCTGGCACCTACAGGGACGGCGTTCAAAGGAAGAGAAGCGCGAAGCACGCGGTGGGGAGACGACGACGGCGGCGACGACCGAAGAGAGCACCGTGATGCCCTCGTTGCAGACCGAGACGTTGGGATCGATGCGAGAGCTGCCGCCGGCAGCAAGGGCCGCCTCCGCAGGCCCGCCGACGCCGCCGGCGTCACCGAGCTGGAGAGCACTCCTGTCGCGGCCGCCATCGCTAGCGAGTCGAAAGGGAAAAAAACAGAAGCGAGGGCGAAGAAGAAGAAAGAAGAGAAGAGAGAGAGAGAGAGAAAGGGGTGTGACCGATGGAAACCGACACTGTCACTTTTCTTCGAGTTTTTTCCAATCATCGGTGTAACCGAATCAGAACGCTATGCGTTCTTCCACGGAGCCTTTTTTCCCTCGCGGAGCACCAGAGCGCGAAGAAGAAGAAGAAGATCACGCCTTCTTCGAAGCTCGAGCGAGGGTGACAAGAGCGCGGAGCTCGAGCGGGGCGGGGCCGAGGGACGCCAGCGCACCGGCAGTGAATTTTTCAGTACCCACGCGTCCTCTTCTTCTTCCCTCGCCGCGCTCGCTCGCCCTGGGGGCCGTGGTTGCTTCGCTGATGGTGTACATCTGCGCCGCTCTCCTGGTCCCGTCGCCGGTGAGTTGGCTTTTTCGAAAACGGGGGAAACACACAGAGAGAAAGACAGGGAATCAGCAGCTTTTCGTCGCCAACTTCAATGTCCGCTCACCTCGACATCGACCTCCGACCTCCTCCTCCTCTCTTCTTCCCCTGCTTTAACACAACAGGCGACCTCGCGCCTCGCCCTCCGCGTCGCCGGGCTCGAGACCGACCCGGCCGGCGGTAGGAGCAGCATGAGAAGACGCTCAAATCTGCCCGATTATCTGTCCTCTTTCGAAAGCAGCAGAAACGGCGAAAGCGGAAGCGGCAGCGGAAGCAGAGAAAGCAACAACGCCTTTGAGGCCGCGTTTGAGGTCGCGGCCTCCGACTCCCTGCTCCCTCTCTCGCCGCCGCCGCCGCCGCAGCAGCAGCAGCAGCAGCGCTCCTCTCCCCCCCCTAGAGTCCACGTCATCGTCACCTCCAACGGCTCGCCCTACCTAAACTACCAGACTCGCCTGCTCTTCGCCTCGTGGCAGCGGGTCATGGCGGCGGAGCAGAGCGTCGACGCCTCTTCCTCTCCCGCTCCCTCCTCCCCTCCCGCAGCGAAAACAGCGGCCGTGGCAGGCTTCACCCGGATCCTCCACCGGACGCGGGACGACGCTCTTTGCCGCGAGGTTCCAACGCTTCGGGTCGCGCCTCGCACGCCGGCGTGCGACGAGTGGTGCGCGTTTCCCGTCGCGGACCGGCCAGAGGCGGTGCGGAGCTTCTTCGCCGCGGTGCGGAGCAGCGGCGTCATCCCGGGGATGGAACCAGGGGACGAAAGGAGCGGCGCGGGCTCGCTGTTTTTCTTCCTGGCGGAGACGGACTACCTCTTCCTCCGGCCGCTGCGCGTTCCTTTGAATCTCTTTTCTTCTTCTCCTTCTTCTTCTTCTTCTCCTTCTCCTTCTTCTTCTTCTTCTCCTTCCTCGCCTCGGCGGCGGCAGCTCTTCGACGGGGCCGCCTTCCCCTTTGGGTATATTCAGCCCCGGAGCGGCGTCGTGGCCCCGATCCTCGAGAGGCTGTTCTCCCCCTCGCTGCTGCGATCCTCTGGCGGAGGAGGAGGAGGAGGGGACAAGAAGAAGAAGAGCAACGGAGGGGAAAATGTCGACGACGACGGCGGCGCTTCCTCTTCTTCCTCCTCCTCTTCTCTCGCCGCCAGGGTGCCTAACACGGGCCCATCTCCCGTGCTCCTCCCTCTCCATGCCTGGATAAGGCTGCTTCCTGCCTGGGTCTCCTTCACGGAGGCCATAGAGCAGGACCTGGAGGCGAGGGAGGTGCTTGGGTGGATCCGGGAGATGGTAAGAGGAAGTTTTCAAAATTCTTGAGTCTTTTTTTTCTTTTTTTTCTCACTCGTCGACTTCTCCTTCTCTTCCCCCCCCGCCCCTCTCAAAAAAAATAATATCTCTCTCGTCGAAAAATAACAACAGTACGCGTTCTCCGCGGCCGCGGCCGTCTCGGGAGTCAAGCTCGACCTCGTTCCTCCTCCTCCTCCCGTTTCTGTCTCTGCCTCTGTCTCCCCTTCCGACGAAAAGAGCAACGACGACGACGGCGACGACAGGAGGGCTCCTCTGATCTTGCAACCCCCCGAGGACGAGCAGCTGGGGAGCGCGGCAGCGATTCACTACACCTGGGGCACGAGAATCGTAAGGATCGAAGGAGAAGAAGAGAAAGAAGAAGGAGGAGGAGGGCGAGAGAGCGTCGGAGGCGAGGCGGCGACGGCGACCGCGGCGACCGAGCCGGGAGGGCAGCTCCCGCGAGAAGCCTCCTCGGAGGAGGACCTCGAGCGCCTCGTCTGGGAGTTCGACAAACGCAAGACCACCGAGCCCTCGGCCGTGGAGCTGCTGCCGAGGCCGCGGGCGCTCCCCGAGCGCTTCGACCCACGCTGGCGGCTCGCGGGCAGCAGAGAAGGTCCCGGCGCTCGAGGGGGGGGCGCTGCTCGCGGAGGAGGCTGGAAGAGGGGGAAGAAGGTCTCGAGGGCGCTGTACGAGACCCTGAAGGTGCAGGTCCGCGAGATCAACGCCTGCATCGACTGGATCCAGGAGAGGGAGAAGGGTGTAAAGTGAAAAAAAGGGGGGGGGGGCTTTTTTTGCCCCTGAAGCTCACTCTCCACCGGCGACGAAGCGTCGAAGACAAGACCGAGAGCAAGAAAAAGAAAACTCTCTCCCAATTGTGGCTGAGACGTCTCTCTCCCATTTGTGGCTGCCTCGTGTCTCTAGCCTTCCTATGACCACGGCGGCTTCGAAGCTCCTCCCGCGCATACTCGGCGTTGTCGGTGCCGGGCAGATGGGAGCGGGTATCGCACAGGCGAGTGGAGAGTTTGAGCATGCAATTCGAGGTGGCGACGTCGCCCATCGTCAGCCTCGACCCCCTCTCACCTCTCCTCTCCAACACAACATGCTTTCTTTAATTGCTCGCTCGCTCCTGTCTCCCTCCCTCCCTCTCTCCCTCTGTCCCTCTTTCCAACCAAAACCAAACGTGGTTTCCTTACTCGCTCTCCCTCTCCTCTCTCCCTCCCTCCCTCTCTCCCTTTGTCCCTCCCTCCCTCTTTCCAACCAAAAACCAAACCCAAAAAAAACCCAAACCAAAGTACGCCCCAGGTCGCCTCCACCAAGGGCCTCTCGGTCACGCTCGTCGACCCCGACCCTCGCGCGCTGCAGCGCGGGCTCACAAACATCGGCCGCTCCCTGGATCGGCTCGTCAAGCGCGAGGCGCTCTCCCGCGGGGAGGCAGACGCCGCCCTCGAGCGAGTCCGGGGCGCGGCGTCGCTCGAAGCGCTGTCCGAGGCGGAGCTCGTGGTCGAGGCCGTCTCGGAGGACGAGCGGCTGAAGAAGTCGATCTTCGCGACGCTCGACCGCGTGGCCCCGCCCGCCGCGATCCTCGCGTCGAACACGTCGTCCATCTCGATAACGCGCATCGCCGCCGCGACGCAGCGGCCGGGAAACGTCGTCGGCATGCACTTCATGAACCCGGTGCCGCTGATGCCGCTCGTCGAGCTTGTGCGCGGCATCGCGACGACCGACGAGACGTTCTCGACGGCGACGCGCCTCGCCGAGCTGCTGGGCAAGACCGTCACGCACTCCGCGGACCGGCCCGGGTTCACCGTCAACCGCATCCTGATGCCGTCGATCAACGAGGCTTTTTTCTGCCTGATGGAGGGCGTCGCCAGCGCGGAGGACATCGACCGCGGGATGAAGCTCGGCACCAACCAGCCGCTCGGCCCGCTCGCGCTCGCGGACTTCATCGGCCTCGACACCTGCCTGTCGATCCTAAAGGTCATGGCCGAGACGGACCCGCGGTTCATCCCGTGTGTGCTGCTGCAGCAGTACGTCGACGCGGGGTGGACCGGGAAGAAGGCCTTCAGGGGGGTGTGAGTTCCGTTTTCCTTTTTTTTCTCCTTTTTTTCCTTTTTTCCTTTTTTCCTTTTTTCCTTTTTTCCTTTCTCTCTCTCAACCTCTCACCCCTCTTCCTCCCCTCCCCCCCCCCCCCACACACACACGCACCACCCCATCTTTCTACCAGGTACAAATATGCGGAACCGCTGAACTAAGCATAGAAAGAAGAAGAAGAGAGAGGTTTCTGAATTCAACATTTTTGTAGAAAGTCCGTTCTCTTTTTTTTTGGTTGCTCTCAACCTCGTGGTCCCTCTCTCTCTCTCTCTCTTTCTCTCTTCCGACCCGATGCGGTTTTACAGTCGCGATCTTCGACATCTTCGGTGCGGTGCTTTTTTTTTTTACAAGGGAACGTCTCCCTTCTCTCCCTTCCTCTCCTCGAGGCACAGCCTCTTCCTCGGGGCGCGGGCGCCCGGCCGGCCGGAGCCTGCCGCCGCTCCCGCCGCTCCCGCCGCAGACCGGGACCCGCTCGTTCCCGCTCCGCCCGCTCCGCCCGCTCCTCCGGCTGCGCCTGCTCCCCTCCTCGGCGGGGAGGCGTCGCAGCCGGTGAGCGACGCGGATGCGCGAGCAGCAGCGGCCGCTCTGATCGGGCCGCTGCCGGCGGTCGGCGGGGAGGGCCCTCCTCCTTCCTCGGCGACGCTGATGCCGCTGAAGCTCCTCCCGAGGAGGGAAGCAGAGGAAGTGGCAGCGGCAGGGGCTGCAGCAGCAGGGGCAGCAGCAGCGGCGGCAGCGGCAGCGGCAGCGGCAGCGGCAGCAGGGGCAGGGGCGGGGAGGGCAGCAGGGGCAGGGGCGGGGAGGGCAGCAGGGGCAGGGGCGGGGAGGGCAGCAGGGGCAGGGGCGGGGAGGGCAGCAGGGGCAGGGGCGGGGAGGGCAGCAGGGGGCGGCATCGCCCTCCCCGTCCTGAGCGCGTCCTCCGAGGGCGAGGGCGGGAGCAGCACCATCGCCGCCGACGGCGTGGCGTCAAAGTCGAAGCCGGCGCGGCTTTCGTCGGAGTCGGAGTCGTCGCCGACCTCCGCTGCCGTCGCCGCCCTCGCTCTCGCTCTCGCCGGCCCGCAGGGAGTCGGCTCGACGCCCATCGTGGCGGCTCTCGCAGCCGCAGCGGTCGCCGTCGCCCTCCTCTCGGCGTGGACGCCGATCCCGACGACCTCCCTCCTCGGGACGGCCTGGTCCTCTCCTCCCGCCTCCGAGCGTCCGCCGCCGCCGCCGCCGCCGCCGCCCTCCTCCTCCTCCCCCCTGGAGGCGACGGCGACGATGAACATCTGCCTCCTCTCCAGCTCGGTGGGAACCCGCGGGCGGTGGAAGCTGGAGATCAGCGCGCGCGCGACCGCGCGCGTCGCGGCGCGGCTGCCCCGCACGGCGGCGTGCCCGTCGAGCCGAAAGAGCGCCTCGCGCGGCATCGTCGAGAGCCGGACGCCCCTCGCGAGCAGGGAGGGGAAGGCCGCCGCTCGCGCTCTGGAGCCGGGGGAGTCCTCGAGCTCATCCAGGGAGGCAGAGGTGAGGAAGGGAGGGGCCGCGGCGGCGAAGGACGGCGACGATGAGGCCCACAGGGCGGCGGCACAAAAGGCCTCCTCCTCGCTCGCGGCCAGCGCGTCGTCCTCCATCACCGACAGCAGCGCCCCGAAGGTCAGGGACCTCAGGCCCCTTGCGTCCTCCTGCGCGCAGGCGGCGAAGTGGGAGACCGCGAGGGCACGCGCCGCTGCGGCGAGGCGCGGGACCGGGGTCGCCGGCGGGGGAGGGGACGAGGGGAGGGCGGCCGCAGCTCGGCGGGAAGGAGGAGGACGGGAGGCGCCGCCGCCGCCGCCGCCGCCGCCGCCGCCGCCGCCCGCCGTCGCCAGGTGCAGGAGCGAGAGCGCCGTCGCCGGGGACAGCAGCGGCGGGGAGGACAGCAGGGACACCAGCGCCTCGAGGGCCGCCTCGGCCCTGCGCATGCTCGCGGAGCAGACGAGCTGGAGCAGGGAGGGCGGGGGGCAGCAGTGCGAAGAGAGGGGGCCCCGAGGGGGAGCGTCGGCGGCGGCGGCGGCAGCGGCGGCGGCGGCGGGAGCAAACTCCGGGAAGAGCACCGACACGAGCGCAAGGAGGGCGGCCCCACCGGTCTCTGAAGGAACAGGAGGAGGAGAAGGCTCGTCGTCGCTGCTGCAGCAGCAGCAACAGGGCAGCGCGACAGCGGGGACCTCGATGGCGCGGCCGGCGTTGGCGTCCTTGAAAAAAGAGCGGGAACGAGGGGAGAGAGAGGAGGGGAGTTTGCGTTGAGAGGTCGCGAGCGTGCTTCGAAGCGCACAAGGAGAGAGAGAGGGAGAGCTGGTCGCCCTCTTTTCTCTCCTCCCATCTTTTTCTTTTCCTCGTCCCGATCTTACCTCAAGCACTCGCAGGGTGACGTAGGCCTCTTCCTGGGTCAGGACGCGCTCGTCGGCGGAAGAAGAGGCTGTTGGTCGTGTAACGTTTTCGTTGTTGAGGTTTTTTTTTGAGGTTGGGGGTCGCGGCGGGCGACGTTTAGGGTCGGCGTCGTCGAGGAACAGAGAAGAACAAAGACACTGCGATTTCAATCTGTTTCCCTCCCTGGGTTTCGCTCGCTCCGCTGCTCGAGTCGCCCCTCGATTGCGCCAAGGAGGCAATAAAAGTTTCAGAGATGCCCAGCCGCGGGATTTCGCACAAGCATCTTCGGCGCATCGGGGCTGAAAACTGGTCGGCCGAATCTCTGAAGCACGGCGTCGCGACGAAACCTTTTCTCATCGTTTTTCTTCTCTCTTCTCACCAGCCAGCGCCCTCTCCGCGGCCCTCTTGGCCTCCTCCGCGGTGCCCGACACGGCCAGATGCTCGAGGGCCGCGGCCAGGTCCCGCACTGCGGCCGTCGTCGCCATGTGAGCGAGCACGTCGACGGCGCGGCGGCGGTTGGTCGGAATGGTTTCGGCTTTGTCGGCGGAGCCTTTTTCGTCGTCGCCGAGGAGCGCAGCGGCGGCAGCAGCGCTGGGCCTTTTCCGACCGGCGACGCCGCCGCCGCTGCCGCCGGTGCTGCTCGGAGAGGGCAGGGGCCACGACGGCTTTCCGGGAGAAGCCACATGGTTCTCTTTGGCGTCGTCCATTTTCGTCGAGCGAGCAAGAGAGGGCGGCGTTTCTCCTGCTTGCTCTCTTCTGGCCCTGCTTCGTTTTTCGAGGTTTTTGTGTTTCGTCGACTCTTTCCTCTCGCTTCACAAAAGAAAAAGCATTGACGACGACGACGACGACGACGACGACGGCAGAGAGAAAAAAACGCGCGCTCTTTCTCTTCTTCTTTCCTTTTTTTCTTCTCCTTCTTCGCGCTCTCGCGCACGCGCCTCGAGTACCTCGTCGCAGAGAGAGAGAGGTACGCTTGTTGCTGCGCAATCTCCTGAGAGAGAGCGGAGAAAAACAGCGAAGCGATTCCGAACTCGCTTGCCGCCGTCAATCAAGAGAGAGCGACGACAGCGCCCGTCTCTCTTTTGCGCCCTCTTCTTGCCACTGCTTTGGCATCTTCGCTTCTCTCTTCCTTGAGACGTGACGCGCACGCTCTTGCGCAGCGACTAAAGGGCCACAAGTAGAAAGAAACAAAAGCGGCTGGGAAAGCAGGGAAAAGTGTTTTTCGCCCTCGAACGCTCTCTCGCTCATTCCCTCTCTTTTCGACCTCTTTCTCTTCGACCTCAAGAACCCCCCCCCAAAAAAAAACACATCCCAGAAACCTCGGCAACAACACTAACACCAAGAGCCATGACGACCGCCCACCGCCCCACCTGGGCCCCGGCAAAGGGCGGCGAGGACCAGGGCGGCTTCAAGCACTTCGCGCCGAGCCAGCAGGTCCGCGTCAAGGACCAGGGCGGCGGCGGGGCGCTCAAGCAGCGGCGCGCCGCCCCCGGGAGCAAGCGGAAGGCGGGCGGGACCGCGGCGGAGGAGGAGGACGCGGCCGGGCTCGACGCGGCCGGGAGGGCCAGGGCCAAGAGGGCCGCGCTGCGGGCCGCGCTGGAGGCGAGGGAGCGCGCCGCGGCGAGGGCCGAGAGGGCCGCGGCGTTCGACGTCGAGAGGGAGCAAGACCTCCTGCTTTTGGAAGGAGGAGGAGGCGCTGAAGCAGCGGCGGCGGCGGCAGCGAGCGCGAAGGGCAAGGTGCCCGTCGCCACAGCCGCCGCCGCTGCCTTGGACCTCGACGCGGACGTGCAGTCCGACGGGGGCGGCGGGGAGAGCAGCAGCGACGACGACGAGGACGGGGGCGGAGCGGGGAGCGACGGCGGCGGGACCGCGAGAAACCGCGCTGCCGCCGCCTCGTCCTCTGACGACGGCGACGGATCTGACTCCGACGACGACTCCGACGACGACGAAGCGGAGCTTCTCGCCGAGCTCGAGCGGATCAAGGCAGAGCGCGCCGCCGCGGCGAGCGCCGCCGCGGCCGAGGAGCGCGCCGCGGCCGGCGCGGCCGCACGCGACGAGGCCCTCGGCGGCAACCCGCTGCTCTCGGGCGCTGACGCCGCCGCCGCCAGCGGCGGCCCCTCCTCCTCCGCGTTCGAGGTCCAGCGCCGCTGGGACGACGATGTCGTGTTCAAGCACCGCGGAGGTCAGGCCGGCGCGGCGGGGGCGGGGAAGAACGACCGGGAGCGGGACTTTATCAACGACACGGTGCGGTCGCAGTTCCACAAGAGGTTTTTGAACCGATATATTCGGTAAATGCGTTTCTCTTGGCCGTTTTTTTCTTGCCCGATACCCGCTTGTAGATCTATTTTTAACGTCGATTTTTTCTTTCATACTGAAACGGGACAAGCTGCGCGCGATTTCTCTTTGTCTCTCTCTCTCCCTCTCTCTCTCTCTCTTTTCCTTCAAAAACTCGGCGGTGTTTTGCCCTGCGGAACAAACATGGGAAAAACTACGTTCCTTCCTCCTACTCCTGCTGCTCCGCCTTGGCCCTCGCCGCGGCCTCCCTCGCCGCGAGCCAGGGCAGGCGCCCCTTGGAAGTCGAAGAAGAAGAAAAACTCGAAGCAGAAGCGCTCGAAGAACTCAAAGGCGGGTTCCTCCTCATCCGCGCCGCGGTCGCCGCGACGTGCTCGAGCCTGGGGTTGATGTTGAGGGCGACCTCGAGGCAGGCGAGGGCCTCCTCGTGCCTGCCCAGGGCGATGAAGCACATCCCGGCTCCGGCGGCGCAGCTGAGAGCGGAGAGGTTTTGTTTCGAAGGCGGGGGAAGAAGAGAGTGAGCAAGAGAGAGAAGCGGTCGAAAGGGAACAAAATGCGGAGCGATTTATCTCTTCTTTTTTCTCTTCTTCAAAAACTCTCACCTAAAGTGGTGCGGGTTGAGGTCCATGACGACCTCGCACGCCGCAAGCGAGCCCTCCGGGTCTCCCGCCACGTACAGAGCGGTGGCCTTGGCGTTGTGCGCCTCGGCGAAGTCCGGGTGCGACACGGCACAGCTGCTGTAGGCCGCGATGGCCCTCGACAGAGCGCTCCGCCGCCTCGGGGGCCCTCCTCCCGATCCCGATCCCCCTCCCCCTCCCCCCATCGCCCCAGCCGTCGCCGCGGCCTCGAGCGCGGCGTCCCCCTCGTCCATCCTCGCCGCCGCGGCCTCGTCGGGAGGGACCCTGAACGCCGTCGCGAGCGCGCGCTCCGCCGCCGCGGCGACCCCGCCGTCGGCGTCGTGAAGGAAGGAGGCCAGCTGCGCGAAGGCGTACGGTCGGACGTGGTCCGCGGCGCGCAGCAGCGCCGCCGCCCGTTCCAGAGAGCTGGAAGAGGAGGAGGAGGAGGAAGAAGAAGAGGGACTGGAGGCGGCGTCGAGGGCCGCGAGGACGTGCCGCTGCGGCAGCGGCAGAGCGTCTACCGCCGCCGCGAGCGCGTCGCGGAGCGCGCTCGCGGCAGCATAGTCCTCTCTGGAAGTCGCCTCGCGCAGGCGGGCGCGGAGGAGCTGGACGCGGGACCAGGCCTCGGCCTCGGCGGCGTAGAGGCTGCTGCTGCTGCCGATGCTGCTGCTGCTGCTCGTGGAGCTGCTGCTTTTGGCGCTACTCTTGCTCCTCTCGATGCTGCCGTTGACGCTGCCGCCTCTGCTGCTGCCGCTGCTAGAGCTGCCGCTTGCCTTGCTGAAGGAGGCCGAGGGGGAATCTTCGTTGTTGCTGTCGCCTCCTCCGGCACCTCCGCCTCCTCCGGAGAGGGAAGAGGAGGCCACGCGAGAAGAAGAAGATGGGGCGCGGCGGCGCGGAACAGGAGCGAACGAATGAGGAGGAGGCCTGGGTCGAAGAAGAGCTGCAGCTAGTCGGGGTCGAAGAAGAAGAGAGCTCGACGGTATCGTCGCCGTTGTCGCCATCATCGTCTCTCGTCTTTCCTCAGGCTTTTTTCCAGCGAGACTCAGTTCTCTCTTTTTCGCCTGCCTCGGAGACGCAGTCGAGACTAAGATCTTCGCGCCAGTAAGCGAATCGCTTCGAAGCAGAGGCGGTTTGCGGAATTTCGACAGAAGCGAATGGGAGCTCTCGTCGATTTGATCAACAAAGGGACGCAAGAAAAACCCTCGCGCTGTCAAAAATGATCTTCTTTCACTTTTTTTTCTCTCTTGTTTCTCGTTCTCCCTCCCTCTCCCTCTCTCTCTCTTTCTCTCTCCCTCCGACTTTCCACTCAGGCGATCATGAGAGAGAAATTTTACAAGAAAAAAATAAATCAATAGGTGCCCCTCCAGCTCCTCCACCTCGTCTCCACCGCCAGCGCCGCCCTGTGCCTCGCCCGCGCCGCCGCTGACCCGAGGGCGAACTCCTCGGCCGCCAGCGGGTCGAAGCCCGTCCTCTCGAGCAGCGACAGGTACTTGGCGACGTTGACGGATTGCAAGAGGCACGCGGAAGCCCCCGGGGGGAGGCGCCCCGCGAGCCCTCGCGCGGCGGAGAGGTGGGCGAGGGCGGCCGAGGCCACGGCCCGCGTCGCCTCGCGGAGCGGGTCGGGGAAGTCGAGGAGCGCGGCCGCGTCCGACGGAGGCGACCCGCCGCTCTCCGCGCCCGCCCTCGCCCCCGCCCTCGCAGCGACGACGCGGAAGAGCTCCTGCGCCGAGGTGCCGGCGCTCTCGAGCTCCGACGACGGAAGGTAGCACCTCCGCGCCGCCGCGTGCGAGCGCATCCCCCGCAGCAAGGAAGTGATCGCCGCGGCGCGCCCGAGGTGCGAGGCCGCGTGATCTGCGTCCGCGCTGCCTTTCGTCCCCGTCGCCGCCGTCTGTGCCTCCAGCTGCAGGTACAGGAGCTGCGCCGCTGTGGCCTCGCCGTAGCTCTCGAGATCCTTTATTGTACCGGGAACGGCCCGGCCGGTCGCGTCGTCGGCTCTGGCCGCGGCGACGCGCGACAGCCGCGCCGAGAGCGAGCGCGGCGCGACCGCTCTGGAGGCGGCGACGGCGGCCAGCGCCCGCGCGACGGGGTGGTTTGCTGCTGGAGTGCCGTTCCCGTAAGCAGAGGCAGCGGCCTCCGCGGCGGCCTCCTTCCACCACAGCAGGCGCGCCGAAGCGAGCGCGGCCTGGTGGTCCGCGGACGAGAAGCTCGAGTTCGAAGAGCTCGGGACGCCCTCCTTGCGCGAGTGCGCCGAGGCCGCGTCGGCCGCCGTGGCCGTCTCGACGTTGAAGGCGCGGAGCGCCAGCGCGACGGCCCGCTGCGGCCCCTTGGGAAGCTCCATCGCCCAGAGGTAATTCTCCGGGTCGCTCTTTCGCACGAGGTCGGCGCAGTAGGCGAAGTCGGCCCGCGCCGAGGGAGGGAGCGGGGGGGGAGCGTGGCTGGCAGCAGAAGAGGTCGAGCGCGAGGAGAATGATGGCGACAAAGTGAGGCTTGACTTTGGCGGCCAGCCGCCTCGAGCAGCAGCGGGCAGAAGAGAGCCGGCGAGCGCAGAGGCGATCTCGGAACCATTGCTGACCCCGGCCGCGGCGCCAGAGGCCCTGCGCATGGCCAACGCCAACGACGCCGTCGCCGCGAGGGCGGATGACGACGACGAGGAAGAAAGCATCAAAGAGGGAAACGTGAGTTCTCACCACATCCCTGAATCATTTTCTCGCTTTCTCTGCAGAGCAGCTCGACCCTCCTCGCGCCTTCTCCCTCTCTTCCCTCACTCCGACATGGCCTCCCTCAGCGCTGCTGCGTCCCTCTCGTCCCGGCGCGCGCTCGGCCCCTCGGCGACCCCCCCTGCGTCGGCGGCTTCTCCGCGCCCCCCATTCCAGAGGAGCGCTGGCCCTGTCGTCGCCGCTTCCGCTGCCGTCCAGAGGCCGCTCTCTTCGTCGTCGTCGTCATCGCCGAAATCGCCGGCGCCGCTCCGTCAGCTCGAATGCTCCCGCGGGCGATCTCTTGTCGCCAACTCGCTCAAGGCGGACAACGCCGCCGAGACCGACTGGCGCGTCAAGGAGATGATGGACTCCGTGCGCACGTACTTTGGCGTGTGGTCGGGCAAGGTGAGAACGAACGAACGACGGAGAGAGAGAGAGAGAGAGAGAGAGAGAGAGAGAGAGAGAGAGAGAGAGAGAGAGAGAGAGAGAAGAACGATGAGGGGCATTCGACGAGATGGCACTTCCAACGGGGGCGACGGCGCAGTAGAAAAAAGATATCCTCTCATCACCTCTCCTTCTTTTCCTCTCCTTCTTTTCCCCTTTTCGCGTCCCCTCTTCCTGTCCAGGACCCCTCAACCGCCGACGCCCTCCTCTCCGACGACTTCGTCCACGTCGACGAGATCTGGTCCGGGGCAGAGGTCGTCGCGGGGCTCTCCAACTTCAAGAAGTTTGTCGCCCGCACGCGCGAGGCGTACCCCGACCTCAATATCTCGGTGGAAGATTCGGGGTCCGCGGGTCCGCACCGCGTCTTCGTGCGCTGGTCGGGGTCGGCGACCAACCTGGGCCGGTACCACGGCGCCAAGGCCTCGAGGCACGCCTCGGCCCTCTCGGGCATCGACCTCTTCACCTTCAGCCCCGACCGGTCGAAGCTCGTCGAGGTGCTGGTGTACCGGACGCCGCTCGCCGAGGACAAGGTCCAGCTCGAGGCGTTCGAGGCCGAAAGCCACGGGCTGCACGAGCTCAAGCTGCACAGGCTGCACGAGGAAGGGAACAGCGGGGCGAAAGGAGGGGGGAAGAAGTAGATATGTAGAGGGGAAAGGAAGGGAGGAAGAGGGAGAGAGAGAGAGAGAGAGAGAGAGAGAGAGAGAGAGAGAGAGAGAGAGAGCTCCTTTGCCCGTTCCAGTAGGGTCCCCGGTCTGCGCGATGAAGTTTTTCACGCTGCAAGAGAAGAGGCACGCGTCGTAGTATCCGCTCTTCGCCAAAACGATGAAATTTTCGACGGCGCGTGGCGCGGCTTCGGCGTGGAGTTCGATGTTCAAGTCTCCGAGAGAAGTCTGCACTCGTGCATAGCCCTTGGCGGCCTTAGGCTTCCTGAACTTTGGAGAAGGAGGAGGAGGGAGGAGAGATGACTGTTTGCAGTAGAAGAAGAAGGAGAGAGGGGCGTGACCGAGGAGGTGAAGGCGACGGGGCGGGATGCCGCGGCGAGGCGCTTGAACGGCTCGTCGCCGTAAGGTCGAGGCGGAGATTTAGAAGCTCCCTCTCCTCCTCCTTTCTTCTCCTTCTTCCTCCTCCTCTGCCTCTCTTCCTCCTCCCGAGCCTTTTCCTCCTCCTCCTCCAACTTCTTCCTCTTTCTCTCGGCCTCTTTCCGAGCCTGGAAGCTCAGCTGCGAGAGGCCTCCGTCGGTGGCCCAGATGGCCGCCCCTAGCTTGAACGCCGGCGCCGCGACGCGCTCGCGCTCCGGCGCGCGCAGGCGCGGGTCGGGGGTTGCCGCCGCCGCCGCAGCAGCAGCAGCTTCTTGCGCCGCAGCGGCGGAAGAGAGCAGGCGGCCCGCTCCGCGGTCTCCGCGGCCCCGCGCGACGCTCCCGGGGCCCGTCCCTCCGATGCGAGCGAGGATCCCCTGCGCGTCCTTCCCGAGTGCCGAGGCGTCGAGGCAGCTGCCGCTGCTACTGCTGCTGTTCTTCCTCTCCGCCGCCACCGACGCCGCTGCAGAAGGGAGAGCAGAAGAAGAAGAAGAAGTACCATGAACAGAAGCGGAAGGCGCAGCAGCAGCCGCAACAGACGCCGCCACCGCCCTCCTCGCCGCGTTGCCGGAAACGTCGCTCGGGTCTTGCAGGTGGATGATGTCGCACCTCGTAAAAGGCGAATCGTCGAGCAAGTCGCGCCAGTGTTTTGGTTGAAGATCGACATCATCAATTACAACAGGCTCCTGCGGGTCGGAAGAGCTGCGCTCGACTCTCTCTGCTCAAGACCCTGCCGAGGTTGAGGGGGAGATACAGCTGTTTAAGGATCGGGTTCAAGTGGACTCGAACCGAGAGCATGCACCTCGAGATCTTTTCCAGGAAGCTGCGGGACCCGACAGCGGTAGTGTTGTATTCAACATTGTATGAAAAAAAGTCTTTTTTTGTCGCGGCTTGGGTCAAAACATTTGATAAGGAAAAAAAGGGAAGTCTTTTTTTTTAAAGTCCTCCAATATCGGAACCGACATCCGCGTCGCCACCTCCACCTCCTCCTCCGCTTCGGCCGTTGAGGTCGTACTCCGTCGGACTGTAATCTCGGCCGCGAGGCGCGTATTTGACACCCACGTTCCCGATCGACACCCGCGTCGGCGTGACCGACGCGCCGACGGGCTGGGCGTCGGCGCCGATGGGGGAGACGTTGATGCCGATGGGTTGGATGCTGGAGAATGTTTTTTTTTAGGAGAGAGTGACGAGAGAGAGTGAAGAGAGAGAGAGAGAGTGAGTGAGAGAGAGAAAGGTGAGAGAGAGACAGGAGAGAATGACGAGAGAGAGTGAAGAGAGAGAGAGAGTGAGTGAGAGAGAGAAAGGTGAGAGAAAAAGCAGCAAGCGAAAAGTTTTAATAATAAAAGTAAAAAATAAACCACCGCTCTTCCATCCTTTTTCTTCTCCTTCTTCTCTCTTTCGACTCCACGCGCACCTCATTCCCTGGGGCTGGACGTTGGCTCCGATCGGTCCGATATAGATGAGCCCGGGCTGCGTTTTTTAAAGGAATTGCAAAATGGAAAAAAAAGTGAGGGGGGAAATGATGGGGAAAAAATGCTGAGGTCGATCTTTCCAAAAGAAAAAACTCACCTGCACGTTGAAACCCTGGGGCTCGACCTGGTTGACCTTGTTCACGAGGTAGATCAGCTGCGGCTGGATGTTGATGACCGCCGCGTCGGCCTCGAGGTGCGTCGCCGACAGAGAGAAGAGTGTCGGGATGATGTTGAGGCCAGTTACGCTGCCGGAGAATCCTGTGAGCGATTCCGACAGGACGCAGGGGGCATAGTTGAAGAAGGTGGACGAAGAGGAAAAGCCCGTCGCCGTCGTCTTCGGCGGAACCGCTGTTCCGTTTTTGTGCGAGGGGAAGAACGGTGGGAGCGTCGGAGGGGCGAGGAGCGAGTTCAGGCCGCCTCCGCCTCCGCCCGCCGCTGCAGAGAGCACGGGGTCCTGCAAGTGGAAGCGAGGGATCAGCTCCTCCCCCGAGGCGACCTTGGCCAGGTGGCCGTGCGCCGTCAGCATTAGGCGACGCAGGGAGCTTCTCGCTCGCTCGGCTGAGTTGCTCTCTTTCGTCAGGAGAACCTGCGAGAGCACCGCGGCCCAGTTTCTATAGTCGAGCGGGAAGTCGTGCGAGAGGTCGAGGGGATCGTCGGAGAGGATGAACTTTTTGTCGCCGTCATCTTCGGCGGCGGCGGCGGCGGCGGCGGCGCTGCTGCTTTCATCATCTTCGAGCAGGAGCCTCTTGCCTCCTCCTCCCGCGGCGGCGGGGCGAGGCGGCGTCAGGTCCACCCTTGTCCTCCCGTATCCGTATTTGGTCGGCGCGACCACGCTGCCGCGCGGGCTGTTGAGGGCGCCGATGCTGCCGACGGCGATGTCCTGCGGGGCGACGACGAAGCCCTGGGGCTGGACGTTAGCTCCGACGGGCGAGACGGCGATGAGGAAGGGGGAGACCTGTTATGCAAGGTTGGGGGTAGGGTTTTGTTGTTGTTGTTGTGAGTTTTTTTTACTTTTCTATTCATTCCTCTCTCTCTCTCTCTCTCTCTCTCTCTCTCTCTCTCTCTCTCTCTCTCTCTCTCTCTCTCTCTCTCTCTATTTTTTCCCATAATTTTTTTTATTTACGTACCTGGGCACCCTGAGGCTGCACGTTTGTCGCTTGTGGCGCGATGAGGATGAGCACGGGCTTTTTTTTTTTAGTAGCAGGGGAATGAGAGGGAGGTGAGAGAAAAACGTTAAATTATAATAATAAAAAGCGTCGTCGTCAAAACAAAAAGGGAAAAGAAAAACTCGTGTTCCTCACCTGGAGATTGAATCCCTGCGCGTTCATCGTCGCGAACCGATACTTGGTCGCAATGATCTGCGGCTGAATGCTATCGAAAAAAATGTTTTGTGATTTTTTCGTTTGAAGGAACAAATAGAAGAGGGTGAGAAAGGAAGAGTCCTCGGGTGCGTGAAGAAAAAAAAACGTTTTTATTTCTTCTTCCTCTTTCTCCCTCGTTTATTCTCCCAACCACCCCCGCCCCTTCTATCATCACTTACTTGATGAGCTCAAACGAGGCAGAAGCTGCCGTGGGGCTGATCGAAACGAGGCAGGGAGCAAAGTTGATCGCCGTCGCGCTCAAGCTGACTCCCGTGATGGCCTTGGAGATGACGCTGGCGGCGTTGCTGAATTTCGTCGGGTCGCCGATCGACTTCCCCTTGAACTCGACGTTGTAGTTCGCGAACCGGTCGTTGAGCTCCTGGATCAAAGCCGCGTCGTTGGCCCTTCCCAGGGTCACGGCGTCGGCGACGGCATTGAGCTTGGCGACGGTGGCGTTGCTCTTGAGCTTGGCCGTGACGGGCGCGAGCAGGGGGTCGAGGAAAGTTGCGTTGTTGACCTTGCTTCCCAGAGCGTTCCCGGCGGCCTTCCAACCGAAAGGGTCGGTCTGCTGCAGTGCCGTGTAATTTTGTGCGATCAGGGCGGCAGCTGCGGCAGAGAGGCCCGACCACTTCGGTGTTGCCGTGCCGTTGGCAGACAACAATGCCGTCGGCGACATCGTCAACGCGGAGATGTACGCGTCTGTCGAGTCGTGGAGGATCGGCACGGCCTCGAGCGCGGCATCGACGCCGCCCTCGCGCACGATCATGACGGTGGCGACGAGCTCGGCGAAGTGGGCGTAGTCTGCCTCGCGGGAGCGGACGAGCTCCTCCGCCGTCGCTGCCTCGGCGGCGGCGGCAGCGTCACTGTCGCCGTCGCTCAGAGTCTCAGTGGTTGCTGCCGTCACCGCGAGCGCCGCGACGAGGGTCGCGCAGAGGAGCGAGGATCGGCGGCGGCGGATGCCGCTGCCGCTGCCGTTGGTTGTTCTTGTTCTAGTTTTTCGTCGTCGTCGTTGTTTCTTGTGAGCAGCTTGGGGAGGAAAAAAACAGGGAAAAAGGCGACAGTCGCGTTTTCTTTATGAAGCTTCATATCGCAATTGAAAAAAAATGCGCACCTCCCTCGTCGACCCATGACCTCGTTCTTGATAAGGGCGAGGTACAAACCACGACGAGAGGAAGTCTTTTGTGCCTGTCGTGCGTTTTGTGATTCGAGAAAGAGGATGAGAGGTGAACGAAAAGAGTGGGGAGCGTGGGCTTCTCGTTTTTTTTCAGTTACCACTAAAAACTCTGGCACCCGCCATTGAAAAGCAACTCTCCGTCGACGAGGTTTTTCATTTATTTTCAATGTTTGGCATTGTGTTGCGTCAGCAACCTTTGAGTCTTTTTCCGACAATCTCGATCCTTTCTTAGTACATAAATATTCTGCATACTAAAGGAAAGTTCAGGATACTGGGAGAGAGGGTGGGTAGAGATGAAATGAAAACAGAAAGAGAAAAAAGACGTACGATGAAATTTCGAGTTTTTTGTCGTTCGCCAAGGCAAAGAGAGAAGAGAAAGTGTTTTTTTTTTCGTTTCAGACGTTTTTTCTTCGTCGCCGCGGCACTTGTCTCATGACTCCCCCTTTCTTTCTCAGTTCTCCCTCTCTCTCTCTCTCTCTCTCTCTCTCTCTCTCTCTCTCTCTCTCTCGCTCTCTCTCTCTCGCGCTCTCTCTCGCGCA
>Ga0315289_10005478_pt1 | contig 18763 bp, 15 predicted proteins | sample YL17G11_40_MG_FD_203452 | JGI IMG/M metagenome (GOLD analysis project Ga0315289, IMG submission 203452) | Sediment microbial communities from Yellowstone Lake, YNP, Wyoming, USA - YL17G11_40 | ecosystem: Environmental > Aquatic > Freshwater > Lake > Sediment | place: USA: Wyoming | collected...
GTATCACGAAGCCTTAAACAACCTGACACCGGCCGATGTCTACTTTGGCCGCGGCCAGATTATCCTGGATAAGCGTCAGAGGATCAAACGCCGGACCATGAGGCAGAGACGGTTACATTACCGCAATATGACAGTTGCCAAAAATGAAAATGCTAAAATCGAAAGGACTTGCTAATCGAAAAAGCGTCTCCTAAATTAAGATACATTCTGTCCGAGTTCATTTGACGACATACACCAATTTTAGCGCGGATTCCTTAAGAAAAGCCATAATACTGAGCTTCGGGTTCCAAACCCGAAGCTAATTTAGGTTAATATTATAATTTTCATTTCCCATTTATGCTTAAATACTTCCGGGCGTTTTTCCAATTTGATTGGAATTCATTAAAATTCCTTTTAAATCTAGTTAATTGTGTCAACCGAAGTTAGAAGTATCACAGAGTTACGAATTCTTCCCCTTTTTCTTACATTGTCCCACCAATTCGGTAGGCAGCGGCCAACGATGTCCTTGCTGGGTAAGTAACCCTTGCGTGGCCTCGGGGCCCCAGGTGCCCGCTGCGTAATTGGGGAAATCACCGGGCTGAGTAGCTTTCCATACTTCGAGAACAGGCATCAGCAGCCGCCAAGCAGCCTCCACCTGGTCTGCACGCATGAACAAAGTGGTGTCGTTCTTCATGACGTCCCAAAGCAATGTCTCATACGCATCAGGTGAGGATACAGCAAAGCTTTCGCGATAATTAAACCGCATGTCCACCGACCGCAACTGCATCTTCGGCCCCGGGTATTTCGCCTGAAAGCCCAACACGATGCCTTCGTCGGGCTGGATCGACATGACGAGCCGGGACGGCTGCCAGCCGAGGGAAGCCTCGGGCGGAAACGACTGATGAGGCACAGCGCGGAATTGAATGGACACTTCTGATACTTGCCGAGGCAGACGCTTGCCCGTGCGAAGGTAAAATGGCACATCCTGCCAGCGCCAGTTATCGAGGAATAGCCTAAGCGCGACGAAAGTCTCGGTTTGGGAATCAGGCGACACATTGTCTTCTTCGCGGTATCCAGGAACTTCTATGCCGCCGACACGACCCTGGCCATATTGCCCGCGCACGACGCATTGATGGACCGCGTCTTGGTGAATCGGACGAACTGTATGAAGGACGTCTACTTTCTTGTTGCGAATCTCGTCAGCTTCGAAGGAGACCATCGGTTCCATTGCAACCAGACAGAGCAGTTGCATCAGGTGATTCTGCACCATATCACGCAGAGCACCGGCTTGGTCGTAATAGCTTCCTCGGTGTTCGATTCCGACAGCTTCGCCAGCGGTTATGGTGACATAATCTATATAACGGCGGTTCCAGATCGGCTCGAATAGGGGATTAGCAAATCGAAAAGCCAGAATGTTCTGCACGGTCTCTTTTCCAAGATAATGGTCAATGCGGAAAATTTGAGATTCGTCGAAATTCGCGGCGAGGACAGCATCCAGGGCGCTGGCGGATTCCAAGTCATAGCCAATCGGTTTCTCGATCACAATCCGCGTCCATTCCCGGTCACGCGCTAATCCAGCTTTGCCGAGGTATTTTGGGATTTCGACGAACATGCTCGGCGGAGTGGCCATGTAAAATATGCGGTGAACTTTCGCGCCCCATTCCTTTTCCAGCTTGGCGCATTGTTCTCTCAGAGCCGTATAAGTTTGCAGCTTTTTGAAATTGCCCTGCTGGTAGTGAATATGCCTAGCAAACTCATTCCATTTGCCGATTGTCACCTCTCCTTGGCGTGAGAATTTCTTGACGCCGTTGTAAAGACGGCGGCGCAGCTTTTCGTCGCTCAAGTCAACGCGATCGACCGCGATGACTGAAAAATTGTCGGGCATACTTCGGTCCTGGGAGAGGTCAAACAAGGCTGGTACGAGTTTCCGCCAGGTCAAGTCACCAGCTCCGCCAAAAATGACGAATACTGTCGGTTCGAGTTGATCATTTGTTATCATGATTCTCACTCCTTTTCCCATTCCGTGTGAAACTTACCTTTGGCATCGATCCGCTCGTAAGTGTGGGCTCCGAAATAGTCGCGTTGGGCCTGGATAAGATTGGCCGGAAGCCAGGCGCTGCGATAGGCGTCAAGATAACCCAACGTAACCATTAACCCGGGGGCCGGTATCCCTAACTCGGCCGCGCGGCACGCCACCTGGCGCAAATCTTCCTGATGCTCCCTGAGCTTGCGCGACAAGTTAGGATCCAGCAGCACATTCGGCAGTTCAGGTCTCGTATGAAACGCCGAGTGGATGTCTTCCAGTAACGCGGCGCGGATGATGCAGCCGCCCCGCCAGATCCGCGCCACAGCCTCAAGATCGAGGTGATACTCATATTTGTCTGAAGCAACTACCAAAAGCGCCAGGCCTTGGGCGTAGGTGATAATCATCCCGGCAAAAAGCGCGGGGCTCAGTTGCGTGAGGAATATTTCGCGGTCGCAAGTGAAGCGCGGTAGAAAGCTCTGATAAATAGCGCTGGCCTGTTCCCTTTCCTTCGCGAACACTGACAAGTCCCTCATCGCAACCGCCAGGTCAATTGTCGGAATCGGCACTTGCAGTTCCATTGCGCTTTGCGAGGTCCACATGCCAGTGCCTTTCTGCTTGGCCACGTCGAGGATTTCGTCGATAAGACGCTTGCTGGTCTCCTCGTCCTGTTTGGAAAAAATATGGCTGGTGATTTCCATAAGGTAGCCATTTAGTTCACTGTCGTTCCAACTGCTAAACACATCATGCAGTTCGTCGTCGTTCGAGCCAAGGCCACGTTTCATCAGGTCGTAGGTCTCAGCGATGAGTTGCATCACAGCATACTCGATGCCGTTATGGACCATCTTCACAAAGTGCCCGGCTGATCCAGGACCTAGCCAGGCTACGCATGGGTCGCCGTTGACTTTCGCAGCTGCTGCTTCAAAGATGGGACGGACTCGCTCATAGGCTTCTTTCGGCCCGCCGGGCATGATGCTCGGTCCGTGACGCGCGCCTTCTTCACCACCCGAAACGCCCACACCGAGGAATTGAATGCCTTTCGCCATCAGGTGGCTGGCGCGCAGGTTAGTGTCTTTGAAGTAAGAGTTACCGGCATCGATAATGAGATCGCCCTTGTCCAAGTGCGGTAACAAATCCTTAATAACCGAATCCACCGGAGCGCCGGCTGGCACCAGCATTATTACGGCGCGGGGCTTACGAAGGAGTGCAATGAAATCCAGAATATTCGCCGCACCGCGGACATCATGTTCCATTGACTCCTGGCGAAGCGCCTCAACCTTGACCGCATCCTTGTCATAACCTGCTGTCGAGAAGCCATGGTCAGCCATGTTCAGCACGAGATTGCGTCCCATGACGCCCAGGCCGACCATGCCGATTTCATACTGTTGGTGTGGCTGTTTATTGGCCATTGTTTTATCTCCAAAGCAATTTGCGCAAATTGGTGGAATTGATTTTCATCTTCATTCTTTCAGTTATGCCCGCCGCATTGTGCGAATTTGTTTATTTATGGGGTTCACCTTTCCGAATCTCGCTCTCCGCCCCTAGCCAGTCTTGAACTGCAGGCCATCGCGGCAGCCTCGCTGCTCATAGAGCTCAGAAGATTTTCCGGCTCTCCTTGATGGCGTCAATAATCACCGACAGGCCGGACGCCAGCAGCACCATGGAAGCGGCCGCGCGCGCCGCCCCGGTCGCGTCCGAAACGGCAATGCCGCAGTCTGCTTTCTTCAGGGCGGGGGCGTCGTTCACCCCGCCGCCGGTCATACCGACGATGTGACCGCGCTGCTGCAGGATATCCACAATGTGGAACTTATGGTCGGGGAATACCCGGGCGAAACCGTCCGCCTTTTCGATGAACTCCGCCGACTGCACCGTCCCGTGATGCTCCGTGTCGCCCAATCCGCTGGCATCAAGGATGTTCGTACCCAGCCCCAGTTGTCGGGCAGTTTCTAGAGCGATGGCCGTTTGATCGCCCGTAATCATCTTGACGTTTACGCCCATTTGCCGGGCGCTTGCGATAGTTGCTTTGGCCTGCTCGCGCGGTGGATCGAACAATGGCAACACGCCAATAAACTGCCAATTGCCTTCCTGATCTGCCCGGGCCACGCCCAATGAACGGAAGCCGCGTGCCGCAAATTCGTTGATAGCTTTTTCGACGGCGGGGACAAGTCCGGCGTCATGGCTGTATCTATAAGCTCTTGCGCAATCATTTGGAGTTGCTCCACTTCCAGTTCCGGATTTCCGGCATGTCCTGGCCGTGCTTGTCGATGTACTGCTTGTGCTCGATGAGCTTGTTCCGCACCATCTGCTTCAGGTAAGCTCCCTTAGCGCCCAACTGCGGTAGTCGATTGATCACATCCTGCACCAGATGGAATCTGTCAAGATCGTTTAGGACCGTCATGTCGAAGGTCGTCGTGATTGTGCCCTCTTCCTTATAGCCCCTAACATGCATGTTTTCGTGGTTGGTACGGCGGTACGTCAACCGGTGAACCAGCCAGGGATAGCCGTGAAACGCGAAAACGATTGGCTTGTCTTTAGTGAATAACGCGTCGAAGTCTTCATCGCTTAGCCCGTGCGGATGTTCCGTATTCGGTTCCAGCTTCATCAGATCGACTACGTTAATCACCCGGATTTTCAGATCGGGCAGGTGGTGGCGAAGGATCGAAACAGCGGCCATGGTTTCGAGCGTGGGTATATCGCCGCAGCAGGCCATCACCACATCTGGTTCCACACCTTGGTCGCTGCTGGCCCATTGCCAGATGCCAATTCCTTGCGTGCAATGCTCGACGGCGGCATCCATGGTCAACCATTGGGGCGCCTGGTATTTTCCCGCGATCACGACATTGACGTAATGCCGGCTCCTTAGACAATGATCCCAGACCGACAGTAGGCAATTGGCGTCCGGGGGAAGATACACCCGCACGACTGCGGCCTTCTTGTTCACCACATGATCGATGAAGCCGGGGTCTTGATGGGTAAAGCCGTTATGGGCTTGCTGCCAAACGTGGGAGGCAAGCAGGTAATTTAGCGACGCAATTTTTCTTCGCCACGGCAGCTCCGCGGTGACTTTCAGCCACTTGGCGTGCTGATTAAACATCGAATCGATGATGTGAATGAATGCCTCGTAACAATTGAACAGACCGTGCCGACCGGTGAGAAGGTAGCCCTCGAGCCAACCTTCACACTGATGCTCGCTCAACATCTCCATTACCTGGCCGTCTGATGCAAGAAACTCATCGTTCGCTTGCGTCCTGGCTTCCCACTGCCGGTTGGTGACCTCAAAGACCGCATTCAACCGGTTGGACAGTGTCTCGTCGGGACCGAAGATTCTGAAATTCCGTTGTTCCCGATTGAGCTTGGCCACATCGCGGAGAAACTCTCCAAGCACGTGTGTATCGGCGGCCTGTACTGACCCTGGTGATGGCACATTCACAGCATAGTTCTGAAAGTTAGGCATAAGCAGGTCGCGCAGCAATAGCCCGCCATTTGCGTGCGGATTGGCTCCCATCCGTCGGTCTCCCTTAGGCGCCAGCTCGGCCAATTCCGGAATGAATCGGCCATCTTCATCGAACAGTTCTTCTGGCTTGTAGCTCTTCATCCAGCTTTCAAGCTGCTTGAGATGATCGGGATGCTCGGAATCCACCAGGAGCGGCACTTGGTGCGCTCGGAAAGTGCCCTCGACCTGTAAGCCATCGACTACTTTCGGTCCTGTCCAGCCCTTGGGTGAATTGAGAACGATCATTGGCCAGCGCGGCCGAGTGGTGTCGTTCTTGTTCCGCGCATTGCTTTGGATTTTCCGCATGCCCTCAATGGCCTCTTCCAAAGTACTGGCCATGAGTTGATGCATATCTTCTGGCTCATCACCTTCCACAAAGAAGGGCGTCCAGCCGCAGCCTCTTAGAAATTGCTCCAATTCCTCATGCTCGATGCGGGCCAGGATGGTCGGGTTGGCTATTTTGTAGCTATTGAGATGCAGGATCGGCAGCACGGCTCCATCGGTTATCGGATTAAGAAATTTGTTGGAGTGCCATGCGGTGGCTAACGGTCCCGTTTCGGCTTCGCCGTCACCGATAACGCAGGCGACGACCAGTTCAGGATTATCGAACACGGCCCCGAATGCATGGCTCAGTGAGTACCCAAGCTCTCCACCTTCGTGAATCGACCCTGGACACTCTGGTGAGGCATGGCTGGGAATCCCTCCGGGGAAGGAGAACTGGGTGAACAATTTTTTCAGTCCGGCCTCATCTTGCGTGATGTTTGGGTATACTTCGCTATATGTGCCTTCGAGGTAAGTATTACCCACCAGCGCCGGGCCGCCATGACCGGGACCGGCGATGTAGATCATATCCAGGTCATACTTCTTGATAACGCGGTTCAGATGCACGTAGATGAAATTCTGCCCCGGCGTCGTCCCCCAATGCCCGAGCAGCGTTGGCTTCACGTGCGACAGTTTCAGCGGCTGCTTCAGGAGCGGATTGTCGTAGAGATAAATCTGGCCGACCGACAGACAGTTGGCGGCACGCCAGTAAGCATCCATCTTATGGAGCAGTTCCGGCGAAAGAGTTTTTGTCTTCATGGTTTAATTTTCCTTTTTTCAGCCAAAGCTGAGAACGCAGCATACCTCGTTCGCGATTATCCAATCCTCTTCCGTATGACTGACGCGGACAAGGACTCGGCTGATCTCCGCGGAAATTCCACCCTCCAGAATCCGTTGGAGCGAGTCACCGGCCTCGAACAGCGCGAACTTGATGCTCGACGAGCCGCCATTGATCGTCAGGACGCGTGGGCTAGCTGGTTTCATGGATGACTCCTTCGTCATTCTGCAATCCGAACAAAGCCAGTTTCGCGCAAGTTGATCTGTAATCAGTGTGAAGAATACTTTGAATCCCCAGACTTTCCGCGATCTGGACGAACATCGGGGTGTTTTCGATATAGACTGCCTGCCGGGCTGGCGCTTGGGCGATGTCCAGCGCAAGCCGAAAGATTTCGGCGTCAGGCTTGCGGACGTGGACGAAGCAGGAAGAAATAAAAGAATCCACAAACCCGTCCAGCTTGAATTTTCGAATCCGATACGCATTCAGTTCGCGTCCTTCGTTGCTGACCACGACGACCTTTAATCCGTACTTTGCCCTGAGTTTGTTGGCCAACTTGATCATCTCGGGGTAAGGTTTCGATTGCGCGAACATGAAGCTTCGAAACTGAGCCCGGGTGAATGGTCGTTCTTGGTAGAAGACCACTCGATCTAAATACTCTTCCAGCGTTAGTTTTCCCTCCTCAAAGATTTCAAAGGTCAGATGATGCCGATCCTCCATCTCGGCCAACTTCAGGTTGAAGTTTGTCGCCGCCCGTTTGCGGGCATGGTGATCCCACCCGTTGGTGAGTAGGACACCTCCGATATCCAGAAATAGCGTCTTGATCGGGATCGCTTTTTTCATTTGGCCTCCGTCAATGTGGTCTGAGATCTTTGTCTGTTCGTTCCTCGAGCCAGAAGTATTGCGCTAGATCGGGAGCTCAAGCGGTAATTTTGTCGATTTGCCCAAAGCGGTTCCTCGCCCACAGCAAACAGATCTCCTGGCGCTTCGCGAGATGTGTCAACGGCCAGATGCCATTGAGCCCCCGGCAGTAAAGGAGGCAAACCGAAATCGATCGCATCGTCGCCGGCATTGAACATCAGGCAAAGTGCGCTCTTCTCATCTTCATGGATCATACAAGCAAACTGTTTTTCTTTCGGGTCGGCCCAGTTGGGCAATCCGCCGTGCGGGCCAAACCAATGGATCTCGGCGTCCCTGTAGAATTGCTCCTTGCTCAGAATTGAATGGGCACGACGAAAGGCGATCATGCCACGAGTGAAGCGAAAAATTTCTCCGTTCTTTTCCAGACAGCTCCAGTCATGCCAGCTCGTTTCGTTGTCCTGACAGTAGGCGTTGTTGTTACCGCCTTGCGTGCGGCGAAATTCGTCTCCACCAAGCAGCATCGGCACCCCGCGTGAGATTAATAGAGTCACGAGGAAGTTCTTTATCTGGCGTTTCCTTATGGATTCGATCTGGCCATCCGCTGTCTCACCTTCAGCGCCGTAGTTTTCGCTAAAGTTGTAGTTTGTTCCGTCATTGTTGTTTTCTCCGTTTGCCTCATTGTGTTTGTAGCGATAGCTCACTAGGTCGTTCAGAGTGAAGCCGTCATGGCAGGTGACGAAATTGATACTGCTCTCAGGGCCTTTACTTGACTTGGAATAAATGTCGGCGCTGCCGCAGATACGACTAGCAAACGAACCGAGCATTCCATGATCGCCGCGCCAGAAACGCCGGATATCATCTCGGAAGCGGCCGTTCCACTCCGCCCAACGCCGCTCCGAAAAGCTGCCTACCTCGTATGCACCGGCGGCGTCCCACGCCTCTGCGATGATTTTCACGTCTCTCAAGATCGGATCCTCTGCGATTTGTTCGAGAAGAGGGGCATTGGCTAGCAGCTGGCCGGTGCCATCCCGGCCGAGAATCGATGCAAGATCAAACCTGAACCCATCCACATGCATCTCAATCACCCAGTAGCGCAACGCACCCAAGATGTGATCCCTCACCACGGGATGGTTGGCGTTGATGGTATTGCCGGTACCCGCGTAGTTTTTGTAGTAGCGTTTGTCTGACGCCAGTATATAGAAAATCGAGTTATCAATCCCACGGAAACACAACGTTGGGCCCAGTTCGTTTCCCTCAGCGGTGTGATTGAACACCACATCCAGGATCACTTCGATATCGGCATGATGGAGCGCCCGCACCATTTCCTTGAACTCCAGCTTCTGTTGACCCAAGCCTCCCGCACTACTGTAGGATGCTTTCGGTGCAAAAAAGGCTACAGGATCGTAGCCCCAGTAATTTCTGAGTGGCTTGCTTGTTTGCGGGTTGACGCCGGGTACCTGGGATTCGTTGAACTCGTGTACGGGCATCAATTCCACAGCTGTCACTCCCAGTTCTTTTAAATAGGAAATCTTTTCCATCAGGCCGCGGTACGTGCCAGGATGCTTCGCGCCGGAGTTGGGATGAATGGTGAAACCACGGAGATGCGTTTCATAAATCACTGTCTTTGACCAGGGATGTTTAAGAGGCCGGTCGTCACGCCAATGGAAGTGTTCATGAGTGAACACACATTTTGGCATGGCTCCGGCATCATCAACTTTCGAACAAATCAAGTCCTGCTCTGGCACCGATGGATCGTATCCTTTTGCAGGGCCAAAATCCCAATTAGGCAACGGCGTGATCGCTGTCGCAAATGGGTCCAGGAGCAGCTTGTTGAAATTGAAACGATGGCCATCCTCAGGTTGATACGGGCCGTCTATGCGATAGGCATAGAGTTCACCGGGACGAATCCCTTCAACCCATACGTGCCACACATCACCAGTGCGGTTACGCGCGGGATCGAGATCAATAATCCTGGTGGCTGTGGCATCTTCGGGATGACCAAACAACTCCAGCCGAACGCGGCTGGCGTGTCGGCTGAAGAACGCAAAGTTCACTCCTTCGCCATATGCATAGGTTCCAAATGGCAATGGCACTCCAATTCGAACATCGGTCCGCTCCGATACCTCTGCCACGTAATCATGCAGAGAACGTTTGGACACAGTGAGATCTATGGTCGCTTCCGCCTTTTCAGCGGCCTGACCTGACTCGGACGACATCGAACCTTTTGGGCGTCCCATTCTTTTCAGTTCTGTTGGCTTTTGCATTGGATCTTTCTTATTCATACTATTACCTTTCGAATCCTAATCATCGCTGCCACAGGATTCGTGCGTCTTCCAGTGGGATCGCCACGCCGTCGAAGTATGGTATCATTCGCGCTGTATAGTCCGCCAGCGGGCGGGACGCAGGCACAGCCGCACTGTAAACGTAGCCGCCCGACGCTTCGGCCAGTTGGCGAACGCGCTTCATCTCTTGCCGCACGGGAGCACTGCCCGAGACACCGTCGGCGTAAAGCTCTACCCGCACCGCCTCGGGGTCAAGGCCATTGAGATAGACCTGAACCTCAAATATGTGTTGCTTGCCACGAGTCTCAGCCTTTACTTCGCCGAAGTATAGAGCGGCCCATTTCTGTTCCAGACTCTGCTGCCAATCAATCATTTGCCTGCCGATTGCGCCCTTATTAGCAATGCGCAAACGGTAGGAGGTTGCGGCCGGGAAGTAGTGTTGCTCGGTGTATTCGCGAAACGCACGGTTGGCAGAAAAGCGCGGGGTCAACCGCGCCATGCTTTCGCGCATCCGCTTGACCCATGCAATGGGAATGCCTCTCTCGTCTCGGGTATGAAATTGTGGAATCACCTCCCGTTCGAGAAGGTCGTAGAGCGCGTCGGCTTCGACAGCGTCCCATGCGGGATCGTCGCCATGCTCCTGACCGTCCCCCAAAGCCCATCCCACTTCAGGCGCGTATGCTTCCGCCCACCAGCCGTCCAATTCCGAGACATTGATGCCTCCATTGACGAGTACCTTCATGCCACTCGTTCCGCTCGCCTCCCAAGGACGGCGTGGCGTGTTGATCCAGACGTCCACCCCCTGCACGAGGTGCTCCGTTAACAACATGTCGTAGTCGCTCAAGAAGATGATGTGGGGTCGGGTTTCTGGTTGGCGGATGAAATTTATCCATTCATGGATCAATGCCTGCCCTGCCCGATCCGCCGGATGGGCCTTGCCAGCGATGATAAGTTGCACCGGGCGCTCAGGATTTTTTAGCAACCGAAGCAGTCGCTCCGGATCATGTAGCAGTAGGTTCGGTCTCTTATAAGTCGCGAAACGGCGTGCAAAGCCCAGTGTCAATGCATTGGGATCAAATAGATGTTTCGCCCCGTCAACCGCCTCGGGAGGCGCGCCTGCTGCAGCCATGTCCAGGGATAATCGTTCGCGGGCGTAATTAACAAGAGATTTGCTGGCGTCGATACGAAATTGCCAGAGCCTAGCATCGGAAACCCGGCGAATGTCCCGCTCCATGGTTTTCATCGTCCCTAGCCAGCGGTCTTTTCCACAGGCTTTCATCCAAAGATCATCGGCCGGGGCTGAGTCCCACGTCGGCATATGAACTCCGTTGGTCACATGTCCGACCGGGATTTCGTCCTGCGGCCAGTGCAGAAAGAGAGGCTCAAAGAGATGCCGGCTGACTTTCCCATGCAGGCGACTCACGCCATTCACCGCCCCGCTTCCCCGGATTGCCAGATAGGCCATGTTGAAATTCTCCGACGAGTCTTTCGGATTCTGGCGGCCCAGGGCCAGTAAATTATGGAGTGTTATGCCGAGTTGTTGCTCGGCATAACCACCGAGGTATTGCTCGATGAGGTCCGGAGCGAAACGGTCAAACCCAGCGGTCACTGCCGTGTGGGTGGTGAAAAGATTCCCCGCACGAGTGACGGCCAACGCGACTTCGAAAGGTTGCCCCGTCTCTTGCATGAAACTGCGAGCGCGTTCCAACACGGCAAAAGCCGCATGCCCTTCATTCAGATGACAGACTTCCGGCTGGATGCCAAGCGCACCAAGCAATCGCCATCCGCCGATCCCGAGGAGCAGTTCTTGCTTGAGGCGCAGCTCCGGCCCGCCTCCGTAAAGCTCACTGGTAATGCCTCGATGCGCGGGGTAATTCGCAGCGTCATTGCTGTCCAGTAGGTAAAGTTTCACCCTGCCGACCTGAACCTGCCAGGCGCGCAGCCAGACCGAGTAACCAGGCAAGGCGATCTCCAACCGAAGCCACTCGCCGTTCGCTTGGCGCAAAGGGGTGATCGGCAGCTGTCCAGGATCGTTATATGGGAAGAGGGCCTGTTGCGCTCCGTCCTTGTCAATCACCTGGCGAAAATAGCCTTGTTGATAGAGCAGCCCCAGTCCGACTACCGGCACGCCCAGATCGCTGGCGGCTTTAAGCTGATCGCCGGCTACATTGCCAAGCCCGCCCGAGTAGATGGGCAAAGCTTCGCTTAACATAAATTCCATACTGAAATACGCGACATGTGTCAGGGGCGACTGTGGATGATTTTGCTGAAACCACGCGGGGGCTTTCGCCGCCTGTCGCCTGGCTTGTACGAGCGCATCGACCTTTTTGCGGAAGACCGGATCGGCTGACATGCGCTTGAGTTTGTCCCTCGAGACAGTCTGTAGGACGACCCAAGGGTTTTGAGTGAACTCCCAAAGCGCGGGATCAAGCTGCCGCCACACCTCGTCGGTAGCATGATTCCACGACCAGCGCATATCCAGGGCAAGCTCTGCCAGGGAATCGAATCCTTCGACTTCCGTGGGTAAAAAATCCCTGGCCAAGCTACTGGTGCGTGAATGATTGTTCATGTTTTTGCCTTCATTCGATTAAGGATTTCATACTCAGCTATCATCGCCGATTCCGAAACCGCGCCGGGTTCTAAAACCTTCATTAGATTTACGAGCAAATCGTTGAATCCATCCTCTTTCTGATTCACCATTACATGGTGCGCTCCCTGGCGCAATAAATCATAATTCGGCCCATCTTTCATTAACGCAAGTAATAAAGGGGGGCCACGCAGTTTTTTTGAACTTGCTCAATGCTACGGCAGCCAACCATGCTACGTCGGAGTCGCTGTCTGCGAGTGCTTTCAACAATGGTGATATTAATCTGGTATCGCCGATCGCACCGAGAGCTTTGGCTGCTTCCCAGCGAACTTGATCCGACGTGGAATTTTGCAACGCTTTTATGAGGGAAGAGACGGCGGGTTTACCCAGAGCCACCGACGATTTCCTTGCTTTCTGGCGAATCATGCCATCGTTGTTTGCCAGCATGTCCATCAAGGATTCTATATTTGTGCCAGTTATTTTTCTCTTGCTCATGATTTCTCCTCTGAGTTAATTTTGCCCACAGGCTCTGACTTCTGCGGCGCCGTCGCCAAAGCATTGTTGACGATTGTTTGCGCTTCCTCAAGGATGCGGCGGAGATGATCCGTTCCAAGAAAGCTCTCTGCATAAATCTTGTAGATATTCTCGGTCCCTGATGGACGAGCCGCGAACCATCCGCTCTCTGCCACCACCTTAAATCCGCCGATGGGGGCGCCGTTGCCAGGGGCTTGGGTGAGGAAAGTCTGGATTTTTTCGCCCGCCAGCTCGGTAAGCTTGACCTGCTGACACGAGAGTTTTACCAACAGTTCCTTTTGTTCTGGAGTGGCTGGCGCCTCGACGCGGTCATAGGCAGGCTCACCGAACTCGCGTGTGAGATCGTGGTAAATTTCGCCGGGATCGCGGCCCATCCGCGCCGTGATCTCCGCCGCCAGCAATGCCGGTACGATTCCATCTTTGTCCGTCGTCCAAACGGTGCCATCCAGACGAGCAAAAGACGCCCCTGCGCTCTCTTCGCCACCGAAGCCAAGCGAACCGTCGAGGAAGCCTTCAACGAACCACTTGAAGCCAACCGGCACCTCGTAGAGTTTCCGACCAAGCTTCTCGGCAACGCGATCAATCATTTGGCTGCTCACCACCGTTTTGCCGACCGCCGCTTCCTTGCGCCACTTCAACCGGTGTTGAAAGAGGTAGAAAATGGCAACCGAAAGGAAGTGATTGGGAGCAAGCAACCCCCCGCTTTTGGTGACAATCCCGTGCCGATCGTGGTCGGTGTCGCAGGCAAAAGCGATATCGAAGCGATCCTTCAGGCCGATTAACCTCTGCATCGCATAGGGTGAGGAAGGGTCCATGCGGATCTGGCCGTCCCAATCTACAGTCATAAAACGGAAGGTCGGGTCAACGGCCTTGTTCACGACCGCGAGGTTCAACCCATAGCGCTCGGCAATCGGCCCCCAGTAGTGGACCCCTGCGCCGCCGAGCGGATCAACTCCCAGGCTGATCTTCACGGCGCGAATGGCTTTTTCGAAAGGAATTCTTTTCAAACCCAGAAGGCCATTGTCGAGAAACTCGTTTGCCTTCGCCTCGATCCAGGCGGTGATGGCGGATTCCGCTGGCCCGCCATTCGGCGGATTATATTTGAAGCCACCGTCATGTGGCGGATTGTGCGACGGCGTGATGACGATACCGTCAGCGAGTCCTGTCTTACGCCCGCGGTTGTATGTGAGAATCGCGTGGGAAACGGCAGGGGTTGGTGTATATTCATCACCCTCTGCGATCATGACCTCCACCCCGTTTGCCGCCAGCACCTCAAGCGCGCTGGCAAGAGCCGGCACGGAAAGGGCATGCGTGTCCATGCCGAGAAACAGCGGTCCCTCGATCTTCTTCCGCTCCCGGTACAGGCAAATGGCCTGACTGATGGCGAGGATATGCCATTCATTGAAAGCCTTTTTGAATGCGGAACCACGATGTCCTGAGGTGCCGAAGGCAACTCGTTGTTCCGGCACAGAAGGATCAGGCACTTCCGTATAGTATGCCGTGACGAGTCTAGGTATGTTCACCAGCATCGAGGCTTCGGCCGGCTTTCCTGCAAGAGGACTTATTTGCATGACTCTCTCGTCAAATGCCGTGGTGACCTTTGCGCTAAGGTCTCCAGCAGCTTGTCAAACGGCTTGCTCAATTTCTCAATTCCTTCGCCCTCAAGTTGCCGCGTCACATCGTCGATACTGATGCTCAGTTTTGTGCAAAAAGATGGTGGTAATACGGCCTTATCAACTGCCCAAAATCGGAGGGTGTTCATGGACAATTGAAAGAGCTGAGTTTGAATAAGAGTAGCCCCAGTTTGCGGTCTAATCATTATATCTCCTTGCGCTTATAGGCGGAAATTTTATTGATTTATAATATCATGAATTGTTTCTTTTGTAAAGCTCTTTCCGCATGCTTGATTTTGCATTCTAAAACGAAAAATGAACAATGAATGTGCCTACATCAATTGCAATAATGTAGAACCCGCGTAACAAAGTCATATACTTTTGGTCGAAACGCCATAATTACAATGGGGCAAGCGTCATAGATGTCACATGCATTCCTTTCTAACATTTTTCTAACATAGTTCGCCGTAATACGGGACAAAACGGGACAACACCGGAAAAGACGACAAGGCGTAAGTCTTTGCCCTTGTTGTCCTTTGTTGTTCGGTATTGTCCCGTGTTTGGGAATTAAATCCGGCTCATAACCCGAGGGTCGGTGGTTCAAATTTGTCTGCATACCCCCAATAAGACCCCTGATTAATAACTATTGACATGTTTCAAAAAGCTTGATACTCTAATCATAAGAATTTGGAGATCCGATGCCCTTTATAAGAAAACTGATGGAGGAGTTATCAACATGAACAAGCTCGCTATTCTTTTTTTCATGGTTGTCTTACTGGCAACCTCATTTGTTTTGGCTGGGGATCAGAAAGCGTTGCCATTGACTACTGTGAGTGTGCATCAGCTGGGACCGGAGCGACTGGGACCGCAACCGCCAGTTTTAATACCAGATGACAATCAGCAAGCGCCAGCGAAAATTCTGCTGGGGAAGAAGCTTTATTTCGACACGCGTCTATCAAAAGACAATACCATCAGCTGCGCTACCTGTCACGATCCAGCAATGGGCTGGTCTGATGCAGGTCCCACAAGCTCAGGGATCAATAAGCAATTGGGGGGCAGGCGAGCACCGCCTGTATCTAACGCCGCCTATAGCCCGCTGCAGTTTTGGGATGGTCGGGCTCCCACCTTAGAAGAGCAGGCCAAGGGTCCCATCCAAAATCCCATTGAAATGGGAAACACGCATGACGCGATGCTGCGCACAGTGAATGATATTCCTGGATATGTAGATGAATTCAAGGCGGTTTTTGGGACGCAGCCAATCACCGTCGACCAGGTCGCCCAGGCGATCGCCGCCTATGAACGGACTATCGTCACCACAGATTCACCCTTTGATCGCTACGTGAAAGGAGACGCTGAATCGCTCACCAAGCTGGAAAAGCGTGGACTGGAGATTTTTAACGGCAAGGGGCATTGTACTGCTTGTCACTGGGGAGGCAATTTTTCCGATGGCCGGTTCCATAATCTTGGTGTAATGCCAGCCGATCTGACTAAACCCGATAGCGGCCGATTCAATGTTACCAAGAACCCCGCTGATATCGGAGCCTTCAAGACACCTACAATACGTGATGCCGCGATGCGAGCACCCTATATGCATAACGGTAATGAGAAGACGTTGGAAAATGTTGTTATTCTGTATAACCAAGGCGGCGGCCCGCATGATGCCAACATCGATCAGCTAATGGTACCGCTTGGCCTGTCAAAGAGCGAAATAAAAGCTCTAGTGGCATTTATGCAACGGGCTATGACCAGCATTAACCAGTCAGTTGCCGATGAGAAACCATTCCCTGAAGACCAGTTACCGAAATGAAGGAGGATGCCATGAAAAGAACTATTTCAATATTATGTCTGCTGGCTTTTATGGCCATTCTCACCGCGGATCAAAGCGAGGCGATACCGGCCTTCGCTCGTAAGTATGGTTTCAATTGCAATATGTGCCACACCTCGTTTACCAAACTGAATGATTTCGGGCAACGCTATCGTAGTCAGGGTTATCAAATTCCGGGACAGGTAGGAGGTGAGAAAACTGCTTTCGAAAAGGCGCTGCCAATTGCCTTTCGGACCATGACAGGGCTTCAGGCTGCCCACGCCCAAGGCCATACAACATCCGGATTCGTTTTAAACGGTCTCGATCTGCTGGCAGCCGGGGTAATGCACAAGAACATTTCGTTTCTCATGATCTATACTCCGCGTATAGATGACCCATCGGCTGATTACCGCGGTTATGATTCTGCAGGACCATCGCAACTTGGCGCTCTTGAGTCAGCCAATATTGTCTTCAGTAACCTGATTCCTAACGTGTTGAATCTAAGGGTAGGTCGCTTTGAGCCGGCATATCACATGGTCAGTTCAAAGCGTTCATATTATCGTCTCGGTTCATACGAAGCATACACTGTTGAAACGCCATCGAATTCGTTTGTGTTCGATAACAATCAAGTTGGCCTTGAGGCTACCGGACATATACAGAGCGGTTTTAGTTATGCATGCGGTGTCGTTAACGGCACCGGTGGGAATCCGGATAATAATACCTACAAGGATATCTATGCAACTCTGTCGAAAGTAATTGGTCGAGGCGAGGGGCAGAGCGCCGGCCAGCGCTTTGGTGTGTTCGGCTACCTTGGCTGGCAACCTACAGTTGTCCCAAACGACTCAGCATACATACCTTTGCCCGAGGGAGATGGACGCGGAAACAACGAATTCCACCGTATAGGGGGCCAAGCCAGTCTGAATTGGCGGACTTTCAGCTTGCAGGGACTTTTCATGCAGGGGCAAGATAACAAGGCATTCAACAGCATCAGCCCCGACGAAAAGTATACATTTACGGGCGGTTTTATCGAGCTGGACTATTCGGGATTGTGGAACAATCGGCTTTTAGTTTCGGGGATGTACAATTGGGTAACCCCTCCTGACTATAATGGGGAGGCGAAGGTCAGTTCCACCTCCGGGCTGTTGAGGTACTATCTTGGCGATTGGACAGCCGTAAACGTGGCCATTCATGCAGAATATACGCATCGACAAATAGGCGACACCGATCCAGTCAAAGAGGATTACGCAGCGCTTCTGCTTGATTTTGATTTCTAGCCGTTTTGGTCAATTGCACTAATTACTGGGCGCTGCGCGATAATGCCGGCGCCCAAGCTATTTATCTCACGATGACTACAAGCGGTAATAGGCTGACTGCTGGAAAGGCGTTTTTACCTTACTGGGATGGCTGCGCCAGTCACTTCGCAAGGTATTGTCTTGGACAGGATAACGCTATATTTATCAACTATTGTATGTCTTCAAACAAATTTGGACACTTTGTATCTTAACTTAAGAGACACTTTTTCGATTAGCAAGTACTTCCGATTTTAGCATTCTCATTTCTGACAATTGACATATTCCGGAAAGCGGCAGGACGTTGCCGCGACGCCAGGAGCCATCGGCGGTTATTACCAGCTTGGCCTGGCTGTCGATGACGCGGTCGCGGATCGATTCGGCGGAAAAGCCAGCGAAGATGACCGAATGAACGGCCCCGATGCGGGCGCAAGCCAGCATGGCAACCGCCAGCTCGGGTATCATCGGAAGATAGATTGCGACGCGGTCGCCTTTCTTGATTCCTAACTTCTTCAGGACGTTGGCGAACTTCTTGACCTCTCGGGCCAGGTCCCAGTATGTCATGACCCGCTGGTCGCCAGGTTCCCTCTCCCAAATAACGGCGGCCTTGTTGCGAACCTCGGAATCGAGATGTCTATCGAGGCAATTGAAGCTGAGATTGGTTTTCCCCCCCACATACCACTTGTAGAACGGGGTCTCGGTGTCATCGAGCACCCGCTCCCATTTTTGGAACCAGTGAAGCTCCTCGGCGATTCTGCCCCAGAATTTCTCGGGGTCACGAATACTCTCGTTATACATTTTTTGATACTGCTCGAGCGAATTGATGTAGGCATCTTTGGAAAATTCGGAGGGCGGGGGGAAACGCCGCGCTTCATCGAGCACCGTTTCGAGTCCGACGGACCCTGGTGATTTCAAGTCTTCTAACATTGGAATGGTCTCCATCATTTCGGGGCATAAAGGCGACCCCGGCAGGGATCGTTATGCTCCCGTGGAATATTTCGTTTTCGGCATTAAATGGCGGCGCAACTTTGGCTTAAACTGCCGTCGATCTTAACGGTAAGAGTAATAACATCGATTTTCAAAGCGGGGTTCCATTAAGCGGGCCTTAGTGGCAATGGCCCCAAATAAGTATTGACAATAGGGGGAAGCTAATACTATGTTACGTCCGCAGCATTTGTCTTGCTTCATTGAATGATATATTT
>Ga0315289_10005479_pt1 | contig 18761 bp, 19 predicted proteins | sample YL17G11_40_MG_FD_203452 | JGI IMG/M metagenome (GOLD analysis project Ga0315289, IMG submission 203452) | Sediment microbial communities from Yellowstone Lake, YNP, Wyoming, USA - YL17G11_40 | ecosystem: Environmental > Aquatic > Freshwater > Lake > Sediment | place: USA: Wyoming | collected...
TATCGATTGACAGCTCGGTCTCCTCGGCTGGAATGTCTTTTACCCAAAAATCCTTTAGAAGTGTTTTGAACGTTCACCGAAGAAGACTGGCAACAAACCCAAGCCCGAGTGCGCCGACGAGTGTGAGCAGAATATCCTTCCCACGATTGTGGCGGTTGCAGCTAACGTTTAGGCAAACCGCTGTTGCTTTTGCCGCTATGAACGACTCATTTTCTCGCGGCAAAAGCAATGGAGCGAGTTCTTTTCATTTAGCCAGAGTTAGTTTCTCCTTCGCCTATCCAGTGTGCGAGCGCCGGTTTGCCGTTTGTTAAGCGCCGCGCAGCCGCAAAACAAAAGGTCTCGGCAGTTTTGTGTGAACCTATGGAATTTGTAGGTAATCATCTTCTCGGACCTGCGTCTCGTGTTCTTCATCGTCGAGTTTGTACTTGACAACGAGGGTTTTGACGACTCCATAGTGTGGATCGCCAGCAAGTTGATTCGACGCGAGAACGCGGAGCTTCCCCGAGTCAACTAACGACTGAAGTGTATGTGCAACGTCGACAGTATGGGATTTCGAGCCGTAGGTTGCTTCGATAATCTGCAGCTGTGCGAATTTGCCATATGTTGACACGTCTAAGGCAAATCGCCCTCCAAATACCTTGTTCCAAAATAGTTTCGGGTAGTAAAGGGAAGAAGTTGCAGTAACAAGAATTAGCAAGAAAAACGGGACAAGGGTAATGAGAGCTCCAACTAAGTAGGCTACAATGTGTTCCCATTCGCGGCCTGCTTCCCAGTAGAAAGATTGCATGCTGTTCTTGAGGAGTAGCAAAACAAAGCCATATGGGATGTTGAAGAATAAGTACGACGCGACCAACAGAAAGAGGATAACTGCAAAGCGAAAGGTAAACACGACGAACTTGAAAACCTTTCGGCCCAGAAGGTTGATATCCTTTGTGAATATGCCGAACGTGAGAAGACCACCGATACCGAGAATGGTCATGACATTGGCAACAACCGCTAGGATGCTCTCAAGTGTTTGCATTGCAATTATTGTATTTGTGAATGTAATGTGAAGAGATGATCTCAATGCGCGGCTGCGTGGCGCTTAACGTCTGCAGCAAACCGCAGTGCCCCGCCGAACTATTAACAACTCATTTTCTTGTGAGGCGGGGCATTGAGCGAGTGGAAGAGCTCAATACCAGCCCGCGAGCGTCGGTTTGCTGCTTGTTATGTGCAGGCACCTTGGGAAGTCAGTTTGAGAGTGCGACAGTCTCATCTCTGCTCTCGGCGCCGCACGTTTTAGAACATGCGCTGTCAACCACTCATCGGCTCCGATTTGCCGGACAGCGAAGCATTGAGCTCTTGAATTACGGAGATAGCCGATGACCTTTGACGGTTACGCGAGTATTTCCGAAGTACGAATTCCAAAACTCATTTTCTTTCAATCATAGCAGATCTGAGCCCGAGTACGGCGCCGAGTGTCAGCAGAATGACCATCCACTGATCGTGGCGCTTGCACATAACGTTTCGCCGCACCACGCAGTGGTTTTTGGTGCTATGAAAAATCAACTCAGACTAAACTGCACCTACCAAACCGCACCAAAAACCATTGAGCGACCACTTTAATCCTTATCGACAGAGGGAGCGTCGTGGTGCGGCGTGTTATGTGCAGTTGCCCGATCACTTTTGCAGTATCAGCTTTTTTGTTTCAACAAAGTTACCGGCTCGCAAACGGTAGAAATACACGCCGCTGGTCAAGCCTGTTCCGTCGAATGTCTCCTTATAGACTCCGGGGGTCAGCATCTGATTCACAATTGTACTGACCTCTCTGCCCAGCAGGTCACAGACCTTTAGCGACACAAACGATGCCGCAGGCACGGAGAACTCTATGGTCGTGCTTGGGTTGAATGGATTGGGATAGTTCTGCTGTAAAGCGAAGTTTCGGGGGATTTCGCCCAGTATCTCCTTCACGGAGGTGATCATCTCTGACAGTGGCCTGCGCCAGACACCAGCATAAGTCCCGGCAAAGAGATTCGTGCCGGAGACGGCAAGAGCAAGGACATCAGTGTTCGTCAAGCCGGTATTGACCGCAGTCCAGCTTGTGCCGTTGTTGTTGGAAAGAAAGACGCCACCGCCGCCCCAGCAAGTCCCGGCGAAGAGATTCGTGCCGCTCACGGCAAGGGCATAGACATAAATGTCCGTCAAGCCGGTATTGACCGCAGTCCAGCTTGTGCCGTTGTTGTTGGAAAGAAAGACGCCACCGCCCTCAGTCCCGGCAAAGAGATTCGTGCCGGAGACGGCAAGAGCACAGACATAAGTGTTCGTCAAGCCGGTATTGACCGCAGTCCAGCTTGTGCCGTTGTTGGTGGAAAGAAAGACGCCGCCGCCATAAGTCCCGGCAAAGAGATTCGTGCCGGAGACGGCAAGAGCATTGACATCAGTGTTCGTCAAGCCGGTATTGACCACACTCCAGCTTGTGCCGTTATTCGTGGAAAGAAAGACGCCGCCGCCACCCCAGCAAGTCCCTGCGAAGAGATTCGTGCCGGAGACGGCAAAAGCATGGACATCAGTGTTCGTCAAGCCGGTATTGACTGCAGTCCAGCTCGTGCCGTTGTTGGTCGAGAGAAAGACACCGCCGCCCAAAGTCCCGGCAAAGAGGCTCGTGCTGCTCATGGCAAAACCATAAACTTCAGTGGCTATCAAGCCGGCATTGACTGCAGTCCAGCTTGTGCCGTTGTTGGTGGAAAGAAAGACGCCGCCGCCCCAAGTCCCGGCGAAGAGATTCGTGCCGCTCATGGCAAAAGTATTGACACTACTGTCTGTCAAGCCGGTATTCACCGCTGTCCAGCTTGCACCGTTGTTGGTGGAAAGAAAGGCGCCGCCGTCCCAACTCCCGGCGAAGAGATTCGTGCCGAAGACGGCAAGAGCAAAGAATCTGTGGCTTGTCGGCAAGCCGGTATTGACTGCAGTCCAGCTTGCGCCGTTGTTGGTAGAAAGAAGGACGCCGCCGGCCTTGGTCCCGGCAAAGAGATTCGTGCCGCTGACGGCAAAAGCACGGACTTCAGTGTTCGTCAAGGTCTGAGTCCAGCTTGCGCCGTTGTTGGTGGAACGGAAGACGCCACGGCCGTCAGTCCCGGCAAAGAGGTTCGTGCCGCTGACGGCAAGAGCAAAGATTCTCTGGCTTGCCGGGGTGGTTCCCGTCAAGCCGGTATTCACCGCTGTCCAGCTTGTGCCGTTGTTGGTCGAAAGGAAGGCGCCGCCGCCATAAGTCCCTGCAAAGAGATTCGTGCCGGAGACGGCAAGAGACATGACAATAGTGCTCGTCAAGCCGGTATTGACTGCAGTCCAGCTTGTGCCGTTGTTGGTGGAAAGAAAGACGCCGCCAAAAGTCCCCGCGAAGAGATTCGTGCCGGAGACGGCAAAGGCACTGACATGAGCATACGTCAAGCCGGTACTCGCCGCAGTCCAGCTTGTGCCGTTGTTGGTGGAAACGAAGATGCCACCGCCGTCAGTCCCTGCAAAGAGATTCGTGCCGCTGACGGCAAGGGCAGGGACATTACCACCATACGGTCCATTGGTTTGCACCCACTGGGCGTTAAGTGCGCTCACATGCAGCACCAAGAGCACACAGCTGACAAGAATCGAACGCAGTGTCTGCATAGGATTTACTCCTTTCTGGTGAATTGGTTATTAGGGCAATTGCACATAACGTTCAGGCAAACCGCCGTTGCGAGCCGCCACTATGACTGACTCCATTTTGTGGCGGCGAGCAATGGAGCGAGTACTTTACATTTAGCCAGCCTTAGTTCCAACTTCGCCTATCCAGCGTGCGAGCGCCGGTTTGCCGTTTGTTAGCCGCAGCCCGCTCACAAGATTTGAGCAAACCGAGTTCCCAAGGACGCAATTGACTCGTTCGTAAGTCCTCTCGTTGCGGATAAGTGAACAATGAAAGCGACTGCACTTTCGGTTCCGGTGACGAGAGTTGTTCTAAACGAGTGCATCCAAGTGTGCTTGCCATCCCTTTGTCTGAAATCAGCAAGGCCGCTCCCTGGTCGATATAGCGAATAGAAAAAGTGCTCCCAACTAACGCCAGAAAAGATCAAAGCCTTGAGTTTCGGCACTGATACTTCCTCGCGCAAAACAGGAAACGACTCCCGGATTTCAACAAAAAAGGACTCTCCGAGCTGGCCAGATGTTTTAGAGTAAAAGAAACTGAGATTGGTCGTGCCAAACTTTGGGGCTTCCTGTTCATAAGTTGTGCCGCGTGCGGCCGCGAAAGCCTTGATGAACTTCCGAATATTCCTGGCATGTGGAAATGTCTCGGCCAAGTATTGCACCATTGTTGGATGGCCCTTCGCAGTCGCGATGGGATCTTGAGCGTGGTTGAGACTACCGTCGGTCCCTCGATGCGCCCCGGGATTGAGCGAAACGAAAAGGTACTCGGTGAGCGCTGGATCGCTGATACCTATGCCAACCTCGCAATGTTTTCCGGATTGATGGTAGCCGAGAATCCTTGGGCTTGTGGACGCGGCCTCTATCCGCACGGCATCCGTGTAAAGCTGTTCAAGTCGAGTCATGGGACCTCCTTGGTGAGCGGGTTGCGGCTAACGTTCGGGGCACTACGCCGTGCCGTTTGGCGCTATCAACAAATCAATTTTGGCTTTGCGCCAAACGGCATGGAGCGACCACAACTATTCTTTTCACACTGCTTCAAGCAAGCCATATCAACAAAGGGAGCGTCGTAGTGCCCTTTGTTAAGCGAAGCCGCCGCCAGTGGCATCGACAGTCAATGTCGACTATGCGGTCACTTGATCAATGCGCTGGTAAGCGTGAGCTCTTCAGTCCAGTAATGATGTGCGATATTGACGGCAGTGTACCTTACAAGGCCTATGCCGCTCAGATACCATGCGCTTTTATATTCCGTTTGCAGTCTCAGCGTGTCAGCGGTACTCGCCACTATTCTTGAAAACTGCGTGAGCGCGGTTGAATCATAGTCCACGGCATCCACAGTTCGATGCCACGACGCGACAATTGTGTCGGAGCTGACTACCACGGGAAAAGCGGAAATTGATTTCGAAACGTAAGTTGAATCGCGAACGGTACCGTAGAGTGGGTGTGGAAAGCGCGACCAGAGATGAACTGTATCCTGGCTTGTGCATTGGATAACACAAGTGGTGGCTTTTGCGTTGCTCGAAACTGACATGATCTGCCACAGCCGACTTCCAGCCCGGTCCTCGCCTTCAAATGTCATGACGTAATAGTAATGGTACTTGTAGCTGTAGGTCCATTGTGTGCCCAGCGTCGTAGGAAATGAGATCCGGGGAGCGGGAGGAGCCGTGGGTATCGTTGGTCCGGAACAGGAACAGAGTAAGATGAGGGCCACGATAGGTCCGATTGCCCGACTCGGGATGATGAGACCGAATGAATGTTTCATTGAAGTGGAGCAGTCCATTTGTGTGACATAGTCTCGCGGCGGTTTCGCTTAACGTTTAGGCAAACCGCAGTGCCCGCCGAACTCGACAAAATCTAACTGTGTGAGGCGGGCATTGAGCGAGTGAGCGAGCCCAACCTCGCTTTGTAACAACTTCGACACGGAACTAGCTTGCCCCGAGCGAGCGCAGCGAGTCGAGGGGCCTGCCTCTAATAGCCCGCGAGCGCCGGTTTGCCGTTTGTTAGGCGGCGGCACGCTCTGGTCCAGTCGATGAAATGGGCTTTGCTTCCAGCCTCCGATAGATCATTCTGAACTGCACAATGATCATCAGCAATATGTAGAATCCTCCCACCCACAAAGCTACTGCGTGAGAATCCCCGGCGAGCAAGGCTCTCCCGACTAATGCACCGATGAAGAGAAACGGAATGCAGAACACCACCGTTCGAATGAAAGATGGAAGCTGAAGACAGATCATACGTTGGATGAAGTCTTTACCATCAGCTCGTTGATTTGCTCGGAAACAGAGTATGAGTCCGGCCACACCAGAAGCAAGCCAGACAAATGGAATGACGGAGCCGAAACCTAGAGAATAGAAAGTAAGTGCACCTTCGCTACGTATCGGCAGGAAGTAAGGGGCAGACTGAACCAACAATACCACAAGGAAATACTTGAATGCTTGAACCTCACTCAGCCTCCCAGTCTTCAGCTCATCTGCCAGAGCGTCGATGTTCCAGAAATGCATGGTAGACCCTCCTGAGGATGTTGAATTGACATATTTGGAAAACACACACTTGCCGCGTGCTGCCGCCTAACGTTTAGGCAAACCGCCGTTGCGAGCCACCGATATCGAACTGATACTCCATCGCTTCGGTGGCGAGCAATGGAGCGAGCACTTTACATTTAGCCAAACATTGTTTCAACCTCGCCTATGCAGAGAGCGAGCGCCGTTTTGCCGTTTGTTATGCGCCGCCACCGACCTGATCTCGTTGGGTTGTTTTACACCTACGAAAAACGAAAACCAACCAACCGACCGTAAAAAGCATGAAGAGAATGGCGAAAATGTCGCCGGGTATATGAAACACCCAGCAGTCAGCCTCTGAGAGTTTCTTCATGATTGGCAAGTCTTGAAGGCTGCGAATCACCAAGATTATCCAGACAATGGTAACGTAGTCGCTGAGAGCAACCGCGAGCTTGCTTACCGAAAATTCCTGAGCACCAAACCAACCCTTATCTTGACGTTTAGCTGGTGTCTTGAAGAGTGGGCCAGTGATAGCGTCCTCATCGTGGTCGACCTGAGCCTCCCAATTCTCTTGCCAGTATTTGCTTCCCCGATTCGCTAGCGTCCAACTGAAGGAGCAAACCAAGCCAAAGAGGGCGAGCATCAGAGATATAGCTACACAATCGGGTCGGTCTTTGGAATAGACAGCATAACCAACGAAGGCTGAGGCAATGAATCCCCAAAAGAACAGTGCACGTTTCCAAAACAGGTCTATCTCGAATTTACGAGTGTCGAGCGAAACGTCGTATCTTTTCTTCTGCCGGTCGGTTGGTTGGGGCTCTGTCTGGGTCGATATCTTAGGCTGTTTCATTGACGGTTCCTCTACGATTGTGTCGGTGGTGGCGTATAACGTTCGGGGCACTACGCCGTTGTTTTTGCCGCTATCAACAACTCATTGTCTCGCGGCAAAAACAATGGAGCGACCACTATAATCATTTACCAACAAAGGGAGCGCCGTAGTGCCCATTGTTAGCTGCCGTTGCCCGGCGTGATAGCAATTCGTACGTCGCGCCCTTCCTCGATTGATTTAAGGTCGAGGTACCTAAGCTCATTCGCCACATCACAAATCTCCCCATAAATGTCACTCGGGAGACGTTTCGTGTGCAGAAGTCTACTCTTGTAGCTTTCTAGGCAGTTGCACAAGGTCGTCAGAAGAAAACCGGCAGGAAATTGAACTCTAAGTCGCGGTGAAGCAACACCAGCTTTATTGTAAAAGGTTGCATAGTAGATGTCCGGCTTAGAGTAAAAGTCAGTTTGGCGGACAGTGACACCGAATTGGTGGATGATTCCGCATCTGTACTCGCGGTACAGAACAGATCCCAAGGAGAATTCTTTGACCAAGTTTGCTAAACTGCTGCCCACGCCTGACATGTCGACTGAAAGCGTTTTCTGCCTTTTCTCCAAGGTTGCCGAGAGAAGATCAACGACGCTGTCTTGGGTGTCGATGGATCGCAGAGCGAGTTTTTGGTTCGGGAATACGCGGTAATTCCTTCGAATGGCGTGGAGAAATGAGCGCAATAAGGAGCCGATATGTCTGCGCGTAAGGGGTATCCCTGAGTTCCATAGGAACGTAAGGTAACTGTCGTCATTTCGAGGGTGAACGTGAAGCCGACCGTCCTTCGCGATGCTGGCCGGCAACATATAAGATTGAAAATCTAGGTATTCATAGAACTCCGGGAGGCTGATGTGCAGAATGTCCTCGCGATGACCGGAATGGTGGAGCAGCAATCTAATGAAATTGTCTTTCTGCGATCTTCCTTGGAATGCGAGGTTGGAAAGCGAATCGAGCCGTGCACACACAAGCAAGATGAATTCCTGTGAATGCGATTTGCTTCGGGTCAAGCTTCGAAGGAGTTCAACGGTTGAATAGTATCTCTCGAAAGCTGACTCTATTCGTTTGTCGATTGTCTTCATATGTAAGTAGCCGGGCAATGGCAGCTAACGTTACGCCGCACTACGCAGCGGTTTTTGGTGCTAAGAATGATTTCATCAGATTTAACCTCGCCTACCAAACCGCACCAAAAACCGTTGTGCGACCACAACTATTCTCCATCAATAGAGGGAGCGTCGTAGTGCGGCGTGTTATGCGAAGTGGGCGTGTGATGTCCTCTCTGGCACGCTCGCCGATTCAAGGCACTGCAAGAAGCGAGTTGTATCAATAAAATCCGTTATGATGCATACACTCGAAAAGTCGTGAAACCGATTATGTTCACCGACACCAATAAAGGGTATGAGAAGTGATATCGCAGCCTGGGCATCCCACTGAGCGTCTCCGATCAGGACGGTCCGTTCGAAATGATTCGTTGAAAAGTGTCGTCGAGCGAGTTCGATAGATCGTTTTACAATGGAGACTCTGTCGATTCCGTCGTCCGAAGTGGCAAGTGGTATCTGATCGCAGGGCAGTCCTGCACTCTTGAGTTTGAAGATTGCAGAATCGTACCAACCGCCAGTGGCATATGCAATTGACCAGTCCGTACGCTTGGTTAAATGCTGGAGGACATCTGAAGCTCCAGGTATTTGGTGAAAGGAAGCAGGCTGTGCAGCGAACGAGGTTCCAAGGTGACCAACGAATCGATTCCTCAAACGTTGAAGATCAGTTTCAGTTGGAGGCATGCCGAATTTCCTCTTGTAAAGAGTCCCAGCAATTCCGGAATCAGTAACATCGCTGTAGTTGGTCCATTCTAAGTCGATGTCGTTGATACCGTACTCCTCGGTGACAGCGCGGGCAAAGCACTCGGCATCGACTTTATTGGTGTCGGCGAGCGTGCCATCAATATCGAAAATTGCTAGCTTCAAATTTGGTCCTTCATATAGACGTGATAATTATGTTCACGCCCATTTCGCATAACGTTCAGGCAAACCGCCGTTGCTTTTGCCGCTCGAAGAAGATGCGGCGGAAGCCGCTGTGAATGATCAATTCTTTCGCGGCTGGAGCCGCAAACCAACACGCGGCAAAAGCAATGGAGCGAGCTCTTTACAGCGAGCCAATCTTTGTTTTAACTCTTGCCTATACAGAGAGCGAGCGTCGGTTTGCCGTTTGTTAGCCGCAGGCGCAGCCGATTCTACAAGTTATAGTTCAGTAAGCCAAAGTGCGAAATCAGTTTCCATTCCGACCCCACCTTTGTATAGACCTTACAGGCTCGCCCAAGCCAGTGGAAGTCTTCGCCGGTTTCACGGTGTCGCCAAAGAGTATCGACGTCCACAACAGCAAAACCACCATCAGCTTCATCCGTGACAGTGATTTTGATGGTTTGCCTTCGATTGTGAACTAGAATGTGAGTGTCAAAGAGAGCTTGCCAGGAATCTCTCCAGCGTATTGGATGGAATCGACCCATCGGACAGATCCAATCGATCGGATCGTGAGCGTTTGAATCTTTCGGCCACGGCCAGACCATGTCTGGGTGAAAAAGGCAGACTAGGGCTTGGGCATCCTTGGAATCCCACGCTCGAGTCTCTCGGTCAACCATTGCTTGGATTTCGTCCTGGACTGAATTCGTCATAGGATTGCTGAATGATTGTTGGTTAGTGAGGCTGCGCTTGCGGCTAACGTTTGCGGCAACACGCAGTGGTTTTTGGCGCTAAGAAAAGAACGTTTCTGAAAGCTATGAATGACGATCTATGCGCGCCAAAAACCATTGAGCGAGTGAATGAGCTCCATAATAGCCCGCGAGCGTCGTGTTGCCGCTTGTTATGTGCCGTTTGCGGATTATTACTTGATTGCTTTCAGAGTGGCGATTAGGTTCGGCCCAATTGCCTTGACAAAGTTCACTTGAGTTTGCGACACATCTTCGCCGTGAATAGCAGGACTACAGACCGCATAAACTTCGCGAATAACGTGAACGAGATGCTCGTCGACAATTCCCGCGTCCCGAAGGAGTCGGAGAAGAAAAGGGATTGTGAGGTTACGATTTGAGTCCACCGGTCCGCATACTGAGCTATGGCGCCAGATTCTTCGGAGTTCTCGTTCAATAGCAAATCGAATGGAAAAAAGGTAGCTGATATCGTCAGGAAAACTAATGTCAGCTCGAGAGTCGACGGGGGCTTGTATCCCGTATTGTACCATTGATTCTTCGAGAATTCGTCGTACTTGCGGCTCGATTTGTGCCAACTGAGCGTCTGATGGCGAACCTAGGTAAAACTGTGGGTTGATCTGGGAGTTGATGCCGACTGTGGTGTGCATCTCCGCTCGTAGGTCGGCCAACTGTGACTTAATGTCGGATTTCAGGGCATCTATCTGGGATTTCAACTTTATGCCGAAGAATTCAAATTCGTTGAACAGCGGGAGGAGCAGCAACGCAATCCAAATTAGAAAAAAGAAACCGTCGACGAGGGTCGCTGTCCCATCAGTGATTGTCGGCAGCCGACGGTAAAGTAGGTAACTAAGTAAGCCGGAAAGCAATAGCCACCATAGGATTCTGAACCAGTTAGGTAGTTTCATCTCAACTTGCCTCCGCAAATGGCACATAACGTTTAGCGTAAGCACGCAGCACAGTTTGCCGCTATCAAATGATGCGCCTGACGCCGCTTTGAACGATTAATTCTCTCGCGGCGGAAGGCGCAGACCAACTCGCGGCAAGCTGTGTTGAGCGACCACAACTGACTTTCGAACCGCGCTTCAACCAAGCCATATCAAATGAGGGAGCGTCGTGCTTACGCTTGTTATGCGTTCGTGCCCCGGCGCAAGATTGTCAGTGCGAGCCCTTCTCAATCAGCCCCAGAAGATACCGGTTGGATCACTATCGACTTCCCGTAGAAGACGATGGATATCTTTCGTGGGTCGGGCTTGGTAATTGTGCCATCGGGAATTGCGATCGGCACAATACAGAGTCCACTGCATGGTCTTCTGGTTATAGCGAAACTGGGCGACAACAATTTGAACCCAATGAGTGCGATCTCGGAAATGAGGTCGTTCTTCGTAGAGCGTCACGGCGTTGCCGCGGATGTGAAAGCCAACTCTTACTTTGTCGCGAACGTGATCGGGGACTCTCTTCGCGCAGTAGTCCGTCATTATGCTCTCGATTTGTTTTCGAATGTGCTTGGGAAGAGGCATACGCTCTTAGGCAGTCTTTTGGAAGAGTGAGATAAAGAGTTCGTTTGCCCGTTTGGCTCCTTCATCAGTGAGAACGACCGACTTGGTTTTAGTTCGTGGGTCGCCGATCATTCCTTTGTCGTGAAGTCGGTTGAGCGCATCCCAATCGTGTCCCTTCCAAGCGCGGGTGATTCCGCGATCGGTAAAACTCGTCAGCTGAAGAAGGGCGAGCACTGCATCGTCGATTCTGTTGTAGTCTATTTCCATCTGTTGCGCCTTTCAATCTTACGGCGGCGGGGCATGACGCATAACGTCTGCAGCAAACCGCAGTGCCCCGCCGAACTATTAACAACTCATTTCTTCGTGAGGCGGGGCATTGAGCGAGTGCATCCGCTCAACCACAGCCCGCGAGCATCGGTTTGCTGCTTGTTATGTGCTGGCGCCTTGAACTACACTTTCTGCTCCGATTTCCCCACCTCTGGTCTCGACGGCGCACGTTCCGACGTCTGCGCTTTCAATCACTCTCCGGTTCTCGTCTGCTTGAAGAATATCAGCGCCTTCAAATTGTGACGCCTTTGGTTCACACAAGACCCTTCGACAAACAGCTCATACTCTTCTTCACTTTTCTTTGATCACGGCAAACCCAAGCCCTAGTGTGCCGGAGAGTTAGAGCAGAAGTTATACTACCGCTTGTGGCGCTTGCACATAACGTTCAGGCAAGCCGCAGTGGTTTTTGGTGTCCATGACTTGACCGAGGGTTACTGAGCCTAAGAGATGTCACCAAAAACCATTGAGCGAGCTCTTTATTGCGAGCTCAGTATTGAACTTCCAACGCCTATACAGAGAGCGAGCGTCGGCTTGCCGTTTGTTATGCGTTCGTGCACGGCAGCAGTTCACACTCCCGTTGGTCAGTTCCGTTGTCACGTTGGAGCTCACTTCACCACAGCCGCGGGCGATGTCTGCTGTCTGGTCAAAGGTTCGTCACACCGCTCGAGCTTGCACCCAACACTTCAAAATGATTGTTGACTTGTTACAGGTTGCGATGGACTCTGATTCGGTCGAAAACCCGCACCATCCTTTCACCCTACATTCTTTTCATTTATCACGGCCTGGTACTTGACTTGCACTCACCGCCCGCTGCCAGCGGTCGAAGAAACGATCAACTCTCGACGCTGCCGTGCATGGCGCATAACGTTTAGGCAAACCGCCGTTGCGAGCCGCCACTATGACTGAATCCATTTCGTGGCGGCGAGCAATGGAGCGAGCACTTTACATTTAGCCAATCCTTGTTTCACCATCGCCTATCCAGTGTGCGAGCGCCGGTTTGCCGTTTGTTAGGCGCAGGCAAAGCTCTATGTTATTCGCGTTTTGCGGCACAAGAGTAAACGCCTGCTTGCGGCGCTTTTGCTACCACTAAAGCATGTTCTTCTGCGCCACGAGTACTTGCCCACGGTTCACCTGTCACCTTGAGCGACTGATTAGGACGCACAAGCATAAGATTTGAGCACTCTTGCAACTAGCAGAAGCAAAAAACCAACAATCAGCAAGTAGTTTCGCCCGTGGTAGAACCTATAGGCGCTATTTGAGAAAGCAATCAAGAGCTGATGTTTTGCGTTGTATTGACCTTGCATTGATTCTAGCAATTTGTCTCGTTCAACAGCGGACAAAGGTTGACCCGTTTGCATACCGAATGCAACGTTGCCTGTTTCCTTTGCAGTTCGCAACTCGATCAATTGATCTTCCAACCGATTTCTTTCAAAGGTTAGCCGCAAATTCTCGGTATTGCGTTCAATTCTCTTAAAGCCGGCCCAGAAAGATATTACCAGAATTAGAAGCGACGCCAGTTCCAACGTGCCTGGATTGATGCCAACGGGGACTGGACTGAAAGATTGGCCAATGAAGGCGACTAATGCACCGATAAGCCCAGTGACGAAGTAGTCAAACTTTTGGGAAGCTTCTCTCCAGCTATCGAATATCTTCGAATGGTTGTCTGTCATAGTATTCTCGTGCACCTGACTATTGTTTATGAGATCTCAGCATGATGCCGCTTTGCAGGTCTTAGTTGAACATAGTTGCCGCAAAACGCATTTTCAAATGAGTCTTTGCTTGCGCCTAACGTTTGCGGCTACACGCAGCGGTTTTTGGTGACCAAGACTTGACTTCGCTTAAACTGAGCCTATCAAATGACACCAAAAACCGTTGAGTGAGCTCAATTGCGGCTGGCGTGTACCTTTGAGACTGACCTCCTGACTGTAGCATACCACCAACGGTGCGCTGAATTGACTACACTATTGTACCGTACTTCGAAGACTCGCACAACACGCCAGCCGCTTACGAAGAAGCGAACGTCGTGTAGCCGCTTGTTATGCGCTCGTGCACGGCAGCAACTTACACTCCCATTGGTCAGTTACGCTGTCTCGTTGGAGCTCATTTGATAACAGCCGCGGGCGACGTATGCTCTCTGGTCAGAGGTTCGTCACATCGCTCGAGGTTGCACCCAACACTTCAAAATGGTTGTTGACCTGTTTCGGACTTCAATGGATTCTGATTCGGTCGAAAACCCGCACCATCCTTTCACCCTACATTCTTTTCATTTAACACCGGCTGGTTGTTGACTTGAACGAACCGCCCGCTGTCCGCCGTCGAAGAAGCAATCAACTCTCGACGCTGCCGTGCATGGCGCATAACGTTCGGGGCACTACGCCGTTGTTTTTGCCGCTATTAAATGATCAATTTTCTCGCGGCAAAAACAATGGAGCGACCACTTTATCTATTCCTTTAATGAGGGAGCGTCGTAGTGCCCTTTGTTAGCTGAAGTTGTTTTGCGGGGCCGAACCAATCAGAAATCGTCGGACTATTTGGGTTCTGAAACCCCGATGAGCCGAATGCGTTACTCAAGTGTTACTTGGCAAACATAAGACGTTTTCGTGGAACCGAGTGAGCGTATTGAGGTGTTGTTCGTCGACCGCAAAGTGTTGAGTCATGAGAGTGTAACTAAGAGAACGCAATAGGGAGTATCCCCTTCTGAGCAAATCCAAACTGTGAAACTCAACAATCAAAACTGGGCGGTGTCTTGTTATAGTATCTGAAGCGCCCATCAAGCAATCGACCTCGGCTCCCTCAATGTCGATTTTCATGAGCGATGGAATGGGTAAGCCTTGTCGAGCGATGAATTGGTCAAGTCGAGTCGTCTTGCATTGTTCCGCCTTGCGTCCATCGGAGTTGGCTCCGCTGAGACTAGCCATCATTGTTTCACCCACCGATAGTTGGATCGTTTGCTCCTCGTTGCTTAAGCCAATAGAATGAACTACGACGTTTGTGAAGCCGTTCGCATCCATCGTTCGTTGGAAAAAGGTCGTAGCAACAGAAGGAAGGATTTCAAAAGCGTGTACGAACCCAGTACTGCCGACGGAACGGAGAAACAAGAGGCTAGTATAACCAATGTGTGCACCAATATCATAGACAATATCGCCAGGCTTGACGTATTGGTGCGCCAAGGCGGCAATCCAAGGTTCGTCGATCCCAAAGTACATCCGCGGTGAAATATCAAAGGAGATGAAGATATTAAGGCCTTTGTTGGGTCCGAAGGGAATCTTGTGAATGTGGGGGGTTCGGCCAAAGACAATTGAGCCGCTCTTTCGTACGAAGCTCTTTAAGGTTGCTGAGACCATTCTTTGAGTACTTCCTGATTAGGATTGATAGATGATTGTTTGTTCAATAGCAGACCGCAAAACAATTTCAGCTAACGTTTAGGCAAACCGCCGTTGCGAGCCGCCACTATCGAACTGATTCATTGCTGTGGCGGCGAGCAATGGAGCGAGCACTTTACGCTTAGCCAATCCTTGTGTCAACATCGCCTATCCAGTGTGCGAGCGCCGGTTTGCCGTTTGTTAGCTGCCGTTTGTGCCGCTGCTTTTCCTGAGATTCTTGGCAAGGTTGGGATTACCATGTTTTTCGTCAACCATTTCTCGAATATCCGCCTCTTTGCTAGCTCGCTTGTCAGCTGGCACCTTGCTTGCAGAGACAGTCATTCCAATGCCGGTGGCGAGTTGCTGATCCTCGAGCTGACGAACCTGTTGACCGATAACCTGGAGTATTTGCTGATACTCACCGGCAATCTGCGCGACCTGATCAGTTGTGATCTCACTGATGATGTAACGATGGATAACCTTGTTTCTCTTGGCGTAGAGTGCTTCGAGCAACTCGAAATGGGCTGGAGTGATGATTCCTCGTTCAAGCGCCATCTTATAGATTGCTCTTTCGGAGAGGATCTTGTCATCATCAGACTGATGGATGAGTTCATCTGGAATTGCTGCGGTCTTGGTGTCGAGCTGATGCCTAAGAACTAATCCAGTCCTGAGGAAACCATCTACCACAGAAGCAGCGAGACAAACATACTCGACAAAACAGCCTCGATCTCCTGCCCGCACCATTAGCTCGGAGGCGGAAAAGAAACCCTTCATGAAGTTGGGAAAGCGGTCGTCGGTCATCTTGTCCCTGTCGAATGAATAACGTCGCGGCACAAATGGCAGCTAACGTGTGCGGCTACACGCAGCGGTTTTTGGTGACCAAGACTTGACTTCGATTCGACTCAGCCTATCAAATGACACCAAAAACCGTTGAGTGAGCTCAATTGCGGCTGGCGTGTGACTTTGAGATTGACCTCCTGATTGTAGAATACTACCAACGGTGCGCTGAATTGACTACACTATTGTACCGTACTTCGAAGACTTGCACAACACGCCAGCCGTCTACTTAAGAAGCGAGCGTCGTGTTGCCGTTTGTTATACGCCGTGCCCGCAAATGACAATGGATCATTTGTTCTGACGTCTGTAATATGGAAATTGTAGAATGTCATGGCGACCGGATTTATGCTTACATAGTGCTCGGACGCTGCACCCGAAACACTTTTCAGTGTTCAGTGTGGCAGGGTCGAAATGTGCCGGAACCCCGTTCTTGAGAGATCGAACGTTCTGGAAAATCTCGACAAGTTGTTTCTTAGTGGACGTAGATTTTGTGACTCGGAAAGTCTTGACTTTTGAAGTCGAAAGAGAGCCTTTGAACCAACACCAATGGAAGTAGATGACGTAACCATAAGAGAGTTGAAGGGATTCCAACCCATAAACGTACGCAAGAATCTGAATCAGATGATTTGGAAATGGTGAGGAAATCTCTTCTTGCCTCCAAGTATGTTTTTCTTCAACAACGAAGTTGGTTTTGTCGGGGCGTTCGAATATGTAGTCGGGGATTCCCGCCAGGGTCTTGTTCTTGCTATAGAACGCTTCGCGCTTCTTGGTCTCATGACCGGCAAAGACCAGTCTGGAGTTCAACAGGTCACCAAGTGAACCTCTGTAAAGATACTTTTCTGCTTTGCCACCTTCCAGGCGCGACTGTTCGATTTGTCTAATGCGTTTGTTGCGAAGGTTGAGAAGGAAGTTTTGCAGAAATCTCTTGCCATGGAGCTCCTCGCCTTCAAGCATTCGCTCAGTTTCTTCTATCTCAAATGTCTCAGCGATTACATAGCTGGCAGGGCAAAAGGCAAAGGCGGAGAGGTCTGTAACGGCGAGATGCTGGCTATGGAACTTCTTGGGCGTGGGAGCGTTACGAAGCTGTTTTTCCGCAAGAAGCTTTTCGATTACCTTGGAGGTGCCATCGATTCCACCGCGGAAAGAATAGAGTTCGGTGCAGCTTTGAAGAACCTTTGCAAGGTATTCTGAGCGGCGGGGAGAATTGCGGAATCCGATCTGATCCACGAGTGATTGAACAAATCGTTCCTGCTTATCTGTCATTAGGCCACCATGACAAACTTGGTATTTGTTGCGGGCATGGCGTATAACGTCTCGCCCAACAACGCAGCGCTTTTGCGAACTCTCAAATGATGCGCCGGACGCCGCTATGAGAGACCAATTTTCTCGCGGCGGGAGGCGTAAACCAAATCGTGAGCAAAAGCGTTGAGCGACATCTATAGTCCTTATCAAAAGATGGAGCGTCGTTGTTGGGCGTGTTAGCTGAAGTTGGTTTGCGGATTAGCGGCTCCACGCCTGTGAATGACAGCGCGAGCATTGACTGCGTTCGCGGTGTAATAGCAGCGGTACGCGGTCGAGTGCTCAGTCTAAGCCGTGTCCGCATGCAGAGCAATAGTAATCGGTCTCGTAGTTCATCGTGTAACATTTTGGGCAACGGACAGTTCGCAGGCGTTCTGACGGAGATGGTTGTTGTGGAGGAGAACTCGATTGCTCGACGGCTTGCTTCTGTGATTCGACCTCTTCCTCGGTGAACCGCTTGCCGCAGAATCGGCAAACCTTTGCCTCTAACTTGATCTCCTCAGCGCAATCAGGGCACTTTTTTGTCTTCGCAGGTTGCGGCAATTCCTGACTGGTTGATGGATGTTCGGCGATCGTCTCATCAGCTTTCTCTTGGATAACGAGGATGGCGAGAAGTCCGAAGACGCCGAAAAAGAATCCAATGAGAAACCATGCAGCCTGGTCACGGTTCTTTCGTTTTGCAGCGAGCGCAGTAATCGTACCGAAAGCCACCGCATAGAAAAGCAGAATCGGAATTAACATTGTTGTGGTCCACAGGTTGATGATATCTGGCTACATATGATCCGCAAACCAATTTTCAGCTAACGTTTAGCGTAAGCACGCCGTTGTTTTTGCCGCTCGAAAATGAGTGCGCGACGCCGCTATCAAAAGACTCATTCTCTCGCGGCGGAGCGCACATACCAACTTGCGGCAAAAACAATGGAGCGACCACAACTATTTCTTTCCATAGCTTCAACTGAGCCATATCAACAAAGGGAGCGCCGTGCTTACGCTTGTTAGCTGCCGTTGCGCTGCGTGAATGTTACACGTCCGCCTCTTGTTCTCGAAGGTTTGCGGTGCGATCAAGAGTACATCCGTTGAGGGCAGTGTCGCATACGAAGTGAAAGCTAAGTTCGGCAATCGTCTTCTGGAGCGAGTCGTGCCTATGTGCTATGAGTCCGGTAGTTTCCAGTGACGTTAATGAGTCCTACTGGGACTTGGATTCGAGCGACTTCTCGATTCTTCGGCCGATCATTACTAGATCAGCCAGTAGATTAATCAAGAAGACAAGTAGTAGTACGACTGCCCCGAGAGAGACTAGAAAAGCTTCGTTGATCATACCCTTGCCGAGAAAGCTCATAGTGAGCAGAAAGGCAGCAAGGACAACGATTATGCATAGTGGGACCAGATATTGCGGGGTTGTGCCCCACCATATTTTCTGCGTTGATTGGCTCATTGGGCTGTGTCCTTTCTATGAGAGTGTTGTTTGCTGAATCAGTCATTGTATCGAGCACAGGATAAGTCTGCTCGCACCGCAAACCGCTCTTTCGTCGCGGGGATGCTGAAATTTCTATTTTATGCTACTTGGACTACCGCAGCAGCGCAATGGCAGCGAACGTTTCGCCGCACCACGCAGTGGCACGCCGAGCTAAAATAAATCAATTTCCTGCGAAGGCGTGCCATTGAGCGACGACTTTAATCCTTTTCCAATAAAGGAGCGTCGTGGTGCGGCGTGTTAGG
>Ga0315289_10005480_pt1 | contig 18759 bp, 22 predicted proteins | sample YL17G11_40_MG_FD_203452 | JGI IMG/M metagenome (GOLD analysis project Ga0315289, IMG submission 203452) | Sediment microbial communities from Yellowstone Lake, YNP, Wyoming, USA - YL17G11_40 | ecosystem: Environmental > Aquatic > Freshwater > Lake > Sediment | place: USA: Wyoming | collected...
TGGTTCGCCAAATTAGCGGCAAAAACGTGTGACTTTGAAAAATAAACCAATCCCCCCTAAACCGACTAAAACGGTCGGGATTAAGGCCAAGTATGGGCGTGGATATGACGACATAGCTGAGACCTTGGCAGCAGCAGCGCAGCGGCTAGGCTGCACCATGTCAGACCTGCGGAGGGCGAGGGATGCCGGGTGTCCCGGCTTCGCGCATGGGCGCGTGAAGATTCCCGTCGTCTCGAAGTGGCTGGAGGCGAACCCGCCAGCGGAAGACGACATGGACGAAGAGGCGCTAAAGAAGCGCAAGCTCCTCGCGCAATGCCGCAAGCTGGAACTTGACGAGGCGATCCTGCGCGGCGAGTTCACCGGCAACGCGACGGTGACTCAGATCGCCGTCGCGTGGTCTGCGCAAGTCCGCTCCGAGTTCATGCTGCTCATCTCGGAAACGCCCACTTGGGCCGGACTCGACGCGCCGACATTGCAGGACAGGGCCAAGGCGTTCGTGAACTCGGCGCTCGGCAGGCTCACGACTTTCGCGGCACCAACACAACCAGCAACCACATGAGCGCAATCATCGGCCTTTTTATCTTCGGCATCATCGCCGACAAACCGCCGCTGCCAACCGGCTTCAACTTCATCGAGGCGCGCGGCGAATGGCTTTGCGCGGCAGATGGCAGGCGGAAATACTTTGTGACGCGCAAGAAACTGATTCTCCGCCGACACGTCCGCCGCCGCGATGTTCGCCGCACGTCCGGCAGGCTAAAGCTCGGTGGACACTTCGCGGACTTCCGGCACGCGATACCGCTTCCATGCACGCCTGCGAGCTAGCCATCCGCGCGCAGCTACGCATCCCCGACAATCGGAGCGTGGAGCAGTGGATACTCGACCAGCGCATCAGGCCACCGGGCAGCGCGCGCGGCACGCAAATGGATCTCAGCCTCACGCCTTGGCTGCGCGAGCCGTGCGAAGCCGTCGCGGACAATCACAACCGCGAGGTGGTCATCGTCGCACCGACCGGCGCTGGCAAGACGACGGTGCTCGATGCCTCGCTACTCAGGGCCACGCGCGAAGATCCCGGCAGCATCTTGCTCGCGATGCAAACGGACGAGGACGCCGATGCGTATTACGACGAACGGCTGGAGCCGATGCTGCAAAGTCTCGACGGCATCGGCGACATGATTCGCGCACTGCCGAGGGGCAAGCGACGCAAGGGCGAACTCGTCTTGCCTCACATGACCTGTTTCGTCGTCGGCGCGAAGATGAGCGCATTCCAGCGCAAGTCCGTGCGCTACGTGCTGCTCGACGAAGTTTGGCAAATCAAGCACGGGCTGGTTGCCGAGGCACGCGGACGGCATCACGACCGATGGAACGCGCGGGTGGTGCTGACGTCGCAAGGCGGATGGCAGCACGTTGACACCGACAACGGGCGCGTGAAGACGGAACTGTTTGAGGCATGGGAGCGCACCGACCGGCGCGAGTGGCAGTTCGTGTGTCCCGAGTGTCACACCGCGCAGCCGTGGAAATGGAGCGGGCTGAAATGGGCAGATGAGAAGCGGGCCGATGGCAGCATTGACGACACCGCGATCACGCAGAGCACGCATTACCAATGCTCGAATTGCGAGACGAAGTTTCACGACGACATTGCGGCGCGGCGGATGCTCGCCAACTCAGGCCGATACGAAGCGACGAACCCGCAGCCGCTCACGGTGCCGGGCAAGCACGTCGGGTTTCATTGCAACGCGCTCACGCTTTACTACGTGGCATGGAGCACGCTCGTCTTGGAATGGAAAAAGGCGAGCGAGTTGACGGCGGCGGGCGACAAGTCCGCGCTGCAAGTGTTCGTGCAAAAGCGGCTCGCAGAGTTCTGGAAGGACGAGGAGGATGAGCCGGGCGTGGTGCTCGGCGGCGCTGGCTATCGCTTCGCCGACTACGCAAACGGCGAGGCGTGGGAAGGCGAGGTATATCGGTTTATGACCATCGACCGCCAGCGTGACCACTTCTGGGTGGTGATACGGGCATGGAAGTCAGATGGATCGTCTCGGATGCTGTGGGCTGGAAAGGTTCTGACCGTCGATGGATTGCGGGAGCTTCAATTACGAATGAAGGTGATCAACGATTACACTTTCGAGGATGCTCAATACGACACGCAATTCGTTTACGACGATTGCGTCAGGTTCGATTCCAATGGTGGCAGACTTAAATTGCCAGACGGAAAACCGCATAAACTGGACGGATGGATCGGAACACACGGAAGCGGCGATGCAGGGTTTGTAATTCACCCGCGCATCGGAAGACCGTTCAAAAGGATTTTTTCCAAACTAGGAATGGCGATCTCATCCAGCGGAGGCAGGGCGCGCTATTTGTTTTTTTCAAACGAGGGCACGAAGGACATTCTAGCCAAGCATCGCGGAGGGCACGCCGCGTCGTGGGAGATACCCGACGACGCAGGCAATGACTGGCACGTTCAGATCAACAGCGAGATCAAAAAGGACACCATTGCCAAGTTGACGAAACAAGTGGTTCGACGTTGGGTGAAAATCGGGAGCAGGCCAAACCACCTCTGGGACTGCGAGGTAATGCAAATCGTCGCCGCGCTCATCAAGGGCGTGATCGCCGCGCCCGTGTCGGAGTCGGAGAAAGTTGTTGACGTGCCAGAGGCAGCGGCGTAGAAGCCCCACATCGCATCCGCGATTCTTGCGTGAAACCAAGTAATCCAACACCAAATCAGCCGCCGTCACGCCGTGCCCATTCGGGCGCGGGTTTCACCGTGGCGGCGGCACTTGGAACCAAAACAAAATGGAAATAGACATCATCCCCATCGTCATCTGGATCGCGCTTTCCGCAGGCGTCGGACTTGTCGCAGGCGCACGCGGTCACTCCGCTGGAGCATACTTCGCGATCAGTCTCATCCTCTCGCCGCTCATCGGCATCATCGCGGCTTGCGCGGTGCCATCACCGAAAAACTAAAGCATGAAAACGGCGCTTTCATAGGATAAACTCCAAAAAATATCGCTACGCATGGAACGAACCGTGACATTGAGGGAGTATCAATCTTCCATCGTTGACGAGACGCTGACATCCCTTAAAACGCATTCGCGGGTGGTGGTCGCCTGCCCTACCGGGTCGGGGAAAACCGTGATCGCTATTCATGGACTGCTTCCTAAACTACCCGGCAAGACAGCATGGGTGACGCATCGGAAGGAGCTAGCAAAACAAGCCCGCGAATACGGGCAACCTCTCGACGTGTTCATGGCTCAAGGTGAAATCACCGGCGAATACGACACGATCATCATCGACGAAGGGCACCACGTCTGCTCCGCTCAGTATCGAAAAATCATTGCCGACTACCCCGCCGCGAAAATCATCGCGCTGACTGCGACGCCCTACCGACTGGACGGCGTAGGGCTAGGATCGTGCGGATTCTCTCGGATCGTACATGGGCCGGATACCTATGACCTGACGAAAAATGGAACACTCTGTCCTGTTCGTGTCTATATCCCGCGCTCGGAACACACGGCGGCATGGACGCCGGATGCCGCCGCAAGTCAGATCATCCAAACTCCATTCACGAAGGGAATCGTCTTCTGCCGATCCGTGCGTGAAGCGAGAGAACTAACGCAACTCCTGACGGACGCCGACATCAAAGCCGCAAGCATCGACAGCGCAACCGATCCGAAAAAGCGGGCGAAAATCTTTCGCAGCTTCGCCAAAGGGAAGCTCAAAATCATGTGCAATCACACCATTTTCACAGAAGGCGTGGACGTGCCGAATGTGGATCTGGTGGTATTGAATCGCCACACGCTCAGCCGATGCCTTTGGAAACAGATGATCGGGCGCGGAACGCGAAACGCCACAGGCAAAAAAAAATGCACGGTGCTGGACCTCGCTGGAAACGGCGTGCTGCACGGCTCAATCTACGACAAGGAAATCTATGACCTCAACGGCAAGGTGGAATCCACCGAATCCCGAACACTCACGCCAATCGCAGCCTCAGACGAGGCAGAGAAATACAAACACAACCAAGGAGAGGAACTCAAAGAATGGAAACCGCAACCGAAACCAATCAGGCTAATCGAGAGCTTACAACGACTGAAATCAAAATCGCCATTGCACAGATTGAAGACCGCTTGATGCGCGTCGCCAAAGCGCAAAGTGAGCTTGCAGGCATCGCGGAAGAAGATGACAAAAAGGAGTTCGCGGCAAAACTGCGAGCGAAATACGACATCCCGGAATTGGTTTATCTTTTCGCCGCAGGCTATGGGGGGCTTGGCAATGATGACGTAAAAAACTGCATGCCTCACATTGCATCTTTCGTCAAAGGCAAGTTGACGGAAGACGGAATATCTGATCTGATTTTTTTCTTTGAGGAGTTCGCCGAATGCGATTACGGATGGATACTGACAGAGCGTCCAATGGGCTTCTACAACGATCAAACAACCGCCGATCACATGGACGATGTGCGCAGGGAAATTGAATCAATCGGAACGCGCTCGCGTTCGAAAAACACTAAACTACCACAAATAGCGGGATTCTGTTCCACCGATTTTGGACGATAGCGCGATTGCGTCTTGCGGCGGGGCAAGGCACACACAAGGGCGGCACTGGAAACGGTGCCGCCCTTAGTTTTGACACGATTGCAAGTGCATGGCCGACCTCACAATCACCGCAGCATCCGTAATCCCATCCGCAAACGCAGTCATCGCCATCGGCACCGCTGGCGCGACCATCGTAGCGGGGCAGAGCCTCTACATCGACACCGCAAACAGCAACGTGCTGAAACTTTACGACGCGGACGGCTCGGCGCTCACCTCGACGATGGCGGGCATCGCCCTCGGCGGCGCAGCCAGCGGGCAGCAGGTTCGCTACGTCACGCAAGACCCGGCGCTGGTGCTTGGCTGCACGATGGCGGTGGGCGACACGCTTTGGGGCAGCGACATCGCAGGCGGCATCACCTCGACGTTTGCGGACTTGGAGGCTGGCGATTACATTACGTGCATCGGCGTTTGCACGGTGGTCAACAGCGCGATCAATTTCAAGATGATCCCGGCAGGCGCGGTCAAGGCGTAGTTTGACACCGCTGAAAAGGCGTGAGCATTGACGCCGAATTTATCCTCGCCCTTTTGCGAGTCATCAAACTTCGCGGGCGAGACGTGATCGAAACCGTCTTTCTCGGCGAGTTCAGTGTCGTGAGCGGGCAGGGCGGCGGCAAGCTGGTGAACACAAGCGTCGGCGGCAAATCCTTTTCGTTCTCACTCCCGGCCAGCATGAGCAGCGACGCACTCATGATCGCTTGCGACAGGGCGCTTCGCCAATGGGACAGCCTCGACGCCACGCAGCGCGCCTTGCTTTTTACGACCCGCAAACAGTCCACCGTGCGGGCATCGTTCTAAGCTATGGCATCGCTCGTTGACCCTTACGGCTCCCCGGTTTCATCCAAGCTTCTGCACGCTGCGCAGAAGAACAGCGGCGACCGCCCCTATTGGCGCGACGGCATCCGCGACACGGAAAAGGACATCCCGTTCCAAGACTGGCGCACGGTCGTTTCCTACAGCCGCCGCCTCTACGCCAACGACGGGCTGGTGAAGGGCGCAATTGACCAGATGGCACAGCACGCCGTGGGGCGCGCGTGGAACCCGAATTACACCGGCGAAGATGCCGAGTGGGGCAAGCAAGCCGAGCGATGGCTCACCGAGGAATGGTTCGGCGTGTGCGACGTGCGCGGCGACCAGTGGGATTTCAAGACCTCGCTTTTCAACGACTCCGTGGCGCTTGACGTTGACGGTGATTTCCTCATTATCCTCACTGAGACCGAGGGCGGCTTCCCGGCGATTCAACATCTACCGGCGCACAAAATCGGCATCCGCGACACGAACAAGACGACCGTGGAGAAAGGGCCGCTGCGTGGATTTCGGATCGAGCAGGGCGTCATCTTGAACGACCTCAACCGCGTCGTCGGCGTGCGCATCCTTGGCGACACTGAGAAGGACGACCGCGACGTGATCGCGAATGATTGCATCTTTTGTTTCAACGCAACCCGCGCAGACCAGATTCGCGGACTCCCGACATTCTCGCACGCCATCAACGAACTGCGCGACGCATGGCAGAGCCAGCAGTGGGAACAAATCACGCATCAACTCGCGTCGTCCATCGGCCTCATCGAGCACAACGAACTCGGCGCGGCAGACCCGAACGACCCCGGCACCGTGCTCGGCGAGCAAGGCACGGCAGAGGAGACGTTCACCTCGAAGCGCATGGAGGGCGGCATGATTCGCTACTTTAAGGCGGGCAGCGGCGCGAAGCTGGAAGAGTTCCTGAGCAACAAGCCCGGCCCGGCGTGGGAAGCATTCCAAGAACGCATCTTCAAGAAAGCCCTCGTCGGCGCGTGCTGGCCGTATGCGCTGTGCTGGCCGGGCGCGGGACTTACCGGGCCGGCAGAGCGTTCGCAAATCGAACTTGCTCGCGCGACTATCCTCGACAGGCAGGAGCTACTGCAATCGGTGGCGCTGCGTGAGATACGCTACGCACTCAGCAAGGCGATGAACATCGGACGCATCCCGCGCTCGACCGACTGGTGGCGCTGGAAGTTCACGCTGCCGCCGAAGTTCTCAATCGACAACGGAAGGGACGGGCAGAGCAGGCGCGAGGACTACAAGCTCGGCCACAAGAATCTGCGCGGCATCCTTGGCGAGCAGGGCATCGCATACGACCATCACCGCCGCGAGCGGAAAGGCGAGGTCGTGGACTTGCTCACGGATGCGCTGGAAGTTGCGAACGAAAAGGAAGTGCCGTTCGGATTAGTGCTTTCACTCATGCAACAGCAGACCGCCACGGCGAGCGTCGGCGGCGGCATGAACGGGCAACCCGTGGCAGATCCGAACGACCCCGAGCCGGAACCCGCGCCAGTGGTTGCGCCGCCCCAAGTTTGACACCGCGCGAAAAGAAAATGGGCCGCACCTACGCATTCCGAACCACCTTCGCATCCGGCGCGATTAACACGGACGCGCGCATCATCAGCGGAGTTAGCGTCATCACGGAAGGCCCGGCGCTAGGGCATGGCGTGATGATTGACGCTGAGAGCCTGAGCACCGTCAAGACGTGCGCGGAGACCTACGGCGGCGGACTCAAGGTGAAAATGAATCACCGCAGCGGCGCAGATGCCATCGTTGGCAGGCTTTCAAATTTCCGAATCGAAGGACAGCAACTCCGCGCGGACTTGCAGCTTTTGAGGTCGCATCCGCAAACTGCGATTGTCTTGGAAATGGCGGAGACGATGCCGGAATCCTTCGGCCTGAGCATCAGCTTTTCCGGCGCACTGGAAGGCGAGGAAGGCGAGACGCAGTTCATGCGCTGCCTCGAAATCTATTCGTGCGACATCGTGGACTCTCCCGCCGCAAACCCTAGCGGCCTGTTCTCTAAATTTGACACCACCAACAATCAACATCCTAAACCCATGCTCATCGAAACTCCAGAATATCTCGCCCTCGTCGCCGAACACAAGACCACCTGCGAGTTTGGCGTGAAGCTCAAGACTGACTTGGAGGCGAAAACCGCCGAAGTCACCGACCTGAGCGCAAAACTTTCCGAGGCTTCAACCAAACTAAAAGACGCCGACACGGCGATCTTTGAACTCAAAGCCTCGATTGAAAAGACGGCGGCAGAACATGCCGCCGCTCTTTCCGACTTCGACAAAAAGGTGAGCGCCAAGGCCGCGACGATGCTGGCACAGACTGGCACCACGCCGGTCGTCATCGGCAGTCCCGCAGCGCCGGAACCTTCCGCAATCCTCACGCAGTTCAACGCAATCACCAACCCCATCGAGCGCGTCCGGTTCTATCGAGCCAACAAGGTCGCAATCGACGCCACATTCTCCAAGTAACAACCACACCCACAAACCCAAATGCCCTACACCAATCTCAATATCGCCCGCCTCGCGAATGCCGCGCTGGAGGGCTTCGTCAAAGAGCTTCTGCCGCTCAATGTCTTCTCGCGTTCCTACTCGCCCGATGCAGTCGGACGCACGCAGGGCAACGTCGTCCTCGTCCCGCTCATCGGTGGCCTCGTTGCCACTACGTTCGGCGGCACCTACGCCATTACGACCTTCGCTAAGAGCGTCGTGACCGTGACGATCAACCGCCACAAGATCGTTCCCATCGGCCAGACCGACCTCGACGCCATCAACAACAGCGATTCTTCGCTGGAGGCGTTCGGCTTCCAGCAAGGCAGGGCGCTGGCGCAAGCGGTCATGGAGGACGTGCTGACGCTCGTCACCACGGCGAACTTCACTTCCGTCACGACCTCGCTCGCGGCGAATCTGAACGTTCCGCATCTCCGCGCTGTCCGACTCGCGCTCAACCAGGCCAACGCTCCCAAGTCGCCGCGCTTCGCGTTGCTTGACGCAGTGGGCATGGATGCGCTGCTCGGCGTCACGAACTTCGTGCAGGCTCAGATGTTCGCCGATCAAAACGTCCTCACCGAGGGCAAGATCATGCGGGCGCTCGGCTTGGACTTCTTCGAGTTGAATAGCTCCTTTGTTTCCGCCGCCTCGGTGAACGCCTTCATCGGCCACGGTTCCGCAATCGCAATCGCGATGCGTTACCTCGCACCGCAGCGGCCTGAGGAATACGACAACGCGCAAGCATACAGCGACCCCACCACGGGCGCGACGGTTGGCCTCCGCGACTTCTACGACCCGGCCACCGGCACGCGCTACATGGCGCTGGAGTGCAACTATGGCTACTCCGCTGGCATCACCAACGGTGCGCGCATCATCAAGCGTGATGACTAGCCTTTAGGTTGGATAGTTCATACAGGAGCGCCGGGCTTTGCAAAAGGCCCGGCGCTTTTGTGTCTTGACGTGGCGATGACGTGCGCCTAAAACGGAGGCTTATGAATGCCCATCCCGCAGACTCTTCGCCGCCCGTGTCCACATCGGAACCTCTCAGGGATGGGCCGGAACCGGGCGGCGCGGGCGCGCGGACTCCTCTGATTTCCCTCTGTATTATCGTCGGCAACGTTGAGGAATACATCACCCGCTGCCTCGAATCATTCGCGCCCATTGCGGATGAAATCGTGGTTATCCGCGCCATTGGTTGCGCGACGCCGGACGCGACGCTCGACATCGCCCGCGACAAGTTCGGCGCAATCGTCGGCGAGTATCGCAACGCAGCCGGGCACGAAGATTGGCCGCACGTTGATAATTTCGCAGCAGCGCGGCAGGCGGCATACGACCTCGCGACCGGCACTTATTGTTTCTGGTGCGACACCGACGACATCCTGTTGAGCGGCGCGGAACTTATCCGCGAGCACGCCGAGCGCGGTGCTTACATTTGCTTCATGTTTCCATACGCCATTCACGGCAAAGGGCTGGCGGTGCCGCGCGAGCGCATGATGCTGCGCGGATCCGGCAAATGGGTTTGCCCGGTGCATGAGCATTACGAGTTCACGATTCAGCCGGTGCAAGCCATCGAGGACGAGCGCGTGGTGATTCAGCATCTCCCGCACCACGAAAAGACCGGCAGCAACGACCGCAACCTCCGCATCCTCCGCAGCATTCCCGACGCGGAAATGACGACCGGGCTGCTTTACCATTTGCACATCGAGCTTCTCGTCATCGGCGACGTCGAGGGCAGCGTGGAGGTGGCGAAGAAGGTGCTGGCCTGCGAAGACCTTGGAAGACCGGAGCGCATGGAGCTTTTCATGAACTTGGCTCAGGTGAGCGAAGACCCGCGCCAGAAGGAGGCGCTGTATCACCAAGCATACGCAGCAGACCCGCGCAGGCGCGAGCCGTTGCTAATGCTGTGCAACAACGCGATGAACAACTGCGAGCCAGACATCGCCCTCGCCTTCGCGCGACAGATGATGGCGACGGACAGGCCAGACGTGAAGGAATGGAACGAGCGAGCCGCGCTTTACGAATGGCTCGGCGATGACATTTACGCGCAGGCACTTCGCGCAAACCGCATGTATCCGCAGGCGGAAATCGTTCGGCAGAACCGATTCAAGACGGAAGGCGGTGCTCGCATCTCGCTCGTCCACGCCACGCGCGGCAGGCCGAAGCAGGCGGCGCTCGCGCGCAAGGTGTGGCTCGACGCGGCGGCGCACCCCGAAAGCATCGAGCACATCTTCGTTTTCGACACGGACGACACCGCCAGTCATTGCCTTCGCCGCTTCCATCATTCCGAGATGCCAGCGGGCGGCGGATGCGTGGCAGCGTGGAACCGTGGTGCTGGTGTAACTCAGGCACCCGTCATCGTCCAAATGTCGGACGATTGGACGCCGCCGCACAAGTGGGACGACCTTATCATGGAGCGCATCGGCGATTGGACAGAGCCGCGCGTGCTGGCAGTGAGCGACGGGCATCGCACGGATGAGCTTTTGTGCATGGCCATTTGCACGCGGAAGCTCATCACGGAGTCAGATGCGTTTCTTTTCCATCCGTGGTTCACCGGAGTCTATTCCGACAACTGGTTCACTCATCGCGCATACGAGCGCGGAGCCGTCATCGAGGCGAGGGACTTGGTGTTTAAGCATCATCATCCGGCGTTCGGTGCCGACAACATGGACGCGACCTATGCGCAGCAGAACGCACCGGCGCGATACGAGGAAGGCAAAGCTATCTACGACGAACTCATGCTCGGTAACGACTGGTCAACCGTGCCCGGCTGGTTCAATTACTACGGCTTCTACGGCGCAATCGCGAAGCGACTCAGCGACGGCGACACGATTGCGGAAGTCGGCGTTTGGATGGGGCGGTCAATTATCTTCATGGCGCAAACCTTGAAGCGCATGGGCAAGAAGGTGAAGCTAATCGCGGTGGACACGTTCAAGGGCGAAGCCGGGCAGTCCGAGCACGTCGAGGCAGTAGCGGCCCACGGCGGCAGTCTCCGCGCCGTATTCGAGGCAAACCTTGCCCGGTGCGGAGTCGCCGACATGGTGCAAATCATCGAAGGCGACAGCGCCGACAGCGCAGCACTCGTCGCTGACGGCTCGCTCGCGTTCTGCTACATCGACGCTGCGCACGAATACGACGGCGTTAAGCGCGACATCCTCGCGTGGAAAGGCAAGGTCAAGCCGGGCGGCATCTTCGCCGGCCACGACGCGCAACATGAGCCGGTGATGAAGGCGGTGGAGGAACTGCTACCCGGCGCGGCAGTCATGCACCCTTGCTGGATTATGCCGGTATGATTCTCTCCATCCTCACGCCCGCCGTGCCATCGCGCATGGCTCAACTCGCCAAGCTCTGCGATGAACTGGCGAGGCAAATCGGCGGGCTTGCGGTCGAGCACTTGACCCTGCTCGACAACAAGCGCCGCACCGTGGGCGAGAAGCGGGATGCCCTCCTGCGCGCGGCACGGGGCGCATACGTGGCGTTTGTGGACGATGACGACTGGATCTCGCCGGACTACGTTGCCGAGATTGTGAAGGCGGCGCGGGAAGGGCCGGACGTGATTACCTTTCGGCAACACGCGACGGTCAACGGGACACAGGGGATCATCACGTTCGGACTAGGAAATCCAAACGAACCTTTCTCGCGGTCAACGAAGATCCTCCGCAACGCCTGGCACGTCTGCGCGTGGCGGCGCACGCTGGCGATTCAGTCCCGATTCCCGGCGAGCAACTACGGCGAGGACTGGGCATTCGCCGCACCGCTCTGCGCGCTACCCGGCCTGTGCGAAGTCCACATTCCGAAGGTGCTGCACTACTATCGGCACAGCAGCGAGACGACCGAGGCACCGCCGCCGTAGTTTGACACGGCGCGGAAAGTGTGACCTTTTCGACGCTTTCCGCAGCGGGCCTCAAGACGGCAATGCAGACCTCGCTACTCGGCGAGAGCATCACCATTCGCGGCGATACCTACCGGGCAGTCATTGACGACGTGGTGGCCTCGGAAATGTTCGCGGCTGGCGGAGCGATACCGAGTGAGCCAATTTCCATCACGATCAAGACGCAGACTTTCCAGCCCGACCTCGGCCTTGGCGAGCGCGTGACGGCACGCGAACGCAACTACACCGTGCGGCAGATTACGCGGGACGAGATCAGCATCACCCTCATCGCGGAGCACGCGGCAAAGCGATGATGCAAGTCAGCATCAATCTGGACGACTCAGGGCTGCGAAACCTGATGGCGCGATGGATGGTGAAAAAGCGCAAGCCTATCGAAGAAGGGCTGCTAATCTCCGCGCGCACGCTTTGCAAGGCGTTTATGGATTTCAGCCTTCCGCGCAACAACATCAAGATGGAACGCGCTGTGGTAGGTGATGTTTCCCGCGCTTATGCTTCGATGTCAAAAATCTATCTCGACATCAAATCACGCGACCCGCAAGGCGCGGAGGCGTTCTGGTATTTTCAGAAAATCGGAAAGTATTCCGTGGCGCAGAAAATCATGGCGGCAGATTCGCCGACATACTCGGACTTGAAGATTCAGCCGTTCGACGGCGGAGCAGCGCACAAGGCGGCACGCGGCGCACGCGGGCATGTGCCGAAAGGCGCAAAGCCCGCATTCGTGGTGAAGAACCCCGGCAAGCTTGCCAAATACATCGCAGGCAAGCAGGCCAACGTCGGCATGGTGAAGGCCGGATGGTTGGCAGCGTGGCGCGACCTTGGGCGCGTGCGCGACGTGCCGCAATGGGTTCGCCGCATCAAAGGCGGCACGCTCGGAAGCGCCAATAAACAATTTCAAGGGCAGGCCAGCCAGCACATCCTTGTTCACAATGCCGTGCGACATGCTGACGAGGCAATCGAACAGCGATACCAGAACACGATTGAAGCGGAGGCTGCGGACAGACTGGCAAAGTATTTCAAAATCCAGCTTGGACTACTTCAACCCAAATGAGCGAACCGCTAAAATACAAAGCCGAAACCGCCGTTGCCAGCTACCTCGGCACCGGCGCGGCGCAAAATGGGCACGTCATTTTCAAGGGCCAGAACCCCGGCGAACAGACGCCGCCCTGCATCGTCGTCTCAGTCGGCAGCATGGCGGAGGCGTTTGCGGATGCGCTGCCAAAGCGGATTCAGATCGCCATTGAAATCATCTCGCCGATTGACACCGACCAGAATCAAGACGGCATCGCAGGCGCAACGAACGACCGTGCGCTGAACTGGAGCGCGCACCGCTCGACCGTGCGGGCCATCGAAGCCGCAATGCAGGACGTGGTTGCGCTACAGACGCACGCGAACAAGGGCAACCTCTCGACCTCGCGACCCGTCACAGGATTCTACGTTTACGACGTGGAGGAGGAAAGTCAGCAGAGCAATTACGCAGGCGCGGAACGAATGCTCATCAGCGCACTCGGCTACGTGCTCACAGCGGAAGCGCAAGACAACTGACCATATTTTGACACCGCTGCCTTGGCATGGCAGCAATCGCAATCACAGCCGGGAGCGTTATCCCGTCGAGTTCAGCCGTCATTAAATCCGGCACGGCTGGCGAGACGATCACCGCAGGCCAGGTGCTTTACGTGGAGGCCGTGACGCTGCTCCTCAAGCTGTGCGATGCCAACTCCACCGCCGCCATCGCGACCGCCGTTGGCATTGCGCTGAACGGCGCAAGCGTGAACCAGAAGGTGTATTATTGCACCGAGGACACGGGCGGCTTCGCCATCGGCGCGACGATTCTTTCCGGCGACACGCTTTGGACAAGCGGCACGGCAGGCGGCATCACCAAGACCGCAGCGGACAACGTGGCCCCGGTTTACGCCACGGTGCTCGGCGTGATGACTTCGACAACTCTCGCGAAAATCAAAATCACAGGCGGCGGACTCATCGCCTAAATTTGACACCACCAACCCTATAACATGGCTGCAAAAACTCACGGCACCGCATTTTACTTTGGCATCGACGGCGCATACCTCGGCGCGAGCGCGCAGATTATGTCCATCTCGCTCTCGAAATCGGACAAGATCAACGAGTTCGTCGCGAACAATTCCGGCCAGATTGCATCCTCGATTCACGACGACCAGACCGACACGCTGGAGGTGACGTTCACCTTCGCATCGGGATACAGCCGCCCGGTCATCGCAGCGAAGATGACGCTCGCGGCAACCGCGCAGTTCGACGGCGATTATCGGGTGGAGAATTTCACGGAAACCAAGGCAACGAAATCCTTCGTCGAGGGCAAGGTGTCTCTCGTGAAGGACGAATACCTCACGCTGACTTAACGATGTGGCTGAGGAACGTCTCTTCCATTCCATCGTCGCCGACGCTGCCTGCGCGGCTGGCAGTCACGTAGTTTGCGGCAGGACGCTCAAGCCGTTCTGCCTGCTGCATTCCTTCCAGCTTTCTCAGCTCGAAAACAAGCTCTGGGCTGGTGGTGAGCCGGAGTTGCATGAACTAAGCATGGCGGCTCAGGTCTGTGCCGCGGATGAACCAGTGTTGGAGTTCGCGGATGCCGAGCCATTCGACATGGCGGAGGAACATGAGAAGTGGCGAGCCTACATGCGGCTGTGCGCTGCCTCGCCGATGATGAAGGAACGCATCACAGCGACAGTCACGCTAAACGACTACGGTGCGCCAGTAGAGCTATGGTGCGCCGCCTTCCTGATGGCGAAGCTGCGCATCGAAGAGCGCCGCGCATGGAGGATGCCCTACGGCCTCGCGTGGTGGTACGTGCAGACCGCTCACGAACAGGATACCGGCGAGACCTACATCCTCACGGAAGCGGAACTCGCGGCAATGGAAGAGCAGAGCACGCCGGAGGCAATCGCCGCGCGCGATGAGTTCAACGAAAACGCGAAGTGGATTTCCGAGAACGTGAAGGACGCAGCGGCGCGAGTCGCGTTGCTGAAACAACTCTCGGAAGGAACGCTCGTCGGTGACTGGAGGGCTGAATATGTCTGACGTACGCGTGACAATCGGGGCGAACTCCGCTCCACTGCAAAGCGAGTTCGACAAGGTAAAGCAAAGCGCAGGCAAGCTAAAGCAGAGCGTCGGTGAGGCGGGCGGAGTCTTGGAAGGAGATCGCCGTGTCGAGAATAAGATGACCGCTTGGGTGGAGGGATTCAAGAGCGCGCAGAACGGCGCGGACTTGCTGGCCAACACGATGGGCAACCTCGGCGACGTGTTCAAGAGCAGCCTCGCCATCGGCGTCGGGCTGAACGTGGGCGCAGCGTTGGTGGGCATGATTAGCGATGTCATCAAGGAATCCGATGAGCTTCGCAAATCTGCCAAGGCTGCTGGCGATGAACTGCACGCGGCATTAACGACAGGGGATTCCGGAGCACTGGAATCTGCCATAAAAAAAGCCAACGAGGAACTGGGCAAGCTGGCGAAGAAAGCCAGCGGAATATTCACGGGCACCTCTGGAGCGGACAAAAGCAAACTTTTCGATGAGAAACTTTTAGCCGGAAGTGAGTTAATCAAACTAGCAAAGGATGAGCTAGAGATTCAGAAACTCATCGCCGAAGAGGAATGGGACAAGGCGGACGCGCTGGCGGAGGACGTTCGGCTAGCAAAAGAGAGGGCGAAAATCAGAAGCTTGAACCTGCCAATGTTCCAGCACAACGCACTCGTTTCAACATCAAACGAGTCGAGCGAACTACGGTTGGAAGCAAAGCGCGAAGAACACAGAAAAGATCAGGCCCAAAAAGACGAGCAAGCGGCAAAGGAAGCAGCAAACCAAGCAGCGAAAGCCGAGGAAGCGGTAAAGAAGGCGATGGACGCCGCCGAAAAGTTAAGGTTGGGTTTCATCATATCAATTACAGAAGCGGAAATCGCCGCGATGCGCGAGACCGCGAAAGTGCAGGAGCAAAAAAACGCTGAGAAGATCAAGCAGGAGCTGGCGGCGAATGAGAAAATGATCAAAGCCAAAGCGGATCAAGAAAAGGCCGCGCTCGAATCTGAGAGGGACAGAAAGCAGGGCGACCTAAAGAAAGCTGAAAATGTAATAGAGAAGGGTAAACAGGAACAAAAGCAGCGCGACGACAAAGCAGTCCAGGGGATTCTCGCCGGGGAGTCTTTACCGGAGCAGCGCCAGAAGGAGAAGGTGGAAGCCGCAGCAAAGGACAAGGCGGCAGGCATCGCCGCACGTGACGAGGTGCGGCGCAAGTATGGCGGGGATGCCAACAAGATGACGAAGGCCGAAATTGATGCCGTGAAAAATCGCATCCTTGGGGAAAAACAGATCGACCAAAAGCAGATCGCCGCAGCTGCCCGCGCCATTCCTGAGATTCAGCAGGCTATAAACAAACTGGTGGCTAAACTAGGAGTCAAATGAGCGCAACCACACACGGCGGTTCAGGGCTGTATTCGCTGGTCGAGCAGCCCGGCGCATCGTTCACCACGACGCGCGCAGGATTCGACACGGGGCGTCGGACGTTCAAGTGCTGGCAGTCCGTAGTTGGCACGCTGGAGCCGTTGCGCGGTTCGCCTGATTCCATCTACTTCGGAATGAAGGTGGACACCGTAGCAGTCACTTTCGACACGGCGGGCGTCGCAACGATGCAGGTGTCATATCTTGGGATTAAAAATCAGAGTCAGACAAAGGAGGATGAGTTCCAGTATTCGGTCACGGATGAAACGCCGGTGATTTATGCTCCGACCTTCGACTGGCAAGCATCAATCCCAAAACCGCAAGTCACGCGCACATACATCACGGACAAACTTCCGACTACCAAGATCGGAAGGTTTGATGTGCCATTGAAGTATGCCGACATGATCCCCGGCGACACAGTTTACTATGAAGAAGTCCCGGCTCTTTGGAAATACACTTTCTGGTTCAAGGCGTGGAAATTGATCGGACGAACCATCAAAACCGTCGCTGATTTATACGAGATCACGGAAACGCATCAGTGGGACTTTGAAGTTAGATACATCGACCGGATATGAACCCGCGACTGAAGGAACTCATCAACAACGCAGACGACGGGGTATCTGACGCGATCACGCTTGCGCCGCGCACGCTGAAAGCTATCTTGCAAGAGCTGGAGAAAATGTGCCATTCGTCCGACTCAATCCTTTGCGAACCTGTGCCGGGCGGGAATGGTTTTAAGATTAGCGCAAAGAACGATGGACGTTTCAAGCGCGAGTTCCGCGAGTTTCACATCGAACCAGCGGGCGCTTTCACCGTCGCGATTTACAACGGCACTCTGTTCGGAAGCCTGCCCACCGGCTTCTCAGTGAATGACAGCCCGATTGCGACACTGGCCGTCGCGAACGGGGATAAGATTTACGCGGCAATTACTTGGGATCGCCGCGTGTTGGCAAATGGCAATATCGTCGGCACGATCACCTCGCGCACCATCGCGAAGGCGGCAACGGTGCCGTCGAATAACGAGCTGACTGCGACGCGATACTACCAGCTCGCCACCGTCGCGGTCACGGACGCTGGCACTGTTAGCGCGAGTCAGACCCGATGGGGTCCGATTGACGACCTGCCGGGCACTGCGCGTTACAACTACTACACGAGCACCGGCACGACCGCTCAAGCGGACTACTGGGACTTGACGCTGACGGGCAAGGGGAAACAGGCAGATGGCATTACCAACATCGCGCCGAGTTACGACTCCATTCAGCTTACAGCCGGGGCGTTTATGCGCGCCGAAATAAGCGGCACGAACCTGCTTCTATTCGCCCGCGACGGGACTCTTAATTCACAAGGACAGTTCACTTATGCCTCTGCGGAAACCAAGGTATTCGACAAGCCCGTTGTCTGCGAAACCACCGTTGACGTGCTTGTGGGGCTGCGACTCAACGGCGGGTATTTGGAAGGGCAGTATCGAACGATCAAGGTGAACGCTGTGGCAACCCCGTCCCCTGAGTGGGTAAGCACTGGCATCCCAGTGACGGCTGGCACCACGATTCAGTGCGTGTAAGCTAAACATCCCAAATTTGACACCACACCAAGAATTATGGCCACGCTGCGAAAAATCACTCTAAACTGGGAAATCCGCACGGGCGCAATTACGTGCGACACCGGCTACGTGAAGCGGCAGGAGCTTTGCGACGTTGACCTCTACGTGACGGTGGACGGCACCGCATACGCGCTCGACACGTCTTGGGCGCTCAACCTGTCCGTCAAGCCGACGATGCTCGGCGACAACGCGGCACTCATCGCCGTGACGACATGGACGGCATCGGCCACCACCGGGCTTTATCAGGCAACCGCACAGACGATTGGCGGCACCGCGCTCGACACCTACCTCGCGGCGAACAATGCCGACACCACGGATGACGAGGGCAACAAGCTGGTTGACCTCGACGTTTATTACACCATCAGCACGGCGGTAAAGTCGAAGTCTGACACCGTGACCGTGATACTGAAGCCGGACGTGGGCCGCGCCGACGACACCGTGCCGGCCACCATCATCGCTCGCAACGATTTCCTAGTCACGAACGGCACCGGCCTGCTCGTCAACGTCGCAGCGGGCTACGCGGCCAACGGCGCATTCGTGGCAGCGCAGGCATCGCTGGCAATCACGAACGCGACGAACTACATCGAGGTTACGGCGGCAGGCGTGGCCAGCGTCAACACCACGGCGTTCACGGCTGGCAGCTACCCGCTGGCAACCGTTGTTGCGAGCGCCGGAGCAATCACCAGTAACACGGATCTGCGCGCGTGGATTACTCCGGCTGGCGGAGTAACGGACGGCGACAAGGGTGAAATAACAGTCAGCAACAGCGGCGCGACGTGGACGATTGACAACGACACCATCACGCTCGCGAAGCTGGCGCACATGCCAACGGCTCGCGTGTTGGGCCGCACAACAGCCGGGACAGGCACGCCGGAACTGCTGACAATCAGCGGCAGCGGCAGCGTGGCGATGACGACCTC
>Ga0315289_10005483_pt1 | contig 18756 bp, 18 predicted proteins | sample YL17G11_40_MG_FD_203452 | JGI IMG/M metagenome (GOLD analysis project Ga0315289, IMG submission 203452) | Sediment microbial communities from Yellowstone Lake, YNP, Wyoming, USA - YL17G11_40 | ecosystem: Environmental > Aquatic > Freshwater > Lake > Sediment | place: USA: Wyoming | collected...
TACTGGTAGTGGTGGACGAGGGTGCCGCGGGGCACCTCGACGATGCCGACGCCTTCGCCCGCCTGTCCGGGCCACTTGAGGGGCGGCTTTTCGTCCTCGATGCCCGCCTCGATTGACTCGTCCAGCAGCCGAAGGACCTCGTAGTAGCAGTGGACCGACTCGACGACTTGGGCGGTGTTGTTGTGGAAGGTGTTCGTGGAGGGGGCCTTGAGGCCGAGTTTTTCGGCGGCGGCCCTTGCCTGGGGCACGAGTTGCTTGTGGTTGTTGTTGAACCGCGCGAGGGCCCCGACCATGAGGCTCTCGCGCTTATTCTTCACGTGCTTGGCGCTCGAGTGCCGGACGATGGACTCGTGGATGATCTTCTTGTAATCGCGCGGGCGGGCGCGGTCGCCGTCGCTCGTCACCAGGTCGCCGTCGAAGAACGCGTACTCATCGGCATGCGTGATGGATTCGTACTCGGTTTCGCGCGCAAAGTCGGGCATCGCGAGCGTCGCGAAGAGGTCCACGGTGGCCTGGACGTCGGGTTCGACCTTGGCGACCTCGGCCCGCAGTTCCTCGAGCGTCCGGACGGTCGGCAACTTCATGTAGCCGCCGGGCACCATGCCGATCGGATGCGTGTGGCGTCCGACGAGGACCCGGCAAATATGGGTGGCCATGGCCTTCAGGCGCATCGCCCGCAGCACCACGTCCGTATGGGTCTTGGCGAGGGGGATGACGCTCGGGGCGCCCAGGAGGTCCGGGGCGACGAGGAAATAGACGTGGAGCCAGTGGCTGTCGAGTTGCTCGGCATGGAGGACGATCCGCCGGAGGCGCTCCGTCTGCTCGGAGCGCTCGAAGCCCATGGCGTCCTCGGTGGCCTTGAGGCTGGCCGAGCCGTGACCGCAGGCGCAGATGCCGCAGATGCGGGTCACGAGGAACATGGCGTCCTGCCAGGAGCGTCCTCGGAGCATCGCCTCGAAGAATCGTGGCGACTCGATGACCTCGAGTTTGCACTCGACCAGTTCGCCGTCCTCGACGCGGGCGACGATGTTGCCGTGACCCTCGACGCGCGTCACGTACTGGACTCGCACGTCCAACGTTTTTGCGGCCTTCGCCATGCTTTGACCTCAGCCTCGGTTTATGGTTCCCTGCCGCCTCCGCGGCGGGCTTGAACGGCACGCGCCGGCCAAGGCCGGCGGCTAAATGTTTTCCGGTTGCGGGGGCCCGTCCGGTCTGGCGTCCGGCCGCCGTCACTCAGTTACGATTCTTTCGCCACCTCGTCGTACAGGCCCTGGAACAGACGGAACTCCCGCAGGATGTCGTCCACCGTCAGGCCGAACTCCGCCATCACGTCCTTGGCCGCCTGGGCGTTCGGTTCGTCCACGAGTCCGCGGCAGCCGATGCACTTGTGCCCCGCGCTCGGGCACATAAACGGCGCGCAGCCCGCGCGCGTCACGATGCCGAGGCACGGCAAACCCTTGTGCCAGAGGCAGACGTTGTCCGCAAGTTTGCAGTCCACGCAGACCGGATAGTTGGGCTGCTTGTAGGGCTTGCCCATGAGGAGGCACTTGGCGGCCGCCAGGAACTCCTCTGGGTTGATCGGGCAGCCGTGGATTTCGGCGTCGACCTTGACCTCGGCCTTCAGCGGGCGGGCGGCGATGTGCGGGAACCACGCCTTCTTGTCGCCGTACACGTACTGGGCGACGTCGTCGGGGTCCTGAAAGTTCTTCAGCATGTTGACGCCGCCGATCGTCGCGCACGCCCCGAGGGCCACCAGGACGTCGGTCTTGGCGCGGATTTCCTTAATCTTCTCGATGTCGTGCTCCGTGACGAGGGAGCCTTCGACGAAGGCGACGTTGTAATGGTCCGCGTCGCCGTCCGAGGCCTCGCGGAACCGCACGATGTCGGCGCGCTGGAGGATCGGCAGGAGCGCGGGCCCGCAATTGACCACCTGCAACTCGCACCCCTCGCAGCAGGAGAGGGCGTCGAACATGAGCGCTGGCTTCGCCATCACAATCCTTCCTTCAATTTCATAAGGCTATTTCAACGCAGAGAGCGCAGAGCACGCAGAGAAAAAGTATTCTGTTTTTTGAATCAAAATTGTATGTGCCGTTCCCCGCTTCTTGCCGTTCTCTGCGTCCTCTGCGTTCTCTGCGGTGAAATCACCCGTCAAATGCCTTCCCGCAGCCGCTTCACTTGCTCATAGGTGAAGATCGGCCCGTCGCGGCAGACGTACACGCCGCGGATCTGGCAGTGGCCGCATTTCCCAACGCCGCATTTCATGTGGCGCTCGAGCGAGCAGATGATCCGGTTCTCGCGGACGCCCTCGGCGAGGGCCTCGAGGACGGCGAACTTGAACATCACGGGCGGCCCGACGATCACCGCCCACGTCTTCGCCGCGTCCAGTTTCACCCGCTTAAACAGCCGCGTAATCAACCCCGTGCACCCTTTCCACTCCGGGCCGCAGCGGTCCACCGTCACGAGCGTCTGGGCGTCCGTGCGTTTCGTCCACGCGTCGAGTTCGTCGCGGAAGAGCAGGAGTTTCGGTTCCCGCGCCCCCACCAGAATCGTGACGCTCCGGTAATCCTTGCGGTTGTCCAGGCAATAGCGGATGAGGCTCCGCGTCGGCGCCAGGCCCAGCCCCCCCGCGACGAACAGCACGTCCTCGCCCTTCATCTCCTCGTACGGGAAATGATTGCCGAACGGGCCGCGGATCCCCAGCCGGTCGCCCTGGCCGAACTTCATCAGCGCCCCGGTCACCGTGCCGGCGCTGCGGACGCACAGTTCGAACACCTTGCCCTGCGTCGGGCTCGAGGAGATGCTGATCGGCGCCTCCCCCATGCCGAACACCGAGACCTCGACGAACTGCCCCGGCTCGTAGCCGAGGGGCTGGCCGTCCTCCATCTCGATCCGGAAGAACCGCTCCGTCTCGGTCATCTGGTCGGCCGAGAGGATTCGCGCCATCCGCGGGACGTACGGGCTCGGCGCCGCCGCCCCCTTTTCAATGTCGATGTCCGTTTGGGTCACAGGTTTAGGCTCCTCGTCCGGCCGGGCCGCTTCACCGGTCCCCGGCGATCTGAACGAACGTGTCCTTGATGCTGATGGCGGCGACGCAGGCCCGCTCGCACCGCCCGCACCCGACGCACCCGGAGCGCCCCGTCTGCTCCAGGATGAACTTCCCCTTGCGGTACATGCGGTGCCTGAGGCGGCTGGCCCGATGCTCGCGGAAGTTCTCGCCGCCCGCGACCTCGGCGAACGGGTCCAACTGGCACGAATCGTAGCGCCGCACGCGCGTCCCGCTCCCGAGGTCCTCGGCGATCACGTCCGCCACGTCCCAGCAGTAGCACGTCGGGCACGTCGTGTTGCAACTCCCGCACGAGAAGCATCGCCGCGCGATCGCTTCCCACACCAGGCTGTCGTACGATTCGTCCAGGATCTCCGGAAGGTACTTGACGTCGAACGGCAACTTGAGGTGGAAGCCCGCGCGCTTCCGCTCCGCGAACGCCTGCCGCGCCGCCAGGTCCCCCTTCTTCGCCTCGCGCATCTTCACGAGGTCCCGCAGGCGCTTCCCCAACTCCGTTTTCGTCTCGACGAACCACCCGCCTTCGATCGGCGTCAGCGCCAGGTCGTACCCCGTCTCGGGATACAGCGACCCCATGTCCAGGCAGAACGAGGTTTCGTCGCACGGTTTCTCGCAGTCCAGCATGACGACGGCGGTGTCCGCGCGGCGGGCCAGGTAATGCGGGTCCGGCACGTCCTTGCCGAACGCCGCGTCCAGCGTCGTGATCGCCGTCGAGTCGCACGGGTGGACGCCGAAGAGGACCTGAGGCTCGTGTTCGAGAACGGCCTCGGGTTTCGGGTCCCCGCCCAGGCGGTACGTCACCAGGGCTTCGCGCGGCGGCCAGAGAAACTTCTTCGGCCCAAGCACCGTCAGGCCGTAGTCCAGCCTCAGGTCGCCCGGCTCCCGGAGGATTTCCCACGCGAACTTCTCGCTCCGGTCCGAGGTGCTGGTTTCCTTTAGGACCGGGCCCGCCACCCGCCGATCCTTCGCGAGCGCCGCGACCCACCCCGCCAGATCTTCCGCTTTCAGGACTCGTGGCAACATGCGCGACCGACCTTTACGCTCGGGTTACTGGTTCAGTGCCTTGGCAATTTCGTCGAGCAAGACGTCCGGGTCCACCGGCTTTTCGAGGAACGCTTCGACCGGCAGGTAATCGGCATCCGTCTCCGGGGAGAACGCAAAGCCCGTCTTCTGCGAGATGCCCGTCAGCATCACGATCGGCACCTTGGCCGTCGCCGGGTTCGCACGGATTTTCTGGGCTATGTGGAACCCCTCGGTGTCACCCGTCATCATCACGTCCAGCACCAGGAGGTCCACGCCCCCCTTCTTCAGGCGCGCGAGGCCTTCCTTGCCGTTCGACGCCGACTTGACCGCGTAACCCGCGCTTTCCAGGACGACCCGCGTGGCCTCCACGAAATCCGCGTCATCGTCAACGACGAGGATGGTCTTCTTCTTGGCCATGGCTCTCTTCTCCGGTTCACGTCTCCGTCCAGTGCCAGCCTTGGCAGGGCGGGCGACTTTGTGAAACCCGTCACAAACCCACGCCAAAAATTTTTTGCCCGTACTCCAAGGCACGGATTGTAAGCAACCCGCCTTCCCCTGTCAAATGCCTTTCACCAAAATTTCTCATGTTCCCTGCGACCGCGCCTTCCTGCACCAAACACCCCTGCGCCGGGTGGCACTGGCGGCTTGTCCGCCAGTGCTTCCACCTCCGCCCCCAACGCCCCATCTTGAGCGCAGCGAAAGGTGGGGTATTGGCCGCTCGCTCGCTCTCGCGGCTAGGATAGCGCACCCATTTCTCCACCCGCCCCGATTCCGATTGCATGTCGCCCCCGCCCCAGGCATCATAGAAACCGGACCGCACCTCTGCCGCCGCACGCGGCCGAAACGCACCGTCTGGAAAGGCCCGTCATGGAACCCCAGCAACCGGCGACCACCGCCACCGGCCTCCCCTCGCCCCCGCGCTACCGCGGCGAGGTGATTTACCTCTTCGCGTTCGACCTGGCCTACGACATGAAGCGCGAGCCCGTGGGGACGCTCCTCGGCCAGCCGGTCAGCGAGTATTTCGTCGGACCAAGCAAGCGGAACCCGAAATACTTCCTCTTCTACCGCCCTCAGACGATCATCCTGCCGCCCGTCGAGCGACGGACGGCGCGCGGACCGGTGATGATTCGCCGCAGCGTCAAACTCTTCAGCGTCGGCGCGATGAGCGTCCAGATCCGCGTCCCGTTCGAGGCCGCGTCGCTCGAAGAACTCGTCGCCTACCACGACCTTGCCTTCGAGAACGGGACGCCCGAGGACGAGGCGCGGCAACTGGCGGAGGAGGCCCGGCGGGAACTGGAGCCTTTCTGCATCCGCCCCCTCCCCCAGATCCGCGAGAGCGAGGACTACACCGTCTTTTCCCTCGAGGACCTCTCCGCCGCCGGCGTCTCGGCCGAGGACTGGTTCCACCAGCACATCCGCCCGGTCGCCGGACTCCTCGCCCAGGAGCAGGACGCCGGCCGCCTCTCCCAGCAGGAAGCCGTCGAGTCCACCGCGCGGTACTTGAGTTATTACGACACCGACCTGGTGGTCGTGGACTGGGACGCCGCTCTCGTCGCCGGCGCAGGCACGAGCCTCGACGACGTCCTCCACATCATGGAACTTGCGAACGTCCAACTCGTGGAACTCGAGGCCTACGACCGCCTCCTCGACACCGCGCTGGACGCCGCCTACCGCGACATCGCTCGCCGCACCCCGGGCCCGCGCCGACAGATCCGAAGAAACTTGCGCGAAATCCGCGTGGACCTCGCGCGCCTCAGCGACGAACTCGTCAACATCACCAAGTTCTTCGGCGACTGGTACCTCGCCGAAATCTACCAGAACGTCTCCGAACGCTTCCACCTCGCCGACTGGCACAAAATCCTCGACGAAAAACTTCAAACCCTCGGCGACCTGTACGACCTGCTGCAGCAGGACCGCGTCAACCTCTGGATGGTCGTCCTGGAGGCGACGATCGTGCTGCTGTTCATCATCGACGTCGTCATCCTCCTCGCCGGCCGCTGACGCCCCGCCGCCGTTCGCCTCCCCGCCGGGACGGCTACGTTCCCCGCCGCCGGGCGCTCCCGCGCCATGCTTTCGTGACCGCGGGCGAAGCCCGCTGCTCGAACCGCGTACGCTTCAACCTTCTTCGACCCGCGGAAAAGGTTGTTCCCGCACGTACGTCACCGCCTGCCGGAGGCGAATTGCATCCCGAATCACTTCCACCTTTCCGCCCTTGGTCCACCAACGCCTGCGACCGCCGCTCTCCGCCCCCAGGCGACGCGTCGCCCACGCTTTCAGGAACTTGCGCGCATACTTGCCCGATGCCTCCGGCGTCGTGATAACTACATGCACGTGGTCCGGCTGGACGTTCTGTTCCACCAGCGTCCACCTACAGTATCGGCAGCCCTCACGGATGGCGCGGCCGACAATCTTGCGCTGCGAATCGCTCAGCCAGACCGCCTCCGCTTTCATCCGGTTTGCCGCTGCATTGTATCGGTCCGGATGGTTGTGCTCGTAAGGCGTCCCCGGCGTCCGATGGTGACGATCCACATAACCGCGCGCATCGCCGTGAAGCCACTGGCCGTAGCACGTCCACGTCAGATGGTATGCCAAGATCGCCATCGACGTCGCCCTTCGTGTTGAGCCGTGCGTGCTGCCTTTCGAGCCGCGACCTTTGGTCGCGGTCAGTATCCTTTATCGCCGGACGTCCCGCGCCGGGCGAATGTGACCGCGGGCAAAGCCCGCGGCTCGAACGACATGCGCCTTTCGAGCCGCCCGTTGCCTTTCGAGCCGCCCGCTTTGCGGGCGGCTACCTTCCCCGGCGCCGAGCGTTCCCGCGCGCTGCCTTTTCGAGCCGCCCGCTTTGTCCCTGTTTGATGTTGGACCCCTTCGGGGCGGGCGGCTACCTTCCCCGGCGCCGAGCGTTCCCGCGCGCTTGGCTCAGCAGATTCTCGGCAAATCCTCGCCGTAAGGCATCTCGAGGAACCGTTCGCCGCCGATCGCCGTCCGCAGGATGACTCTCGGCCCGCGGCGCGGAGCCTGCGTCACTTCGCCCACGAGCGCCGCGGCGCGCCCGAGCGGATGGTTTCGCATCGCTCGAAGCGCGGCCTCGGCCTCGCCCGCCGGCGCCACGATGACGAACTTCCCCTCGTTGGCCACCGAAAGGACGTCCAACCCGAGGGCCTCGCACGCCCCTTCCACCGCCGGCCGCACGGGAATCGCCGACTCCTCGATCCGCATCCCGACGCCGGCCCTGTAGTGAGAGGTTCCCTCTACTACAGGGCCCGCGGCCTCGGCCAACTCGTTCACCGCCGCCGCCAGGCCCCCGCGCGTCGGGTCCTTCAGGGCCCGAAGGTTCGGCGACGCCGCCAGGATCGCCTCGGCGAGCGGCCACAGCGGCGCGACGTCGCTCGCCACCGCCGACTCGAACTCCAGGCCCTCGCGCCGGCTCATCACCGCGATGCCGTGGTCCCCCATCGTCCCGGAAAGGAGGACCCGGTCGCCCGGTCGGATGGCCTCGGCCCCGAGCCGTCGGCCTGCCGCGATCGCCCCGATGCCGCTCGTGTTGATGAAGAGCCCGTCCGCTCGCCCCCCTCGCTCCACCACCTTCGTGTCCCCGCATACCACCGCGACGTGCGCCTCGCTCGCCGTCCGCGCCGCCGAGTCCAACACACGCTGGAGTTGCGCCAGCGGAAGGCCTTCCTCCAGGATCAGCGCCAGGCTGAGCGCCACCGGCCTCGCCCCGAGGCACGCCAGGTCGTTCACCGTCCCCGCCACCGCCAGGCGCCCGATGTCGCCGCCGGGAAACTCGAGCGGACGGACCACGTAGGAATCCGTCGTGAAGGCGATGATCGTGCCCGCCAACTCAATTCGCGCCGCGTCGCCTAGGCGCGCAAGTTCCCCCCGGCCGCCCGGCGCGAAACGCGAGAGAATCTCCCGGCGCACCAGGCCCATCATGCGCTCGCCCCCGCCCCCGTCCGCCAGCAGAATGCAGTCGTCGGTCATGGACGTTCTCCGGATACAGCGGTTTCAGATTCCAGGTTTCGAGTTTCAAGCAGAAAGCGGCGTCGGCGTCATTGTACCGCGCCGTGGCTATCCACTTGAACCGTGAAACCTGAAACTTGGCAGCCGGTGACGGTTGTCATTCTGAGCGCAGCGAAGAATCTCGCTGTTCGGCTGGCCGAAAGGCAACGGCCACGGCGAGACCCTTCGCTTCGCTCAGGGGGACAACCTTGGGTGTGCCACGGCGGGTCTTGCCCCGCCGTGGTCTTTTCGGACGTGGGTGCCCGAACGAAAAAAGCACGGCCGGACAAGCCGGTCGTGGCCCCCGTATGGCCGTCCCACACCCCGAAGAATTACCGTACCGGCGGGCCGGATGCGGGGGTATATTGAACGGGTGTTCGACGACCGAACCGAGAAGCCCGGACCATGACGACGCGGCGCGATTTTCTGAAACTCGCGGGGACCTGGGCGGGCGCGTTGGCCCTGGGGTCCATCGCCCCGCGGCCATGGCGGGGGCTTGTCGGCGCCGCCGAGGCGGCCTCGGCCGCCGGAGGCCCGGCGGCTCGGCCCAACATCCTCGTCATCCTCGTCGACGACATGGGCTGGTCCGATATCAGTTGCTACGGCAGCGAGATCCCGACGCCCAACCTCGACCGTCTGGCGGCGCGCGGCCTGCGATTCACGCAGTTCTACAACACCGGCCGGTGCTGCCCCACGCGGGCATCCATCCTGACGGGTCTCTATCCGCACCAGACCGGCGTCGGCCACATGACCGAAGACCAGGGCGCGCCCGGCTATCGCGGACGTCTGAACGACCAGTGCGTGACGCTGGCGGAGGTCCTGCGCGGCGGGGGCTATTTCACCGCCATGACCGGCAAGTGGCACGTGGGGCAGGAGCATGGCGTCGTGCCCTGGCAGCGCGGGTTCGACCGCAGCCTGAACGCTCCGGCGGGCGGCTTCTATTACGCGGGCAGCAGCAAGGCGAAACTCTTCCTCAACGGCAAGCCGCTGGCCGACGACGCCCCCGAACTGCCCAAAAACTGGTACTCGACGGACCTCTGGACGGACTTCGCCCTGCGGTTCATCGACGAATCGCTGCCGACGGCGAAGCCGTTCTTCCTTTACCTGGCGCATAACGCGCCGCACTTCCCGCTCCAGGCCCCGGCCGAGGACATCGCCCGATTCCGCGGCAAGTACACGATGGGCTGGGACAAACTGCGCGAGGCCCGAAACCAGCGGCAAATCCGGATGGGCCTGATCGACAAGGCCTGGCCCATGACGCCCAGGCCGCAGGAGATCAAGGCATGGGACCAGTGCTCCGATGAGGAGAAAGACCGCTTCGACCACATCATGGCCATCTACGCGGCCGTGGTGGCCCACATGGACGCCTCGGTCGGACGCCTCGTCGAGGGCCTGGAGAAGCGCGGCCTGCTCGATAACACCCTCCTCCTCTTCCTGAGCGACAACGGCGGCAACGCCGAGGCCGGACCCGACGGCACCTTCAAAGGTGACCCGCCCGGCGGGCCGAAGTCCACCGTATTTTGCGGCCAGTCGTGGGCCACCCTCGAAAACACCCCCTTCCGCCGCTACAAGCATTACAACCACGAGGGCGGCATCGCGACGCCCCTCATCGCCCACTGGCCCGCCGGCATCGCCGCCAAGGGCGAGTTGCGGACCCAGCCCGGACACCTCATCGACATCATGACCACCTGCGTCGACGTCGGCGGCGCGGCGTACCCCACGGAGTTCAACGGCAAGCCCATCCTGCCGATGGAAGGCACGAGCCTCGTGCCGGCCTTCGCCAACCAACCCCTCCGACGCGAGGCCCTCTACTGGGAACACGAAGGCAACGCGGCCGTCCGCGTCGGCGACCTGAAACTCGTCCGCAAAGGCGGCGGGGGTGCGTGGGAACTTTACGACATGGCCAAGGACCGCACCGAACTCAACAACCTCGCCGCCCAGCGGCCCGACAAGGTCAAGGAACTGGCCGACCTCTGGGACGCCTGGGCCCAGCGGTGCCACGTCCTGGAGAAGGAGAAGGCGGGCGGCGGAACGGGAGACGCTCCGCCCAAGAAGAAAAAGGCCAAGGCCTGAAACAACCGCACGGAGGAGGCGCGGCATGACCACATTCTCGCGGCGTGGTTTTCTGAAGGCGGCGGCCCTGGGGGCGGCGGCAATGGCTTTGCCGCGACAGGTTCGCGCAGCAGCGCCGGCGGCCCCGGCGGCGGCCTCGCGGCCAAACTTCCTCCTCATCGTCGCCGACGACCTGAACCTGCACGACCTCGGCTGCGCAGGCAACCCGGACGTAAAGTCGCCGAACCTCGACCGCCTCGCCGCCGAAGGCATGACGCTGCGCGGCATGTTCACGCCCGCGCCGACGTGTTCCCCCTGCCGCCACGCCCTCTACACGGGCCTGTACCCCATCCGCAGCGGCGCCTATCCGAACCACACGCGGGCCTACGACGGCACGCGGAGCATCTTCACGCACCTGAAAGCCGTGGGGTACCGCGTGGGCCTCCAGGGCAAGACGCACGTCGGGCCGAAAGAAACGTTCCCATGGGAATATATCCATTCCGACCCCGACAACAGCGAGGTCTTCGGCCGGTTCATCACGCGCGACAAGTCGGAGCCGTGGCTGGCGGTCCTGGCGTCGCACGACCCGCACTCGCCCTGGACGCGCGGCCCGAAAAACCTGTACGACCCCGCCAATATCCAGGTGCCGCCCTACCTGCACGACAACGCCCTCACCAGAAAGAACCTGGCCGATTACTACGCCGAAATCACGCAACTCGACACCCAGGTCGGGGCGTGCCTCAAGGCCGTCGAAGCCTCCGGCCAGACCGACAACACCCTGGTCCTCTTCGTCAGCGAGCAGGGCAGTTCGTTCCCCTACGGCGGCAAGTGGTCGCTGTACGACAACGGCATCAAGATCGCGGCGTTCGCCCGGTGGCCGGGACGCATCAAGCCGGGCTCCTCGAGCGACGCCCTCATGCAGTACGTCGACGTGCCGCCCACCTTCCTCGAGGCCGCCGGCGTCGGCCCGACGACCACCGACACCGGCTGCCCGGACGCCCAGGGCAAGCGAGGCTTCGACGGAATGAGTTTCCTGGGGGTCCTGCTGGGCAAGACCGACCACCTGCGCGATTACGTCTTCGCCCAGCACACCACGGTGGGCATCATCGGCTATAAGCAGCCGTACCCGATGCGGTCGGTCCGCGACGCCCGCTACAAACTCGTGCGGAACCTCGCCCCGCAGAACGCCTACTGGATCGCCGGCATCCACGGCGCCGACATCTTCCGGTCGTGGGAGAAGGATGCAGCCGCCGACCCGGCCCTGGCAGAGCGCGTCCGGTGGCTCTCGCACCGCCTGGCCGAGGAACTCTATGACCTCCAGGCCGACCCCTACGACCGGAAGAACTTGGCCGACGAACCCCGGTACGCCGACATCAAGGCCCGCCTCGCGAAGGCCCTCGACGCCTGGATGGCCCAGCAGGGCGACACCGGCATGCCCATCGAAATGAACGCCAAGGCCCGCCAGGGCAAGGGCGACGAGAACGAAAACCCCGCCGACGCCGCCTCCGGTGGCGCGGGAAAATCCCCCGCCCCAGCCAAAAAGGCCGCCAAGGGCAAGAAGGCGTAACGCACGCCGCTACAACTTCTCGTATCGCGCGACGGCGCGGAAAATGCCCGCGATCTCGCTCGGCGCCAGAAGCGTCGGCGCTCGGCGGCGCTTGCCTGGAAGGGTTCGTTGGGTCTCTTGTCTCTTATGGTTGTGGCACTTCCAGATCCCGGCAGATTTTGCGGGCGGTGAACTCCAGAACCTCCCGATGCCGCGGCACGGTGGAGCATTTGCGGTTGGCCGGGTTGAAATAGACCGTGTGGTTGCCTCCTTCGCGCAGGAACCGGCAACCGTGCTTCTCGATGTGGCGGATCAGGTCGTGCCTTTTCATGGCGTAGGCAGCGGGAGCGGCTCACGAATAACGTCTTCGCCGGAGATCGTCTCCTCCGCCAGTTGCCGATTGGCTTCGAGGACGAGTTGGACGGCCTCCGCCAGGTTCCTGCGGGCCTCCTCCAGCGTTTCCCCCTGGGTGTTCGCGCCGGGAAGTTCCTCTACAAAAGCGGCGTAGCCCTGCGGGAATTTCTTGTACACTGCTGTTAGTTGCATCTGGTCACCTCCTGCTTCACTATACCGCACCGACCGCCGCGGGGCAATAGCCTTTTCTGCCCTCCGAAGCCCTGGCGACTTGCTTGCCACGCCGTAGCCTTGGCGAAGGCGGAAGAAGAGCCCGCAATCCGCAATGGCTACAGCCTCTCGTATCGCGCCACGGCGCGGAAAATGCCCGCGATCTCCCGCGGCGCGAGTAGCGTCGGCGCGTACTGCTCGTTCAGCGGCTGCAGGCGCACCTTGTCCTTCGAATCGAAAAAGACCCGCTTGAACGTTGCCTCGGAGTCGTTCGGCCGGGCCCCCAGCGAGTACCGCACGAAACAGTCATCCCCCGATTTTACCTCCGCCGCCGGACTGAAAATCACCACGTCGCCCTCGTGGTACTTCGGCTCCATCGAGTCGCCCACGACGCGCACCCCAAACGCGTTCGGGTCCTCCAGTTCCGCCGGGCCCGACACGTACTCGTCCGCCATCCCGACCGGGTATCCCAGGTCCGTGAATTCCAGGGGGTACCCCGCCGCCACTTTGTTGATGACGGGGATTCGGCGAACCTTTCCGCGCTCGCGCTCGCTGCGCGGCGCGCCCCATTCCGCCAGATGATGCAATAGGCCGCTCCGATGCAGCGCGTCGAGGTCCAGGCCGCCGCTTCCGCGCGCCGGCGCCGCGTTCTCGGCCTCCGCCTGGCTTGGCTCGGTGCGCCCGCCCGCCTTCATCTCCAGCAGCGCCCGTATTACCGCCTCCGTCGAGTCGAATATCTCCCTGAACCGCGCCATCCGGGCCTTGATGTCGTCCGGCAACTGGGCCAGGTGCGCCCGCGTGACGAGCACCTCTTCGTCCTGGCCGAGAGCGCGGGCGATCGCGCGGACCTTGTCGTCTCGGGGCGGGGGCGCGAAACCGGTCTCGATCTGCGAGAGGTAACTTTTCGCCAGGCCGGCCGCCTGCGCGAGCGCCTCCAGCGTCAGTCCCCGCTTCCTCCGGGCGAGGCGCACGGCCTGGCCGAAAGCCGCCTGCTCCTCCGTCGCCAGGAGCAGACGCCGAAGCGCCTCGAGTTCCTCTAAGTTCTCCTTGAGACCCATGGCTCCACCTCGTGGTATCCAACCCCTTTGACCATCTGAGTTTACCACCGGCCAAACCCAAGTCAAGTCAGAATTTCGTCAAAGCCGAAAATATTTTCAATTTCCTGCGAAATTGGCCAAGATTTTGTTTGACATTTACCGAATACGGCCTATAATAGAGTCGCTGTTTGGCGTGCGTCAAACTGGCATTTTTGGGCTTCTGGACCGATTATCAGCCTGTGCCGGGTGGTTTTGTGGATGGCGAACAACATTTGACCGTTCCCGCTGAAGCACGCTCCGCCAGGGAGTTCCTGAGGCTCCCAGTGCAAGAAAGAAGCCTGCTGGCCCTGGTGTACCGCCGCGGGGCCACCCAGCGCGAAATCGCCGGGGCCCTTGGCATTAGCCGCACCGCCTTGCGCGTGATGCTCAGGCGGGCGGAACGGAAGGCCCGGGATCCGACGCAAGCCGCCCTGGTGCGGACGTGGTGCCGCCTGACCGCGCGCGAACGCCGCCTGGCGTACCTGCACCTGGTGGTGGGGCTGAGCCTGGGAGAAATCGCCCGCCGCCGGTTGGCCGCCGGGTCGGGCGATGGACGCAAGACTTCCGGCGAGAGCAAGAACACGCTGGCGCGGCGTGTGAGAGAAATCTTGCGAAAGATCGGACGGTCTGAGGCGCGGCGCAGCCGCCGCGAAAAACCATGCCCTCAAGAAACCTCGGGCGCCGGATAGGCGAACCGGATGCGAAAGCACGGAAGGCCGTCCAGCCGGGACCCGTACAGCGCCTGGAGTTCCGCGAGCAGAGCGTCGCGCGACTCAAACCCGTCGAGCCGCGCGTCCTCCTCCGAAAGGTCCGCCGGGCGGACGGCCTCAAAGGCCGTGACGCGGATGCGACCCAGGCCGGGAACGAACTCCGCCTGGCCCGGCCGGAGGCGCCGTTTCGGCCAGATGCGGACGGTCTGGCACTTGGCCCCGGACCGGATGAGATCGAGGAACTTTTTCTTAAACAGGAGCATGGGCGTTGGCCCCTAAAGTCTCGGCTCGACACGTCGAGTCGCCTGCGGCGACGCGCCGGGACAAGGAGAGTAGCCATGAGTCTGTATAGCATCAACAAAAACTTTCGCGCCGTGCCGCCGCCTCGGCCCGGCGCGGAGCCCGCCTCGGCGGCCGGTCCGCCTGCGGCGAGATCTCGCAAAGCGGACGAGGCCGACGGGCCGACCGAGCGCGCGCTCGGCGTGGCGGAGATGTTCGGCCTGGGACTGGACGAGTCCTACGAGGTCGTCCTCTACGCAGGGCTCGTGGTCGATGTCAGGCCGGGCGACGTGGTATTCGTCACCGGCCCGTCGGGGAGCGGCAAAAGCGTGCTCCTCAGGTGCCTCGTCGAGGCGATGCGCGCCGCCGAGCCGGCCGCGCGGATCGTGGACTTGGCCGAGGCGGCGCCGCCGGCAGGCGTCCCCGTCATCGAAGGGCTGCCGGCCGAGTTCGAGGAATCGCTGCGCCTGGCGAGCACGGCAGGTCTTGCGGACGCGTTCGTGCTCCTTCGGCCGCCGGAGGAACTCAGCGACGGCCAGCGTTGGCGTCTGCGGCTGGCGCACGCGCTGGCGCGGCTTTGCGAGCCGCCCGCGGAAGCGGGCGGTCACGTTCGTCCGTCGTCGAGCGCTCGGCGGCGGGGAACGTGCCCGGCGGCTTCCGCCGCCGGCTCGAAAGGCGTGGGGCAACCGCCGCCGGAGTCGATGCGGGTGCTGGTGGCGGATGAGTTCGCGTCCACGCTGGACCGCCTCTGCGCGCGGGCGGTGGCGTATCGGCTGAGGCGTCTGGCGGACCGCGAGGGCGTGACGGTCCTGGCCGCCAGCGCCCACGACGACCTGGTCGAGGACCTCGCGCCCGACGTCCTGGTGGTGAAGGGGGTGGGCGCCGAGGTCGAGGTCCGCTACGCCGATGCGTCGCGTCTCGAGCCGCCCGCCGCGGCGGGCGGTCACCTTCCACGGCGCCGCCCGCGCGCCCGCGCCGATAAGCGTGAGGTGCGCTGATGGCGCCCGCCAGAACGTGCACGCTGCTGGCCGGCATCCGCATCCAGCGCGGAGCGCGCGAGGATTGGGATCGCCTCGCGCCCCTGCATTACCGCAGCCACCACGCCGGGGCGGTCAGCGACATCTTTCGCATGGTGCATAAACCAACGCGGAATGCGGCCCCTCGACCATGCTCCCCGTCGAGAGCCTCTGGGTCGAACGAGGGCCGCCCTGAGCAGAGTCGAAGGGCGGAACGCGGAACGCGGAACAAACGGCGCGTTTCAATGCGGAGTGCGGAATGCGGAGTGCGGAGTGAACGGATAAACGGCGAAAACGGCGCGTCACGCGAGACGCTGGTCGGCGTCATCGTGTACAGCCGGTCGCCCCTTTCGCTCGCCGCGCGAAACCGCGCGACGGGCGGCCGCTACCGCGTCGGGCGGAATCTAGCGGCCGGACGCCTCGTGAACGAGGAACTCCGCATCGTCAGCCGCGTCGTCATCGCGCCGAACTGGCGCGGCCTGGGGCTGGCGAGCCGGCTCGTGGCCGAAACGCTCCCCCGCGTCGGCACGCCCTACGTCGAAGCCCTCGCCGCCATGGGCCGGGTCCATCCCTTCTTCGAGCAGGCGGGGATGACGGCCTATCCCGGCGCGCCGGGACCGGCGGGGAGCGAGCGCCTGCGCTCGGCCCTCGAAGCGGTCGGCCTCGGGCGATGCGCACGCCGAAGCGCCGAGGCGCTCGAGGCGGCACTGAAGTCGCTCGCGCCGGCGGCAAGGCGACTCGCGGAGCGGGAGATCGAGCGGTGGGCCCGCTCGTATCTGGCGGCCAAGAACCACCGGTCGCGCCGGCCGGAGCGCCGGCGGATGCTGGACCTGGTGGCCCGCCACCTGGATTCCGCACCCGTCTATTACCTCTGGCGCTCGAAGTCGTTCGAGCCCCGTGCGGGAGCACGGGGTGACGCCGACGCCGATCCCGGCGCGCCGGGACCGCGGCGAGAAAGGCGCGCGAAAGGAGCAGGTGGATGAACCCGAGGAATGTCCATCGGCGGGTCGCGCGGGCCGTCTGGGAGACCGGCGGCCGGCTGGACGAGGCGGCCCGGCGCGAGGGCGTCCGTCCGGAGACGCTGCGGCGCTGGCTGGCCGCGCCGGAGTTCCGTGCGTTGCTGGCGGAGGAGGCCCTTGAGCCTCTCTTTCAGGCCACCAGCGCCGTCATGCGATGGGCGCCGGCGGCGGTGGCGCGGCTCATCGGGGACTTGGACAGCGAGTCGGCCTCCGACGCGCGGCAGGCGGCCCGGGAGATTCTTCGGCTCGCGATGGAAGCGCAGCGGGACCTGGCGAGCGGCGAGGCGCCGCTGGCCGACGCAGTCGCCGGCCCCCGCCCCAAGGGGGCAGGCGCGCCGGGATCCGCGGCAGGCCTCTCGGCCGAGGACCCGCTCTCGCGGCGAGTCGCGCGACTCTCCGACCAGCAGGTCAAACGCATCTTCGCCATCCTCAACAGCGCTGACGCGACGAGCGCTTCCGAGCCGCGACCGTGAGGGAGCGGCGCTGCGTGACGGGGCGCCAAAGACCGCGGACCCCTCGCTAGCGCTCGGGGCTAGTTTTGCCTCGCGCGCATGGCACCGAGCGCGCGAGCAGCCGGCGAACGAAAGGAGTCGCACGATGACGCTGCGGTGGTTGCCGCTGGACGCCCTCGAGCCGCATCCGGAGAACGCGAACCGGATGCCGGAGGCGCTCCTTGAAAAACTCCAATTGCATATCGAACGGACGGGCCGGTACGAACCGCTCGTCGTCCGCCCCGTTCCGTCGCCGGTGACGCGGGGCCGGGTGCGCAAATCGCAGCGCTACCAGATCTTGAACGGGCATCACCGGGCGCGGGTGCTGCGGGAACTGGGCTGGAAGCGCGCGCGGTGCGACGTGTGGGACGTGGACGACGATGAGGCGCGGATGCTCCTGGCGACGCTGAATCGGCTCGAAGGGCGGGACGATCCGAAGTCGCGAGCGCGCCTCGTGGCCCACCTGGCGACGGGGCGGAGCGCCGAGGACCTGGCGCGCCTGCTGCCGGAACCGCCCGACGCGGTGGAGCGGCTGCTGCGCCTGGCGGAGCCCCCGCCGGAACCGGCGTCGCCGGACTCGCTCGAACCGCTGCCGCAGGCGCTGGTCTTCTTCCTCTCGGAGGAGCAGGAAGCGGTGGTGCGCGAGGCGCTTCGGTCGGTGGGAGAGCGGAGTGGAGAAGCACTGGCGGGCAAGCCGCCAGTGCCACCCGGCGAGAGGGCGCCCGGGGCGAGCGAGCAGTCGTTCGAGCCGCCCGCGGAAGCGGGCGGTCACGTTCCCTCCCGTGGCCTGTGCCAGGGCGGGGAGCGTCGCCGCGGGCTTCCGCCCGCGGCTCACGACGCGGTGCGCGGTGACGGGAAGCGCCTCGGCAGGGCGGAGCGCCTCGAGCGGTTGGCGCTCTGGTACCTTGAATCTGTCGGCCGGCGGTGAGGAAGGCGGGAGCGATGGCCGGATCGAAGAGGAAGAAGAGGGGGAAGATCGGGTGGCCGAGGGTGAACGTGCGGCGGGCGGACGACGCGAGGTCGAGGCTCGCGCGGGCGCTCCTGGGGGCTCGGCCGAGGACGGCCGGCGCGCTGTGGGAGTTCGTGCGGATGGCGTACGGCCTGGCGGTTCCGCGGCGTGCGGTGTGCCCGGGTCATGCCGCCCCGTTCGAGTACCTTCGGCGGGCGATTTTGGAGCCGGGGCGGGACCTGGTGGTGTGGGCGTCGCGCGGCGGAGCGAAGACGGAACTGGGGAGCATCGCGGCGCACCTGGATTCGATCTTCCGGCCTGGGTGCCAGACGCGGATTCTGGGCGGGAGCCTGGACCAGTCGCAGAAGATGTACGAGTATCTGTCGCGGAAGATGCGCGGTCTGTTTGCGGGGAGCCTGGCGCGCGAGCCGACGGAGAGGCGGATGCGGCTGGTGAACGGGTCGGCGATAGAGGTGCTGACGCAGTCGGGTCGGAGCGTGCGGGGTCAGCGGGTGCATCGGCTGAAGTGCGACGAGGTGGACGAGTTTTTGCCGGAGGTCTGGCAGGCGGCGCAGTTCGTGACGCAGTCGGGTCCGGGATCGGACGGGGAGTGGATCGCGGCCCAGATGGAGGTGTTCTCGACGATGCATCGTCCGTTCGGTCCGATGGCGGAGTTGGTGGATCGGATCAAGCCAACGCGGAATGCGGAATGCGGAACGGGGAACGGGGCAGGTGACGTTCGAGCCGACCGTTCCGCGCCGGCGGTTCCGGTTTCCGAGTTCCGGTTTCCGAGTTTGCTGAAATGGTGCCTGTGGGAAGTGATCGAGCGATGCCCGCCGGAGCGTTCCTGTTCGCGGTGTCCGCTCTGGCCGGACTGCGAGGGGCGGGCGCGGCGGGCGGAGGGCTACTTTCCGATCGCCGACGCCATCGCCCAAAAGAGCCGCGCGAGCCGCGAGGGCTGGGAGGCC
>Ga0315289_10005484_pt1 | contig 18756 bp, 26 predicted proteins | sample YL17G11_40_MG_FD_203452 | JGI IMG/M metagenome (GOLD analysis project Ga0315289, IMG submission 203452) | Sediment microbial communities from Yellowstone Lake, YNP, Wyoming, USA - YL17G11_40 | ecosystem: Environmental > Aquatic > Freshwater > Lake > Sediment | place: USA: Wyoming | collected...
TTAACGAGCTGGGTCTTGAGGAGGGTGAGTTTATGCTGGCTACATCACATAGGCAGGAGAACGTAGACGACAAAGAACGATTTGCTGGTCTTATTAAGGGTCTCCAGCTGGTTCAGCGCGAGTTTAGGGTACCGTTGATTTATCCCATTCATCCGCGTGCTAGAAAGCAGCTTAGACTGTTTGGTATAGACGCAAGTGGGTTGACATTGGTTGAGCCTTTGGATTATTTGGCGTTTCTGCAGCTTGAAAGCAAAGCTAAACTTGTCTTAACCGATTCAGGCGGAGTACAAGAGGAAACCTGCATTCTCGGCGTGCCCTGTGTCACGTTGAGGGATAACACGGAAAGGCCCGAAACCTTAGATGTCGGCTCAAACATGCTAGCCGGCACTGACCCAAACAGAATTCTTATGGTCACCAGAATTAGCCTCGACAACAAGAAGATGTGGGTTAATCCATTCGGAGACGGAGATACCGCCCAAAAAATAATCAACATAATATCTGATGATAGAACAGCAACGTAGATTTCAGATAGGTTCATATGACTGTCAAAAGTATATGTTGCTGGCGATTTCATGGTTGCTCGTAAGTTCACGGTTTTCTTAGAACCTGCCGAGGAAGGCGGCTTCATAGTTAAGTGCCTAGAGCTTCCAGTCGCCACCCAAGGCGAAACAAAAGAAGAAGCCTTAAAAAACATAAAAGAAGCCATAGAAGGCTACTTAGAAGTTAAAGCAAAACTTTTAGGTCGCAAGATCAAAGGAGAAAAGGCTGAAGTAGTTGTCGAAGCTCCCTCTGCTCTCGTGGCGTGAAATTGTTAAAGCCCTCACAAAAGCTGGTTTCAAAGTTGCTCGACAAAAAGGAAGCCATCTAATCCTCCTCAAAAACGAATACATAGTGCCAGTTCCAAAGCACGAGGAGATAAAAAGAGGACTATTGATGGAAATCATCGCAGAGGCGGGCTTAACAAAAGAAGAATTCTTAAAACTAATTAAAGAAAAATAAAACCACCTCATTCCGTTTGACCGCAACCACCTCAATCAACAAGCAACTCCGCAAATCTTCTCAAAATCAAATAAGCAAAGAATTTGAATTACGCATTTCAGGTTTTTCTCTTTGAAACGGAATTGAAGTAGTTGGCGCTTAGGGCTGTAATACTATACTTCTTGTGAGCTAATTTGCTTGAAAAAAACGTAGGGGGTAGGGGCTCCGCGAAAATGGGGGCGGGCAGTTCATTTTGCATTTTATGCTGGTTCTAGCAGTACTTCCATAACTGCGCCTGTTAAGCTCTGTTTCTCATACGTCTTATCTTGCAGCAGTTTCAGCGTCAGTTATGGTATGTTATGCGTCCGCTTTTGTCCATCCTTGCGAAGGTTTCCCAGCCGGCGAAAACGCTTGCAACCGTTACTGAGACATTCAAGACCTGGCTGGGTTCCAATTTGACTGAACGCGATTGCCCTTCTGCAGCACCGCTTTGAAGCTGACCGCCTTAGCCAATGGCATGCCAAACGCCTTCGCCCTTCACTGACGGTATGTGACTTTAAAAGACTTATTATGCCTTTCAAAGACATTACCAGACGTGGACTAAGCAAAATTCAAAGTCTGTTGCTGAAAAGAAGCACGAAACAGGTTTTCAAAAACCTAAGGGGTAGGGTCAAAGAAAAAACGGAAGGGCAAAAAAGCTTTTGCAATACTGCCTTTTTCACCTTACTCTACATTGTTTCTAGCTAAAATGATTAGCACTAGAGGGCTATTGATTTTATGCTTTTGCAAGCGGTTCCGTCAACTCAAATACTCTGTGTGGTCTGGTTCTTTGGGACATCGAAGGTTACAAAGTAATAGGGTCCTTAACTCCCCGCAATCATTCAAGTATTGCTTCAATTTTGCAATCTGCAAGTTAGAATGATGATTTACGCGGTTCTTCTTAACGAAAACCACTTTATCGTTCTCTTAAGCCCCTCCTCAAATTCTACCTGAGGCTTCCACCCTACCAAATCTTCCAGTTTACTCGTATCTGGGCATCGCCTTTTCGGATCATCTTTTGGCAACGGATGAAACGCCAAAGAAGACTCGCACTTTGTCAGCTCTTTAATCTTCTTTGCCAGTTCTATGATAGTTACTTCTCGCGCATTTCCAACGTTTACAACTTCGCCCTTAGCTTTTTCGCAGGTTGCGAGTAACATTAGACCTGTAACAGTGTCGGTTATGTAACAGAATGATCTGGTTTGCTTTCCATCACCATAAACTGTTATGGGCTCATTAGCTAAAGCTTGCATGATAAAACGCGACATGGCTCTGCCGTAAAGTCCATCCTCCCTCAAACGCGGACCATATGAATTGAAAATCCTCGGAATCTTCACATCCAACCCATACTGCTTATGATAAGCTATTAGCAAGGCTTCAGCGAACCTTTTTCCCTCGTCATAGCATGACCTAGGTCCAATCGGGTTAACCTTTCCCCAATAGCTCTCGGGCGTAGGCACAACTTCGGCGTCACCATAAACTTCTGAAGTTGAGGCAAACAAAACCGTGGCGTCACTCTTTCTGGCAAGCTCTGCCATGTTGGCGCTGCCGAAGGAACTAGCCTGCAATGTTTCAATCGGATGCTCCTGATATTCCTCAGGAGACGCGTGTCCTGCCATGTGAAAAATAAAATCAAACTTGTCCCTGCTTTGAAAGGTGCAAGCGTCACATTTCACCAGTTTAAAGTTTGGATTTTTTGTCAAATGATCAACATTCTTTATTCTTCCAGTTGAGAAATCATCCACGCTCGTGACTTCAGCGCCAAAATTAACGAGAACATCGCAGAGCCAGCTGCCAATAAACCCTGCGCCTCCCGTGATCAGAACTTTCTTTTCTGCGAAAAAATCTTCTTTTAAGTGACTTTTTATCTTCTCAATGTCTTCAAGGATTATTTCGTCTATCATTTAACTTCGCCTGCAAAAACGCTGATAAGACAAAGACAAAGCATCCCAATATCTTTCAGGGCTCCCTATATCCAGATTCTTATAATCTTCATTCAGTTTTACAGCGTACACGTTCAGTCCCCAATCAACAAGCTTCTGAATAGCATCTGTTAACTGAATTTCCCCGCCTCTTCCAGGCTGAGTCTGCTCCAGTGCCTTGAAAATAACTGGTTGAAAAACATACATTGCCATAATTGCCAGATTGGTCGGCGGCTTCTCCGGTTTCTCAATTGCAGCTTTAACTTTGTAAATTCCGGTTTCTATTTCTTCAGCTTCAATAATTCCGTATTGGCGAGGATTATCAATTTCTAGCACGATGAAGGCGGCGTCAGCATTAAGCCTCTCGTAAGCGTCTAGCAACAATTTAATATGGTTCATTTTTTTTGAAAGTATGCAACTGTCCCCTGCATGAACAAGAAATCTCTCATTTTGCACAAAAGGTTGAGCCATCAAGACCGCGCTTCCAAACCCTTTAGGCTCAGGTTGGTTAACCCACATAATGGTTGACGTTTTGAGTTTTTTATAAAAATTCTCTAGTTCCGTAGCTTGACCGTTTTTACCCATGCCTTCAAGCATGCTGATGGAATTGGAGTCGGGAGTGAAATGGTCTTCTATGCTGCGTTTTTCCCTGCCAACAACAAAACAAAACTCTCGAAGCCCCGAATCATATAATTGCTCAAAAACCAGCTGCAACAAGGGCTTAACTGATGGGGCTCCGTTTGTCGTTGCGGAAAAGATGGGCAGCATTTCCTTGGGCTGTTCCTTAGTTGCTGGAAATAAACGAGTCCCCAAACCCGCAGCTGGAATCACAACTTTACGAATCATCAAATCCCCTTCCCTAACTTTTCTTACATAACCAATATATATTTAATGCAAAAATTGAAACTGAATTATCTTACTGATTTGAGGAGATGGACTTGAAGAAACCAATAATATCTGTCTTGGGCATAGGTTACGTGGGCTTATGCACCGCAGTTGGGTTTGCAAGCAACGGATACAATGTTATTGCTTCAACTCATGACGCCGAAAAAGCCGCCAAAATCAATAGCGGCGTCCCGCCATTTCATGAACCTAACTTGCAAAAGCTGCTTGAAGAAACCGTTCAAAACGGCAACCTGAAATGTTTAGTCAATCAAACTGAACGCGCTGTTCTTGAAACAGATTTGACCTTCAACGCCGTAGGAACCCCCAGCAGGAAGGACGGCAGTATAGACCTCCAATTCATAGAAACGTCAACACGTGATGTAGGGCAGGCACTTGGCAAAAAAAGTACCTATCACGTGGTCGTAATAAAGAGCACGGTTGTACCAGGAACAACGCAGGACCTAGTTAAACCAATCCTTGAAAAAGAATCAAAAAAGAAATGCGGTTCAGACTTCGGCTTATGCATGAATCCTGAATTCCTTCGCCAAGGCTCCGCATTTGAAGACACAGTTCACACCGACCGCATAGTGATAGGTGAATATGACGAAAAATCTGGCAACATTCTGGAAAACCTATACAAAGACTTTTACGGCAAAAATACGCCCCCAACAATTAGAACTACACTTTCAACAGCCGAACTAATCAAATACGCCAGCAACTCGTTGCTCGCTACCAAAATCAGTTTCGTCAACACAATAGCCAACCTATGCGAAAAAATCCCTGGCGCAGACGTAAAAATCGTGGCAACTGCAATGGGACTAGACAAAAGAATTGGTCCTTTATTTCTAAACGCTGGTTTAGGCTATGGCGGTTCTTGTTTTCCGAAAGACGTGAAGGCTTTAATAGCTTATTCCAAGAATCAGGGTTATCGTCTTGAACTTCTGGAATCGGTTGAAAGCGTGAACAAAACTCAACCCTTAAAGGCAGTTCAATTCTGCAAAGAGTTCCTCGGCAACCTCAAAGGGAAACACGTAGCTATTCTGGGGTTAGCATTCAAAGCAGACACGGATGACATGAGAGAAGCACGGGCGATACCCATAATAAACCAACTGATAAAAGAAGACGCAAACGTAACCGCATACGACCCTGTGGCAACGTCCATCGCAAAAACAATCTTCAAAAACAAAATCAGCTATGCCGCCTCAGCAATCGAGTGCCTCAAGAACGCAGATTGTTGTATACTCATAACAGAATGGGACGAGTTCAAGAAACTCAAACCAGAAGACTTCACCAAGAACATGAAGCAACCCGTACTCATAGACGGAAGAAGAATCTACAACCCAAAAGAATTCAGCAAAAAAATGAAGTTCGCAGCCATCGGACTTGGACACTAAAATACCGAGAAACTTCTAATGCGGGCGGCTCCCTTTTTTTCCCAAAGCACAGTCTGGAATGCATTCGGCATTATTGTCTACAGCGAATATTCTCAGTTTAGAAACATAGGTTAAATGCGTTTAGAACAGTTTTTGATTGAGGAAACATTGGAGAAGGCAGTGTCCACAATGAACGTTAAAAAAGCACGTTTAAGCATATCGATTTTAGTTTGCACAGTAATCCTCCTTCAATTAACTGCGCTAGTGGCGACTAGCCATGCATGCGAATCAATTACTCCGGGAAAACCGAGTTTGGATGTTGAGGTAGATGTGGGTTCAATACACTTTAGGGGTGAAATGGCTGAATTTTATGTTTTAGTGTCTTCCTCGGGTAATCGCATAGACGCGGGACTCTGTGCCAACCTCTATTATAATGGGACTTTGCGTGCAAACCTGAGCTCATTGGTCCAACATGTGACCACGGGGCTTTATAGGATTCCCTATACTATTCCAAGTAATGCTTCAGCTGGCGCTTACGCTCTTGTTGTGGACGCTTGCTATCTTACTTTTGATGGGACTGCCCTGAAGAGTTTCGAGGTAAGCCAAACGCTTACCAATTGGAATGCTTGGATAACTGAAATACAGAGTTCAATAGCTACGATTAAAACTGATGTTAGCACCATTAAGGTGTCGCTTGATGCGATTAATGCAAAGTTGGTTAGTATTGAGGGAAAGGTAGTGACGATTGAGACGGATATAGGCATTTTGAAGGTTGATGTGGACAACATTGAGCTTAGGTTGACGCGGATTGAAGGCAATGTCACGACCATCAGCACTTCCATCGGCAATATTCAGGGGAACATAACTTCAATCAAGAACGATGTTGCCATAATCAAAACCAACATAGGCACGATACAGTTTAACCTGACCCAGATTAACAGCAGTCTTATTGAATTAAACGGGACGGTGGCAACCATTCAAACTAACGTTGGCATAATAAAAACGAGTATAAATGATATTCAACTCAAAATAACGAATATTCAAGTGAACACTACAAACATAAGCACTGATTTAGGTGACATAAAAGGGACGATTCTCTCGATTCAGGGCGACGTTGTCACAATCAAGACTAACATTGGTTTTGTTCAAGCTAACATAAGTAGCCTAAATGCTACGTTGAAGAGCATTCAGGGTGCAGTGGCGACTATCCAAACTGATGTTGGAATTATGAAGATATCATTGGATAACATTAACGCGACGCTTGTTAAAATTGACGGAAGAACGGCAACCATTCAGACCGACATTGGCTCTATCAAGGTTGACATAGATAGTATTGAACTGAGACTTGCAAGGGTTGAAGGAAACGTTACAACAATTAACACCTCATTAGGGATTATTCAGGGAAACATAACTTTAATTCAAGGCGATATTGTCTCAATCAAAACTAACATAGGCTCTTTCCAAGTAAACATGAGCAGTTTAAACGCTACGTTAAGCAGCATTCAAGGAACGTTGGCAATTATCCAGAGCAGCATTGGTCAAATACAAGTTAACCTGAACCAAATAAACGCCAAATTGATCGAATTAGATGGGACAGTTGCGACTATCCAAACTGACCTTGGCACCGTAAAAACAAACATAGATAACATTCAACTGAAAGTAACCAGCATCCAAGGAAACATGGTAAACATGACCAGTACGCTAGGTGACTTGAATGGGGCACTCGTCTCGATTCAGGGTGACATTGCCATCATAAAAACGGACATTGGCGAGATCAAGGTTACTCTTTCATCGATTAAGGCTAGCCAGCCCAGCGCCACTTCTTTTTGGTTGGTGCTTGCAGTGGTCGCTGCAATTGCAGGAGTCACGGTGGTGGCACTTGTGCTGAGAAAACGTAGCAAAAAGAAAACTTGACTCAAAGCACAAATTTTCTGGGCTCGCGCCATTTCTAATGGGTTAGTTTCATCTTTCGTTCCAACATTAAGAAGTTGTGGTTTTAAACAAAAGCGTTATGAATAGAAAGTCCTAACTCTATGTTATTCGCGGGGCGAATATTGCCTGACGCGAGGCGAAACGTTAAAATGAACTTCACCACAAAGCAAATAGCCGAACAGCGCATATGGGTTCTCTTCCAACAAGCTGAGAGCGTGTACAGAGCAAATCCTCAGCTGTCCAGCCGTTACATAGAGACTGCCAGAAAAATAGCTATGGCTGCAAGAATACGTTTACCAATGAAACATAGGCGCCGAATCTGCAAAAACTGTAACACGTTGCTTGTGCCAGGCGACAATTGCCGCGTGCGAATAAAACAGAAAAGAGAACCACACGTGGTAACTACGTGTCTCAACTGCGGCGCCCAAACGCGTATACTCTTGAGGAAGAAGAAGGAGCAAAATAAACTTGAGCAAAATAACTACTCGAATGAAACGTCACGTAAGGCATGAACTAAAAGAGGAAAAGCCTACCATATGGGTTGGCAAAGACGGCTTAACTCCGCAGGTGCAAGCTGAGGTTGAGAAGCAGCTGCAGAAAACAAAGATGGTGAAAATCAGGATTTTACCTAGCGCTCTACAAGGAGATGTAACTGCTAAGGTCATAGCGACGAAAGCTGCGGCAGAGACAGACTCAGCGCTAGTTGAAGTCAGAGGACACGTGTTCATACTTTACAGACGACGCAAAAAACAAGCGCTATAACGTTGGCGTACTATTCTTGGGTTTTTACACGAAAGCCTTAAGTGCACTACATTGCTAATGTACTACGTGTGGTGAAGTATGGAAAATGAAGTTGTAGTAACGAGAAAAGGGCAAACGACCATTCCAGCGAGGCTTCGGAAGAAGTTCAAGATTGAGCAGGGCACAAGGCTTGAGGTCATAGAAACAAAAGAGGGGATACTCTTCAAGCCCAAGATGTCAACGTGGGATTTGGCGGGTTCAGGGTCGAAGTATGCCACAGTCGAAGAGATGAACAAGCTCTTGGACAAGCTCAGGGCAGAAGATGTCTAAAGCGGTCTACGACACCCGTTTCTTTTCCGCGCTTTACTACTCCAAAGATGAGCGACTTCTCCAGCGGATTAGAGAGGAAAAGAGACGGCAGGAGAAATTCATCTCAACAGTCGTTATCCACGAAGTGTACAGACTTTCGCTTCAGCGTGAGGGACGGGAAACTGCCATGTTAAGAATAGCATTGTTAAAGCAGGACTTCAAGGTAATTCCCGTGACAGCTGAGATTGCAGAGATTTCTGCCGAACTGAGACAAAAACACCAGCTATCCATGGGTGATAGTATGATTGCGGCAACAGCTTCCAGCTTGAAAGCCATGTGCGTTTCAGACGACCCACATTTTAAGCGCATTAAAGAAATAAAGACAACATGGATATAGTTTTTCCAGCAAACTTGTTATAGCCAAACTGTTGAGCAGATTGGCGCTTCGCTGGTTGAGGTCAGAGGGCATGTGTTTATACTCTACAGACGACGCAAAAAACAACAACCCTAACGCCAATGCGCTGCATCCTCATCCCGTAAACTGTGATAAATATGCGGTGAGGACAGCAACCATAGTCAAAGCTTGTTTCCTTCTAGACTAAAAGCAAGTACACCTTAAGATGATGGTACTTTAAGACTACGCTTAATGGGTACTTGTGTCTACCTCTATTTTATTTCTCTAAGTTTCTACAGAGTACTACTCAATTAGAGGGATTTGTGGGAAGAACAATTTACAGACTTTTATAATGGCTATTGCGTTACCATCTAAAGTTAATTTACAGTTCTCAAAGTGACAGTTCACTAAGTCAAACTCACCATGCTTAACGATAATGTTACATCCTTTGAATGTACATTCTTTCCACCGTGTAAAGTCCAATTTAATGTCTTGATTCTCGTAAAGTTCACTTTCAACCCAAATCATCTTTTAATTTCCTTCTGTTATTCTTTGATTATTTTCGTTTCCAGTTACGATGTTTATGTTCCCACCTGTATTAATAATTTTTATGTTACTACTCATTTTGAACTTGTCAAATTCCTTCTTAGTCCTCAAACTTATGGCGATGGATATTATCGCAAAAATCATTGAAAGCACTGTTGATATATTAGCTAACGTAACGAGGTCCAAAATCTCAACCAAGTTATCTAATTATGGCTTTAACCTCTTAAGTTTTATTAGCGTAAAGTGATAGTGGCAATAAGTCTTAAATCTGCATAGCACAGTAGAACTGAGGCGGGAGATTATGAATGAGTAATCAACATGCAGAGCATTGTAAAGGATACGACTATAAGGTAGTGAGAAGAGTGGACCCAAAGCTGACAAGAGAATTTCTTGTAGACGAAAAAAAATCTCTCCAAGATAAGTTTGGTGTTGGACCTCAAAAGATGCGTCTCAAAATATGCAAATGCAATAAATGCCATGAAGAATTCATGTTGCTCAAAATCGACTGTGGTACATATTCTTTTGAAAAGGTACACCTTTCTAAGTTACCATGATTTCAACGATTAATGTATAATAAACCCCGTAATAAGACGAATAGTGTTAAATCTGCATAGCGTAGAAATAGCCTAACATGGACAAGAAAGAAGAAAGTAAAGAAATAGTGAAACAATTATCAAAGCACGATAAATTGAGACATCTTCTATTTAGACATTCAAACAAAAAAAGTAAAAAAGGTTATTCCTTTAAAATTGTTTATTTGTCAATATTTGCCATTTTTGTTTTCCTTACAGTCCTTGAACTTCCAGAGATTCTAACCATACTTTCAGGTGCAAAGGTGACTATCCCTGTATTGTCAACCATAGAATTCAAAGACAAGCTAAACATTTGGCTTACTTTTGATATCACTGTTTTCACATTAGTGGGAAGTTACTCGACCTATATGCAAGTTGTACTTGGACAAGAAAAGGGAAAACTCGATGATGTGAGAAATGAACTTGAAAAATTATACGGTCCTATCTATTCTGTCCTGAACAAAGTCGTATATGCTGAAGAAAGGAAAGGCGTTCTTACTCAAAGTGAGAAGGAAATGATGGATGAAACATTTTCACGAGAACCTTTTATGCTGACCTCTCAAGAGGAATGGAAACTCAAAATCCGTAATCAAAAAACTACTGATATTGATATGAAATTCGTTGAGGGATTCAATAAAGAATATGAAAGTAAAAAAGGAAAAGAAGCAATCGAAAAACAATTTTCTCCTATCTATTCCATGTTTAAGAATGTCTCTCAAAATGTTGAGACAATAGGTATTCTTTTGCCTTATGAGAAAACCATGATTGATAAGAAATTTTCAACTTATCCGTTTATGCTTAATCAAGAATTATACGATTTTTGGAACAAGGATATCAGACCTCTTGAGTTAACTATTGGTTACAAAGCCTTTGAACATAGAATTACACTTTGCGAAAACTTAAGAATAGACCAAAACGAAGTACCAAATATACAGGGCGTATATCTTATTCCCAAGGCATTTATCCTAAAATTCCTTGAAGCGTACCATAGCAAAGTTTACGAGTATAGAAAGCTGTAATCGGTTAACACTCCTGTAGTATTTAGCCAAGTTTTCTTTCTCTTCTTGTTCTTCTTCTTTTCCAACTTAGTTATTACTTACTTAAATTCTGATACTCACAGTATTGAGACTGGTAAATTTCGTTAGGGTTCTTATAGGCTTCCTGTTTTCTGTCTGGATTCGGGTGCCACAAACTGATTTCCTATACGGCGTCGGGAGGTGAACCGCAAAGAAGATGCTTACGCTACGTTTCGGGCTATTCCGTTAAAGCCCAATGCACAGGAACCCGAGCATATTTGGAGCCTAATAGCAATAGATTGCAGAAACCTATAGGGGGTCTACTCACGCAGGACTTCCGTGCTTTATATAAGGGGGCTATAGTCTCCGCAGAGCACAAAAGTCACCCAGAGAATATTTATATTAGGCTTCATGATTTTACTGCAAGGAAAAACCAAAAGGAACCAGAACATCTTGACCACTCCCCACGACGTTCCAGCATCAAAATTCATAGACAAACTAGCCAAATACCTCAAAGAAAACATCGACGAAGTACAACCCCTTCCCTGGGCAAGCCTCGCCAAAACAGGCTCACACGTAGAAAAGCAACCGCAAAACCCCGACTGGTGGTACACCCGCAGCGCATCAATACTCCGCAAAGTCTACGTCCACGGTCCCATAGGCATAGAAAAACTACGCGCTGACTACGGAGGAAGAAAAAACTTCGGCGTCAAACCAGAACACGCGGTAAAAGCAGGGGGAAGCAACATAAGAAAAATCCTCCAGCAACTAGAAAAAGCAGGCTTAATCCAAACTGCAAGCCCTCATGGAAGAAAAATGGCTCCAAAAGGAAGAAAACTCCTCCAAGAAGTAGCCCAAGACGTGCAGAAAGAAACGGTGAAAACAGTCCCAGAGCTCAGGAAATATCAAGGCGAATGAAATGTCAGATGAAGAGCTTGAAGCGATCCGCAGAAGAAAACTTTTAGCTCTGCAGCAAAAAATGACCGACGAAACAAAACCGTCTCAAGCAGAGCAGCAAATGGAAATGCAAAAACAGGCACTGCTAAGGCAAATACTGTCTCCCGAAGCCAGACAAAGACTGGCAAACCTGAAAATGATAAAACCCGAATTCACAGAACAGCTGGAACTCCAACTAATACAACTAGCTCAAGAAGGCAAATTACACATACCTTTACCGGACACACAACTGAAACAAATATTAATCCAACTTCAAAGTCGAAAACGAGAAACAAAAATAAGAAGGATATAAACATGGCGCGAATCAAACCCACAGCCAAAAAACGCAGACTGGCAAAAGCTACAAAAGAAAAACAGGCGGTCCCAACCTGGGTAATAGCCAGAACCGACGGCAAAGTCAGGACAAACCCAAAACGAAGAAGAAACTGGAGAACACGAAAAATAAAAGCATAGGAGAAACGAAACCATGAAACAAGAAGACAAAGAAGAAAAGCCAATGACAGAAGAAAAAGTAGCTGGCACCAACCAAGAAGAAAAAAGCGCCGAAACAAAACCTGAAGAACCTTCAGAAGAAGAAACAGCAGAGGAAACAGTTGAAGCTGAAGAAGCTCCCGCACCAGCAGAAGAAGAAAAAGCTAAACCTCCAGAAAAGAAAAAGAAAGAAGAGGAAGAAGAAATCGTTGAAGAAAGAATCTACACGATTCCCTTGGCAAAGGCATGGGTTAGACCGCCGAAAAAGAGAGCTCCAAGGGCAATGCATATGATTAGAGCCTTTATAACCAAGCACATGAAGTTAACTATGCGTGTAGAGGAAGAAGAGGAAAAAGAAGAATTACCCAAGCTCATAATCAGCAAAGAAGTAAACGAGAAAGTTTGGGACAGAGGCATACAGAAGCCTCCAAGGAAAATTCGCGTGCGCGCCGCTAAAGACAAAGATGGTAATGTTACGGTTTATCTGGCTGAAGGAGAATAGTCCTTGGCCGTTTACTTGTCAAGCATCGTTGGAAGCGTATGCATAGGCGTTTATTCGTTTGTCACCGAGAAGATTGTTGTAATTCCGAAGATTGTTCCGCTGGAAAAAGCGGAGAAGACGGCTGAATGGTTGAAAGTGAAACTTGTTCACACTTCCATCGGCGGCTCTGTGTTGGCTGGCGCATTAGCCTGCGCAAACTCGAACGGAATGTTGCTTCCGCATTTTATTCGAGAAGAGGAACTTGCCGCTATCAAATCCGCGTTTGAAGGTAACATAACGGTGATGGAGACTAAGAAGACGGCTTACGGAAATCTGGTTTTAGTTAATGATCGTGGCGCGGTTGTTGACCCGCGTTTTCATGAACCGCAAATCAAACAAATTGCCGACACCTTGGGCGTTGAAGTTGTTCCCGGCGAAATCGCTGGGTTGCCCTATGTCGGGTCTTTGGCTGTGGCTACAAACAAGGGCGTTTTGGCTCATCCCCTGCTGAAGGATGAGGAAAGAAAAATCTTGGAAAGTGTGTTTAAGGTTCCCGTTGATGTTGGCACGGTTAACTGTGGAGTACCTTATGTGGGCACAGGTTTAATCGGCAATAGCCGTGCTGCTGTGGCTGGTTCTTTGACGACGGGACCCGAGATGTTTATTATTGGGAATGCACTGGATGTTGTGCAGGATGATGATTAAATGAAGGTTTTCAGAGTAACTGGCGAGATTAAAAAGCCAAACTTGAAGACTCCGTTCAAGAAAGAAGTGTTAGCTGATAAGCCTGAGCATGCTGTGGAGAAGGTTTACGCGGAAATCGGCAGTAAGCACCGCGTCAAAAGGTGTCACCTGCAAATATTGAAGGTTGAAGAGGTCTCGGCTGAGGAGATTGAGAATCCAATTTTGAAGAAAATTGTTGCTGGGGAATAGGATTTGGCGAGTAGAAGAAAAGAGGAAGAGGAACTTCGTAAGCTCAGCGTTGAAATGCGTTTTCTCGAGCAGACTGCCGAAACTCTGCAACAGCGAATCAGCATGATGAACGCTGCCATGACGGACTTGGCTTATGCTAACATGACGTTGGACGGCATGGAGAAGGAGAAAGAGAACGCGGAACTTCTTGTTCCAATAGGCGGTAGCTCTTACGTTAAAGTGAAACTTGAAAACCCTGACAAGGTGATTGTTGGAATGGGTGCAAGTGTATCTGTTGAAAAAACGTTGCCTGAGGCGAAGTCAATCCTTAAAGAGCGGTTGGCTGAAGTGGAGAAAACTATGGTTTCAGCGCAGCAGCAGTTTGCCCAGATCGTCGAGAGAATCAACACGGGTAGAAACAGGCTCGAGAGTTTGCTTGCCACTGTGCGAGAGGGGAAAGCTCCGAGTAATGTTTGAGAAGCTCAAGTCAGGGTTTAAAGGGCTAGTAACCAAAGTCACGACAACTGAGCTTAAGGCTGAAAACCTGCATCCTGTGCTCGCGGATTTCAAGATGACTCTTGCCGAGAATGATGTGGCGTATCCTGTGGCTGAACACATTTGTGATGAGCTTGAGAAGCGTTTGATGGGCGTGCAGGTTAAGCGGTTGGAAGACCGCAAGAAAGTGGTTGATGAAAACCTCAGAAAAGTGCTCTTGGAAGTCATGATTACAAAGCAAGACGTTAACCTTCTGGAGTGTGCAGGGGAGAAGCGTAAGCGGAAGGAGCCGTTTGTCCTGCTGTTTGTGGGCATAAACGGCACGGGGAAAACCACCACTATCGCGAAGGTGGCGCAGTTCTTCAAGGATAAGGGCTACTCCGTTGTGCTCGCGGCCAGTGACACTTACCGTGCGGGTTCTATTGAGCAGTTGGAGGAGCACGCTAAGCGTTTGGGCTTGCGGATTATTAAGGGCGTTTATGGCGGGGATGCAGCGTCCGTGGGTTACGATGCTATTGGGCACGCGAGGGCGCATGGAATAAACGTTGTCCTCATTGACACCGCTGGGCGCATGCAGACTAACCAGAACCTGATGAATGAGCTGCAGAAGGTTAAGCGCGTGGTGTGTCCTGATTTGACGATTTTGACGGTGGATTCGCTGATTGGGAACGATGCGGTGACGCAGTCGGAGGAGTTTGACAAGTGTATAGGCATTGACGCCACGATTCTGACGAAGGTTGACGCGGACGTGAAAGGCGGCTCATCATTGAGCGTGACGTACGTGACGCAGAAGCCCATACTGTTCATTGGGACTGGGCAGACGTACAAGGATTTGGAGCTGTTTAACCCGGAAAAATTCGTCAACATGATACTAAGATAAATTAGATTGTTTCTCCATCTTCCTTAATGCTTCTTCCACCAAAGGTTTAACGACTGCCAGGCGTTCTTTGATTGTTTTCCAGACAACATCAAGTTTTATTCCAAAATACCCGTGGATTAGTTTGTCTCTCATTCCCGCCATGTCTTTCCAAGGAACTTTTGGGTATTCTTTCCTTATTTTTTCAGGAATATGCTTCGTGGCTTCGCCTATGATTTCAAAGTTCCTGATTACGGCGTCAACTGTTTTCTTGTCTTTGGCAAAGGCATCGTAGGTCATCCCTTTAGTGTATTCTTCTATGCTTTTCATGGCATCTATTATGTCTTCGACGTAAGTTTGAAAGTCTCTCGCAGGTAAACTGCCTCGCTTAAAATCTTCTCTTTCAACCGAGGCTTTAGAGCGTCTTTCATAACGAGGTCAACCTTGACTCCTAAGATTTCGCTCAAATAATTCTCAAGTTCAACAAATGTGAAAAGGTCAATCGTCTCGTAAAAGTCAACCAAGATATCTACATCGCTCTTTCTCTTCTGTTCTTTCCTGACGTAGGAACCGAAAATCCCAATCTCAGCTACCTTGAATCGTTCTCTAAGCTCTTCCCTATGCTTAGCCAACGTGTTTTTTATCTGTTCGACTGTTGTCATGACTGTTCCACATTAGACTAAACACGTTTTGCCTTTTTAACTTCGTCGGCTGCAAGAACCTGTTTAGCAGGCTACAACAGACTCAAGAACAATCTTTGAGACAATAGTTTATAGGTTCACCGCGTATTATGCTAAGTGGTGTGTGTCATCAAATGGTTGAGAATGCCGAAATCGTTGAGAGGCTCTCCAAAGTCTTAGGTGTTCCGCCAGATGAACTTGTTAGGAAGGGGATTGAGGAGTTTCTTGAGTCACAGTTAAGAATTTGCTATGCCGAAATCAATGAAACAAAAACCAGACATGACGTAAAAAGCGCGGCAGAACTTGAGAAGAAGATTCGGAAAGGCGCGGTTGTGGAGCATCCAGCGTGGGAAGATTTGATAGTCTTGGAGAACCTTGAAGAGCGAGCGCAGAAAATTCAAAAAGAACGAATGGCTCTTAAGAAAAGATTCAAAGAACAACGGAAAGCTGTTTTGGAGAAAACATTTGGCATAGATCGCGACAGAATCAAGCCGTTTTCGGAAGAAGACCGCGGTGAAGATCGTGATTGATCTTACGCGTGGATAAATTAGGCTTGTTTTGGCGTTTGTTCGGCAAAACTTCGACCTTTCAGAGCCGACCACATAGCTTGTACATAGAGCCGAAAAATTGCCTTTCGTTTCAGTTATTAGAATCGAGAAATTAGCAAGTTTTTATGATGGCTTTTCCCTCTAAATTGAACCAAAACCGAAAGGGAATGCTCACAGCGTTTTCTGAGAGAGTTTCTAAGGGTTTCTGTTGGAATTTGGTTTCCAGGTCAAAAATCCGAAGGCACTCTGAAAATCTTGGAATTCAAAAGGCACGGGGGGTTCTAAGGCGTTATTTAGACGGCTCGTAATGTCCAATATCTTCTTTCAGTTGTTCCACATGATTAATAGCGCATTCAATAGCCTTTTCCGCATTCTCAATTTCCTTTTTTGTACTTTCAATACAATCTATCCATGTTTTCTCATTAACGACTAATTCTTGTTCTGCAAGTTCCTCTATCTTGGTTTTTAACGTGTGCAAGTCATTCTGCAAATTCAAAACCAATTCTGATAACAAGTCAATCTGTTTATCACTCATTCTTTTTGCCTCAAGGTTGTTGGTGTTGGAGCGTCCTTACTTTAATCTTTACTTCAAACCACTTTACTATACATAACTGGAAAGGACTTAACGAGACTCCAACAATATCTTAACTTTTACGATACTATTTAAACCCAGATGCTAAAATATACGTGAAATTTTTCGGTTTTGGAAAGGCACTCGGAAAATTCCAAAATTGGAAAGGGGGGCACCTGAAAGGCTAAGTTTTGCCGAATAAGAGGTTAATCAGTTTTGAATTATGTTTTTTCTAACATAGCCCAGAATGTTACGTTTTCACCAGATGCAATAGTTCCACAGTTGATTATTTTATATCCTTTCTTTGCATATTTATCCACAGCCTTATTCCAATCAACAACCTCTGCTTCTGCGTAGTTGCCCCCTTCTTTTTCGCTTTTTGCCTTGCTTAAAAGTTCTGCGAGTTTATACGGTCTATAAACTGTCAAGTATTTCACGTTCTTCCCTCGGTTCATCTATCTACGCTTTGCAGTTTTAAGTTTTTTCTATTAGGTCTATTTTCCAACCACAGGCTTTAGTGCTATAACATTTCAGCGTGTAGGTTGAGCCAACCTTCTCAACGTGGAAGAGTGTTGAATAGTTGCATTTCGGACATTTGAAAGTCATCGTTTCACCTCTTTTCCGTACATTCATGCTATTCTAAAGCGTCCTTAATCAAATTCCACCTGTTAAGATACTCTGAATAATCTGTTATCTCATCCCTTTTTTCAACAACCTTCTTACCCTCAAAATTAAAGTAAAAACTATAGACTTCTTTTTTCCCTGAAGGCTTGTCCTTAATCAGTTTCTCCAATTCTTTAGTTGGAACAATAATAAATCTATTTTCAAAAGATGTAAGTTTATGTTCTCCGAATTTGGGCATGTAAGTTAAGAACACGTAAAAATCCACTTTGTCTTTATCCCTTAAGAATTTCTTTCTGTGCAGTTGATGCCAACTGTGACCTATTGTGCCTTTCCGTTCTCTTTCAGTGAAATATCTACTTTCCTTGACCTGTATAGAACCATGCTTTTTTCCTTTCACTACGAGTAGGTCAACACCTATATCGTGAAGTGGAAAATAGACTTCCGCACTTTTGACGTTCTCCAGAATAGCTTCGGCGGTAACAACCTCTCCGCATTCCAGAGACCACAAATTGCGAATTGGCATGGTCTCAGTATTGGCTCAGAACGCTTTTAGTTTTTGCGTCTAAGAATTCTTGCAATCCCATTTCGCACTTCGGCGATTTTGATTCTATCTGTATGATTGATTAAGAAACGTTATATCTTTAGACTGAAATAAAAAATAGTTAGCACCTGAGTGGAAAAGATGCCTATCTGTTCCAAGTGTAACAAAGAAACTCACGCAGAGTATAGGTATTGCCCTGACTGTGGTTCTAAATTATGGCTTAATTGGGATGGGGTTGTCTTAGCTAAACTTTTCGTTGGAGTAGAATTGACGGGAAAGCGTGTTCATAAACTTGCTCAATATAGGCTATGGAGAATTGGAAAGGAACTTGGCTTTTTTTCTATAACTGAATTCGCTGTCCCAGATTTAGTTCAAAAAGGGAGAACAAGCCTTATAGACGTTGTTTGGAAAACAGAGGATGGAATTGAGTTTGCGTTTGAAATACGCACAAAAGCGCAAGAATTAGACTTAGTAACAACACGAAAGGACACCATGAAACTCCAAAATCTTTCAGCCCGAAAGAAATTTATTGTGAACGTTTCAAACAAGACGGGAAAGGCGTATTTCAACCAGATTACAGGTGAACCAAACGAACTCATTATGGTAATCCAAAACAAGTCATACAATCTTGACGAAATTAGACGAAAGCATCCAAGAGCATATGAAAACTGGACAGATAATGAAGATTTTGAACTGTCCAAATGTTACCAAGAAGGTTTGTCAATTTCGCTATTGGCAGAGAAGCATCAAAGAAACCGTGGGGCTATTCGTTCACGACTCAAGAAACTGGGCTTAATGAAATATTAGCAATATTACCAAGTCATCTCAAATAGTCTCTCTGCATGTGTGCTGTGTCGTGCATGTGCGCCAGTACCCTTAGTATTGATAGTTTTAGTATTAGTTAGTTAGATTA
>Ga0315289_10005485_pt1 | contig 18755 bp, 11 predicted proteins | sample YL17G11_40_MG_FD_203452 | JGI IMG/M metagenome (GOLD analysis project Ga0315289, IMG submission 203452) | Sediment microbial communities from Yellowstone Lake, YNP, Wyoming, USA - YL17G11_40 | ecosystem: Environmental > Aquatic > Freshwater > Lake > Sediment | place: USA: Wyoming | collected...
CTCGCATCGCCGGCGCCGGGTTGGATGTCTTCGCCACCGAACCCCTCCCCGCTGACAGCCCGCTCTGGGACATGCCCAACGTCCTCATCACCCCCCACACCTCCGGCTCCTCCCCCCGCTCCCACGACCGCCTCATGGAGCTGTTCTGCCAGAACCTGCGGAGATACCTGGCCGGCGAGAAGCTGCTGAACGTGGCGGACAAGGCGGCGGGCTACTAGCCCCCCTATGTGCGTGTGTGGGAGCCCCGTCCTCGGGGCGAGTGCCGACGACCCAGGGAAGTGACAGGAGCAAGCTCCTGTCCAACGGGGATGGCCCTTGCAGCGGGGCCATGCCCCCGCGCAATCCACTCGTAGGGCAGGAGCGTGCCTCCTGCCCATTTCCCCTCTTTGCCCTCTCCGCGCCTCTGCGCTGGACCTACTCCACCAGCACCAACCCGTAGTAGTTCTGCGGGCAGGCGTGGTCCCGGACGACCTCTATCGGGAAGCCGTTGGCGCGGGCGGTGGCGAAGACATCAATGCCGGCCGCCTCCATGGCGGGTCGGGCCTGGTGGGGGTGCGCGCAGGCCTCCAGGTTGCACTCCTCGCACAGGTCGCAGGGGCCGGAGCCGAAGGCGAAGGCCTTGTAGTGGCCGGCGAGAAAGACCTCGCGCTCGAGGTCGGCGACGATCTGCTTGATGGAGCGCCAGTTGCCCTCACCCGGCACGTGGACCAGGACCGCGGTGGTGTAGCAGTCGAGGACCGCGCGGGTCTGCTCCGGGGTGGGGGACCGGGGCGGGCAGGTGAGCCGCTGCCCCCAGCCGCCGCAGCCGTACTGGCACTTCAGCCGCACCCAGGGCGCGGTGACCACGCGGGCCGGCGAGATGATCTTCGCCTCCGCCGCGCCGAGACGTTTCGCCGCGTCGATCCACTTCTCCATCTCGGGAGCAGCGGCCGGGACCGCGACCTTCTCCATCTTGGGAAGGGTGGCTGTGACCGCGGCCCCGCCTCCGAGCTGCCCGATCACCTCGCGCTGGACGTGCTCGGGGTCAACGTCCAGCGCGCGCAACACGCGCACCGCCGCGCTGTCATTGTCGTGCACCAGGCCCAGAAGCAGATGCTCAGTGTCCACGAACTTGGGGAGTCCGAGCTTGGGGTTCAGCTCCCTCGCCTCTTCTGTGGCACGCTCGAGCACCCCGCGCGCACCTGGGCTCCAGCTCCGGGAGGCCGGCGCCGGCCCCCGCGTGTCCATCGCCTCGATCTGTCGGCGGATCTCGTTCTGGGCGCGGCCCAGGCTGACGCCGAAGTGCTCCAGCACGCGCGCCGCCACGCCCTCTTGCTCGCGGATGAGGCCCAGCAGCACGTGCTCGGAGCCAACGGTGTTGCCCTGGAAGCGGCGCGCCTCCTCCTTGGCGTATTGCACCGCGCGGATCGCAGGCGGGGTGAAGCGTTGCAGGATCTCGCCTTGCGCCATCTCAGCCTCCTCCTGGCGGCTACACCAGCCCGCGGAACTCGTCAGCAGTGATGCCCATGTCCTTGAGCATGCCCAGAAGCGTACCGGGTCTGATCACCTCACCCCCATGCATAGGAACGACCACGCGTGCCCGGTCAGCACTTCGCCGGTAGATGGCGTGGCTACCCTTCTGGCGCCGGAACACGAAGCCCAGGCGCTCCACAACGCGGACGACCTCTCGCGCTGTCACCCTGGGGAGCCTGCTACTCAAGCGGCCACTTTCACCGACTTTATCAGAATGTCCTCAGTGGGGATCGGCTCCCCCTCGGCCTTCAGGTCCTCGAGGTAGACCTCGATGGCCTCCTGCACTCTCTCAAGGGCCTCCTCGATAGTACTGCCCTGGGTGTGGCAGCCTTTGAGCACGGGGCAGAACACATGGTACCCACCGTCCTCCTCGCGCTCCAGTATTACAGTGTAGTCGTAGTGACGCTCTTCCATAGGTCCTCCCGCGTGGCCGACGGGGCCGGCCGCTCACATTATACAGCAGGAAGCGAGGCCTCGGGAACACGAAACCCACGCCCGGAACGGGCGTGGGTTTCAGTCCATGCTCCCGGCAACGTCCTACTCTCCCACAAGGTTGCCCCTGCAGTACCATCGGCGCTGGAGGGCTTAGCTGCTCTGTTCGGAATGGGAAGAGGCGTTTCCCCTCCGCCATGGCCACCGGAAGCAAAGCGGTTCCACTGGTCGGGCATCTCGCCGCAGGCGGATGCCCGGGTGCATAGTCGTGAGAAGGAAGAAGACGCCGAACTCCTGGTCACCGACCCGATCTGCTCTCAGGAAGAGGCCAAGCCCTCGGCCGATTAGTACCGGTTGGCTGAACACATTGCTGTGCTTACACCTCCGGCCTATCAAGCTGGTAGTCTTCCAGCGGCCTTACCCGGTTAACCCGGTGAGAGGTCTAGTCTTGGGAGGGGCTTCCCACTTAGATGCTTTCAGCGGTTATCCCTGCCGGACATGGCTACCCAGCGTTTGCCCCGGGCGGGACAACTGGTACACCCTTGGTCCGTCCACCGCGGTCTTCTCATACTGGCGGCAGCTTCCCTCAAACCTCTTACGCCCACGACGGATAGGGACCGAACTGTCTTACGACGTTCTGAACCCAGCTCGCGTACCGCTTTAATGGACGAACAGTCCAACCCTTGGGACCTTATCCAGCCCCAGGATGCGACGAGCCGACATCGAGGTGCCAATCCTCCCCGTAGCTGTGAGCGCGCGGGGGAGATAAGCCTGTTATCCCCGGGGTAGCTTTTATCCGTTGTCGACGGCCATTCCACTCTGAAACCGCCGGGTCACTAGGTCCGACTTTCGTCTCTGCTCGAGCGGTCGCTCTCGCAGTCAGGCTCCCTTTTGCCCTTATACTCGCCGTGCGATTTCCAACCGCACTGAGGGAACCTTTGAACACCTCCGTTACCGTTTGGGAGGTGACCGCCCCAGTCAAACTACCCACCTGATACTGTCCCGTCACCGGATTACGGCTGCGGTTAGAAGCCCAGAATCTCGAGGGTGGTATTCCAAGGTTGCCTCCACTGGGGCCGGAGCCCCAGTCTCACCGGCTCCCACCTATCCTCTGCACGAGATCCCAAGATCCAATATCAGGCTGTAGTAAAGCTCCACGGGGTCTTTCCGTCCAGTCGCGGGTAGCTTGCATCTTCGCAAGCGCTACAATTTCGCCGAGTCCCTCGTCGAGACAGCGCCCAGATCGTTACGCCATTCGTGCAGGTCGGAACTTACCCGACTAGGAATTTCGCTACCTTTGGACGATTAGAGTTATCGCCGCCATTCACCAGGGCTTCGGTTTAGAGCTTCGTCCGCCTTGCGGCGGACTAACCCCGCCCCTTAACCTTCTGGCATTGGGCAGGCGTCAGCCCCTATACTTCGCCTTGCGGCTTAGCAGAGACCTGTGTTTTTGGTAAACAGTCGCCTGGGCCGTTTCGCTGCGGCCCCCCGCCGCCCAAGGGGAGCAAGACCCGAAGGTCACGTCCTCTTGGGTCAGGGGGCGCTCCTTGTTCCGAAGTTACGGAGCTAGATTGCCGAGTTCCTTAACGAGGGTTCTCTCGCGCGCCTTGGCATACTCTGCCCGCCTACCTGTGGTGGTTTGCGGTACGGGCACTGCGAAGCTCGCTAGAGGCTTTTCCTGGCCACTGGTTACGCCAGTTCAGTCCAGCCGAAGCCTTTCCTCCTCCAGACTCCGGAAGTATTCCCGGCGGATTTGCCTGCCGGACTTCCTCGGCCCAGAACGCGCCAATCCAATCGCGCGCTGACACACCCAGTGGCGTTCCCCCTTCGCGTCTTGATCGCCTCACAGTGGCGCCGGAATGTCGACCGGCTGTCCATCGCCTACGCCTTTCGGCCTCGGCTTAGGCCCGGCTAAACCCAGGAGGACGAACCTTGCCTGGGAAACCTTAGGCTTTCGGCGAGAGAGATTCTCACTCTCTTTTTCGCTACTCATGCCGGCATTCGCACTTCGACCCGGTCCACGGCTCCTCACGGTACCGCTTCACTCCTGGGTCGAACGCTCCCCTACCATCCCCAGCAATCGCCAGCAGCCGCCTTCTAAGCGGCCTCAGACCCGAAGGTCTGCCGTAGCCACCCTACTACTGTGCGGCTGGGAATCCGCGGCTTCGGTATCAGGCTTGAGCCCCGTTACATTTTCGGCGCAGCTCCGCTCGACCAGTAAGCGGTTAAGCACTCTTTAAAGGATGGCTGCTTCTAAGCCAACCTCCTGGCTGTTTGTGCGAAGCCACTTCCTTTACCACTTAGCCTGATTTAGGGACCTTAGCCGGCGGTCCGGACTCTTCTCCTCTCGACTATGGAGCTTATCCCCCACAGTCCGACTCCCGGGTTTGACTCTCGTGGCATTCGGAGTTTGATTGAGTTCAGTAGCGGTATGAGCGCCCCTAGCTCATTCAGTGCTCTACCTCCACGAGTCACCGCCCGAGGCTAGCCCTAGAGCTATTTCGGGGAGAACCAGCTATCTCCAGGTCCGATTAGCGTTTCACACCGACCCACAGCTCATCCAAGCCGTTTTCAACCGACACTGGTTCGGGCCTCCACGAGGGATTAGCCTCGCTTCACCCTGGCCATGGGTAGATCACCTGGTTTCGGGTTTGCCCCCAGCGACTATGGCGCCCTATTCGGACTCGGTTTCCCTGCGGCTCCGGACCAGAGGCCCTTAACCTTGCCACTGAGGACAACTCGCCGGCTCATTATGCAAAAAGCACGCCGTCACCCGGTGATGCGCCCGCAGGCCCATCACATCGGGCTCCGACCGTTTGTAGGCACGCGGTTTCAGGTTCTATTTCACTCCCCTCGCGGGGTGCTTTTCACCTTTCCCTCACGGTACTAGTTCACTATCGGTCAGAGACAGTGTTTAGCCTTAGGAGATGGGCCTCCCAGATTCCCACAGGATATCCCCCGTGGTACTTGGGAACCAGATCCAGGAAGCCGGCTGGCTTTCGCGTACTGGGCTCTCACCCTCTCTGGCTGGCCGTTCCAGGCCAATTCGGCTAGCCAACCGGTTTTTGACTTCCCGGCGGAGCCTCAGCTCCGCCCAATCCGGCCCCACGACCCCTGCGCCGCAACGGCTGAGGCCTTATGCACGGCGCAGGTTTAGGCTGTTCCCGTTTCGTTCGCCACTACTCAGGGAATCGCTGTTGCTTTCTTTTCCTCGAGGTACTGAGATGTTTCAGTTCCCTCGGTTCCCTCCGACGAGTTATGGATTGGCTCGTCGGGGACAGGACATTACTCCTGCCCGGTTTCCCGATTCGGGTACCCCCGGATCAATGCTTGATGGCAGCTCCCCGGGGCGTTTCGCTGCTGGCCGCGCCCTTCATCGGCTGTCTCTGCCAAGGCATCCACCACGCGCCCTTGGTAGCTTGACCCCTTCCGGACAACAGGTCCGGCCGGGACAAAGAGAGTTCGGCGAAGTCTTCTCAGAGAGGGCGTTTCGCCCGCCCTCCGCTGATTCTCACGACTATGCTCTTGTCAAGGTTCCGCCTGCCGAAAAACAAGCGCAGAGGGGGACGAGCCCACCTCTGCGGGTCAGCTCCTACCCACTCTCACGACCCATCAGCTATCGTCGTTGAGAACCGTTTTGGGTTCCTCCGGCAGGTTGCCCATTACCGGGCACTCTGGATTATACCACTTCCGAGGGCCGTGTCAAGCATTCGCTCATGGTTTGTTTGCGCCCCCCGGCCCGCCTGTTCATGCTACCGCCACAGTCGCTCGGCGAAACCCGACAAGGCCTGCCGAAGGAGGCTGCGGAGCCTCCTGGCGCCTGTCGGCGCGGCCTCGGCAGAGCGGCTCGCGAGCTGCGGCTCTGCCGACAGCTTGCTCCAGATCGGCCTCTCCTCTGCTTCAGCGAGCCTGCCCGCGCACCAACTGGTCGTATTCAGTCTGGGTTGGCGGCTGCCACGATATGCGGTACTGGCTCCCGATCCGAGGCTGCGACACCACTAAGCGCAGCTCCCACTCCCCCCCTGTCCGTGCCGCGCTGAACGCGCTGGCACGCCTGAGCGCATCCACCTGAGACTTGTCTACATGATCGCTAAGGCCTGTCAGCACTGAGAAGCGCGGAGCGCTTATTGCATACCCTCGGGGGAAACGCATACAAAAATCCAGCTTCTCAGTTGGCGCCACGATGATCCACTCCTCGTGCGCCCGGGCCTCGTCCCCCTCATCGGCGCAGGCCGCAGCTGCCTCCTGTGTCAGCGGGTAAAGCCCCTTCATCCGGGCTTCGTAAGAGTAAGTGGCTGTCTGACCCAGGCCGAGCGGCGGCGAGAAAGTGACATACCATAGCACGGCCTTGTCCCCCTCGCTTCTGAGTCCACGGGTCACCTTGGCGTCGCTGGACGTGGAGCCGTCAAAGAAGTCGAACTCGAAATCCTCGATCTTGAAAGGACTGAGGAGAGATAGCTCATGCTCCACTGATGCCAGTTGCTCAGAGATCGACTCAATGGTTATCTCGTTGGCATGCCGAACTGTGCCGTCCAGATCGACGGACACTCGCGACGTCAGACTCTTTCGCACATGGTCTGAGACAAAGGAGCGGCCCTTACTGCGAGCTAGTAGCGCTTCTTTGGTTCGGCATAGGTACCCCACTATGGCGGCGGCATTGTCTATCAAGCCGTCTCTGTTGAAGCGCTCGTACGTGGTGACCCTCGGTGTAATCCCCTCGACTGAGACGCCCTCCTCTGCAAAGGCCATTATGGGAATGTCGTGGCCGTATGCTATGGCGATCTCCTGGGCTACGAAGATCGGCGGTTCCCACTCGCCGCCTGTCGATTGCTTACGCCGTGTCATGACGGCCGCCAGGCAGGGGCTTGCCCTGATCTCAGCCCTGATCCGCTCGTCTACGCTGCCTGACTCCCCCTGCCTGCTGGCCCGGTAAGGCTCGAACCCGAGTGATTCGAGCAACCTCTCGAAGAATGTCACCGTGTCCTTGTCGGCGGGATCGTCGCTGCAGCTCAGAAACGCCCTCAGTTTCCCCACTGACGTTCTCCCCCTGTGCGCGGCAGATGCCGCAACACATCCCTGCTGATCTGATTATAGCCGGCCGGCCGCTAGCGTGGCAAGAGAGGATAGGTCATCAGAGACGGAGTAAGGACTCGGAGTAGGCGGGCCGGGCCCGCACGGGAAGCCGCCAAGCGGATCACGGAGGTCGGTGACACGGTTATGCTCGTGGAACACGTGGCTGCACTCGCCATTCTCACAGTGTCGCTTGCGCTCCTCGCCTGCGCGGCGGCGCCGCCCCTGCCCGAAAAGGTCGAGCCCTACCCGGTGGTGGGGGACATCGCTTTCGCCGAGGGGCCGATCTTCGATCAGGCCGGCAACCTCTACTTCGTGAACTATCACGTCCTCGGCACGCTGGGCCGGCGCACCCCGGACGGGACCATCAGCATCTGGGTCCACACCGGCGGCCAGGCCAACGGCCTCAAGGTGGACGCGCGGGGCAACATCGTCGCCGCCGACTATGGGGGCAAGCGCATCACGCGATTCCATCCGGTCACACGCCAGATGGAAGTGCTCACCAGTGAATGCGGCGGTCAGACCTATCGCGGGCCCAACGACGTCTGCTTCGACCGGGCAGGCAGTATCTACTTCACTGACCCCGAGGACTCGGGCAAGAGCAACCCGATCGGCGCGGTCTACCGGATCACCGTGTCGCGCGACAACGCAGTGGAGCGAGTGACCCGCATCGCCGAGGGCCTCGCCTACCCCAACGGCCTGGCGGTCTCGCCGGATCAGCAGCGGCTCTACGTGGCCGAGTCGGACACCAATCGCCTGCTCTGCTGGGACCTGAAGCCCGACGGCAGCCTTGCCAATCAGCGCACCATCATCGAGTTCCCCACCTCGACCCTCGATGGGATCATGTTCGACGAGTGCGGCCGCCTCTGGATCGCCCGCTGGACCAGCAAGACCGTTGATGTGGTGGATGTCGAGAAAGGCAAGCTTCTCAAGAGCTATCCCGCGGGCGGGGATCAGGTGACCAACCTCTGCTGGTGGGGGACCAGCCTGTACGTCACCGTCGCCGGCCAGCACAGCATCCACCGGCTGGACGTGGGGGTGAGAAGCGCCGACATCATCCCGGCCGGGCCATAGCGGGCCTCCCCGTCCTACGCGGTGGGAGCGAAGTAGATGCTGCGGCCGGCGATGCGGCGGGCGAGGATGATCACGAGGAAGGATACCGCCACCAGCACCACGGCGAGCGCGATGGAGGTCCTGAGTCCTTCCGAAGTGGCATTGGCGAAGTTGCTGTAGATGGCGACCGGCATGGTCTCGGTACGGCCCGGGAAGGCGCCGGCGAACATCAGCGTGGCGCCGAACTCGCCCAGTGCGCGCGCCCAGGTCATCACCGCTCCCGCCACCAGGGCATGACTGGCGAGCGGAACGGTGACGCGGAAAAAAGTGCGCAGCGGCCCGGCCCCGAGGGTGGCCGAGGCGAGCCGCAGCTCCCGCGGCACCGCCTCGAAGCCGGCTCGCGCCTGCTTCACGTAGAAGGGTGAGGATACGAATACCTGGGCCATGATGACCGCCGCGCGGGTGAAGGTGATGCGCAGGTCATGAGTGGCCAGCAACTGGCCGAAGCCCTGCATCCCGAAGAGCAGAAACAGCGCCAGGCCGGCCGCCACCGGTGGCAGCACCAGGGGCAGGTCTATCAGCGTGTCTACCGCGTCCTTGCCGCGGAACTGATAGTGTGCGAGCCAGTAGGCCACCGGGGTGCCGATGACGATCGAGATCAGCAGCGAGATGCTGGCGGTGAAAAGGCTTAGGCGCAGCGCGCTCTCTGCTTGCCAGCAGCAGACGTAGGAGCGAAAGGTGGTCCGCGGGATCATGCCCAGGATCGGCGCCGCCAGGTAGAGCAGCAGGGGAAGACACAGCAGCAGCACCAGAAGGGAGACGCGTCCGCGCCCCGCCGGACCGCTGAGCCGAGCAGCGGTCAGATCTCTCTCAGGGGCCCGCGCCTCGTTAGATTCTTGGCGGTCGGACGCTGTAGCCATGCTTGGCGAAGATCGCCTTGCCCTGCCTGGAGGTGAGGAACCCGATGAACTGCTTGGCCGCCTGCTGCTGCTTGGAGTAGACGCACACCGCGGCCGGGATGTTGTGCAGCCGGATGAACTTGGCCGGGATAGGCACGATGTCAATCTTGTCCGGCGCCCAGGACTTGAAGGCATCCCAGCCGATCACCGCGTCCACCTCGGCGCTCTGGACGAGCTGCTGGGTCTGCTCACAGCTCCCGGCGTAGGTGATGATGTTCTTCTTCACCTGGGCCTCGAGCCCGGCACTCTTCAGGGCCTCCTCGCTGGCATCGCCCAGGCAGACCGCGCCGGCCTTCGCCAGGCCCACCGTGATCTTGGGTCGGGCCAGGTCCTGGAGCGATTGGATGTGCTTCGGGTTGCCGTGCTGCACGCAGATCACGGGCACCAGGTAGGCGACGATCCTGCGGGTCTTCGGGAGGACAACCTTTTGCTTCTCCGCCTTGTCCATGTAGTCATCGGAGCCGGGCATGTAGATATCGCCGGTCTGCTCGAGGGCGATCTGGTTGAGGAGCGTGCCGGAGCCGCCGAAGGTCATGTCCAGCGTGATGTTGGGGTGCGCCTTCTCGAAGGCGGCCTTCGCCGCCAGCGCCGGGGGCTTGCTCGCCGAACCGACGAACAGCAGGAGCCGGATGCTCTCGGTCGCCTCCTTGGTTCCGGCGGCCGAGGCCAGTTGCCAGCCCGTGCCGACGAGGACAAGCAGACCCAACAGCCACGACCACCTCCGCCATCTGATCGCCATCACTGTTCGTCTCCCTTGAGCCTCAACGATGGATCGCTCACTCACGATAGCCGGGCCGGGTGACGAAACTGTGAATGGCGGGCGGATTTTCGGTAAACTGTGGCGCCGCGCTAGCCAGGCCTGGGACCCGCGGCCATGACCTCCTTGGAGAGGCCATCCTCGTACTGGCGCTGATTCTCGCGGAAGGAGGCGGCCAGCCGCGACGCCGCCTCATCGTACTCCTTGGGACTGCGCCAGGTGTCCCGGGGCCAGAGCAGCTTGTTGTCCACGTCCGGGCAGGCGGTGGGAACCTGGAGGCCGAAGTGCGGCTCCTGGCGGCTTGGTACGTTGTCGAGCGCTCCCGAGAGCGCGGCGCGGATGATGGCGCGGGTGGACTTGATGTCAATGCGGTGGCCGACGCCATAGGGGCCGCTCACCCAGCCGGTGTTCACCAGCCAGCACTTCACCTGGTGCTTGCGGATGCGCTCGCCGAACATGTTGGTGTAGATGGTGGGGGCGAGGGCCATGAAGGGCGCGCCGAAACAGGCGCTGAAGGTCGCCTTCGGCTCGGTGATGCCGCGCTCGGTGCCCGCGACGCGGGCGGTGTAGCCCGAGAGGAAGTGGTACATCGCCTGCTCGGAAGTCAGACGAGCGATGGGCGGCATGATCCCGAAGGCATCACAGGTGAGCAGGACCGCGTTCTCCGGATGGCCGACCACGCCCCCGCGCACGAGGTTGCTGAGGTGAGTGAGGGGATAGCAGGCGCGGGTGTTCTCGGTCAGCGACTCGTCGTCCAGGTCCAGGCGCCGCGTGTCTGAGTCTATCGCCACATTCTCCAGCACCGTCCCGAAGCGCCGCGTGCACTCGTAGATTTCGGGCTCCGACTCCGGCGAGAGGCGGATCACCTTGGCATAGCACCCGCCCTCGAAGTTGAAGATCCCATCGTCGCACCAGCCGTGCTCGTCGTCGCCGACGAGCACGCGCTCGGGATCGGCCGAAAGGCTGGTCTTCCCGGTCCCCGAGAGCCCGAAGAAGAGGGCTACGTCGCCCCTCTCGCCGACATTCGCCGAGCAGTGCATGCTCAGCACCGCGGTGCGAGGCAGCAGGTAGTTGAGAATGGTGAAGACCGACTTCTTGATCTCGCCGCCGTAGCTGGTGCCGCCGATGATCACGGTCTTCTGGGCGAAGTTCACGATGATGAAGGTCTCGGTGTTGGTGTTGTCTATCTCGGGGATGGCGTGGAAGCGGGGGAAGCAGAGCACCCGGAACTCCGGAACGTGGTTCCAGAGTTGGTCGGGGTCCCTGATCTGGATGAACATATTGCGGGCGAAGAGGCTCTGCCAGGCGTCCTCGGTGATCACGCGAATGGGCAGCTGGTATTCGGGGTGCGCGCTGACACAGCAGTCCTGGACGAATATCTCCTTGCCCTGGATGTAGGCCAGCAGCCGGTGGTAGAGATTGTCGAAATGGTCTTCCGCGAACGGGCGGTTCACCGGTCCCCACCAGATGTGGTCGGCCGAGGAGGGCTCGTGGACGATGAACTTGTCGTTCGGGGAACGGCCGGTGTGATCCCCGGTCCGCACCACGACCGGGCCGAGATGCCCGATCAGCCCCTCCCGCCGGCGCACGATCCGCTCGTAGAGCGCGGGCGTGGTCAGCGTCCAGTACACCTGGCCGATATTCCGGAAGCCGTGGTGCTCCAGGCCGTGCCGCGGCGCACGGCTTGCATCATGCTCGGTCATCGTGCTCTCTCCCTCCCTGAGCTCGTGCTACGTAGCCCGCCTGAGGCGGGCAGAGTGGCAAATGTCGCCCCGCACGGGCTGTTGCCTCCGCCGGGAAGCTTCTCCTTTCGGCGTACGGTGGGCGCACTCCTCCCGTCAAGCACGCCTGGATGTGAGAGGGCCGGAGGACCGGGGCCGCCAGGCCCCGCGGCCTCATCGCGACCGTCTCCGCAGGCGCCGCACAACGCGCCCGGGAAGGTGACGCAGGCGCGAATGCTGTAGCGCCAACCCCAGCAGCAGCACGTAGAGCGGATCGGTGGCGAACCGGAAGCGGTGATTCTCGGTCACCTCGACCGAGTTCCAGACGAAGGCCACGAACATGATGTTGAAGCAAGCGTAGAGCACGAGCAGGCGCTGGCTGGCGCTGAGCGGCGACCCCGCATCTCTGCGCAGGCCGGCGCGCAGGCCATAGATGACCAGCGCTGGCAGCCCGGCCAGCAGGAAGACGTAGAGTCGCGGCTCCGCGAAGGGCGCGTAGTAGATCTGCACGCGGCTGGAGTGCACGCGGTAGAATGGGACCTTTCCATAGAAGAGGTAGTCGTAGAGGCAGTTGACTGGTACTATGCGACGCAGGTTGCCGTACAGCAGGGGATAGTCACTGCTGGACCTGAAGTAACATAGCCACGCATTCAGCAGCCCGACCAGATACGCCCTCGGCCGGTGGAAGATGACCCGGAGGTCGTCTCGCAGGTACTCCTTGGAGAGTGCGATGTAGGCGAGGTGGTTGTAGTTGTTGGCGCCCGTTGACTTGACCACCTGCCGCAGAGCCGGTACGTTCTCGAACCCCGGGACCTGAAGGTACCGCCGAGGGTAGGCCGACAGCGGCGAGAGCCGGCGGATGAGGACGAAAGGAGACAACTCCCCCTTAGCCACAAGCTGCCGGCGTTCCTCCAGCGGCATCGCCCGCGCCGTGATGCTGTACAGGCTCATCCCGAACCACGAGCTGGTCGTGAACTGGTGGAAGAGAACGGAGTTCTTCACGTAGAGGGAGAGCAGCAACAGGAAAGGGACCCCGCCCGCTAACAGGATGCACCTGCGGCTGTTCCGGCGCAGGAGCAGGAGCGCGCCCATCACGAAGGCATAGTAGAGCAGGTGGAACATGCTGTGCAGCAAGCAGATGAGAAGCAGGACGCTGAAGAACGCTGCCGCCTGCCAGGCTCTTGCCTGGTCTATGACGCGGTGGAACAGCAGCGCGGAGAGGGCAAGCAGCGCCGCCATGGGGAGCGTGTAGAAGAGCCAGTGCTCATAGAGCACGAATGAGGGGCTGACCATGAACCAGGTGCTCAGCCCCAGGGCGAGGGCCCGCGAGAGCGCGAGGCTGCGCAACAGCGCGAAGAGCACGAGGTAGAGAGCGAGACCGGCGGCGAGATAGCAAAACTGAAAGGCGACCAGCTCGTGGCCCGGGAAGAGCTTGACGATGAGGCCCAGGAACAGGTTGAAGAGCGGCGGCTGGCTATGGAGGTAGAACAGGCTCTCGGCCAGGCGGTGCCGGAGGAACTCCGGATCGAGGACGTGCACGCCGAACGGCAGCGAAAGGTCGTCGAATCGAACCCCCAGCAGATAGTAGGTGCTGTGGGCAAGCGCGAAAAGGCCGATCAGGAGCAACACCAGGCGCCTGCTGGACAAGGCCTCTATCCGCGCTGCCCATCCTTGTACCATTGGCCTCTTCACGGGGCCTCCACGTCAAGCAAGTGTCGGCCCCGGCTCAAGCTCTGATGCGGTAGATCCTGACGGTGGGGTTCGCGTAGACGAGTTCGAGAAGGGCCATGCTATCCGGGTCTATGCTGGCGATCATCTTCTCATAGCGACCGAAGTAGAGGTACTTGATGCCGTGAGCCCTGGCCAGCGCGATCCGCTCCCCATCAGTCATCGGCTCCATATCTCCGGCCCCCAGGAACCGCAGAACCTCGACTCGTTTGGCCGCGAAGTTGATGCTTTCGGCCCAGTGCGAGAGAAAGGTATGATTCCCGGCCACGCGAGGGATGTAGACCCCCGCCATGTTCATGCACAGGACGGCATCGTCTCGACTGGTGTGGTCTGCCAGCCATTTCATCGCCTGCACCTCACCCGACTGCAGGTAGTAGGGCGGCAGATCGGCGGCACGAGAACCCGCGGCGTCTTCGAGGAGCTCTCTCGTCACCACGCGGGCCATACGCAGGTTGCTCGGGACGGTCAGCACGAGGAAGGCAGCCACGACCGTGGACCCTAGGCGAGGCGAGACCGGGCGCCTCCCAGGGAGCTTCACGTCCCGACCCCGGCGCTCTCCGAGCACCACCTCTGCAATGCCCAGAGCGGCGAGAATCGCGATCGGCAGATGCATTCCCTCGGCGAGCTTTCGCTGGAAGGGGAAGGGCAGGTAGACAAGCACGAAGGGGACCAGCGCCCAGGTCGAGAGGTAGAGCCAACCTGGGTCGCGGCGCTGCACCCCTCTGACCACAGCCAGCGATCCTGCCACTGCGCACAGCCCGAAGGTAAGGAGGTAGCGCAACGTGCCGGTGAGGTAACCCGTGAGAGGTCGTGGGAATCCGGCCCTGAAGGGCAGCGACCAGGTAACCGTACTCGCCTTGTCATGGAAGACCGAGGAAGTCTGGAAGATGTAGTACTGGTAGGCGAGCGGAAGCGCCGTCTGCGCTGCCACCAGGCCAAGCATCCCGATCTCGCGGCCGGGCCAGCGTCTCTCCGCGATCCCCAATGCCACCACCGCCACCCCACCCACCGCCCACACCGTGACCGCGTCGTAGGAGTGAGCGTTGGTCAGGAACATGGCTGACACGCCTGCCCAGGCAGCCAGCGGCCAAGAGCGGCGTCGCCAGGCAAGCCATAGGAGGTAGAAGGTCGTCGTCAGCAGCAGGTAGGAGAGGGCAAAGAGGTCATAGCCCATGAGGCTCAGGAAGGTGATGGCCTCTGGCATCACGAGCCCCACGTGCGGGGGCGCGTAATCCATTGACCAGAAGCCTAACCGCGAGGTGGGGTGCCCAACCACCATCGCAGTGTTCACGATCCAGCCCACGCCGGACGACAGCCCTGTGAACAGCACCGCCGAGCGGCGCGCCAGCACCGAGCGGGTGAACTGAGCGCTGAATGCATAGACCACGACCAGCAGCGCCCACCCACACAGCAGCCTGCTCGACTGCTCCACCAACATGAGCGGGAGGTGCAGAAGGCGGGCCATGGTTCCCAGCAACAGGTAGTAGACGTGGAAGAAATGCGGGCGCTGAGGATCAGTCGTAAAGGGGTCATCGAACAGGACCATCCCCAACTGGGCCTCGCGCATCCAGGCCGAGTGCACAGCATGGTCCGCCACCCCGAAGACATAACCCATGTAGACCATGCCTTTGGGGGTCGCTATCCAGCCCCAGACAGCAGGGACTGAGGTGAGCAGCATCACGAGTAACGCCACAACGGCCGCCCAGTTCAGCTCCCGCGGCGTAATGCTGAGCAGGTTGGCGATCCGGGTCCAGCGCCCGAGCCGCTTGTCACTCATGCGCAGGTGTACCCCCAGTCGGTGCGGCCTCGGCATGCGGCCCGCTCCGATGCCCCACGCGCCACCTCACCTGCTCGACGGCGAGTCCCAGGAGCACTACATCGAGCGGATCGGTAGCGAACCTGAACCGCTGGTTCTCACCGACCTCCAGGATGTTGCCCACCACCGCCACGAAGGCGACATTGAAGCAGAGGTAGAGGAGCAGCATGCGCTGGCCGGTGTCGAGGGCGAGCCCGGCGCGCCGCGTTCGCAGCGCCACCCGGAAGCCGAAGACCAGCAGCAGCGGCAGTCCGATCAGCAGGAAAACGTACAGTCTCGACTCCCGGTATGGGGCGTAGTGGATCGGGAGGTCGTCAAGATGCACTCGGTAACGCGGCACCTTTCCGTAGAACAGGTAGTCATAGAGCACGTTGACCGGTACGATCTTCGCCAGGTTGCCGTAGAAGAACCCGTAGTCGCTGGTTGATCGGAAGTAGTGCAGCCACGCGTTCAGCCAACCCGCAAGCGCGTACTTGGGGTAGTGGAGAAGCACGTAGAGGTCGTCTTTCAGGTACTGCCTGGAGATCGCAACATATGCCAGGTGGTTGTAGTTGCCGAAACCCGTTGATCTCCTGACCTGTCGGAGAGCTGGGATGCCCTCGAAGCCCCGCACGCGAACGTACTCTTGGGGATAGGAGGTGAGTCTGGAGAACCGGGGGATGAGGGCCAGGCGAGATAGCTTCCCCGCCGCAACGAGTCGCTCACGCTCCTCGATCGGCACTGCGCGCAGGGTGGGCCCTGAAAGGTTCATGCCCGCCCAGGAGCTGGTCGCGAATTCACCAAAGAGAACCAGATTCTTCGTCGGGAGAGAGGCGATCAGGAGCAGAGGGAATGCCGCTGTCAGCAGGATCATCCTGCGCTGACCGCGGCAGAGCACCAGCACCGCGCCCATCGCGACCAGGCAGTAGGCGAGATGAAACATGCTGTGGATGCCGCTCAGGAGGAACAGCGAGGTGAAGAACCCCAGAGCTGCCCAGGCCGTTCGTGCCTCCAGCACCTGGTGGAAGAGCAGCACGGACAGAGTGAGAACCACGGCCAGCGGCAGCGTGTAGAACAGCCAGTGCTCATAGAGCACGAATGAGGGGCTGACGATGAACCAGGTGCTGAGGGCCAGCGCGACGATCCGCGATATCCCCAGCCTGCGCATGAGTGTGAACAGCGCGAGATAGAGAACCAGGCCCAGGGCCAGATAGGTGGTGTGGAACGCAATCGCCTCGTGCCCCGGGAACAGCTTCAGCACGATCCCCAGGAACAGGTTGAAAAGCGGCGGCTGGCTGTGCAGGTAGAACAGGCTCTCCGCCAGCCGGTGTCTGAGCAGCTCGGGGTCGAGGAACTGGAAGAAGCGGACCAGTGGCACGACGTCGAACCGGACACCGGCTAGGTAGTAGCCGAGGTGGACGAGGCCGAAGACGCCTACCATCAAGACGAGCACGCGCTTGGTGGGGAGGACCTCGAGCCGGGCTATGAGTTGCCGTGCCACCATCAGCCATCCGAAGCAGGCAGCACCCCGCGCAGACCGCCGAAGGCGGGTCGCGGGACGCCAGGCCTGCTCACCACTCACCTGGGTGGGGAAATGCGAACCACGCTCCAGTTCGACTCGACCACCCCCGCGCCTGCCGGTGTGATTCGCGCCCGAGGACGTGCGGTAGAGAAGGCCCTTCGCTGGTCGTTACCTCACTGGGCGAGAAGCGATACGACCTTCCCGGGGAGGACGGCTGCCGAGGGCCTCCGCGAGCCTGGCGCTTCCTCCTGGTGCGACCTGTGTGCGCGGGGTATGGCTGGCTGTTCGACAGCAGCTTGCTGCTGTCCCTTGCAGCGGGGGGCAAGAGCAAACTCCTGCCGAACGGAGTAGGCCAGAGCCGGTCTGCAAGAGGCGAGCATTCCCCTCTGGGAATGCGCGGGTGCTGAGTGCAGAGGCCAACGTTTGGCAGCCACACCCTCTGCGCGGCGCGGATTTACAAAGCGCGAGGGCGCTGCTATAATCCAGGGAGCTTCCTGCACTGTGGTGATACGAACCACAATGCAGGAAACTCCTCGGCGCAGGCTGTGGCGCTCATGCACCGGATTCTCTTGCCCGCCGGCTGGCGGGCAAGAGAATCCGTAGCGGTGAGGCCGGGCGGTTAGCTCAGTTGGTTAGAGTACTTGCTTGACATGCAAGGGGTCAGTGGTTCAAGTCCACTACCGCCCACCAGGAAGATGATGGGCAGGCTGCTGCGAATGGGCGTGACCAAAACCAGCGCGGGTACGACTACGACCTGATCCCCCCGGGAGCGCCCGCGCGCGCCTCATCCGCCGCCTCCCGGTGCAAAGACCCCGGGGGGCGTCGCCGTTTGTGGGTAGAGGTCGCACGAGCCGCACTTGGCCGGATTCTGTGAGAGGAAGGTGACCTATGGGGCAGGTGCTGGAACTCAAGGCAGAGGAACGCGGCGCCGCCAGTCTGCTGGAGTGGCTGCAACGCTATCACGCGGACCTCGCCGCCGATGCGGTCGCGGCGCGCGCGGACGGCCAACTTCTCGACCTCACCGCGCCCCTGCCGACCGGCGGGAAGGTGGAGGTCCTGACCTTCGCGGATGAGGCCGGCCGCGAGGTGTACCGGCACACTGCCTCTCACATCATGGCCCAGGCCGTGCAAGCACTCTTCCCCGACGCGCGGCTCGCCATCGGCCCGGCGATCGAGGACGGCTACTACTACGACTTCGACACCCACACCACGTTCCAGCCCGAGGACCTGGCGCGGATCGAGGCCCGGATGGCCGAGATCGTCGCGGCCGATCTGCCGCTGCGACGAGAGGAGCTCTCCCGTTCCGAGGCGATCGCCGTCTTCGGGGCGCGCAACGAGAAATACAAGCTGGCATTGCTGGAGGGGATGCCTGATGAGCGCGTCTCGATCTACCATCAGGGCGACTTCGTGGATCTCTGCCGGGGACCACACCTGCCCTCCACCGGCCGCCTGAAGGCGTTCAAGCTTCTGAATGTGGCCGGCGCCTACTGGCGAGGCGATGAGCGCAACGCCATGCTCCAGCGCATCTACGGAACGGCCTTCCCCGAGCAGGCTCAGCTCGACGAGTTCCTGCGTCTGCGCGAGGAGGCCGAGAAGCGCGATCACCGCCGCCTGGGCCGGGACCTGGACCTGTTCTCGACGCCGGAGGCGTTGGGGGGTGGCCTGGTGCTCTGGCACCCGAAGGGCGCGCTGGTGCGCTATCTGATCGAGGACTTCTGGCGGAAGGAGCACCTCAAGCGCGGCTACCAGTTCGTCTTCACCCCCCACATCGCCCGCGCCCACCTCTGGGAGACGAGCGGCCACCTCAGCTTCTACCGGGACAGCATGTATGGGCCGATCATGATCGAGGACGAAGAATACCGCCTCAAGCCCATGAACTGTCCGTTCCACGTCCTGATCTACAAGAGCCGCCTGCGCAGCTACCGCGAGCTGCCCGTGCGCTACTTCGAGCTTGGCACCGTCTACCGGTACGAGCGGTCTGGCGTGCTGCATGGCCTCATCCGGGTGCGCGGGTTCACTCAAGACGACGCGCATATCATCTGCACCCCGGATCAGATCGGTGAAGAGGTGAAGCGGGCGCTCGACTTCGCGCTCTTCCTGATGCGGGCCTTCGACTACCAGGATTTCCAGGTTGATCTGAGCGTGCGAGGCGAGGCCGACCACGGCAAGTACATGGGCAGTGACCAGGAATGGGAGATCGCCGAGC
>Ga0315289_10005486_pt1 | contig 18752 bp, 8 predicted proteins | sample YL17G11_40_MG_FD_203452 | JGI IMG/M metagenome (GOLD analysis project Ga0315289, IMG submission 203452) | Sediment microbial communities from Yellowstone Lake, YNP, Wyoming, USA - YL17G11_40 | ecosystem: Environmental > Aquatic > Freshwater > Lake > Sediment | place: USA: Wyoming | collected...
AATTGAGTCCACATAGATCTGATGGAATTGGTTGTCTCCGTCATTCTCAAAGAAGTAATAGAAGAATCCCCCCCTGGAAATGGAATTGCTCATGACCACAAACTCCAGCCTGCCGTCTTCATCCATGTCTGTCGGGCCAACCATGAAGTTGGCATTGTATTCGCTGACCTGCCCCCTCCAGACCTGCTGGAAACTGTCGGGGGCAACACATTCATAAGCCAATAATATCCCTATATCAGAAGTGTTTATCATCTCCATCCTCCCGTCTCCGTCAAAATCACCGAAAACGAAGGCGGAGAAGTTGGCCCAGAGGGAATCGGGTAAGTCAATAGTGTAGGCAAAAGCATAGGTGTTGTCCCCGCTGCTCCTCCACACCTCCATGTGGTTGAAACTCCTCTTTAAGTAGGTCTCCACCTGGCCGTCGCCGTCTATGTCGGCGATGCCACCCCGATAGTAGCCGTAGGGCCAGGCGAAGATTGAGTCTGTCGGAAGAGATGAATAAGACGGGCTCTCGTAAATCGTGAAACCATCATGAAAAAGCCCCCCCCCAAGTATTCCAATAGTCCGTCGCCATCGGAATCTTGCCCATAGTCCAAAGGGAAACTATCATAAATAGAATCCTGAAAAACATAGCTGGTGTCATGGCCGGAATATTCATATATCCAGGTTATGCCTGCACCGACTCCGATAATCTCTGTGAGACCGTCATGGTCGGCATCGCCAAAAACGTGCCGCGACATGTCGCCAACGTGGCCCACGATCTGAAATGTGAAGCAAGTATCGGCGGAGAGAGCGGTACCAGGTGGCATATTCCAGCCGGGCGTGGGGGATATATTGCCCCCCTCAAGCAAATACCTATGCTCTATGCCGCTATCCTTCTCCCGGACAGTAACGGAAAGGCTGTCGCGAGAGACAAGCTCAAGGTTGGGGGGCAGGCTAAACTCGTCGGCAAAAGCTACTGATGCGAGCAGAAGCCCCCAGAAAATCGTTCGCAGCACATTCATCGAGGCCTTCCGTACTTAAAGTGGATGATACTTTATAAAACAAAATAGCACACCAGGTCTGGCGTTGTCAAGAGAAAAATCACTATTATTCAAAATAAAACGGGGGCATGCTATGTGGCATGCCCCTGAATAGCGTCTTAATGGGTCCTTATTTGAGCAACGTCATCTGGTTAGTCTTGGCGAGGCCTCCAGCAGTCAACCTATAGAAGTAAACGCCGGAAGCTTCATTGGTCGCGTTCCATGATGCCGTGTGGTATCCGGCAGGCAAAACGCCATCAACCATAGTGGCAACCTTTTGTCCCAGCATATTGAAAATCTCCAGTCTGACATCCGCCTGCGCCGGCAACGAGAATTCGATATCCGTAATCGCGTTAAAGGGGTTGGGGTAATTCTGAGAAAGGGAGAAGGCTCGCGGCGCAGAGTTCCCAGTGTCGACCGTTAAGACGGCGATATTCAGCATTGCCGGTCGTAGGCGAGCACAAAATGAGAGTTGCACAGCTATGGGCGATTAAGGAATGACCCTGGACAATGGAGTCAAGCGGAGGGCGAGGGATTCGAACCCCCATGGCCTTGCGGCCGGCAGATTTCAAGTCTGCTGCCTTACCAGTTAGGACTAGCCCTCCGGAAGCGCGATTCAAAATCGCCGCAGGCAAGCTATATTGATAAAGCTGTCTGGTCAAGCATTTTGACCGGACAGCCAAGCTTGCGATGTGTCATGCCTCCGGCACGCAGACGTATCCGCCGGGAAGGGTTTCTCGTCCTCTCACTTCAAGATCACCATTTTCCTCGAGATGCTTTTCCCTCCAGCGTCCAAACGATAGAAGTATATGCCCGATGCCGCATTCTCACCACTGGAGTTTCTTCCGTCCCAAATCACCTCGTGGTATCCGGCATCATATACGTCATCGGCCAAGTTGACGACGGCTCGCCCGAGGATGTCATAAATCCTCAAGCCGACATGGCTCCTAACTGGCAGCGCGAATCGTATCCTGGTGTTCGGGTTGAATGGATTGGGATAATTCTGGGAAAGCGTCAGTTCGCGTGGCAGACTCACATCGTCATCAGGAATACCTGTCATGTCAAGAAATTCCCGAAGAATGATTTCGCAATTCGACCTGAGCTGGGAGTTGTTAAGCCGATATGGACGACAGCCCAGATAAAGGAAATCGCCGGAATCTTGTGAATGATACCACAGGCCCGCGACGCGAGCGGCATCATCCTGGGGACGGTAGAGAATGCGCGTGAATGCGGTATCGACGTCAACATAGCAAGTAAAGGAATTGCTGCCAATCCTGGCGATATCGGTAAGCGGGTCATAGGTAGCGATGAAACCACTGGGAGTGCGACCGGGGTAAAGTTCCGTGACATGAGCGTATTGTTGAAGAGCTGGGAAGAGGAATTCATCGCCGAAGCGGCAGATGAGGAATAAATTTCCGCCGGATTCAAGAAAATTCATGACCTGGCCCTGGTTGGCATTCCATTTTTCAAGATCACCGGTGAAATTGTTGCCAACCCATATGATTGTCTCGAGGGCGTCGAATAGGACTGCCGGAAAGTCACCCGCACCCAATACTGTTTCGGGATAAGGCCTGCCCCCAGAAGGAGGAACCTCAAAGAGGTCCCAGAATTGATAAGGGAAATAACCTGTGACCGAGCGGTTTTGGTAGAAGGTGATAATCTCGTTCCCATAGGTTGCCCAATCAACACCGTTCACAACGAGGATTCCAAACCTCTGCGCGGGGTGAGGGTAAGCGAAAACGGTGTCGGAGGGGTGGCTTTCCACGTTGAAATTGCTGACGGAGACAAGGTAGTAATCGTATCCAACCTGGTTAAAGACTTCGGAGTCATTGTAGAGCGTATCGCTGCCGGGAATGGTGTTAAGCAGGGAGAAATCACCCCCGGCCATTGTGCGCCGATATATCTTGATACTCTGAATGGGCACCTCGACACGATTTATCCATGAAAGAGTGACAAGATTATCGCCGGATAAAGTCTCGACAAGGTTGGGCGGGAAAGGCCTGCCACCCGTTTCGCTGACCTCATGGGAGTAATAGCTCTCCTGCCCTGCGAAATCGACGCAGGTGAGCTTATAATTGTATGTTATCCCGGGATCTATGTCGGAGTCGAAGTAACTGCCGGAGTTAGGCGGCAATGTTGCGAATAATTCAAATGGTTGGGTGTCGATTGCCCGGTAAATTCTGATAGCTGTGATATCGTCCTCATCGACGGCATCCCAGGTTAAGAGCAACGTATCGGCGGAAATCGATCCCACTGCGACCCGCCAGGGAGGCAATGGCGCCGGGTCGGTATAGTATGTACAGCCGAACTCATCACGCAGAATTCTGCCCAGCGTGACGTTGATGTCATGGTTCGGCATATTCTTAAGGTCGAAGTTGATAAGATACGTCCTCGGGGTTCCCGTCACCAAAAATGCGGAGGCGATAGCATCCCCATAATCGTTGGGAGGCAATCCGTTGATATCCAGCCCCTTCGTGAAAACGATATCGGCGCCCTGTCGGAATTGATAGACCGTGGATGCCAAATCGATTTGATCGGGATTCTTGCCAACGTCAATTTTCATCGAATCTGGATACCACTCGCTTGCTCCAATCGCCCAGGTGAAATCATCCCAATAATCCCAGCCGCCGGTCGAATCTATTCCGAACCAGTCGTATTCGAAATCGCCGGGGCGCGGGGGATTAGTGTTATAAATCCAGGGGAGTATCTGTGAGCCTATGGCTACCAATCTACCGCCATTATCCAAATACGAGCGCAAAACGCCACCCCCTATCGAGCCGACTTCATACCACCAGGTATAATCGGCGTCCCCATATACGGCGTCAGACGCAAACACTACTGCCTGATAATCGACCAAATTGCCGTACACCGGCATGCCCTGTTCGGCGATTACCCAAAGATCATAATCGAAATTATGCACGCCCCAACGCTCATAGGTCCGCCTCATCGCCTGATAGACTTCAGGTACACCCCAGAGGTCATGCTCCTCATAATCGTCGACCAGCAAGACGCGACCGCTCCGGCCTCCCGGCGTAACTTCAACCTCGCCCGAATATGGCGATTCGAAGCCACCGCTCAATGTGGTTGCCACATAGTAATAAGTTTGGAAATTCGTAACGCCATTGTCTGTGTAGTCGGTGTCAGGATGACTTATCTCGGCGATTTGCGAATAGGGGCCACCGGAATCGTCGCTTCGGTAAATCCTATACGCGTCGGCATCGGAAACAGGTCTCCAGGTCAAACTAACGTAATTGAACCCGGGAAGGGCGCGGAGATTGGCGGGCGGCTGAGGCAGATTAGAGATTATCAAAGTGTCGGAGCTTGTGCTCTCGACGCCTCCGGAATCGACCGATGTCAGGTAGAAATAAAAGACATCTCGCGTACCCGGTGAAAACAGGTAATAAGTTGTGTCAACAGGGGACTCATTGCTGCGTCGAAAAGGCCCCCGGGCATCCGTCGAATAGTTGATGAAATAGCCGGCGATGTCATCGTCCATAGCAGCATCCCAGGTGAAGATGATATCCAGGCCAGCCGTGTCGGCTCTGACATTGCTGGGAGGATTGGGGGGTAAATTGTAGTAAACGTAACCGTTTTCGAAAAGGAGCCGGGCGTTGTTCAAGTTTGCCCGCATTCCATTCAAGCCGTTGCCGATGCCGAACGCCAGCACGACCCGTATGGAATCGCCGACAGCGATCTCGAAAGGGCCAAGCTTCTGGAGAAATCGATAATCATGCGGAGATGGAGGTGGGTCCAACCATATTCCATCAGACATCAGCTGAAACCAGTCCGAATCGGTACCGGGGTCGGAATTCCAATCCCACCAGCCGTGGCCCTGCTGGACCGACGGAGTCGTCTCTCCTATTATGGGCGGGCAATAGAGAAGCCTGGAACCGATAAATCCCATGCTTTCCTTAGGAGTCCTCTGGCCGCCTTCGTCATTGCCGGGGACGGTTGGATTATCAGCGTCATGCATGTATGAGATGAATTCCCCTGTCGAATAATCGCGATAATAGCCGACCAGGTCGTCCCGCGAATAAGCCTGGGCTCCTGAGCCTCCCTCGGCCACGGAAACATCGCAATCGGCATGTAGAGCCACAAATACACCGCTGAGCAGAGAGTCGCTGACGTTTATGATCTGGAAATCATAAATTATGAAATCGTTTGCGTCGGATTCACCCCAGGCGTAGGTTCGCGAGTGAACAGATATACCTATCTGAAGCGCCGAATCAACCTGGGGCGATTGGTCGGAAATGGAAAAATAGGTATCGAAATCGGAGATGGCGCCGGGTCCCGTGTCGACGATCAGAGTGTCGGAGGTGTCATTCGAGAGGTGGGCCAGTTTGCCTCGATAGCCGATTCTCAGAGAGGCAAAGTACAGATAATCGTTGATGGAGGCGTATTCCGGGGGCACACTCCACCTCACCGATGGCAGCTCCAGAGCGTCGTCGCCTATAAGAATCGTCCAATCGTTTGTACCGGTGGCTTTCTCCACAGTGGAGTTCGTTATGCGGTTCTTAACGGCGCCGACATCACAGGCTACTTCAAACTCCGTTTGGGCGTCAAGAATCAAATCGGGCTGCGGCTTCAGGCGTTCCGGATTGGCAGCCGGTAAGGCGTCGCCGGCAGAAATGCAGTGGAGAATTAAAATCGCCAGCCAGCAGGCAGTATATCGTGACATACAAACCTCCTGAGAAAGGATTCAATCATGAAATCAAACGACTGCTTTATTGTAGTCTTGCAAATCGATGACGTCAAGGATTTTTTTGAAAAAAAATCCCCCCATCGTCGATGGGGGGATTAGCAATCGTCTTCGGCTACTTGATCAAAACCATCTTGCGGGTGATAGTCTTGTCTCCCACGTTGAGTCGGTAGAAGTAGACGCCGGTCGAGACGGCTCTGCCATCGACGTCGTTGGCGTCAAAAATCAGTCTATGGCTTCCTGCGCCCAAATCGGAGTCGATCAAAGTAGCTATCTTGGCGCCGGTGACATTGTATACGGATAGCTCCACATGTGACCTGTTTGGAATCTTGAACGATATCGCCGTCGATGGGTTGAACGGATTCGGGTAGTTTTGATACAAGGTGATGTCCAGCGGCAGAGGCGACTCGTCGACGCTGGATTCGATATGCACGACGGCTCTTTCGCGGTTTGACTGCCCGGACCACTGGCCCTGAGCGTCTCTGGCGCGGACCTGGTAGAAGTATTCCCCCTCGGGACGGCCAGTGATCTGATAATAGGTCTGAGTTATGTCTGAGCTTAAGACATTCTCCTGCTGGAACGTCTCCACCGGGAAGAACTCGTCGGCGTAGAAGCCTTCATAGAGCACGCCGCCGTCGGTGCGATAGCGCAGCCCCAGACTTGCGGTTTGGCCGGCGTAGTCCGCCATAGGGAATTTCGCCAGACGCCAGCCTCCCGAGCTGCCCGTGATGCCGTTGCCCTGATTGAGACCGTTAGGATTGTCATTGGTGGTGATATTCCCCTCAAGATTGGTAAAGGTGGCTCCGCCATCGGTAGAGAGCTGGACATAAGCGTAATCGTAGCCGCTCTCGATGTTATACCAGGCCCAGAGCTGCAAAGTATCATTTTGGCCGACACCAACCGGATTATTCAGAGCCGCGGAACCGTTGTAATTGTCTTGCGAGCCTGAGAAGAGCGAGTAAGTACCGTTATGATGGCGGGTAGAGCGGCGGACAAATCCATTTAGGTTCCAGTTGCCGGTGCCGCCTTCAAAATCGTCGGTCACCCTCTGCAGGCCGACAAGCTCCTTGAGCTCGAAGGCCACCGCGGGGTTAAGGGTATCCGAATGCTGCCAGCTTACTGTGAAGGAATCAGTATAGACGTCGCCAATGGCATTAAGCATGGGAGCGACGGGAGCGCCCATGGCATAAGGATTACCGGAAATCCTCGAAAGGAAAAGAAGGGTCGGCAAGACACCGCTCCAGAGGGCCGGGATGCGGCTCGGATCTGGCCAGAACCCGTCGAAATCTCCTCCGATTTCCATGACAAACCCGAATATTCTCGGCTTTTCCACAGTTTCACCATATTGCCAGTCGGTGGATTCTCCGTTAGTGTTATAAAGCAATTCCCAGGGACAGCCGTCGGCATATCCGTTCTCGGCTGTAGCGCTATCCCCTATCTGTACGAAAAGAGGCTGGTCTTCAGTATACTGATTGATGTAGCCCCAGGGATAAAGGAAATAATTCCCATAGGTATGGAAGTTCATTATGATCGAGAAATGCTGAGCATCGATGAACTCCCTCAACGATTGAGTCTCAGGCTCGGAGAAGGGGCCGGATCCCCGATACGTTTCATCTGATGGGTATGGCGAGGAGCCGTTGTCATCGTAGCCCCACATGTACCCCCAATTGCGGTTGAGGTCGATTCCCTGGCCGTGACGGTTCTTGCGCCACATGCCGCCGCCGTTGGGATCGGTCTGACGATTATATTCGTAGCCATCCGGATTATTGACAGGCACGAAGTAGAATTCGCGATTGTCAACGAGGAAGGTTACCAGAGAATCGGTGCCGTAATTATCAAGCAGATACGACATGAATCTCAAGGTAGCCTCCAGCCCCATCGGCTCCCTGGCATGGATAAGGGCGTTGATGAAGAATTCCGGCTCATCTTCGTCGACATCGGGATTGTCCGAAATCTTCATCATCCACAGGGCTCTCCCCTGATAGGAATTGCCGACAGAATCGCGGGCCGTGGTCAGGTTGGGGTAGAGGTTATGAAGTGAATCCATATAGTTGATGGCTTCCGAGAAAGTCGGGAATCCTCCCATGCGCGTGCCGACCGGGTATCGCGATTGATAAAAGGCCACCAGATCGTCATGAATAATCTTGGGATTAAGCCCCAACTGCTGAAGCCTTGCGTAATCATCATCATTGGCCAAAACGTCGGCGAGGCCGTTGGGCGATATATATGGAATATCGAAATTGCCCCGCAGAAGTATCTGTCTGGCGTCACCCTTGTTGACATCCACCCTGACCAGCATGGGGCGTTCGTCAGTAGCTGCCAGCGAAAACGAAGTCGCCAGGAGGGTAAGCGCCACGGAAAACATCAGAACCTTGCTCATTTATTGCTCCTTTTTGCCATAAAAACCTGTAACCATAGCTTTGAAGTTCCAGAATCTTATTTCACTGGTTGTATAATACCATAATCGGCGTCGCTGTCAATGCACTTAAAGAAAAAACGGGGCCATGACACAAGCCCCGGAAGAATCGTTGAGATCTGCTGCTGTACCAGTCCTATCCCGCCATACCGTCCTGGGCGAGGTTCTCCTGAGCGGGTATCCAATGCAGAGTGAAGGGGATCTTGTGCTTGTAGCCGACGGCCATGTTGAGGTATGGCTCCAAATCCCGGGGAGGCCTGACACCTTGATTGATTTGGCTAATAATCTCGTAGTCGTCGCCAAACACTTCGAGACGCTTGTTCTTGAACAGGTGGGGGTTCAGTTCAATGAATTCCAGAAGGGCCAGGAGGCTGGCATATTCGCACTCCTCATGTTCGCCTGAGAACTGGGCCCGGAAAACGATGCCGAGGTCGGGAATTGCAAAGCTGACCAGGCAATTGTACCCCGTCAGGGCTTCATAACCTCTGCTGTATCCATAAAAGAAGCATTTCATGCGAACCCCCTAATAGCAAGACCGCCAATAAGCTGTGCAAATGCTGTGCCCAACTATCGGGCCGCTTTTAGCCTTGTTCATACCAGCAAGAACAGCTTTCGAGGCCCCCTTAACTTCTTGAGAGACATGATAATTGCCTGCAGCGAGCATTTGTCCCCGAATCTCGAGCGCCACCTGGGCTCTCCCGGCCTGGCTGGCGCCGCGGCGATTTTGCTCCATTGATTGCATCAGAATTCATCTCTTTATCAGCCACCATCACGACCGCTACAAGTCGAGATTCCGAGCTATTCTCCAACATTGCTACCTGCCTTCGAAGACTATACCGAATCAAAAGCCGATTATTCCCCTATTATTGATAATATTCATCGATTTTATCGCCCAATTTTATGGCGTCTCTTGAATTGCCGCTGAGGGTGGCGGGAAGCAATATAAAAACCCCCGCCCATTTGGGGGCGGGGGTTGAAGAATCCTCCTCTTGTTAGCTGTCTACTTCAGCATTGTCATCTTCTTGGTGAAGGTCTTATCTCCGGTCTTAAGGACATAGAAGTAGGTACCCGATGCAACGCTTGCACCGGCATTATCGGTGCCGTCCCAGACGACCGATTTATACCCGGCTTCCATATCGCCGTTAACCAGGGTTCTGACCTTTTGACCCAGCACGTTGAAGACATCGAGGCTGACACGGGAGTTGACCGGCAAAGCGAACTCGATTTCCGTAGTGGGATTGAACGGGTTCGGGTAGTTCTGCGAAAGAGCGAACTCTTTCGGCAGGTTGTCGGACGGCTCGTCAACAACATCCGGGACAACGTGGAACGTGACAGGGATGTTGACGACGCCAACTTGATGGTTCATGTCGGTGCCGGTGACAATCAGAGTACCGGTGTAGACGCCGAGATCCAGGAAGCTGGCATCGAAAATAATGCTGACATTAGAATTGCCGCCGGGGGCAACGATTCCGGCCGCTGGATCGGCGGAAAGCCAGCCTGATGTGAACCTGATCGTCAGGTCATTGTGAACGTACACCTGGTCAAAACAAACCTGAAGCCCTATCGAACCGTCGCCATTCTGGATACCGATCGTATTAGAATCATCAGGATAGCCGATATCCATGTAGTTCGTCGAAATGACGCCGTTGGGCGTAAGGATGATCTGGAAGGTATAAGGACCGCCGCTGTAATAATGCGGTACCCCTATCCAGGAAACGACCGCTGAATCGGAGCTGCTGTAAACGATGACCTGGCCACCGTCAGACGGATTGAGGTCATCCCAGAAACCGCCGATGAAGTTCGGTGGCGCGTTAAAGGGGTCGGGCAACGGGTAATTGTAGTAGTAGTAGAGGTCGCTTGTGAAGCTTATCCAGCCGTTAGCGCAGATTCTAAAGCTGTTGAATATGTTGCCATAGAAGGGGAAGTCGAAACCGAGATCGAACGGACCCTGGTTATCATCGTCATACATGTACAGGTTTTGACCTCTGCCTTCGATATCGACCCAGCTGTAAGTCGGACCGCCCGGCTCGTCGGAGTCAATCCACATGTAGCCGAATTCATCCGGCCCGCCTCTGCCGAGAAGCATGGGAGGATTGGTCGGCTCCTGCGGCAAGTTCGACTTGTCGGACTGGTGGTGGCGGGTGCGATGCATTGCTTCAAACGTCCAGTTGTTATGAACATTCGAAGAGCGGCCGCGCTGATCGGTCTGAGCCGCGATACCGAAGTTAAGGTCCAGACCACCGGGGTTAGCGATGTTCAGGTTAGCCGAGCCGATATGGCCGGGCATACCGCTGACGTTGAAGGAAAGCGGGTTGAGCACCATTCTGCCGCCGACCCTCGGCGTGGCCGAAACCTCGTTGGACGGCGGAGACTCATCAGCACCGGCGTTATACAGCGCCGTGACCACATAGTAGTAGGTCGTTCCATTGACAACCCCGGAATCGTTCCAGGCTGTACCCGGCTGAACCTGCCAGTTCCTGACCCTGTGGCCTGGGTCGACGGGCACGTTCGGGGCCAATGCCCTGTAAACGTTATAGCCATCAACCTCGATGTCCAGGGGCCGCGGATTATCAATATTGATACCTCCGGTGACACTCGCAATGGACGGAGCCACAGGAGTGGATTTGGAAGCGGTGGCGCGCATGTCGTCGACAGGCTCACCATTCGCAAGCGCCAGATCCATTGTCGGGGATTTCTCGCTGAGCAGGATGGAGCGGCCGTTATCGATGACGGTGGCTCTGATCATGTGATCGCCGGGATAGTAGTCCTGATTGAACCAGGAGCCTCCTTCCAGAGCCCACTTGTATTCGGGATAGTCTGTGAAGGCGTCAATTCCCATACCGTCCTCGCCGCCACCGGCCAGGTTGCCAAACGCAATCCAGAAGTTGGGGCCATTGAGCTGCAAACCGCCCTCTATCGGAACTATAATCCATTGGCCAAGCTCACAGGTGACCTCAGTGTAGAACACTTGATCACCCGGGTTACCTCCGCCGTCATCATCGAAGACCGAGATCGCGACGGGGTCATGCTGTCCATCAGGCCAAGGCCAGTAAGGATCGCCTTCGGTGAGGACGTGCACCCAGAGGGTATCTACCTCGACGGGAGGGGCAACGATAAACTGGTTGGCCATGAGGTTTTCGTAAGCATAGTAGTAGTAACCGTTCATGAGCGCGCCATCGTCGTAGGCGATTGTTACAGTCGGTCTGATGCCGGGTTCGCTCCAGTGCAGAGGCACGTAGCCTTCCATATTAGATGTTGCCCGGAGGTTGACAGGAGGTAAGTTGCCAACCGGGAAGAAGACCTGGTTGGAATTGCCCGATTCAAGCTGAGGAGTACCGTTATCAACTGCAGTGACAACAAAAGCCCAGACACCATCCTGGCCAGGCGGAATATTGACGATTGCAGTAGAATCGAAAACCGATGCAACAAACGTAAACGTTCCGCCAGGAACTATCTTCTTGTAGATGTTGAAGTGGTGCCAATCACCCATGGTATTGGTAAACGACCATTGCAGCGTAACGTCACGGTTATTCACAGAACCATGAAGGTTGAATGGCGGCTGGGGCGGATGATTTTGCGCCCTGCCCTGGGCAATATTGGACGGATCGGATTCAATCGGGCCAGGGTAAACCGCGGTCAGACGATACCAGTAGTCGATGCCGTTAGGCACAGGGGCGTCAACATAGGCCCTCTGCTCTCCCGGCAGGGTGTCCAAGGGGTCGAACGGTCCCGAGGGGCTGTCAGACTTGTAGAGGATGTAGTTCTGGGGAATGACTTCGGCGCCGCCCGTGGCGAAGTTAAGGGCGTTATGAACCAAGATGATCATATCGCCGGTGAATTGACGAGCATCGCCAATATACCCGTTCACGCAAACCACGTTGACGTCGGGACTAACACCCACAAACGGCGTGCCGTCTTCATACGAGGCGACCAGTTCGCCGTTGTTTACCACACTGACGGTGGAAGAATAAAGGTCGCATACGGTAGTAACGCCTTCCATGATCGGGTGGGCTGGGTCGTATTCACCAAGACACTTGGTCTGGTAGCCTATCGGACCTTGCGAGAATGAGGCGTACTCATCCATAAGTCGTCCAGCAAGCCCCCAGCCGGAGCCGAAACTGAACTGCTGGAGAACCACACCGCCGCCGGCATCGACATAGTCAGCTAACACGTCCCCCATGCCGAATGGATCGGAGAACACGTAGTTGGACCAGACGATGACGACGTTGTAGGTGGAGAGAAAGTCGAGATCAGGCGTGCCGCTCCGGGCGTCGAAATAGTCGACCTGAACGACATCATCGAAGCCGAGAAGCTCACCTATGAACATACCGGCCTCATCAGCGGCTATAACCAAGACAGTGAGGTCTCCTCCACCACCGCCGCCTGGGTGCTGCCACCTCAAGGAAATCTGGAACTCCTCGTCAGTGGTGGCCTGCAGGTTGCGAGGCGGAATAGGGCCGATCGGGATATCGACGGAATTGGAAAAACCGGTCGACTGCATGTCGCCATCATCGACAGCAGCGATCTTGTAACGATAAATGCCGTCGATCGTGATCACATCATGGAACGTGGTATCAGGATGTACGACGGTGCCGACGAGGTTGAAGTTCTGTTGGTTGTAATCGCGCCGGAAAACACGATAAGACGCTATGTCGTAATCGGTGTTCCTGTTCCACGTCAGATTGACATCGTTGCCTAACGAAGATCCGATCAGATTGGTCGGATTGGCCGGCGGATGGTTCTCGGCCATGGCGGTATCCTGGTTAGACGGGCCGATTTCGATGTAAGCTCCGCCACCGACACCATAAATGGCGCTGGCCTCATAGTAGTAGAGAACGCCGTTCTGGATAGAATCGACATTGTTACAGCGGCACCAGTCATCGTAATGAGTTTCGGTGATCATGTCTCCTGGAATAGCCAGGCAATTAACCAGATTTCCTTCGCCGCCGCTATAAGGATGGGGACTGGTAGATCTGTAAAGTCTGTAACCGTCAACCTCCTGGTCCAGAATCATCGGAGGATGAACGGGCGAAGCCTTTGGATGATAAGCCATGCGGTTCACACCCTGCGACTTGGCGGCGGACAGAACCTCGTTGGCATGGCCGCTGCCGCCGACAAGTTCAGGATGGCTGGCGACAGGAACATTGAGATTGACTTCGCCGGCAATTCCGGCGTCGTATCCCATCCAGGCCGCGCGACCGCCGCCGAAGACCTTCGAGCGTATCATATGGTCGCCGGTATAGTAATCCTGAAGCATCCAGCTGCCGCCCTCGCGGGCCCATTTGTTGCCGGGGTAGTCGGTGTAAGCGTCAAGCCCCAGGCCGTCCTCGCCGCCGCCGGAGAGATTATTCACGGCTACCCAGAAGTTACCGGATTCGACCGCGATATCTTCTACGTCGACTCTGAGCCATTCGCCCAGGTTGCAGGTAGCCTCGGTGTAGAATACGGGGTTGGGGTCGGGGTTGCCGTTGCCGTCATCGAGGAATATGGAAATACCAACCGGATCATGCTGACCATCGGGCCAGGGCCAGAAAGGATCGCCCTCGGTGAGAAGATGGATTACAACAGAATCTATGACCACCGGGTGCTCAGCCGGCTCAAACATCTCGGCCATGAGATTATCGTATGCGTAATAGTAGTAGCCGTTCACGAGCACGCCGTCATCGTAGAAAAGCTCCTGCGACTCGAGGGTGCCCGGAGGCAGCCAGGCCACGGGAATATGGCCGTCCAGGCCGCTTCTGGCCGAGAGGAATACCGGCGGACCTTCTGTGCCTACCAACTGCACAATCCCTGAATCGTCGCGGTCGTCAAATATGAATTCATAAGGGCCGGTGAAGGTGCAATCGAAGATTATTGCGACTCCACCAACGCCTCCGACACCATATTGGCCGATATCGCAGTGCATGGGCCTGAAGAAGAAGGTGTAAGTGTTACCTGCGAACAGCGATTCGGCAGCGCCCCATTTCTGGGGATTGCTGTTGAAACCGCGATGCAGGTCGAGCTGCAAAGCACCGCCGTTGGCATAAACCGAGATATTCCAGTTATGGTCGACGCTACAGGGGTTAACTGAGAGTGTCGGGACCGTCGGCGGATTCAAATCGGGTATCGAGAAGTCGGCGCCATACTGTAGACGGGCGCTATCGCCGCCATAGTTTTCAGAATAGATGGCCCAACTGTATGTGTGCGCTAAATCTCTGGCCAAAAGCAAGCGGCCGGTGAAGACACCGTCGTTTGCCGTCTGGTCGGGGAAAACGCCGTCATCTTTGACTTCTATCAAAGGCGCCGACCAGGAGTTGTCCCAGAAGCCGTCGCTGTTCCAGCTTCCCTTGAAGTAGAAACTGCGGTAGGAGGCATCGACAGGGTTGCCGAACGAGGCCGTGAGTGTAACCGGGACTTTACCCTCCAAAACATAGTTTTGGAAGATAGTGTCGCTTTCAACAACCGTGATAGTGTCGAAAACCGGCAAATGCACTGGCGAATGATCCACCCTGATAATCCAGGCAGTATCGGCGGGCACAGTGAGGTAATATTCCCCATTGGCCCTCGAGGTGGCATGCCAGGGCCGCCCTTGGACTGATAAGGTGGCTCCCTGAATGGGATTGCCAGAGGCTTGGTCGGTGATAAATCCGCCCTGAGTGCCCCAGCCTTGCAACCGAGATATGGCCACGAGGACCGCATCATAGGCATTTATGACTCCCATGCCATAATCGTTGTCCTCGCCAGGGTCTCCATAATCTGTAGCGGTATCAAGAAATATCTGGCGAATTTCCTCAGAAGTCAAGTTGGGGTTGGCCTGTCTCATAAGGGCCACCACGCCAGCCACATGCGGGCAGGCCATGGAAGTACCACTCCAACCGCCCTGATAGCCGCCGCCTGGTACGGACGAGCGAACATTGACGCCAGGAGCAGAAACCTCCGGCTTGAAAGTATCGTCACCGTTAGGCGTGCAGTTAGAGGGACCACGAGATGAAAAATCTGCAATTGGCAAATTCTGGTTATTGCCATCCACAGCGCCTACCGAGAAACTGGTAAGGTCAGTTGTGGCTCTGTCGGCGGGCCTTCTGAGGGAATAGGACCCGGGGCCTTCATTGCCTGCCGCAAAAACCACGACTACACCGGCCGCCTCGCAGCCATCCAAAACTACCCAGAAGGTTTCATCGCAGGGGGGGTAGCCGTGACCGGTCATCAGACCCCAGCTGTTGGAGCAGACGTCGGGGACATCCCATACAGTACCGGGATCCAAATCCGGGTCGGTTATCCACTCAAATGCGGCGAGCGCATCCTGCACAGTTCTGGGAATAGAAACGCGGTCGATGACACCAGCGGAGATCCATTGTGCGCCGAAGGCAACTCCGACGGTGTCGCCGGTGCCTTCACCGAGGCCGCACATCGTTCCCATGGTGTGAGTGCCATGGGCGCCGCTGTCGAAGGGAAAATTGGTATTTGTAACCGGGTCGAACCAGGCCCATTCGGGGTTACTGGAGTACCTGTCGTCATAGCCTCTCCAACGGGCATTGAGAGCGGGATGGTTACCATCGACACCGGTGTCAAGGTGGCTAACCATTCTTCCGTCCCCGGTAATTCCCATTGCCCAGCACTGGTCGGCATGGATACGCTCCAGGCCGATTTCATGGCCGGCTATGGTTGGCTCATCGCCACCTTTGGAAACAGGCTCGATTTGCTCGATGTAGTAGTCCGGGCTGATCCTGGCGACATCATCTCTGGAGACCAATTCATCCAGGGCCTCGCGAGTAGCCGAGACTACGATAATATTCCCTATCCACAGGCTCTTGTACTTAGACACCATGCCCGAGGCCCCCATCTGGTCGAGCCTGGCTATGATGTCGGCCTGAGTCAGGGTAGCTTTCTCCTGCAAGGCTCGAACTACCACTTCATGCCACTCGCGCCGGTCGGCTCGCCTGGCATAAAGGTCGTCCTGCAACGCTCTCAGATTCACCTGGTCAGACATTGTAATAATGGCGCTAACCATGTCGTCATTCTGATGCTCGGCGAGATACTCCGGGAACGCCGGGCTGTATTCGCCGCTGTAAGCGATGGAAGTGGCGAACAGGAGAATTAAGCTGACAAAAAGCAATTTCGAAGATTTTTGCATAAAGCTTCTCCTACTGGGGTTAACTTAAAAAAAACACAGTTATGGCATTTGTTTTTTTCGCTGCTACTGCCTCCTTTGTAAAGACTAACATAAGGTTTCACTATCGAACCAGAGTCAATACTCTCCCCATCAGCCGGATTATAATATTATCAATTGTTCGAGGCGTCCGTAACCCGCACCTCTAACTGTCGCACACATAATTATATATGTATTGCGCAAAAATTGTCAATAATAATTATGAACTCATTTGGCTAAAGCCTTCGATTTTATTCCACGAATGCAATAGCCCGGTTGGCTTGAAATAGTGTATATGGCCCCATTTTATCTTGAAACAACCATCTCCGACGCTTATACACGCTCGAACGGGTCGACAAGCTTCTTGTACTCGGAGGCGGCGAAACGATCGGTCATGCCAGCAATATAATCGGCGACAACGACGTGCCTCGGCTCGATTTCAAACCTAGCCTTTACATGGCTTGGAAGGATATCAATATTGCTCATGTAGGCGCTGTAAAGCTCCCTGATAATCATACCCGCCTTCTCCGACATCCTGACCATCCGGAAATGCCGATACATGTTCTTATACAGATGCAGCTTAAGTTGGCTGTTCTGGCCGGTCACTGTCTCCGAAAAACCGACCAGGAATTTCTCGCTGGCCCGGACATCGTCCGGATGCCCGGGCTTGAGGTGTGCAATGTTGCTCAATGTTCGTTGGGTGAGATCGCCTGCCAGGTAGTTAATGAGGTATCGGACCATAACATGCCTGCGCATTTGCTCATCGAGCTGGGGGTGGTCCCGCCTGACGAGAGTGAATTGCTCTCGCCAGATATCTATTTCGTTCAGCTGGTCCTCGTTCAACACTCCAGAGGACAGACCGTCATCGACGTCATGACAGTTATAAGCGATTTCATCGGCGATGTTAACGATCTGGCACTCCAGCGAGGGGTTTTTATCGCCGCGGAACTCATCGGGAAGCCTGGGGTTATCGTAGTGAGAATGGTGTCTGAGGATTCCTTCGCGGACCTCATACGTCAGGTTTAGCCCGGGAAAGCCGGGGTAGCGTCTTTCGAGAAGATCCACGACCCTCATGCACTGGCTGTTATGCTCGAACCCCCCATGCTCTTTCAGGAGTTCATCCAAAGCTTCCTCGCCGGCATGTCCGAAGGGAGTATGGCCCAAGTCGTGGGCGAGGGCAATCGCCTCTGTCAGGTCCTCGTTGGCACCCAGGTTGCGCGCCAGCGAGCGAGCGATAATCGAAACTTCCAGAGTATGCGTCAAGCGAGTGCGATAATGGTCCCCTTCATGATTGACGAAGACCTGGGTCTTATACTCCAGGCGCCTGAAGGCGGTGGAATGAACGATGCGGTCGCGGTCGCGCTGGAAATCGGTGCGGTAGGGGTGTTTCGTCTCCGAGTATTGCCGCCCCCGCGATTGGCTCGATTTGAGAGCATAGGGGGCCAGGAACTTCTCTTCCCAGCTTTCGAATTCCTCACGAAGCACGTTTAGCGGCTCCCCGCCGAAATGCCCGGCACAATCGTATCATTCAACCTGTCCACTCCGATGTAGGTCATCGTCAATCTAACCATTTTCAGCGAGAAATCAAGCCCCCACCGAAGGACATTGGGATTGTTCATGTATCCCAGCCTAAGGCCTATCGATTTGGCTATCCTGATTTCCTGGCTTGCGAAAAACCTGCTCCCTTGCTGATTCGATTTCAAAAGGCCAGCCGCCAGAAGAACGCCGTCGGCCCTATATGAAAGGAACAGCATCGGTTCGGGTTGGTTGTTTTTTGCCTCGTAACGCCTCGCCAACGTCATTTTGTTCAGGGCAGCGGAGGCGCCGAAGTTACCCTGCTGGAAAGATACCTGAGTATTCAATGCCAGGCCGTCGTAATCGCCGTATCCGCCAAAGCTCTCCCTGGCAAATTCGACCGATAAGGCGCCGGCAATGGCGCCTGACAAGCGCATGGCCACACCGCCTGTCAATGTCGTCAGTGAATATAGCTCTTCAAGGTTGTACAGCTTGACTTCCCCGTACGCCGCCCATGCGCCACGGCCGAAGGAAAGCCCCGCGAAATTCCATCCCATTCCCTGAATCTTATATGGATTGGCATGTAAAAATTCAGCTGTCATGCCCTTGTCGCAGAGACTAAGCGGCTCATGGCTATACTCGTTCTTGAAGGTGCCAGGAAGAGATTGGTAACAAGTGATCATCTCCTCAAAGCCGCCGCAATAGGCAGGGCCCGTCAATAGAAAGAACAAGAAGACGGTGAAGTACTTCATGGCGCAATTACTACCGCGACCGTTCTGGAGATATTACTCGATGCCGATGTGAAGCGAATGATATAAATGCCCGGCGAAAATTTGCCGCCATCGGCGTCAACACCATTCCAGAGCAACGTACCGGAGGTCCCCACAACTCTTTCCTCCATCGTAAAAACCCGCTTTCCAGCGTCGTTAAAAACCTCAAGCGAACCATCCGTTCCGGGCATCAAAGTCCAGG
>Ga0315289_10005488_pt1 | contig 18747 bp, 24 predicted proteins | sample YL17G11_40_MG_FD_203452 | JGI IMG/M metagenome (GOLD analysis project Ga0315289, IMG submission 203452) | Sediment microbial communities from Yellowstone Lake, YNP, Wyoming, USA - YL17G11_40 | ecosystem: Environmental > Aquatic > Freshwater > Lake > Sediment | place: USA: Wyoming | collected...
TACAGGCTAGATCTCCTCAGCACGCGGTACAAAAAGTTGGGATTGAGCATTTCGATCCTCGGTCTACGGCTACTGAGTTCTCTGTGGCCTATGAGAAGCTCACGCGATCCAAGCAGGGTCCTCGACCTGGACGTCTTATCAAGAAGAAAGTGATAGAGCGGGTGGTTTTGGACTGGTCAGAGATTCCTCTCTGTGCTAAACCTCGTGATTACTAAGGAGAATCTTGTGAAACTCAATGTCCAGAACTCGCTAAAACAGTTCGCCCTGTTATTGCCTGTGCTATTCTCGCAGGCGGTGTATGCGACATCAACGAAACCTCAGGATGATACGGCAGCAGGTCTCATTGTCGTAGCAGTGATCATCGTATCGGTGAGTGCCCTGCTCGGCAGTCTTTTCGCGGCGATTTATTCCCGCCCGGTTTTCGTTATTGGATACACGGGATTGGGAACTATTGCTGGTGCGGTGTTTTTTGGTATTGGCGTGGGTGTAGCTTTTCTACTGAGATCTCTGGGGGCTGACAACGACACTTGTGGTTACGTGTTCCTTGCGGTCTGGATAGTGGGGTACATCGCATGCATGGCAGCTCTGATCGCGTACATGAGAAGCTCAAATTAAATCAGCAGTGCCGTGACTCTCTGAGAGAGTTCTACCCACACAGGAGATTTGCTATGATACGCGCCGCGGAGTACCCGGTAGAGCGGGTGCTCCCCTTTATCGGGGGAGATCCCATCGAACTCGATGGCGATAAGATGAGTGTGTCCTCTCTACGGATGAGGTGTTTCAAAGAGAGTGGGCTCGTGTGTAAGCGGTGTGGTTTAGTAGGCGTGAAGTTCGCCAAAGAGAAGAGTCACCCCAGGGACAGCGGGTATCACCTGAACCTCTATGCTATAGATCCTAAAGGGCACGAAGTGCTAATGACGCACGATCATATCATACCACGGTCTAAGGGCGGGAGAAATCACATCTCCAATGTGCAGACTATGTGCATGCCATGCAACTCTCTCAAAGGTAATGGGAGTCCTCACAATGTCCGGAAGATGTCTACTGGGGTAGACAAAGCTGATGCTCTCCTGAGTAATCTCTACAACACGGTGGAGCGCTCTGGTACACTAAGGACCAAGGACCTCGATGAGGTAGCGGCACTCGTACGGAGTACTGTGGTAGGTAGCATACACACTCGTGCTATCAAAGAGGTTGCTGCAGGCCAACGTCCGGAGGATTTTGACACGCACCACAAGCGTATCATAGAGGTAGCTCCGAATGTGGTGATCGTTCCTGATCAGGAGGACCCCACTCAGGAGTGTCACTACTTTTATATCCTGAATGTGAAAACGGGCGATAGGATACACGTATCATTTAGAGGGTGAGGAGATATATTATGTCAGATTCACCGGCTTTGAAATTCATTGTTCAGTACTACACCAAGGTTTCTGGATACCCTGCTATGGGTAGGAACGACTCGGGTGGCAGGTGGTATCCCGAGGGTGATGAGAGGGTGTCCTGCTGCGACTCTATACGGGAGCCCTCCCGTAAGTATCCTTTCTCCTACTACAAGCACTGCAGGTCAGCCAAGCATATCCGCAATCGTATCCTGGAGCGACCCATACAGATTGAGAGTGAGGCTCTGGCGATGACTATGGAGACCGCCCCGCTGCATGTGAACGATACGGGGCTGTTGTTTTATGTGGCAAAGAAACTCATGGGGGAGTGAATATCTATGCGAGACTATATCAAGGATGCGTGTGAGGAGATTGATGCAGCGATTTTTTCTGGGGATGCTTTTGCGGACGCAGAGGAGCGCAAGGCTCTACGTGATTACATAGAGCGGTGGACACGTGAGTTGAAAAACTGGGACGAGATCGCTGCAGAGGCTGCTAGCTGATCATGGATCCCTCTACACTCAGTGATGAGGATTATGAGCAGTTAATTGGTTGTATGTGTAGTGCCAACATGGTAATTGCTCACTTATTTTCTACTGCGGATGTGGTCAGGAAATGGCTGCTGGATAAATACACACTGCACGATCCCACACTATTGGATACTCGCATAGTGCAGTTCATGAATGAGCCTTTGGACCAGGTACCTCTGTACCTGAATATTGACTCCAAAACTATATTCACGCTGGCTATGTGGAGACTAAAGATAGCCAGGTAGGGCAAAGCTACTACAAAAAGGGAGCTATGGAAATTACAGACCTCAGCTTCAAAGAGATAGGCCAGGTAGTGATCACAGTATCCAACGGCCTGGATAAACACTACACCTATCGTTTCAGAAAAGCATCTGAGAACAAGCCAGTATTTATCTCAGTGAAGAAGATGACACTGTTTGATGGAGCTACCTACGACTATCTTGGAGTATACTCTCCAGACACCCGGAGGGTACACCTCACCAAAGCGAGTGTGTTTGCAGATGGTTCTGAGCAGGTGAAGGGAGTACGGTGGGCTATAGACAAGATAGCAAAACCTACTACGCTCCCAGGGCATTACACGATCACCAAAGAGCTTGTGTGTCGCAGATGCGGACATCTACTCACTACCCCTGAGAGCATAGCGTCTGGGTATGGTCCTGAGTGCGAGAAAAAGAAAACGATCTCTCGTAACAGTGAGAAAGGAAATAGCAGTGAAAAATAAATATCGTAAGAGCGTGTCGGGGAGACGGATACCTGCGAGTGACTCTATCAGGACACACCTGGAAATTCTCACACTCTGCCCTCAAAAATGGGTGATCATAGATACAGAGAGTGGGCACGTTTACGGTAAAAAGGATAGCGAAAGCGGGTGGGTTGATCCTTCTCTGGCTACTCTGAAGGATGCCCGACTGATTCTCACTCGGACTATCAGAGAGCGGAGCAAACCGATAGTGATCATTTGTACGCTATACCGGGGCACCTGCTCGAATCAGTACGGCATGGGATATCAGACAGGCTGTAGTGACATAGGGAAATGTAAGTACAAAAGAGTTCATAACCCTGCGAGGTGAGTATGAAAACCATCGAGTCTCGGATACACGCTCTGGTAGCTCACCCCAGTAATCATCTGGGATCTATCGAGATCAGGGACCACGCTCACGGTTTCAGGGTCACAGTGAAGACCCTCCACGATGGTGAAATATCCTCCTATGTGGAGGACACTCTGGACCTCGCGCTCGACAAAGCTCTACTGAGTTTTGGTGAGGATCTGAAGAGAGCTAAGCTACGTTCTGCACAGCGCACAGTAGAGTGGATAAAGGAGCAGCGTGAAGAGGCGGACAAGCGAGAGGAAACACTGGTGCGTGAGCTGAAACAGTTGGGGATGACTCTCCAGAGTATCCCTGAGCGGAAGAAAGATAGTTTCTACTGAGGGACCGCTGCGGCTCGTCCTGCCTGAAAATATATCTGTAGAACCACAATCCAAAAAAGTATATTAGGAGGATGACTATGGGCATCCGATACACCAGTAAAGACCTTTTGACCGCTTTCGAAGAGCGGTTTAAAGTGCTGTGTGGACTTGGTGGCGATTTCTCAAAGTACCCTCTTCAAAAATCCGATGACGTACATTTTGATACCGATAAAGAGAAGTCCCGTACGTTTGCGGAGGTCTTCACTCCTCTACACATGGTTGATAGGATGTTGGGTGAGGTACCTTTTGTTTCCACTAAAGACAATCTCGATATGTGCTCGGGGTACGGTCAGTTCACGATTCGGATGCTGCGCTCTCTCTATAATCAGTCCGGTAGTTCCTTCAAAGTTGCTTCTTATCTTCAAAAGCATCATCAGTTCTCTGAGCTCCAGATTTCATCTTGTTATAAACTGCTTTGGGTATTCACTCCTCAGATCAATCTCGCGATAGGCGATGCGCTTCAGTTGGGTAAACTGCCACGTAATGCGCGTGGAGTGTGGTATTACCTGGAGACTCTTGGTGAGTGGGTGGATGTCAGTGCGTTTGTTGGGGCGCTGTATGAGAGACTGAACGGTACTCGGCAGATCCGTTACAGTCCTGGTAAGCTTTTTGTGTATGAAGAGCGCAAGGAGGCTGCCTTTGTACATGCGTTTGAGGCGTTTGTGGGTAGACTCACATCAGTATGTAAGGAGCCGCGTATGAATCTTCGAAATATCATCAATACGAAGAGTGGTCGGAACGCTCTCATCCAGTTTGCGGCTGAGGCTGCTACTGGTATTGAAAAGAACTGGCAGGAGCAGGGGACACCCGAGTGGGTAGTGCGGGAGATGGTGGCTGCGGTGCCTGAGATTCAGACTCTCAAGCGTATCCTGGTGCTCTTCAACATTGAGTTCTTGGAGTGTTTGATTAAAGAGCGTGGGATTGATCCTGCTACCGTGGATTTCGGATATGATTCTGATATTGAAGGTGCGATAGCGGAGCGGGTGTATGGGGCGCATGCGTTTTCTATCGGTGATAGCCTGTTGAAAATGCAGATGGCGACCTCCGGTAATGCGGGGGTGTATGATGTGGTGTTCTCTAATCCCCCGTACCAAGAACAGTCTGAGGCTCAGAAAGATATGGAAGGAGTAGGGTCAACCCATGCAAGCCCTATCTACAACAAGATTGTGGAGTATGTTATCGACATTCTTCAACCAAGATACATTTGCATGATTACCCCGTCTAGATGGATGCTTGGAGGAAGAGGTTTAGATGATTATAGGGCCCGTATGATATCCGACAAGAGAATTAAAATGATTCAGGATTTTCCGGGAGCTTCAGATGTTTTTAAAGGAGCAAACATACCAGGAGGAGTCAGCTATTTTTTGTGGGACAAAAATTACTCAGGACCTTGCGAGATAGATGGAGTGCCGAGGTATTTAGATGAATTTGATGTTGTAGTTAGAGACAGTGCTATGATTTCAGTATTGAAAAAGGTACTCACTAAATCCAAGCGTTTCTGTAGTACAAGAGTTCTTCCCCAGACTCCTTTTGGTCTTTACTCCAATTTCAATGGGTGGGTCCAACAAGAGACTCTCAACGCTGTACCCTGTTTCTCAAGAAAACGAGAGCTAAAATACGTTGCAGAGGGAGTTTATAAAGACCCTTCTAATGTAAAAGATTTATGGAAAATTTACGGTGCAGTGAGCACCGGGCATAATGGAGAGGCTTTCTCCAAAGACACCAATAACGTTGGGTATAGAAATGTATTCACGGGGGACAAAGGAACGATCTGTACTCAAACTTATCTGGTACTCGCAACGTTTGAAACTAAAAAGGAGATGGAAAACTATATAGCCTATACACAAACAAAATTTTTCCAGGCTATGTTATCGCTCCGAGTATCCACACAGCACATAAGTATGGAAAAATTCGCATGGGTGCCCGACCTTGGAGACTACTCAAGAGTCTGGACTGATGCTGAACTATACCAGCATTTTGGGCTGACGAAAAAAGAGCAAGAGCACATTGAGAAGAGCATCAAAACTCTCTAACAAATCGTTAATATTCACATGTTATGTAAAAGAAAGGATTTTTATGCTTAGTACTATTAAAAAACTTTGGAGACCCGAACATGCCCCCACTGGATTTTCAGAAGAGGTTGAATGCTGTAATAAACGCTCAGAAAATTCTTGTAAAGGGTACACCAGTAACACAGAGAATGAATCGTGCCTTTATCTATGCCCTTCAGGAAGATGTCTAAAAGCATCTAAATTCTACATTGATGTAAGCGTGCACATCATGAATGAATACGCCTTGGTCTCCCTTCCAGAGCTATCCTCAGTTTTTGGGGTAACTGACAGGACAACCGGATGCGTCTGTGGCCAAGAAACAGGGTTTGCATGGCCTTATGAAGCTCTTGAAGAAAAAGAGCCTTTATCCCCAAATATCTTAACAGAGTTAAAGAGAAGGTGCTCTTTAATTGATACGACAGAAATTCGTATTGCTTTGTCTTCAAATCTGAGGTATGAAAGAAGATTTGATGACATTGATTGTACAGTTGTAGTTGATTTAAGGAGGTAGGTAATGTCCCTACTCGACCTCTACGAACAGCACCTCCAGGACCAGAGCAAGCCCAAGTCTCTCCTAGACCTCTACGAACAACACCTGAAAGAAACGACTCCACCCACACCAGTAACACAACCCTCAACCAAATCCCTCCTGGACCAAGTAGAAGAGTCCAGGAGCACCCGTACACTTTACGAAGAAATCTACGCCCAGTACGTAGCTCAACACCGTGCCCACCAGACACAGGCGATAGCGGACGCTACAAAGAGTAACATCGGGCAGATCATCATCCCCACGGGCACTGGTAAAACACGCGTCCAGATCAGCCTTCACGTAGCGGATATGATCGCCAAAACAAAACAGGAGCAGACAGGGGTGTACGTCATCGGGGCCCACCGACTCCTGCTCTGTAAGCAGCTCATGGATGAGCTGCAGGACCTGTGCCTCAAGATAGGTCTCCCGATCAACGCCCTCTACATAGGCAGTGCCCGACACGATGAGAAGCATGTCTATGACCAGTACTTTAATATGGGGGTAGATAAGGACACCTATGAATCTACCTACACCACGGTAGGTAAAGAGGTGAAGAAATTCTGGGAGAAAACTAAAGCCCAGGGTCGCCACCTCATCGTAGTCTCAACGTATCACTCATTCGATAAGCTCAAGAACATAGACGCTATAGATCTGTGTACCTACGATGAAGCTCACACAACCATCGCGGAGGATTTTACCGAGAACATCGCAGAGGTCTTCCCGATCATCAAGAGGAACTATTTTTTCACAGCTACCAGAAAGATCAACGGTGAGTACGGGGGCATGAACGATGAGGCCCTATATGGTAGCGAGCTGTCCAAGGTGTCTCCGATGGCTATGATTGATGCGGGAGAGATCGTCCCTCCTCGTATACACACCATCAAGATAGACACAGATACTACAGGAGAGGTAGTGTCTGAAAAGAATGAATCGATGCTCGTGAAGACAGTCATCGAAGCTTTCATAGAGCATAAAGCACGCCTCAAGGAAGACTCAGCTCACCCGGATCAAATCGGTGCAAAACTCCTGGTATCAGCGAAAGGTAGCACCGAACTAAACCTCATCCAGAACAACGTATCTTTCCAAGCGTGGTGCCACGCAAACAGTATCAGGGTGTTCTCATACTCCAGTGAGTACGGTAACTACGAGAACTTTGTCCAGGAGGCGGACAGGAACAAAGTCTATGAGAGTATGCGAGACCTAAAGGATACCGATGAGTGTATCCTACTCCACATAGACATCCTCACCGAGGGCATTGATCTCCCGTCTATCACAGGGGTACTGCTGCTGAGGCATCTCAATGAGGCGAAACTGTTTCAAGCATTAGGCAGGGCACTCAGACTCCTCAAGGCTGATAGGGTAAAGCTGTATAGTGGTGAGATAGCTCCTACTGATAGGACTAAGTTCACCAAGCCGTACGCCTATATTATTCTGCCCATGCATCTTGAAAAGATGAGTGAGTCCTCAGAAGAGATGAAGGCTACTATCCGTAGGGTCATTTCAGAGTATGGTATTCCTACGGAAGAGTTCTTGCCCCCGGAAGAGTACGATGGGTTTAAAGAAGAGGGTCTGGACATTGTAACCAAGAGGGACAAGAAAGAGGCTCAGGACAAACTCTACCCACTACTCCATGTAATTGAGGATCTCGTGATTGAGTCCCTCAAAAATAGCGCTGCTGATAAAACTCCTGAAGAGAAGTATCAGGCTATCATGGATCTTGTAAAAACATTCTAAAGAGAGGATACACACACAAATGCTCAAGACATCTGGGCATGTGAAGACGCACTACAAAGAGTGCTGCCTTCTCTACGAGGATTTCAAGAACCGAAATGGCGTGGACGCTACGTTTCAGGCGTTCATAGGGAGCGTGGAGGGCTTTGCCAACCCCATGAGTGAGGAAGATAAGTATGTTTTCAAAGGGGACATGCTGGAGATCCTCGCGGAGATCTTTTTCAAAGCGTTCGCCAACGACCCTAGAATAGGGCTGTCTGATTACACCCCCGTACCCCTGGAAGCAGATTACGGGGTGGATGGATATGGAGTGAACGCTGCTGGTAAGAAGTGTGCCGTACAGATGAAATTTAGGTCTAACCCTACAGACTCGGTGCTGTATGAGGAAATGGCTAAGACCTATACCTCTGCAGTCCTGCAGCTCCACATCCCCCTAGAAGGAGATAGCTGCCTGTACGTGTTCACGACCGCAGCAAAGACAACCACGGCATGCGAGACAGTGTTCGGGAAGATGCTGCGTGTGATCTCAAAAGATATCATCTCTCACGAGATCGACAATAACATCAATTTCTGGAACGTAGCTTTTGAAGAAATCAAGGATACCCTGCTCAGCAAATAACTATCAAGGAGGCCTCTCATGTGTCCATGTAATCAAGAACAAGACTATGTCTGCCCCGACTGCAACGGTGAGAAGATCGTCAAGGGTGCCCAGTGTGAACGCTGTGAAGGTACGGGTGTGGTGCAGGACATCGGGTACGATACGATCGCTGAGGTAGCACCTATGAAGAAGGCATCGTAATACGTGGTGAGGTTTTCCTTGAGCCTTTTTTAACAAGAGGCTCTCGGATAAGCTCACTCAAGTGATTCCAATAAGGAGAATTTCAAATGAGATATTTAAAAGCAGGTGAAATTGTGCGAGACACCGATCAGTTATGTGTTGTAGGTTTCGGGTGGGTTTGTGGGTCTTTAAATGTAGGAAAGAGATTACCTGCGGATAAAGTCGGGTTGTATCGTCGTCCAGAAAGCCGTGACCTGAAACCTAAAAAACGTCCTGTGCGGCGTACTCGATCAAATAAATCACCGTGCCATCGGCTATCGCAGTGCCCTCACGCTCTTGTAGATTATTGTGGCAAGAAAAAGAGATACAGCAGGCTGGGTTGCTACAAGCCATCGACACGGTCTGCTGTCCGGGGTAGTATGTAACAGAGGGGGCATTATTATGGGTTTTCAATCGACTTTGATAATTAGAAACGATTGTTTGCTGGAGATTGCTAAGGATAAAGATTTCGGTAGAAAAGTATCCGATGCAATCACACAGGGCTGGGGGCGTTTGCCGGTTGACATTTCTTCGGGGTACTGCGGCAACGCGAGCACCGTGGTCGAGAGCCACCACAGTGACGGTATGGTGGTACTGGTAGCAGGAGGTGGCGCGATCTCTCGCCTAGGGTACAAGGGGGACTATCGGACGGATCCTCAGAGTATAAAGGATCTCAAAGTGCTTTTTAATAATGTGCTGGCTGAGTACGGATTGAAGGTAGTCAAAGCTACAAAGAAAGGTCGTGCAGCATGAGATACTCTACGATGAATATCAAGCCCAACCGAGAGCGGTGGACGGCGTTTGTTACTGAGGATGCTACGGAGCGGCGAGTGACAAAGACGCTCCCGAACGTGCTGGGATTCTATCATTTCCCGACTACGATGTCAAAGCAGACAGCATTTAGCAGGCTGAAGCAGCGCCTGGTTAAGGAGCATGAAAAAGAGATCGTGAGGCTGAAGAGGTCTCTTATTGAGCTTAAGAAACTAACCCTGAAGTAATCGACTACGAGCAGCGGGCCCTCACCCCTCTGATCAACCAGGACGGCTGCCTCTACCTGGAGGATGAGCGTGTGGTACGGTACGAGGACCTGTTCAAGTAGATACAGGTACATATAATAGACCGCTTGTTATACACACCTCTGTAGTTGCCTGCCTAAGTTTTTCTCTATATATTTTCACTTCTACTTGATTTCCACATTATAATACAGTATATTAAAAAAAGACCAAGCAACCCTAGGAGGTATGACATGCTCGCCAACGAACTTGATTTTTGTAGGAAGGTACTGCGCGTTTCAAATGGCCTGCCCTATCACGCATACTCCCGGTCCAGTGGAGTAAATAGGGACAAGAGAACCGTGGCATGCCGCAGAGTAGTAGTAGACTCTTCCTATAATCTATCCATAGATCCAAAACCCTATTTCGATCAGAATGTCTTGAAAGACGCCTACTCCCTCATGTACCGCTCTTGCCCGGGAGACTCCTCCAGTACACGAGTCTACTTTTTCGGTGATGTATGTCTAACGGTAAACGATAAAACCAAAGCTATCAAAGGCCTGGACTATGAGACTTTCTGCGAGAATATATGCACAGCGTTTCCTGCAGGAGTGGTTGTACCGGATTACCTGACCAAATTCAAGAACGCTGTGAGTAATAAAATTTTCCTAGCTAAATTCTGGGATTTTATTAATGGAGAAGTCGACCGACTTTTTAAGGATAGAAAACTCATCAAGGCAGAAGGACTGGATAAACTCACCGCTATCTATGTGTATTTCGACCTATCTGAACCTCTGGGAGTAAATCAGTGGCATCAGATGCCTGACTGTATACCTATCCTGGATAGCTACATGCTGCAACTGACCAAGGATGACACTTTTATTTATGAAAATAAAGCAAAGGGATATACTCTAACAAAATCCCTTTTGAGTATGCTCACGTCTGGAGACAAGAAAAGTGACAACCAATTTGTAGGGTTCAACATTGCCGATAGATACAAGTCGTATTCGATAGGCGAAGAAGATTTACGGCTCCTGTTCTATCACAGAGGTATCCTCAACGCACTTGGGATACACAACAAGAACTCCAAACCATACGGGATAAAGGTCATCCCCTCTGGAGATTTTGGGGACCAAGAAGCAATGGATTTTCTACAATGTCTGAGTACTCTCCAAGCCAAGAGTGCTAAAGAGCAGGAAGAAGACTCAGAGGGTACCCTGGAATCCGCTGAGAGCCAGGTCCAGGACGATGGTGGTGATCCTCTTGAGGAACCAGATAATGCTGATATCTCTGAGGATCCTGCAGATGTCTTGGAGAAGGCTGTCTCCTCTACCTCCAGAGCTGTAACCTCGTTTGACGTCTTGGTGGTAAATGAAGGCGGTAAAGTCCCAGTCAATGTCAGTGAAATAAATAACGTAGGACGTAGCCAGCTCCTCAAGAATCTGAAGCACATCTCCGCTGTAGGATCTACAGTGCAGAATACTTTCAAGAGCTCATATCGACCAACTCTTTTCAGGGCTTTCTACAACATTCATCGGTCCATCAAGAAAGGAGAGAAATATCAGGGAAAATTCATGAAGTTCATGACACGAATTCTCACAGGAACCTATTACGGGGATCCTGATCTATCGAGAATTTACGTAGAGCTCATCCTGAAAACCGTGAGGGATGGAAAGGCCGAAAAATATCTCTACGGCCTGAAAATCTCTTACGAGTATCTGAAACAAATCGAGAAAAAAGGAGCTACTGAGATGGTCGATGAAAAAGCAGAGGAACATGTAAAAGCTATCGAGGATCTCGGACGACAGTGCGCTAAGATAGCGTGGCCTCTGTCTTTCGTTATCAAAGCCTTTGAAAAGAGTCAGGTGGGATACATGAAACGAAGAGCCCGGGACTTTACGTCAGTGTCTGACCTGGCAACAGAATACCTGAGCAGAGTGGCCCTGCACAAAGGAGAAAGGGCTGGAGATATCAGAATCGACTCGGACAGTGTGTCGTATGCCAACCATACCGCACAAGAAATCGTAAAGAAATTGGTATCCGAAAAAGCTCAGTTCGACTCTGATGCGTTTGTCAGAGGATTCGTGGATCAGTTCTACATAGAGCGGTATCGTCACAACAAGATCAACAACTAACCTTTCAGGAGGTGTCTCATGTCTTCTACCACAACAAAAATTCTCAATGTACTCCGGGCCGATCTCATTTTCCTCTACGACTGCATTTTCAATGTCCCCAACGGAGATCCCTTTACCGGAGAGCAGCGCATTGATAACGCTACAATGCGAATACTGGTATCAGATGTCCGAATAAAGCGGTACATCCGAGACTATGTTCTCATGTGGAATCTTACCCATCCGAAAGAAGATCAACATAACATCTATCTTACGGATGTGGATCTGCGGAATCTTGAGAAAGCAGGCATTGATACCAAGGATATCTCAGGGTCGTCTGCGCAGATGAAAAATCTGCGTCTGCTGTATAAGGACGATCCTACTGTGCGTCTGGAGGGCACAAATGGCACGAAGGGTAAGAAGCAAAAAGATGATTTCGATGTCATGGCTCTCATCCTGAAATGTCTCGACGTCCGTGGGTTCGGTGGAGTGAGCACGGAAAAGGATGCCAATATCGACGTCACGGGTCCTATTCAGTTCCGTGTCCTGAATCCATCCCTCAACAAGGTAGAGCCGCTGACACACCAGAACACATCCGTGTTCAAGAGCAGCGTGGAAAAGGAACAGGGTGCCATCGGTACCTCGAGCCTTGTCCCATACGCTCTCTGCAATATAGTGGGGGAGATCAGCCCGGAAGTCGCGAGTAAGACAGAGCTTACTGAGGCTGAGATCCTCTTTCTCCTGAAAGCCTGCTGGCATGGAGTCAATCAGTGCCGGTCGCGCAGCAAGATGGGTCAGTGCTCTCGGCTGATGGTCAAGATCAATTATAATGATCTTACCGCCAAGAGTTCCAAACTCCACAAGCTGGTGAAGATCGAAGATCCAAACAACACCAGTATCCGGGATATCGAGGAAGTGAAGTTCGATTTCTCTGAACTGCTGAGGCACGCTCAGAAACCGACAGTGGAAAGCATGCAGTATATCGTAGAAGAAGAAGTCGAAAAAGCTTTTCTTGAGCAGATGGCACCTGTGGCTAATAAACTCAAGAGAATCGCCCTCTGAGCGTTTAACCTTAAGGGGTGGGAGTGCACGCGCACTCCCACCCTTTTTTCCCTGTGAGGTGATAACCATGCACGGAATTAATATCGTTCTATCTGCAGAGCGCGGCCATTTCAAAAGACCCGCGTACAACAACAATCCTATGACGTACTCCTACATGCACAAGCCCGCTTTTGTAGGACTCATAGGGGCTGTGACTGGTATAGAGCGAGAGCCTATGGCACTCCTCTATCCTCAACTGTGTGATGACCTGTTGTATGGCATACGCCTCCTCAACCCAATCATCAAAGAATTTCATGGGTTCACGAAACGTATCGTCATAAAGCAGCGGTTCTTTAAACCGGATAGGAGGTACTGCGAGTACCTTCGAGATCCTAAATTCGATATCGTGGTCGCACTAGCCAACGAGCGTTCTGCGGATGTGTTCAATAAGTTTGCAGAGTACACTAAAGCGGAACGGTCAGTCTATCCCTGCTATCTAGGGGTGGCTAATTGCCAGTGTGATTTTGACCTTATCAGAGACGTAGAAGTGTCCGACAAGAAAACTGGCGAGTTCTCTACCCGAGCTGTCTTTTCCGCAGCTCATGAAATCATAAACTCGGATGAGGACGAAGAGCTCGTATTCGAGAAGGTGCCTACACATGAGAAGGATTGGTACTATACCCCGAGCAGAATAGTATCAACGATTTGCCCTACCGGTAAATCCATGAGACTTCGAGGGGACTATCACACTATGAGCGGAGGAGACACTCTATGGATGATGTGAGACGATACGTAGCCAAATACGAATCCCATCCAGGTAAAACCCTGATATCGCATACCAATGGTGTATGCGAGAGAGCTATGGGTATATGGCCTGATTACCGTGTGCGTACTACGGCATTGGGCCATGATTTTGGGAAACTTAATCCTAATTTTCGGCTCAAGCTAAAAGGTCTACCGTGTGATGGTTTGTATACCAACCACGCGTATCTGTCTTACCTTATCCTATGGTGTTATCGACAGGCTAATGGGTGGAGAAAAGGGATCATAGAATCACCCGCAGATTTTGTCCTTACCTCAGCGTGTGCCTTGAAACATCATGGTGGGCTCAGGAACTTTTTTAATTCCACGAATGGCTCACTCCTAATCAACTCAGAAGAGGTTGATAGGCTGTATGAGTTCCTAAAGGGATCTCCTAACATCCCTGCCGAGGAATTAATGCGACAGCTGAATTTTGATAAAGATTTAAAGTCATTCGATGTCAAAACCGTACCTAAACAGCACCTGTTAAACCTTTTCCGTAGCGCCAAGAATCTTAACCGCTACATTCCTACAGAGCATGAAAAGCTGCTGTTCTCCTTGGATCTTCGTATGTGTTTTTCCTCACTGGTGTGTGGGGATAAAGGAGACGCAGGTAATCAGGCTATGGAGGAGATTGAGAAAAGAAACAAAAAGTTCATGAAAGGGTATGCCAGTAAAGTCCACAGCTATACGAAAACTTTAAAGCCTACTACGGATCTTAATGTTCTGCGCACAGAAATGCGCGAGGTAGCGCTGGCAAATCTCAGATGGATCTTAGATTCTATCCACGATCAGAGGACGTTCTCCTTGACGTATCCGACAGGCGCGGGTAAAACAGTCACTCTACTGGAACTTTCTACAGAGATTATCCGTAGGGTAGGGGAGCGCCGGGTCATTTATAGCATACCTTTTCTGTCTATCACTGAGCAGATTTTTGATATCATAGAGAACAAGGTATTCTCTAATGACGACAAATACTGCATCAAGCGCATAGACTGTAAAGCGTCTCCTGTAGAAAAGTATGATATCGAAGATGACACCCAGAATCGAAATCTGGTAAAGAGGGTGTCTACTTTTCTCAGAAAGGTTCTCAAGGGCAAAACTATCCGAGAAGAAGCTATAGACCAACTCCTGCGACAGGATTATATGGAAGCGTCCTTTAATTATAGTTTTCTGGTGACGACTTTCGTACAGTTCTTTCAGGGGTTCACTACGGCGTCTAACCGAGGTTTGATGCGCTACTCTCACCTGAAGGGTGCCATATTCCTGATCGATGAGCTGCAGGCTTTGTCTCCCGGTCTTTACACTTTTTTCGTGGCGCTCATTGATGCTTTCTGTCGTAGATTCGATAGCTACGCGATATTCTCTACGGCGACCATGCCGTATTTCGAACTGCCATCGCGTAGTATCGAAGCCCGAAAGATGTTCAAAGACTATGTACCTCCTGTGGAGATAGGTGACAAGAATTTCTACACGCACCCTATCTTTAATAGGTACGAGATCAGGGCTCTCGACATTCCTTACAATGCCCTGAGTTTGAGCCTCGCAGTGTCAAAGCATGACGTGCCTACGCTCGTTGTGTTGAACACGGTGCAAGACTCCAGAGATGTGTACTGTGCCCTGAAAGGCATGGTAGATTGTAAAGTCTATCTCATCAACAGTAACTTTCACGCTAAAAGCAGGAGGATAATTTTAAGGAGAGTAAAGGAACACATCAGTAAAAAAGAGCGAGTGTTCTTGGTATCTACACAACTTATCGAGGCTGGAGTGGATATCGATTTCGATATCGTATATAGAGATATCGCTCCACTGCCCAACATTATACAAACAGCGGGGAGATGTAACCGTGAGGGTAGGCCTATTCACGGCATCGTTTACGTGTTTCAATACGTAGACGATAAATTGAGATTGAGAGCGGATACTATCTATAACGGTTTCCCTGACGGACCTTTCTTGAAATATGCTATCGACGTTTTCTTCAACAGTGGCAAATCTATTTACGAAGAAAAGGATTTGCTGCCTGTACAAGAAGGGTTCTTTAAATTCGTAGCGGATAACCTCCAGTTCGGTGGGTGGGATGATAAAAAGAATTTCCTGGATCAGATAAACAAATTCCAGTATGGTGATATAGGGGATTACACAATCATCCCAAAGAAACGCTATGGTATTCAAGAGCAGTTCTACGTTCCTAAGTCGGATAAAGATCAAACGTACGAAAAGCTCCATGAGTACATAGCTCATAAAGCCATGCTGGAAGACAGCGCTCCTGGAGATCACAAGGATAAAATCAGAGAAATTCTTTTAGTAACCAAGCAGCTGCACGAGCATGTCAGGTATATGATGGATCGTGTAGTGCAGGTGAACCTACCGAAAGATGCTGATCCAAAGGTTTACGCTTCGGACGAGTTCGATGACCAAGTCTGTCATATCTACAAACTCAAGCCTGGGTTGTACAGCCATGAACTAGGGTTCAAGGTGTAGCGAAAAAAGGAGGCCTATCATGAACAAGTATGTACTCAAGAACTTCAAGATGGATGAGTCTGATGTTTATCTACAACATCAGCAAATCACTGCATGTTTCTCCGGGTCAGAGCACGTGCGGTATAGGAAGGACGGAAACACTGTTACGGTGTATTCTACGAATCATCCGACAGGAAACGTCACCTGTAAAATGAGCACTGTACCCACATATGTCGCAGGGACTGTGGGAGAGTTTAAAGTCCGACTGAACATGGAGAAGAGAAAGTTCGTGAAAGGGGGGGATGGCCCCAGGGAAGCCGTGCGGGATTTGCCCAGCATACTCAAGAAATTAAATGAGATAGCAGGGCGTTCTGGTTTCGTTGTAAAAGATTTTCAGGAGGTCTCGGAGCCTTATATTCTCAAAGGCACTCAGTCAGGTAACAAAATAGCATTCAACACGGTGGATTTTGTAGGAGTGCTAGAAGTAACTGACCAGGAGTCTTTTAAGAATTCTCTGGATAACGGAATCGGAAGTGGCAAAGCTTTCGGGTTAGGACTGCTCATTTTCACTGTGAGATGATCGTATGCCTGTCTATTTTGATGTAAGTAGTAAGCTACCTTTCGTGTACGTGGAAATGGGGAGGCTGCGTATGCAGTCCTCCTCACTTTCTTTTATTAACGAAGCTGAATCTTTTTCTATTCCGGCGGGGCGTTTTTCTGTTATTTTTTTAGGGCCTGGTACTGCTATAACAGATAAAGCTGTCAAGTACTGCATGATCTGTGGGTGCCTTCTTGTGTGGGTAGGAGAGGACGTCACTAAATGTTACTCTATGATCCCTACCGCTTCTCATACTTCTGAGAATCTACTCAGGCAAGTAGAGCTGTATACTAGAAAGAAACCTGAATTGATTCGCAGGTATTGTGAGTTACGGTTTGAGCGACCGCTTCTTGGCTGGAGTAAACTCACGCCTGAGAAGATACGGGGCATAGAAGGTGCCTATATGAAAAAAATTTACATAGAGTGTGCCAAGAAATACGGGATCCCATACAGCGGTCGTATGACAGATAGCGGGTGGGACAAGAACACCATATACAACAAAGGTATATCTATATGCAATTCTTTTCTTTATGGGATGTGCTGCGCGGTGATCGTTTCTTTGGGGTATTCTCCTGCGTTGGGGTTGCTTCATACAGGAGATATGCTTTCTTTAGTATACGACATTGCGGACATATACAAGGTACGTTTTTCTATACCTCTTGGTTTTGAGGTAGCTCATGATTTTGCTAAAAGTAATATCCCTGTTGAACGTGCTGAGGCTGAGGTAAGAAAAAGGGCACTAGTAAAAATCAGGGCCATGAAATTATTACACCAGATTGTAAATGATGTTGGAGTTGTTTTCAATGGTGGTATATCTTACAAGAAATCTAAAGAGTCGGACGAGGAGGTTGCTATCGGCATATAGTTATGAGGTAGCGTCTGGTGTGTTTATTAGTTCATATCATGCGGGTCTTTATGTTAGGATTATTAAATGGCTAGAGAAAAATGTGGACGGGCGTCAGAAGGTATTGGTTGTACGAAGAGATCCTTTAATTGCTGAGGGATTCAGTGAAAAGTATATTAATTGGGAGTCTATGGCATTAGATGTAGATGGATTGAAATTGTACAAGACATTTAGAGGAGAGGATAGTGATCAAGATATTGATTTTAAAAACGTTGAGTAGTAAGGGTTTGCCTCACGCATGTGGGGATTGAATAGGTACGGGTGTCGTCGTGCTGACACTTTGCGGTTTGCCTCACGCATGTGGGGATTGAATACAGATGTCAGCGTATCCGCCAACTCAAGACGGTTTGCCTCACGCATGTGGGGATTGAATAGATCGTTGTATGCAATTAATCGCGCTCTGGAGTTTGCCTCACGCATGTGGGGATTGAATAAACATGCTGTCAGCTATAAACATCATAGTCACTGTTTGCCTCACGCATGTGGGGATTGAATGCGAGAGTACCGAGAGCACGCAGCATAACGCGTTTGCCTCACGCATGTGGGGATTGAATACTATATTAGTGCATGAAAACTCGCCCCGTAGGACGGTTTGCCTCACGCATGTGGGGATTGAATTCATACCCGCGGGCTGAGGGCCCCCAGACTCAGTAGTTTGCCTCACGCATGTGGGGATTGAATCCGACGCATCGAGGTCGTCATGATAGATGGCGTTTGCCTCACGCATGTGGGGATTGAATTCTGGCCGTCAATGTCGAGTTGGGGCAGTCCTTGTTTGCCTCACGTATGTGGGGATTGAATTGCGTCCGCCATGGCCTGCATTTCCGCGCGTAGTTTGCCTCACGCATGTGGGGATTGAATCGTCGGGTGGGAGGTTTTGGAGATCAGGGATAGTTTGCCTCACGCATGTGGGGATTGAATCAAACTCATGTGGCGCGACATAGAACCACATGTTTGCCTCACGCATGTGGGGATTGAATTCATTAAAATACGGTAATCAATAGATACGATTACCCTCCCCACATATGTGGGGATAAATTTTATCGGGTAGTCTGCATCTCAGTAGCCTATTACTCACATTCTCACACACCTGCTAGTAAATGGTATATTACAGGAGCCCTCCCATGGCCACCCGCTCCCAATACAAACGGTACTCCAACCAGGAGTACCAGGCCCTCGCGGAGGTCCTCGAGGTACACTACCGTAATCTCGATCCCGCAACCATCTATCGATGGACTCCTAAACGAGCTAAGCAATGGATGTGGCTATATCCTAAAACATCAGAAGCTAGAGTGACAAGCAACCTCACAGCTCAACCTTTAGAGAATATGCCCC
>Ga0315289_10005489_pt1 | contig 18745 bp, 7 predicted proteins | sample YL17G11_40_MG_FD_203452 | JGI IMG/M metagenome (GOLD analysis project Ga0315289, IMG submission 203452) | Sediment microbial communities from Yellowstone Lake, YNP, Wyoming, USA - YL17G11_40 | ecosystem: Environmental > Aquatic > Freshwater > Lake > Sediment | place: USA: Wyoming | collected...
GTTGTCCCATGCGATGATCTGCCAGTAATATTTTGTATCGTAGTTCATTGTTCCTGGATCGTAGGTGGTTACAGATTGGTTGCTGCTCACCTTGGTGGTAGGCGGAGTGGTTGTCCCAAAGTACACATCATATGTCACGGTATCACCAGGATCTGGGTCGCCGCTGGCGGTCCAGCTGAGAACAGCATTCACTGATACATCGGTTGCATGGTTCGCTGGATTTGGATTACCTGGAGCAGTGGGTAGATTATTGCCACCACTTATGGTTAAAACACCATCTACTAGATTAGGATATATACTAAATGCAGATTTGTTTATGAAATAACACCCTTGAGCAGCAAGATCGAGAGCCGTGGGGCCATTAGAAGCATCTTCCTTTATACTAACCACTACTTTGAACAACGTGCCAGAACCGGGGGGAAGATAAACTGGATGAGAAAAATCAAAAATAGCTAGAGCTTGAAGGTATCCTGACGTAGCACCCCAGGTCATTATGTGCCAATCACCTTGACCTGGAAAATCGACGACAGTATCCTGCAAAATGACATCGATGATTTCAATTTTTGTTTCATCAAAGTACATACCTAGGGTGTATGCTGACAACGTATCATTCCAAGTACCATTGATGCATATCACATGCCCAGTTTCGCCAGCAGTGCCGCTCGTATTATCCACCAACATAAGGTATAGTCCGATAATTGCTAAAGTAGTATCGCTATCGGTAACTCCGTTACTATCAATGATAGTTAATGTCACAATATACTTGCCTTCGGTGTCATACGTATGCACAGGGGTTTGCAGTGTAGATGTATCGCCGTCGCCGAAATTCCACAACCATGTGTACAAGGGAGTACCGCCACATACTGAACCTATGAACTGCACTGGTTCATTGACCACACCAGCATATAGTCCATGTGCATTTGCATCCATAACTTTAATGGTTACCGAAGCGGTATTATTATCAGTATTACCTTGGCTATCAGTTACGATAAGTGTAGCAAGATATTCACCAGGTAGAATATACACGTGACTGGAATTTTTTTCGATAGAGTTGGTTCCATCGCCGAAATCCCACTGCCATTGGATATAGGGTGGACAACCACCCGTTGCAGTACCCGTGAAATACATTGGATCACAGGTGTTACCCACATAAGGTCCATGGGCATCAGCTTCTAAGGGAGGTGGAATTGGAATGCAGCATCCACCTGGGTTGGGTCCACCTACGAATAGGTAGTTGGTGAGATAGACCACGTCGCTAATGTCTACCATACTGTCGCCATTGGCGTCACCGACACACAAATCTGGCACGGGCGCTGGACCACCAATGAACAAGTAGTTAATGAGGTACACCACATCAGCAACGTTTATGGTACCATCGTTGTTGGCATCGCCGCAAATAACTGGTGGGTATTTTTTGATTGATAGTTCAGGATCACCAAACAAGGTAACCGTATAATAACAATACCGTATACCATACCTATCGATCTGACCAATGGTGTCCTCCTTGGAATCCTGATTTGCCTTACCGAGATTACGAATGTCCTCACCGAAAACAGCATCCCAGAACTCTCGGTCGAATCGTTGTGAAGGCGCATCCGTAGAAGAATATCCCAACCCATATCGTGTGTTTGCGATACAAGCGAACGCACCATGTTCAGCGGTCACCATATATTCTACGATGCTATCGTTCTCTAAATAGACGAGATCTTCTGTAAGCCCATAATCGAATCCTAAGGGATATGCGTTATCAAAGGAACCAGCTAAACACGCTTGGCTGTACATAAAAAAATAGTCTTCATTTGTAAGATTAATAATATCGTGACAGGGCCCACTGATATCCCCACTCCGCATAAAGACCGGTTCATCGAGTTTCATCACATGATAATTATTCCCATGACCCAGGTGATTGATAATATGAACTCCGTTATTAATAATATTTGTTATTTCTGATTTCGGCCATCCGCCAGTTCCATGGTCTGGTTGAGGCCACCCATGTTCCTGCCAATCGCGGTCATACAGGGTGTTAACATCATATTCGGGAGGAAATCCCTCAGTTACATACCCGTACCGAGAACAGCCATTTTTTATCTCATCTTTAAAGTTGCCACCCCACTCAGCGCTGCCACCGAATCCGAGATGTTCACCCACCATCCACACATCTTGTAGATACGGGTCGTCGGTGGTTTCATAGGCAAGGGTTTTCCGCACAAAATTCGAGAGCTCTATATCGTTGTCGACAGGTGCACGGCCGACAAACACCTCTGCCAGAAGATCATCCTCGCCAGGCTCGCCCCAGTACGCATCACAAAAATCACTGAAATATAACCCGTCTATTCTAACAGTATCTTCAAGAGTCAAGGAATAACAAGCCCGTACTTCAATACTAATAGAGTCAACTTCATGCCAGTTAAACCCTTCTTCAACAGACCCAAGATAATCGAGAAATATATGCTCGGTAGACCATGTGTTCTTATGTAAAGACCACATACTCCACGCCGGGTCAATCCCGCATTGATAAAACGCCATTCTCTTCCCATTACTACTCCGAAGAATAACGTTTCCCAGCTGGGTAATATTACCTGTTGCTTTCACGTCGAAATGCAACCATTTTTTCTCTGAGATGTCCAAGTAGGGGGGATCAATCGTTAGATTACATCGACCTGTACGCCAACCACCTGTACTAGCATTCGTACAGTTCCACAGCATTGCATCTGATCCCACGATAAAATCATTGCTATCAATAGTAGGGTTGTCGAGGAACCCGCCACCGGAACCATTGACCCCTGGATCGGCTATAGAGAGATCCTTATTTGTAGGAAATGGATTTTCAGGGTTATTCCACATGCCATTGAGACCGGCGTAATAGACATCCGAAGCAACAAGATCACTAATGTTGAAAGGCAAGGGAGGAATTCCTATTGTTGCATAGAGTAATCGAGCAGGAATAATATTATCGCCACTTTCACCACCGACATCAGCACCATCACCATCACCACCCAACAAAATATATTCGGTCTCCCAGTTCTCATACGCATCTTTAATAAAATTCCGGATTTGACATGCGGTATCATTAAAAATAGGATCACCGTCGCCATACAATCCATCCCACCAATAATCACTGCATGCCTTGATGTCTTCAACGGTAACAATTGTTGCACTAATTCCTTTAGCGATCTTCGATGCTACAAGATCTTGAAAGGTATACTCACCGGTGGAATCACGGAGTGCTTCATTCGTTATAACCACATAGGTGTACGTGTCAGTAGAATCAACCAATGCCCCCTTTTCTCCAATGGTTTCACGTCTCCCCTTTTCACTTGCATAGGAAGTTATCATATTTGGGTTCTCGACCATGTTCTTAACGCGTGCGATATCCTGAGGAAGAGATCTGCACAAAAGAGTATTTGATGTACCACTGTTCTGACAAAGATCTATCGTTACCTTTAGTTCTGGATAGAAATAAAGTTCACCAGCTTTGGGAATATACTGTATTGGGTATATATTCATTATAAGAATTGTATATCCGCATAGTTGCTGAGTTGATACACTTTTATAGCAATGACCAGGGAACATATTATAAGAATCATATATCTGTGGATCTGGCTCTGTCGGTCTGATTTCCCCACTAAAACTTAAAGGATAAACATATTGACCAGGTGCGATTTTATAGGTACCGGGCAATAGGTAACCATTTCTTGGTGTCACTTTGATATTTTTCACTTGTTTATCTGCTGGAAGAAGAATTTTGATAGTTTTAATAGGTAACACTGGTTCACCTGGATTTCCATAGGGTTCTGTTTCATTTATTGAAATATAGGTGCCTAGTTTTTCATGAGTCAATATTGGTTCCTGAAAATAATATAGAAATTCTAAAGAATCGTTGATTGGGACATCCAATTTCTCTGGTTTCAATACAAAACCATTCAAAGCTCCTGCAGAACTAGAAATGAGGAAGATTGCTACAGCTATCCCATTTATCAGAAACATAGTCTCTCTTAGATTGCTTCTCAACTTTCTTTGTATAATCTTCATTTCTTGTAACATAATAGAATATATATAAAAACTCATCTATAAAAGAATTGTTGTACAACTGGTACCCGATGTCTATGACAGTTGTTACCTGAAAAATGAACTAGACTGTTTTTATCGGAATTTAATACATTATCCATGTTATGTTAAGCTAAGTCTTATAAATTAAAAACTGATTACTGGTCATACAGGATGGGATATGTATGGCTAGGAAAGCAGGCATTGTTTTATCAGATAGGCAGCAGAAAGAACTCACGAAATTCATGCACTCAACAAAGGATGCGCATGAGTATCGTGCCGCTCTTGGTATCGTGATGCGAGGGGTTGGTACATCAGCGGATAAAGTTGGAAAACAGTTAGGTGTGACTGCGAACAGGGTATTCGTATGGTGCACGCTCTATAAGAGGAAAGGTATAGATGGACTTCGAATGAAGCACCCAACCGGTCGCCCTGCCCATAAAGGGAATCAGGCGAAGCAGATCATCCCTGAAATGCTCCAAAAGGATCCGCAGCTATTTGGATTCTTGAAAGGTAGATGGGTGGTACGTGATATCGCAAAAGCCCTCAAGGAGGAGGGTGTTGATTTGAGTTTTCAGCAGGTTAATCGCATACTCCAAGATTTGGAGATCACGTTGAAAAGCCCGAAACTTCGAGCCCCTGGATCGATAAAGAAGAACTACAGAAAACGGGCAGAGATTCGCAGATATAAGAAGATAGCACCAGCGCTTTTAAAAAAAGGATAGCTCTATGCTTTCAAGATGAAAAGTGGGTAGAACTTCTCCCGAGTGTTGAACGATGCTATCTGGGCAAACACCAACAACTCCTGATACCAACCCTGGGATATACCAAGCGGCGGAACTTTTTCATCACCCTGTTCTGGCCACAGAAAAATATCATCTGGAACTGCTACAAACGTCGAAGAAACATCGAATTCCGTAAACACCTCAGCAATCTGATCGCTTATGCTAAAAGACACAAACTTAAGAAAATCATCCTTTTCATCGATCAAGCAACTTCACACGATACCTCTGAAGTTGAGAAGTTCCTGGAAAACCATCCTATCATCCATGTGAAATTTCTCGGCAAGAAAGATCCAAACAGCAATCCTGTTGAATGCCTGGTTAACAAACGACTTCATTCTGCAGTAAGTGTGAATCGTTCCTACGAAAATATCAACGGACTAGAACATTCATCCAAATCCTTCCTAAGAAAATATAATGTGATTTATGCGACTTAGCTTAGAAATGGAAAAATATTTCTTTTTCCTACTTGCAGCAGCCACCTGGTGGTGGTTCGTTAATGAATAGGTAGTTAATAAGATAGACCACATCGGAAATATTTACAACACCGTCGCCATTGACGTCACCAACACACAAATCTGGCACGGGCTCTGGTCCACCAATGAATAGGTAGTTAATAAGATACACCACATCTGCACTATCGATAGTTCCATCACCATTTGTATCACCGCAGGTGAAGATAGTCACTGACACTGGATCAGACCAGCCGCTCTCGTGTTCAAAGGTATCTTTCGCTTTTACTTTTACCTCATAGATACCAGGGTTTATCCAAGAGTGAGACGCGATGCAAGTCCCTCCGGAGGCATAAGGTCCTAGCCAGCCGCTATCAGTGCCATCGCCCCAGTCGAACAAATAGGATATATTATCCCCCTCTGGATCTGTTGTCACGGCTGAGAACTCATATTCAACTCCAGGTGCTCCTTTCGTAACTCCAGATAGTTGTTGTGGTGTCTCCGGAGGATAATTTATAACAACTGGCTCCATTCTCAGATCAGGGTTGCCCCACAGTGCCCCCCATTCAAATGTCTCATATCGTAAATAGTCCCACAGTCCTCGAGTATACATCTGTCTCAAAGCCCATTGATGAGCATCACCCTGAGTATAGTTCCCTTGGGTTACGCGAGTGGTAAAATAATAATCCAAGGATTGACTCGATCCACTATTCGGATTACTCCATCCTGGGCATCCAAGCGCGACCTTTGTTGCGCCAACAAAACCAACAGCTCCCTGCTTCATCATAACCTGACCAAGGTTAGTATAATCAGTATCAGAATTACTGCAAGCATCAGCGAAAATGATTGCAGGATAATTGTCATTGAGATACGGACTCGTGCTTGTATAGACAAAAGCCTCGCCAGTAGAATGGTAAATGTAGGAGCCATATTCTGATCCGTGGCCTGCCCAGTTCACAAAGGCGTATTTGCCAGCTGACCATACTGATCGTACGTTGTTGTAATTCAAATTATAATCCATAGGATAGGAGGAATAGCCTTGTTCGTACATCCGCGTTTTAGTCCAATCAGCCATCCACGCTTGGTTAACCTTGGCTTCCATAAGCACCGCATTATCAGTACGGGGGTTAGGGTCATTGTCCCAGAAGAAAGCTCCTAAAAGCAGAATGTTTTTCTTAAAAGCAGGATCATTATTCTGTTCATACGCCACAGATTTTTCACAAATATGTAACACATCTGCAGGAGTGCTCCAGGGAATTCTCCCTACATTTACCTCATTATAAAAATCGATAGCATCAGAATTTTCACCCCATCGATGATTCTGATTTGAATCCCATGACTGGCTATCCGATTTCGTGAGTTCAGCATAGTAAAAATCAGTCTCTGGTTTTCCATATCCGAGATCCTGCCATGTGCGACGCATAGGTACATTATTGCGATTACCAACAATAAGCACATCTCTGATACCCCAGGCACTTGAGGGGTATTTGTCTCTCAAAAAGTTCCGGATTTTCTCAGCAAGATCATATCCGCTATACGCAGAATTAATCCATGACGTAGTCACGACATTCACTGATCTTCCTTTGCTCGTCTCCCAGTCAACCAGCGGCGTCACCGACGAGGTTAACGAATCAAGCGTGATGATCACATAATCATAGGAGTCTCTTCCACCGGTACTCTGAGGATACCATTTCTGCGCTTGATCATAATTCAGGATGATTTCCTTGGCGGTTCGTTCCATCCAAGGGGAGTTATCAACCATGACGGCATCGGATGAGAAATCTTCAGGGAACGTATAGTGGATACGGACGATAATGTTGGGGTAATAGGTTAATAGGCCGGAGAGCGGACGATAGGTAAACGGGGTGATCCTTACATCAACCAGATTATATTTTCTGAACCCAGCGGTGCGGACAAACTCCCCAATCGAGCTTGGATATGGTTCATTGCTTCGATACACAGAATGAACATTCGCCTCATATATTTGCATATCTCGTGCAGAAAACACCGGGTTTTCTTTTCCGATTACCCGAGGCAATGGTACGGGATCAAGTGTATAGGTTCCTGAGAGTTGTATTTCTTCACCGAGGTCAAAGGTAACATCAGTAACATCAGCTCCCGGGGGTATTGCGATAGCGAAAATCTTTGACGGTAAGTCTGGTTTTCCCGGTATCATGAGACGACCAAAGTTTTCAACGGATATTTCATGTCTCTGTTCCGATTCTTTGATTGTGTAGGATCCGATGGGTATCGGTACGGTAATTGTCGTTTCTCCTTCGTTGACGTAACTTTTTTCTTCTTGGACACCGTGGTTATTTTGTACGAGAGTCGCGCTTACAATGCCGCTTCCCATCATCGCAAAAACAATGACTATAGCCACATACTTTTGTACATTTTTCTTTTTCATTTTTATCCCCAAATAACTGATGAGTAGCCGCTATTTAATTCTTTTGACGGTATCTCCTTTTTTGTGCGATGTGGCGTGTAATTTTTTTTACTCGTATTGTTTCCTCTCGTTTTCCAGTGAAAAAAAAAGTTAGTATGTTATAGAGGATGATTGTGTGAATATGATTTTAATAGCGAGTTTCCCCATCTGTCTGCGCTGATACATCAATTCTCTGTATAACTTATCAGAGAGTAGGAGGTGATATATTAGTTTCATGACGATGATACGTCATGATCCAATTCCCTCTTTTGAAACAACTGTTTTTCTTTATTGAATGAAGAGAAGAATTATTGGTTTTTTATCCGCAGCAACCACCTGGTGGTGGTCCATTGATGAACAGGTAGTTGATGAGATAGACCACATCGGAAATATTTACAATACCGTCGCCATTGACGTCACCAACACACAAATCTGGCACGGGCTCTGGTCCACCAATGAACAGGTAGTTGATGAGGTACACCACATCAGCAACGTTTATGATACCATCGTTGTTGGCATCACCACATTTTACTTTCTTCGTAGTGAAATGCCAGAGTGGCCCTGCAGTGCTTGCACCGTGGTTGTCCCATGAGATGATCTTCCAGTAATAGGTAGTATTAGCGTTCATGTCTCCTGGTGGATCATAGCTTGTACCTGACTGGTTACTCGCTACTTTTGATGGTGAGGTACTTTTACCGAAGTAGACATCGTAGGTGACGGTATCACTAGGATCAGGGTCACCTCCGGTCCAACTGAGGATCGCAGAAACTAAAACGTTCGTTGTTCCATTTGAGGGGTTCGGGGAGCTCGGTGGATACGGCGGATTGTTTGGTGGCGGTTGGATAGTGAACGTGTAGGTTCCGGAGGTGTTACTATTGCCGCTGGTGTCATTCGCCCATATAAAGTATGAATAAACACCAACGAGCGTATACGTCGTCGTATAGTAGTAGGTGTTTGTTCCAATGATATTGATCATGGATTGATTTACGGTTGCCGTATTTGGGTAGGTGATATGGACACGGACCTGTGAGACCTGGATGTTATCGGTGACTGTACAGCTGATGTTCACTGCCCCACCTGTAGTTTGTGGATCAGGGGTATCATTCACGTTGGAGATCACCGGTGGGGTTTGATCGTAGACGTTCGGACCACTAAACGTCCCAGTCTGTGTGATGTACAGGCCATTGTCTCCAGAGAAACGATACGTATGTGTTCCAACTGGTAGTGGTGTGCCATAGACGTATGCAGGGCTTCCGCTGCCTTTACCGGACGACCTTGGATTAAACGGGAGGAGGTGATGGGTGGTTCCATCGATGGTGATGTTTAGACCAGCGTTGGTGTTCCATTCTGCAGAACGGAGTCGCCATGGTCCAGTCTGTAGTGTCTGCCAGACGAGATCACTATCATTATTTGGATACAACGCGATATCAGGGTACATATCCGCAGCGGTATCAGTGGTGACCTGAAGATCGGCAGCAGGGTTGTTCCCGTTGTTTGCCATTTCTGAGTAGTAGATATTCCAGTTTCCTGTTCGGTCATCATGCCAGGTCAGATAGGTGTCACCATTAAGGTAACTTCCTGCTGATTCAATCCGTGGGTACATCGAGTATCCATCAGGGGGGCCGGTATAGGATCCATATTGTTTACCGGGGTTGTTCATGTCACTTTGTCGCTTCTCATCCTGGGTAAACGGTATAATTTGACCACCAGGCATCATTTGTATATGTCCGATGATGAGCGTGTAGACTTCCCATACCCCTGGCTGATGGGTCGTTTCCGTCTCATGACCAGGATCTAGTGGTCGTTTGTCCATAAATGCGATATGGGGAATAGCACTGTCGTCAACCGCGATCGAGGGTGATGCGGAGTCAAACCCGTCCTGACTTGTGGCAGGATAATCGTTGTGGAAGGGAAGGGCAATCTGTGCATCAACCGCAGCATCGCCATCACAGTCGTCAAGGTATGGGTTCAATTTTTCATACATGATCTCCCATGCACCGTTCAGGGGATGAGTTTCTTGCCATGCGATGTGAACCTTGTTCTGTCGGTCGATAGCGAGTGAAGGGCTAAAAGAGTCTTTTTCTGGTTGGCCCAGTGGTGGTTTATTGCTGATCCTGGTGTCATCGATGAACGTGGTAGGGATGCCCTGAGAGTTTGGTGCGTTATCCTGCAGCTGGTAGTACACCTCCCATTGGTATTCGTAGGATCCATTTCGCCAGTCACTCCATACAATGGACACATTATTCAAAGAGTCTATGGAGATATCTGGGTGTTCGATAAACAGTGCGTTAGGACTGTCAAAGGGTGGAAGAACCACGCGACCAGAGCTTTTTCCATCGAGGGTAGACACCCGCCAGTCAAGGGACGTGATATCCACACCGTTCCTCGCTGCTGAACAATCGATGATACTACCGAGTTTTGAGTAGTAGATCTCCCAGAGGTCATTCGGATCTCCAGGTGTCGGGTCGTCTCGTTTGTCCACCCAGACGACGTGAACGTCTTGATCCACATTCATCTGAGGATGAGAAATATAAATCGGTGATTGGGCTTGTTCAATAGGTATCATTTTCACTGCAAGCGCATGTGCCTCTTCGATAGAGATCCGCTCATCTCCATTGGTATCTGCACGTGGATCTTGTAGCCGCTCGTAGATTCGGTAGACATATGAGAATGTTTCTTCATCTTCTCGTCCGCAGGAGGAGACGACACGGTGTGGTCCACTCAGGTCTGGGATGAATCCTCCAGAGAAACACGTGTCAATGATGATGGCCATGTCGCTGTAATTGATTTTATCGAGTTGTGCGTCAAGTTCATCATCGTACCAACTGAACGTTGATGCGACGTTTTCCTCTGTTGGATCTTTGTAGGAACCGAAGTCTTCATCTAATCCATCTTGGGTTTCGTCGTTTGCAATCCTGGTGTCAACGTGGTATGGAGCAGGCATGATGCAGAGGTTTGTACAAAACCCGTTAGGTCGAGAGTTACCACCATGATCCTGAAGATATATAACGACAAGGTCGTTTGTTGTTGCGTTTCCTTTGAGCATGGTGAGTGCATTTCCGAAGTTTGTATAGGTGGCGTTGCCGTCAATCCAGGGTTCCGAGAAGTTGAACGGGAGTGGCTGCCATTCCACAGACGGCCAATTGTCACTCCAGGGAATCCTCCATTTTACTGCATTGCCAATACCATCGTAAATCCAGTACGGGATAGTGAGAAACACAATATGGTCGTCGGTGAATCCTTGAGAAAGCAAATAGGTTCGCATTTGTGTGAGCTCATATTTAAACCGTAGTTCTGGAAAATCGTATCTGATGATGAATGTGAAATCATACTGTTGTGCTGCACCGTCAAGACTCGACCAGCCCCAGGCACCCTGACTATATGGGTTCCCTGAGGTATAGTACCATTTATACGGATCGTTCGTAGAGACAGTGATGCGATATGTCGTTCCTTTTAGAAGACCCTGGTTCGCGCGGCCGTAGAACGCGAGCCATTGTTTCCCATCAGAAACCATCGTCGAAGAGATGGTCTTTGTGAATACCTGACCACCGGGTGGGTTCGTTTGAGTAATTGTTAACGTAATCCCACCATTGTACTGGAGTGCAGGATCTTTGTAAACCATGATATCAACCCAAAGGTCAGTTAATTTAGAGATCCTTCCTGCGACAATCTCCTGCCAGAGGTTTGGCGTGGTGTTCATCCAACATTGGTTATTCTCCAGGAGTTGTATTTGATCGTAGTAGTAGCGAACTGGTCCTGCGAGTAACGCGTATTTATTCGTGTATTTCGTATTATTGAAAAAGACTTGTTGATATGGTTCAAGAGCGAGCGAGGGGTACACAGAATCAGATCCGTTGTTGTCTGATATGCGTGTCTCCGATATGATCGTCTGATTCACTATTTTTACCTTATCATCTTTTCGAATACCAAAGCCTTTGGGGCTGATTTTCTTATAGTAGATCTCCCAATGTCCATCACGGTCGCTCATCCACACCGTATGTTCGTTACCATCAAACCCGATTGCTTTCCGGGGGTGCATATCGTTATAGGGGGCAGGAGTGATGATGATCCCTCCTTGGTTGAAATGATCAATGGGTCGACCAGTATCCTCAACATACGTGACATTGAAAAGATACGACGTACTGTCATTTCCAACCGCTGGGGTAACCACGGGATTCGTAAGGTTAGCAGGGGTGTAATCAATAACGATATCACCGACGTAATGCGGTGATTCGGTCATCCCATCACGACCAACACTGTAATAAGAGAGAACATGTTGCACTGGGTACGGTGCTTTTCCACTAAGGTTGAACGTACCGGTATACGGATGATAGGTTGGTTCAGAATCGATTTTATACATGGTCACCAGGACATCAGGGTCACTTTGATTACCATACAGATAATGTGTTGTGTTATGAACCGCAATAAAGGTGAACGGTGTTTTTGGTGTCACCCAGCAGACAGAAGAATTCTCCTGGTAATAATGACGATCTCCAATAATAAGATGAGTCACTGGCGGACCGTTGATGATAAAACCAACCTTGTCCGTATGCCCAAGGCCATCGTTTGCCCACCATGTTGCATACCCGCCCAATGACCCTGAAGTGAATACAGACTGAGGGCCAACAGGTGGTGCAGTTGACGCGCTTGCAGCACTATTGACAACTGACCAGGTGACAGACCAAAGTCCTATATATCCAATCGTCCGGTTATACGCGGACGCGTACCCTGGGAAGCTTACTCCCGTGGTAATCGTCTGGTACGGGATTTCAACACCACCAGGAGTTGCAGTGATGAGGATGTAATCAACAGTGAATAATGGTTTCAAAGACACGATCACATTATTTTCTTCTGAATGAGTACTTTTTTGTCCTGTGTTGGTAACCATCCCTGGTATGGGAGAGACCAACGAGAGAACAATTATAGTCACGATACATGCTTGTAACCAGCCTTTTATTTTTCTCGGATTTTTCATCCTTTCTTTTTCCATTTTTTTCTCCTCCTTTTATCGGCAACAACCACCTGGTGGTGGTCCATTGATGAACAGGTAGTTGATGAGGTAGACCACATCGGAAATATTTACAATACCGTCGCCATTGACGTCACCAACACACAAATCTGGCACGGGCTCTGGTCCACCGATGAACAGGTAGTTGATGAGGTAGACCACGTCACCAACATCGACGATCCCATCGTTATTGCAATCACCACAGATGAGGCTGACGCTTCCTCCAGAGAAACAGGCAATATAGCCGTTTCTGCCACCTGCTACCATTTCCATGGATGCATCGCCCACGATGTCGGGAATAACAGAAAGAGCATCAACAGGGTCGCCGAAGTTGATTGATTTTAATTCAGAGCCATCAACTCCGTTCAAGAAATAACAGTAGTTGTTTACGTAGAGCGTACCAATCATGATATCGCTTATACCATCTCCAGATAGATCACCGCATGAATCCACGTTCCAGGATTTATCTACGAGGGAGTGCGACCAAATCGTACTACCTGTATATCCATCGATAGCTCGTGCGCTGGTACCGCTATGTGCAGGTACAATATCAGGGTGTCCATCGCTGTTGACGTCATCTATTTTTTCAAAGAAGAGAATCAAGACAGGCCCCAGAGAACCGCTGTATATTTGACCTCCTGTTGCAGCGTTGAGCCCATAGTACATGCCGCCGAAATCACCAATGATAACGTCATTGATGCCATCGCCGGTGATGTCATCGATTTGTGCTAACGCCCACACTGAGGTTCCTGTGGTTGATTTAGGCCATACGATAGCACCTGTTACTCCGTTGATCCCATATGCTTTACCAATGGTTTCATCTTCGTTTGATGCGCCTGCGAGTACGTCTGGGTGTCCATCACCGGTGAAATCTTCTACCCCTATTACCGAGAACCCTGGTCCTCCGAGAGGACGCTCCCAGATTGATACCCCGTTGAGTCCATTTAAACAGTATACACGTTTTGGGCCGGTATCGTAGGCATCGTCACCAGTGGTAGCGAGGACGTCAATCACGCCGTCGCCGTTGTAGTCGTAGCTGCAGTCAACTTGGTAGACCCAGCCGCCTTCGCCGTATTCATGGGTGTCGTGTGTCCAGATTTCTTCACCGGTTTTACCTGATATGGTTCTAATGAGTCGCCCACCCCATGCTGATCCTACGACCACATCAGGGTATCCATCGTTGTTGACATCTTGGTTGATTGTTAAGCCCTGTTGATGATATACGGCTCCTGCGTAGATTTCATGTTCCCAGAGCATGTCTGCTGTCCCATAGGAATTACCATTAAGGCATCGGATGTAGTCATCTTCTGAGCAGATAATGACGTCATCGATTCCATCGCCGTTGAGATCAGGAATCGGTGTGATTGCTTTCGGGCTGTTGTCGTAGCCACCAGTGATTTGATACTCCCAGAGCATCTCACCGATGGGGTAGTCCATGTCAACTCCTACTCCCTGTACAGATACGTTATGTGATCCCTCCGTGGGATCGTTACTGTAGATAGTGAGGGTGGCAGTGTACGAACTTGCTACTGTAGGAAAGAACCATATCCAGATTTTTTCTGAACCGAGAACGTCGATAGCACAGGGAAATGATATCGTATTGTCGACAATGAAATGACTATCACTTGATACAATGTTATCAACAATTAAAGTCTCGTCTCCTATGTTTTGTATCTCCATATGCCAGCCTGGATACGCTTTGGTTCGAACTGTGCCATAGTTATGGGCATTTTCAGGGAGGTAAAGATCAGGACCAGGGGTAACACCATTACCAGTAAGTGTGAGATCAACCTCAGGGTCGACAGGGTCATTTGATTCTATGGTTGCTACAGCATTGAGTTCACCTGCGGCTTGTGGTTCATAGACCATCGGTATATCTTCCTGAGAACCACGGGGAATTGTTATTGGAAATGATGCAGGGCATGAGAGTTCATCAGAACCGGTGAAGATCACGTTATTTATTACAAGGTCTGCGGTTCCGACGCTTTCCACGGTTGCATACCAAGTTGAAGATTCACCAATGGTTACAACTCCATAATCATGACTCTTAATGGGCACATTGATATCTGGTGTTCCAGCACCACCAAGATCAACTTTGTACAGATAGTCTTGATTGTAGCCTTGCCCATTGTCGCAGTACCAGAGATACTGACCATCCCAGACGATTCCCGCTGGATCAACTCCTTCGGAAGCATGACTCTCCAAGAGATCACCCGTTGAAGGATCGATTTTATAAAGGGTGTCTCCCCAGTAGTCTGCTATCCAGAGGTTTCCATTTTCTAGGCAGAGATCCCATGGTTGGTTATCTGGAGCAGTGAATTGTGTTATCACCGATCCAGTTGAGGTTACTTTGTAGATGGTTGCAGGGTCTGGATAGTAGGCTGCTACCCAGAAGTTACCAGCATCATAAGCGATACCAGACATGTATTGAGCAGGCAGATTAAACTGGGAGAGCAACGCTCCATTCCAGCCAAGCTTCATGGCTTTCGCAGGATTACTTGGATGATCAGTGGTCCAGAGATATTGCCCATCAAAGGTAAGACCGTAGGCGTCTCCTTGCGGTCCATAACATTGGAGTTGGTAACTACCAGTGTTTGGATCGATGCGATAGATTTCATCTCCATTCGCGCCATAAATCCCACAAAAAAGATACGTTCCGTTATATGCTAATCCAGATGCACCTTCAGGTATGGGATAGGTAGCTACAACTGACCAATCTTTTGATACTTTTGTGGTATCGCCTCGTGCAAGAATAACGTTCAATCCTGCTGTGTCTGGGATAGGTATCTGCCCGTGCTGTTCTTTTACGTCACTGCTCTGTAGGTTACCTGTGACGGGTAAAATCATGATGATCACCAGCGTACAAATTACTATGCTTTGTAGTTTCTTCTCCATTTTTTGCACTCCCCATAAAATATAAATCTGTTGATACAAATAGTGCAGTGTAATTTAAATGTTATCCTTTAGTCATTTAAAGGAACAAGAAAAAGTAAATAGAACGAGGGCTCATAGCTATTTTTTGGTTCACATTTCACAGCAACCACCAGGTGCAGGACCATGGATGAATAGGTAATTGATCAGATAGACGACGTCAGAGACATCGACAACAGTATCACCATTGCAATCGCCGACACACGACATAAGTTTGGGTTCAGGACCGCCACCAACAAAAAAGCGATATTGCATAAATTCAACAGCTCTTACTTTCCAAGAGAAAAACACAAAAAAACTCTCCAAATAATTATAAAAATGTGGAGTTTTGCATTCTTCCCTTTTTTTTCCTATTTGGGATTTCCAAATGAGTGCTTCTTCTATTTAAAACCGTATGATTCACGATAAAAGTAGGGGATATCTCCTCTATGTTTTTGTCCTAGTAAAAAGGTAGAACAACATGTTCCTTCTTCCCCAGAAAAATTCTCTGGGGAGGAAAGGAAACAAAAATGTCGGAAATGGATGTGGATGCACACATAATAAATTTTCGGAAAAAAATTGAAGAAGCAGACATACTTGATGAACGCATCAAAGCATGGGAATATGAAAAGTACGGTGGTAGTAGAACAGAATTCTACAACCCAGATGACAATCATCCGATGAGACTGGCCCTATTCCTCAGTTTCTTGGATGTCACCCCGTTGGAAGAGGCGATGAAACCCTTCTATAAACGACTCAAAAGCGTTCGGTATCTGGAATCGATGGGTCTTACCTTTGTGTTTATGAAAATCACTGAGCAGACTCCTGATAAAGTTGCCAATTATCTGAAAACACATCCTTCATGTGCTGAGCTTCTTGGCTACCAACGTGATAAATTTGGATGTTTTATCATACCTGATGGTGAGACCATCCGTTACAACCAGAAACATCGATTTGGCCCTGAAGGCATAAAGAACATTGACCAGGTTATCCTGATGGCTATGAACAGGAGAGCAAAGGAGCTTGGCATCAACCTGGAAGACTGCTGTGGCAGCGATGCTTTCCCAGTGAAAAGCGTGAAATCTGACAAGAATGCAAAATACAATGGTCATTACGAAATCCAAGGTTACAAGATAGCGACGACAGAATCCTACGGATCAGAAACCGGGATCGTTCCGCTCATCGGGCAGGTAATGGGGATCAATGAAGATGAAGGAAAAACCTTGATCCCACAACTCCAGAAGCTGAAAACTTGTGACATCCATGTCAAACAAGACTGGGTGGACAACAAATATGCGACTATTAAAAACATCCAACAAGCAGAAATCATACATGGGACAAAACTCGAATACAACCCAGCAAAGAACTGGGTTTACAATCCTGATGCTACACCAGAACAAATAAAATCAGAATACCAGAAATTTCATAACGAATCTGACTTTCAACCTGGTGCATCGCCAGAGCTCATGATGCGATACCTCGTTCTGAAAAGACAAGGGGAAACCGTTGGATACATGCTAAGAAACGAACACATCGCAGCAAAAGAAGAATGTCCCGATAGCTATCTCGATCATTTCCACAAAAGAAACATCACAGAATCCGAGAACGACTACATAAAAAACGATAACGGACTACAGAGAGCGATCCGAAGAAAAGGACAGGAATACATCGAACTTCAACTTCAACTCACCCTGCTTGCCCTTCATGTTGTCGCCCTTGTTCGACTCCAGAACAATGCCAAGAGTAATCTGGTTTCCACAAGAGGTTTCACCTGATGACTAACCCGACGGTTATACAAGAGGCTGAACCGTCGGACTGGAACCTAAGAGAGTTAGAAATGGAGAACAAGGATATGTAAAATAATATCGTTTACGAACAAACCTCCAAATGAGTTCCAGCTTCATTTGGAAATCCCTGTTTATTCATGACCAAAAAATCCAATATATTTAAATATAAGGCCTATGATTCTGAACATACTAGGATGCAAGGGATGTGGGTGGAATGAGAATAGACAGACGGTTAACATTTATAGGTATAATGTTAATAGTCTTAAGCATGACCATGGCTACACAGTATGCCACGACAAAGGTATCGTACACTTTTGGTATCGTTCACCCGAGCAACGCTGATATCAGATTTGTCGGATCAGATAATTCTTCCGATGCTTCTGGGCGGGTATTGCGTGTCACCAACAACGCGAGCGGATCGCGTAATGTCGTTATCAGCCTTGGTGATTGGATGCCTAACTCTGCGAAGAACTATACCGCTGCGTTTGCGATTGTCAATGAAGAAGGCTTTAAGGTCAACATCACTCACATTAATGTTTCAGGCACCGGAGCCTCCAACATTTCCATCTATTTGCATGGGAATCGGACCACGGATGCTGCGTCTGAAGTCGCCTCTGCAAAGGCTCTTTCGGTAAGTGCGGGGGTTTCACAGCATACCGCCGCTAATTGCGAATGGATTTTAGGGGCTGGGGATGGAGATACATCGACAATGAATGGCTCAGCTTCTGCTACCCGTATCTTAACACCATGGGATGCAACATCTGACGTTCGATACAATGACACAACCGTTCGATATGCTAGAAACAATTCTTATGATTATGTCTGGGTTCAAATCTCCATTAGCGTATCGAGTACTGCTCCTGATCAAGCAGCTGCAACTGGTCAGATCTGGATTCATTTCAAAGCAACCACCCATTCGTAATGATTAGTTTTAGGGGTTGTTTTCTTTTTTTTCCTTTTTTTATATTTCCATCCAGGTTCTTTTTTGCAATAAGTCTTAAATAATTTTCGATGCCAATAGTTATAAGAAGATTATGCTCTCTGATCGTGTCCGTTATCCATTATCTTCTTCAAGAATATTTGATACCTTTACCAAATATATCATGTAGAAATGTTTATATATAAGTTATTTCATTGGGCTTAAAAGCATATCGAAAAGTATAAAATAATTATGGGGGCGTTGGTAAATGGTACAAATGCAATCCAAGAAGAAAAAAGAGAAACGGCAGAGCATTGAAGAAATCATTCAGTGCCCTGAATGTAACAGTACACATTTAAGTAAAGATTATGCGCGTGCAGAGCTTGTCTGCGCGGATTGCGGCCTTGTTATTGAT
>Ga0315289_10005490_pt1 | contig 18743 bp, 23 predicted proteins | sample YL17G11_40_MG_FD_203452 | JGI IMG/M metagenome (GOLD analysis project Ga0315289, IMG submission 203452) | Sediment microbial communities from Yellowstone Lake, YNP, Wyoming, USA - YL17G11_40 | ecosystem: Environmental > Aquatic > Freshwater > Lake > Sediment | place: USA: Wyoming | collected...
GCCGATCATATCCTCGTAAAAAATCGGCGCGGTTTTTCCATACGAATCATTATAACCTTTGATCGCCGCCGGCACGCACTGCATAATCCCAAGCGCGCGATCAACGTGTTGCGCGCCGCCATCGCGACGGAGCACCTCGCCGGGCGTTGCAATCGGCGCTTGCCCGATAGCGCCGGCAATACCGCCGCTTTCATGATCGATAATCGCCAGGATGAGATCCGGCGGTATATCGCGCGCCTCTTGTATCGCGGCCGCTCGCCATTGCTCTATTTGCGGTTTCCACGGCATTTTTTAACCGTAATTATGAGAAACGTTATAACCGGCGGATTTGCAACGCGCCGGTTGCGTGTATCCTACTAATCGGCCGCCTACACGGTTTAAGCGCCGATCAACTGTCGCGCCGAACCGCACAAAGAGAGAAAGCGCGTGATTTTCCGGCACTAGCAAAAACGTCTCATCGGTTGCGCGTCCCCATTGAAAGCGGTAGTCGGTCCAATCCTGCAACCTTGCCGTGCCGTATCCCGGAGCTTGCCAATACGGACCGAACCACGGCGCGGGAATCTCGTTTTCATAGTTCCCTTGAACCAAGCGGACAAACCAGCCTAGATCCATTTGCATTTGCATGGCGCGTTGAACGGCAAACGGGTCAAGCCAATTCAATTCAACGATTGTTCCAGGATCTTCCCCGGCAACCTCTGCATAAGTCCAGACGAGCTTTACGGCGCCGGTTGTATTGTGCTTGGTTACAAACCGCGCGATTTCGTACGCTTGAAACGCTAAAAATGGGGTCGTTTGCGGATCGTTTTTGATGAAAAAAGAACTGTCTTGATACTCTTGCGCGCGGGTATCGCGGGCCGTGTCCATCAATTGATCGGTTATGCGGTCGTTTCGCCGGCGCTCCGCCGGATACCGCGCAAGCGTAGCAAGCGCGCCGGCCGGCTCAAAGCGGCGGAGCTGCTCGACGGTCCAGCCCATAACCGGCGGCAACAGCGGCGCGCCGCTTATCACGCCTTGATCGAACGCATAAACAAGCGCGCCGGCCGCGTCTTTGTTTTGTTCGGGAGTTCCCATTAGTCCAGACCTTGCGCTTGCGATACCGATCCGCCTTTTTGCACGCCGTCAAAAATCACGTTGACCGTGAATTTTTGGGTGTAGCCCGTGCGGTCAAGCATATTTCGAATATTCACGTTCAACGTGTCATTTCCCGGCATCGAGATCGGAGCCGGCAACGGTATCCATATGCCGCTTTTGACCGATCCGAAAGCAACGTCCGCCATCGGCGGCGCGCCTTTCCAGTAGCGCGCTTGTTCGTAAAGGCTCCAGTCAAGCGTGTAATATCCATCTTGTAAAAACCAACCCGTTGTGATTGGCGGCACGGCAAGCGGATCGCGGTAGGTCACGATTTGATGGCGAACGCCGGTAAGTATGAACGGCCGATCATTCAACGGAATTGACGCGGAGCCGATAGCGCCGAACGTCGCCGGCACCTCGACAAAAACGGAAAGCATCATCGATATCATGTCTGTCAGTTTGATCGCTTCTTTACTCGGTTGCATTTTTCAAACCTCTTTTTTGGCGCGGTTCAACACCGTGAAACGCGCCACAAAGACCGCCGGCGGCCGAGCGCCGGCGGTCAAGTGGCAAGAGACAACTAACCCTATCAACACGATGAGCGGGCTTTGGGGGTTAAGCCGCTCATTCGTAATGATACTCGCCGCGCTGCTGAACACCGCGAACGCCAAAAAGAGTCAATTCGATTTTGGCAACGTTCGGGAACGCCGAAACGCCGCCGAAATCGAAACCGGATACCGCGCCGATCTGAGTCAACAAGTCCTTGCCGTATTGGCTGAAAAAGAGCCGGGCAAGCACGGGTGTATCTCGCGGTATGGCGATCGCGCCGTTTACGAATTTCCAGCGGTTGCCGATCGCCGGCACGCCGTTTGTCAACGTCGTCATCATGAAATTGTTTGCCGCGTTGTTTCCGTTTACAAAACCGGTCACGCCGATCCCGGCGGGCATGTGCGCCGGACAAGCTCTGTAAACAACATCCTCTCGGATCTGCAATTCGAAGTAGGCATGTTCTGGAATTATTTTTTGAAACAACGCCGTTGCGGCCATGATGGCCGTGTGCGTGCTTGCGTTGTCCACAACCGGATCGGGATACACGAACCGAATCCCGATGCTTTCGCAGTAGTACAGCCAGGGGAACTTATCACGGCTTGTGATGTTCGTATATGCCGCGCCGGCGTCGCTGAGCGTTCGCACGTTCAAAAACGGGATTTCGGGTTGTTGCGCCATCGTTGCGAACGACGCGTACCAGTTTTTTGATGTGTCCACTGCCGGCCCGATCAAAACCGAATCATAGATCGGCCATGGCTCCATGACGTTTTTGAATTGTTTCGCTTGTTCTTCTTGTCCTAGCATTTTTTTTTGTCCTTTCAAAAAACCGATCTCGATATCGGGTTTATTGTTTTGGCTATCGATAAGCCCGGTTGAACATTTCAGTAACCGCGCGGCTTTCCTCTGCTCCAAGTCCACCCATGCGGCCGCCGGCATCCCTGATATCCGCGCCCATGCGGCCGCCGGACGGCAATACCGGCGTGCCATAATAGGCCATTTCATCCTGTGAGTAGTCGCCCTCTGGCTCCTCTGTTACCGCGCCGAAAAGCCCGGCATATGGATCGGCCTGCGCCATCAAGCCGGCGTATGGATCGGCCTGTCCAAAGTCCTCGTCAGCTCCGCCAAACCATGCTTGCAACGTTGCGTTTTTGGGTGCGATCTCGTTTGTCCAAATCTTGAATAGCGTCAACAGCGTTGCCCCTTCGAGCACCTTTTGACCAAGCCCGCGCCGCTTGAACACCGCTTCGATCAACAGCGCGCCGGCCGCGCCGCCGCCCATACAAAGCGCGTAGTTTTTCCAAGTCCAGTTTTCGCCCTCGCCGCCGCTGTCCGCAAGCTTCTTTGCCGCCGCTTTGCCTACCAGCGCGCCGAACAACAGCGGGAGCGCGTTCTTGATCGCGCCGGTCACGTTCAAGCCGAGAAACGTGCTTTTTGCGAAAGCGCCGGCGCGGCGCGCCATTTTGCGCCCACGGCCGCGCGTTCGATACCTGTAAACCGTTTTTGCCGCGCGCGGAGCTGAACGCCGCTTTGTGCGCCGGCTTGTTTTCCTTATTGGGTTTGCCATTGTAAAAAATCCTTTCTTTGTGCGTTTTGTTTTCGTCCCACGTTTGATTGTTCGAGCCGGCCGCCTTGCCGGCGCTTTTTGTTTTTCATCGGGCCGTATAAAACGCCCGGCCGCGCCGCGCTTGATTGCGCGCCGCTTGATCGTTCGCCGTTTTTTATGCACTGGGTTGATCGCTATTATTTCCATCGGCATTTGTAAAATCACCTCGATTCTGTTTTTTTGATTAGGGTACTGGCAAAAAAAACGATTGCCGCCACTATGGCAAGAGTAATAATCGATCCGCCTTTCGAGCCGAAAACATCGGTCAAAAAGCCGGTCTGTTTATTGGTCGCTTCGATTTGCGCTTGTTCAAACCGCTTGCGTTCGAGCCACGCGGAGCGGAGCGCCGGATCGGCACTGGCGAACATCTCCCGATCCGCCGCCAGAATTTTTTCACTCAAAATCGCCGTTTGCTTTTTGGCGGCCGCCTCAAAGCTCCGCGAAGTCGCCCATATGCCGGCAACGATCAACGCGCCTACAACTACCACATAAACAAGCGGCGCAATTCCAAGCGTGTCCGTTTCGATTTGTTCTTGCGGCACGCCGGCCGGCGCAACGATATCAAAATCATTCCCGGCCGCCGGCCTTATGCCGTATTTCCAACTGACAACATTCGAACCGATCCGGCTAATCGTGTTTGCGTTGATCGTGAGTCGCTTGATCAATTCGATTTCCTCGCCGGTTATCAGCGGAGCGGCCGCCGGCGAGAGTTTTACGCCGGCAACGGCGCGCCACTGCTCGACACGGAGCGCCGTTTGACCGTACGTTGAAAGCTCCGCAATCGCCCGCATGGCCGTTGTATTCCAATAATTGAGCCACGCGGCAAAAGCGCGCGCTTCGATTTCGGTTGCCGGCCGGCTGTTTTCAAACGGTAAAGGCATTTTATCCTATACGCTCGCGGCGATTTTTGCGAGCGCTGCCAGGCTGAACCACGCGGGCCATGAACCTTGCTTTTCTCCCGTAGTCGTTTCAACCGGATGCAATGCAAAATATTTTTCGAGCGCCAAGCGGATCGCTTCCGGGTCGGCCGTTCCTTGAATCGGGTGCGTTTTGAGATACTCGGAAACCAATTTAGAGATCACCGCTTCACTTGCCGAGCCGGCCGGGCCGGGCAACCCTTCGGGACCGCGCGGGCCTTGCGCGCCGGTTGCGCCGGCCGGGCCTTGCTTGCCGGCGGCCGGCGGGTTGCTCTTTAGATAGTTCGCCACTTCTTGCGCGATTTGACCGGCGGCAATTCCCGGCGGCGGGTTTTTGATTAGATAATCTGCAACGGCTTTTTGAATCTCGCCAATCGGCACGCCGGCCGGCGGATTGGATTTGAGGTAGTTCGCCACTTCTTGAGCGATTTGACCGGGTGTCACGCCTGATATCGGGTGCGCTTCGATGTATTTTGACACCTCATCGGCAATCGATTTGGCGGTTATCGCGCCGGCCGGGCCTTGCGGTCCGGTTGCGCCTTGCTTGCCGGTTGCGCCGGCCGGTCCTTGCGCGCCGGTTGCGCCGGCCGGGCCTTGCTTGCCGGTTGCGCCGGCCGGTCCTTGCGCGCCTGGCGGTACTGGGTGCGCCAGCATATAGCGCTCAACTTCGGAGCGGATCAACGCGGCGATGTTTGAATCTGTTTGTCCATCGCCTGTAAAAACCTGCTCTGGCTCCGCTTTCGATGAAAGCGGCGGAATCCATAAAACAGGATACTCCGCGCCGGAACCATACGCGGCGCGCGGCGCGGCGGAGTATTTCGGCACGAGGTCCGGCCCACTGATTTTCAGATATTCATATCCTTTGGTTGTGTATTTTACGTGTGAACTATTCCACGTTGCGGCCGAAATCGCCCGCACGCCGTTCGCGGTGTAGTCTTTGCCATACGCGGCGCGCGATATCGCGGCGGTCGTATCGCCTTTTGACGGCCGGTAAAACAAGCCCTGCTTTGGCTCCGCCTTTTCGATCTGATTTTCCGCCGGCGTATATCGGCCGCTGTCCTGCCCGAATCGGCCGCCGCCATAGGGAAAGAGCGGTAAAATTTTAGCGTATGACATGGCGCGCCTCATACGTTCCAATATGGAACTTGTCCTAGTCCTCGAACCGCGCCGGGCTTGGCTCGCAACCAAGTCGGCAAGCGAACCGCCGCGCCTACGGGCGGCCGGCCTTTGTGCGCCACGCCCGGCCGCTTGACGGCTTTGGCCGCGTGCCGTTTTTTCAATTCGTTGTGATGGAATTCCGCGCGCTTGTTCAAGGCGTGCTTGAAGTGCTTCGCTTGCGCGCCGGATTTGAAACGCGGTTTGCCATCTTCGGCGATTAGCACGCCGTACTTTTGCGCGATTTTTGCGATATCGCCGAATTTGTAAAGCGCGGCGGCCGCCATGGTTCCATAACCGGGAATTAGCGCCACTATCGGAGCGATCTTTTTCGCTATCGGGCCGAGCACCTTGATCAACGGTTTCACCAGCTTCATTGCAACAGCTTTGATGTGTCCATAGATTTTCAAAAGATACTTTCCGCCGGGTAATTTTTTGATGAGCGCTTGCGCCGTTTTGCTCAAAAACCGCACCGCGCCGCGCGCCAGTTTTTTCACGCCGCCTCTGATTTTTTTCGCCACTTTTTTGATACCGCCCCAAAGGCGAGAGAAAAAACCGCCAAGCGGTCCGCTGGTCCACTGGTAGAATTTACCGTCATCCGATAGCGCGACGGCTCCGTCTCGCGGCCGGCCGTACTTGGCGCAATGCACGATATCGGCCGGGTGCATTTGCAACATTTTGGTTCGATAGAGCGGCGCGCCGTCTACTCCGAAAGCGCTGATATCGTCGTCTTTGAGTTCCATCAAAAGGCCATAGCCGGAATTGTCGAGAATCGGCAACGGCCGATCCACATAAGCGCCGAAACCGATAAGGCCGGTTTCATCGCCCCAGTCGGCCGGCGCGGAGCCGTCAAGCCCTGCTAGTCCGTAATTCTCTAAACCAAAATCTTTGAAATCCCTTTCGGCGTCTACGCCGGCGAGTGATCCGAGCATTGTTTTTTGTCCTTTCTTTGTCATTTGTAAAAAGGCTTTTGGAAACCGGCCGCGCGCATAAATCAAGCGGCCGCCCATATCCCAAGCGGCCAAGCGCTCCGCCGGCGGTATCCATCCGAACGAATGCGCCGGGTGTCCGACCGGATCGGCGGCGATCCATCCATGGCCGGGAATGTTTACAGTCGGATATACATGCGAGAAAAGCGCGCGCCGTCCGGGCTTGGCCATCGTGTTGATCAAGGTGTCCAAACCGATTGCTTGAAACAACGCGCCTAAACCGATCGTTGCATCGTCGCAATCGCCATAACCACGCGGCGAAAACCGATCAAAGCCTAAAATCTGTTGATAGATTTGCGGGCCGGTTGTCGTGACATACTCCACGCCCAGCGGGTCTTGAACATACCGCCAGCGCTTGCAAAAATCGTTGTAAAGCGCTTTCGCCTGGCCGTAGTAGTTTTTAGGCGCGGCGGAGCTGGCCACGCGCGCCGCGTGTATGCGGAGCGGCGGATATTTCGCGCCGCTTTGAATTCCAGATCCGATCAACTGTATAGTCTTGTGAAGCGTTTCAGGTACGCTGTTTGACGTGTAGCGGATCGCTTTGAAATTCATTTTAAAGCGCGGCGCTTTCCCGGTCTGTTTTTTTCGATTCTTGAAACGGTCTGTTTTTTTATTATTCTACTCGCGGCGATTTAAGGCAAGCGAAAAACCGCCTATGCCGTGGTATGGCCGGCCGCGAGATCGGCGATTTTTGGGCTATCCTGGCAAGCCGATTTTCAATTTTTCGGCGGCGGTTCGTCGGTGTCGTCGGTGTCGTCGGTGTCGTCAAGCTCAATCGGTTGTCCTAGCAATTGCTCGGCATACCGCAATCGATCCTCGTCACTAAGATCGGGCAAGCGCGCAAAAATCGCCATAACCAGATCATCGTTCGGCACGGTTGCGAGGTCGATTTTCCCGGCGGCAACCGGCGGCGGCGGCGGCGCTCCGGCCGGCGGCGGCGGAGCTGTAAAAGCGCCGGCACCGGCGGAGCCGGAAAGCGCGCCAAGCGCGCCCGGCGGTATCGGGCTTTGATACTGCGGCAAAGCGTATTGAGGCGGAGCCGGCAAAGCGCCGGCGGCGGCGGCCTTTTGCTTGTCCACGGCAAGCTCTAAAAATTTAGAAATGATTTGAGTATAGATCCCATCGCCCTCATCGGCGGCCGGCCGATCATCGATCATCGAGCGTTTGATTTTGTCCAGTTGCCCGATCACTGTTACTGTATTTTGCAATTGTCCTAGCGGATCGTATGCCGGCGCTTGCGGAGCGCCTGGCGGCGCTTGCCGCTGTAACATCGTTTCGAGCGCTCCGATCCGAGTTAGAAACATATTCAACAGCGCGTTTGTTTGGTCTTGTTGCGCTCGCATCATTTGAATGATGCTGTTATCGATTGCCGGCGCGGCCGGCGGCGGCGGCGGAGCCGGCGGAGCATACGCGCCGGCGGGCAACGCGCCGCTTGGGTTTTTTTGTAGAAATCGAGCTTGCTCGCTTTCCATTTGCGTTATCGGTATCACGTTGCCGCGCGGTCCTAGCACAAGCTCGATCCCGTATCCGTTGCGCGGCGGCGCGCAAACATCTATCGTCCGCCTGGCTACAAGTCCTTTCGGGCCGTATATCCGAAAGTAAAGCTTTTCGCCGCCAAATTTCGCCGCAATGGTATCCATGCTAACCGGCTCGCCGGCGTTGATCTGCATGGTTCGGATATGGCCCTTGCACCAATCCGGCTCTTTGCGGGATACGATGATCGATCCCTCGTTCCCTATTTCGGATAGAATCACATCGAGATCAAGATCGGTATTGTCCACCGTTTCAACGCCGTCAACTTCTGGTTTTCTTTTGTTTGCCATTGTTTTAACCCGATAACCTTTTTTTTGTTTTCGGGCCGGGTTACAGACCGAAAACCCGCGCCCGCTCATATTTGATTGAAAGCGCTTTCGCCGAGCACTATCATTCTAGATCCATGGATCTGAAAAAGATATTTAAAAAATCACGGTTCGTTTGTCCTACCTGCTCCGCCAGTTTTGAGATCGGACCGGATTTCAAGTCTATCGCCTCATTTGTTTTTGACGATATTTTGACGGATACGGAAACCGGCGGCGCGCTTGACGAGATCCGCGCCGAGCTGGCAAAGCGCTTTGAATTCGAAAACGCCGAGAACCTCGAAAGCGCGCTTGCCGGCGCGCTGAAAAAAAAAGCGGTGCTAAGTGCGATTATTCGAGCGGCCGGCCGCTCCGCCAAAAACGGCCAAAAACGGCAACAAACGGCAACCGATCCAGCTCCGCGATCTGATTTAGTGGATTTTCTTGATTCTTTTCTGAGGTTTAAATAGAGTAATCCCTGTTATGCAAAAACCCAACACGGCTTTTAGGGATTACTTTCTACGGTTGTATAATCCCTATTTGCCGTTGTCAACTTTTTTGGGGGTTATTCATGCAATCGATAGAAAAAAGTATTTCGAACGCGCCAAAACTCGCGCGGGCCGTTGATCTACCTCGAATCGAGCGCTTGATCGTTGCGGCGGATCGTTTCAAAAATCTCAAGCCGGCGGCGCGGATCGTTGCCGCGTTGTTTCTCGCGTTGGCGCGGATCGGCTTTGGCGGTATCGCCGCGCCGGCCGATTGCATCGGCGGAGCGCTCCGCCGGTTAGGACAAGGTTCGAGCCGGGCAACCTTGTTTCGACGTCTGGCGGCCATTGAAGCGGCCGGCCTTATACGCCGGCAAACATTCAAAATCGGACCGGATCGACTCGAAACAATAATCCATTTCGAGCCGGCGCTTTTATCGCACATTTCCATACAAGTCTCAAATCGAGCCGGTTCGGATCTTATGAGTACTAGAGTACCCTGTACTCCTACAGATTGTTTCAACAATAAGCCCACGGGCGCGCGCGCGGATCGATCCGTGCCTGACAAAGCCAAGGGCAAAAAATGGGAACGTTTAGATCGGATCTTGAAATCGCTGCATTGCACGGCGCGCGGCAAAAATCGGCCGTATATTTTGGCGCGCGCGGCAACCGAAATAGAAACGCCGGCGGCGCGCACAAGCGGCCTTGATTGGCAAAAATGGATCCAAATTTGGCCGGCAATGGTGATAGCGGAGCGGGAAAACGTTTGTCGCTCGATTCTGATACCGGCGCTCGAAACGCGGCCGGCGGCGCGGACGGATCGATTCGAACCGCTCGAAAACATCATAACGGCAATCGCCGGCGGAGCGGAGCAGCTCGACCAGGCGGAGCGGAGCAGCTCGACCAGGCGGAGCGGAGCAGCTCGACAAGGCGGAGCGGAGCAGCTCGACCAGGCGGACCGCGACCTGGCGGCGCGCGCCATGGCGGCGGAAAACCTTTTGAGAAACGGTGTTGATCCGGCTGAAATTGCGATTTTAGAAGCGGCGGCGGAGCGTGCTAGGCAAAGAGCATTGCAAGCGGGTTGATCTCAAAAATGTTTGCCTCTCGAACATAACCGGCGGCGATTTCCGCGCTTTTGTGTCGCGTGTGCGCCATCATAAGCGGCATTGCCAGACCGATCCGCGCCGCTTCGGTGCTCCAACCCGCGCGCAAACTATGGCCGGAATAATGCCGCGCAGGCAGACCGATCCGGCCGGCGTGCTTTTTTACCAGTTCGCAAATCGCGCGGCCGCTCAAGCGCCGTTCGTAAACGTTCGCAAAAAACACGTTTGCGCCGTAGCGACCTACACGCCTAAATAACGCGCCGTTATGAATTGCCGATAGGGCGATCCATCGTTGCACGGCCGCAACGGCGCAAAGCGCGTTGCCGGTCCGTGGAATTGCGATCCGCGCGCCCGCGCCGGCTTGATCGGTTTTCGAGCGCCGGATATTGAGAACCACGCCGGCGTCAACAAATTCGAGATCGGTAAAATCCAACGCGCTGATTTCGGAGCGGCGGAGCGCGCCGGCAAAGCCGAGTAGCAAGATAGCTTTATCGCGTGTATCGAGCACATCCGGTTTCATGGATAGAACAATTTTTTTCAGGTGCAAGGCCGTAAGCGGCCGGGCTTTTATTTGAGCCGTTCCGCGTGTGCGCTTGATCGCTTTCATTTGCTCGCGTACGGCCGCATTGATAGGCGATTCTAAACCGGCGGCCGTGTGCGCCAAACGGAGCGAAACAAGGCGGCGCTCGATTGTCGCCGGCGCTCGATTTTGCACCGAGTCAAGCCAAGTTAGAAACAACACGATTGTTTGAGGCGCGGCCGGCAACGCCGAAAGGTTGCGTTCGGAGCAAAAAGACACAAACGAATTCAGATCGGAGCGATAGGCGCGCTTCGTGTTGCGCGATTTGGAGTTTTGAAGCGTTGCGCCGGCAAGCTCCGAAAGCTCCGCCAGCTCCGCCAGCTCCGCGCCGGCGCCGGCGCGCTTTTCAATTTGGCGTTTGTTTGTCAACTGGAAGTTCCCATATTTCGATCTGTGTCCATTTGTCTTGCTGGTATGCTTCGATTTTTTCATAGCCGAGATCGCGGAGCACCGCGCGCGCCCGGCCGCTTTCCATCGGCAATTGAGCGTCGTTTTTGTCCTCGACATAGTTTGCGTTCGAATAACAGACCATGCGGATCTGAGCGGGTTTTAGGCGTTTGGTTTTCGGTTTCATGGTTTCATCCTTTTGAAAATAAAGCGCACCACGGCTTTTTTTCAATCCGCGCGGCGGCCGCTTCGAGCGCTTTTGCACAATCGATCCATGGCCGGCCGGCTCCGATTTGTTCGAGGTGCTCCGCGCTCGCGCGGATCTGGCGTCCACTCTGAAAACGCGGTCACGGTTCGTCTGGTTTCGTCCATTGCCCGCTCTAGTGTGCGGTGCAATTGAGCGCGATATAATAAAGAGCCGTATCCATCAACGGCACCGATCCGCGTTTTAAAAAAATTGTAGCAATCAAAGGTTTGTCCGCATTTTTTCGATTTGCAAATCACGCTGATGAAACTGTTGCTATTGGTGTCTTGTGTATCGATATTTTGTGTTCCGCCGCAATGCGGGCAACGCGCGTTAGCAAATATCATTTTTTCTAGATCCTTTTTTCACAACAAAATTCTTGCGCTTTCCCACACCACCGATCCCTGATCTTGTTTTCGCAAACCGTTTCGCACGTCGAATCGGCGAAATCGCCGCAATACGGCGAGATCGGATCGGCCGTGCAACATCGGCCGCTTTCACAATTCATCATATAATCGATTACTGAATCCGTGTCTGCATAGTCGCAAAACGGTTCCCAAATTATTTGCCTACAAACACCGTTGCACGGCGGATCGCTGTCGGTGTCGCTGTCGGTGTCGCTATCGGTGTCGCTGTCCGTGTCGCTGTCCGTGTCGCTGTCGCTGTCGGTATCGCTGTCGGTGTCGGTGTCCGTGTCGCTGTCAGTGTCGGTGTCGCTGTCCGTGTCGGTGTCGGTATCGCCGGCCGTGTCGGTGTCGCTGTCCGTGTCATGCACAAGCAAAGAGCATGATACGCTTGAAATCAAAAACAGCGATAAAAGCGTTTTCACGGTTCAAGCTCCGCCAAGTGTTCCGATATTCAACCATTTCTCTAATGCTTCGGGCTTTCGATATTTTTTCATCCGGTCAATTTGTATGAAAACCTGTTGCACTCGACTTGCGGACATTCCGAGATCGCGCGCTATGGCGGCGCGGTTTGTACGTTCGCCGGCGGCGCGTTGTGCGTCATATAGCAACCATTTTTCATAGAATTGTTTTCTAGAAACTTTTTGTTTGCAGTTTTGCCGATCTTTTTCTTTGCGCGCCGCCTTTGAAAGCTTTTGTTTGTAAAACTCGATCTCAAATCGTTTTTGCTCATTCATATAATGAAGCGCGATCCGTTCGAACGTGACAAGCAAGGCTTTCACTTTTTCAGGACAATGTTTGTTTTTGTTTTCAGGATATGAACAAGGCACAAACGGATCGCGCTTTTTGTAGCAGGGCGCGCGGCAACGCCGGCGGTATAGCTCCGCCGTTTCTTCAATTCGCATGAATTTACAAAAACCAGTTATTTTTTTCAAATTGAACACGGTTCAAGCTCCGATAAGGTTCCCTTATCGGAGCCATTATAAAAAGGTTATCGGCGGTTTGTCAAGGGGGGGGGGGGGGGTTATGCGTCGTTGACTTCACGATTCGGATTGCGCCTCCTCTTCTTTTTCGATGCAGATATTTTTTGCGACCTCATCCCGATCTGGCCGCTCGTCCCAACAATCTGCGTAACCACTTTTGACATCATCGTCATATTCCGCTAACAAGGCCTCGTAATTTTCATCGATATATTTCTCGCGAATTTTGTCGATTGTGTCCGCCGTTGCTGGTTCGGACCGATCGCCGGTTGGCCCCCAAACTGCATAGTATACTATTGTTTTCTCGCTCATTTTGTTTTCATCTTTCTTTTCGGTTGGTTTGGTTTTGTTTTTGGGGTGGTTCTTTCCTCCGGCCGCGCCGGCTCGCCCGGTCTACGCCGGGCTTTATGGGTTTGCCTGTTCGACGATACGCCGGCGCGAAAAATTCACAAGCGCATTTGCAATTCCGCGGCGCGGCGGAGCTGCTCGACCAGGCGGAGCTGCTCGCCCTGGGTGTAGCTGCTCGACCAGGCGGAGCTGCTCGACCAGGCGGAGCGCCATGCCGCGAAACCGGCCTATACGTTGGTATAGCTTGCCGTGAGTTTGTCGATTTTAGGAGTATCCTGGCAAGCCGATTTGAAAAAAAATCGTAAACGGCGGCCGGATCTGGTTATTTTTTGCGCCGGCGATATGCCGGCTTTGTCTGTTTGGTTAGTGCGGTATGGCTGAGAGTATCGACTAGATCGGGCCGCCGGGCTGATCGTCGCTGTCCGGCTCCGCGTTGTCAACTGCTTTGAGCGGAGCGGCGGCCGCCGGCGGAGCGGCCGGCGCGGCCGCTTTGAGCGTCAAGCTTGTTTGCCAAACCAGGCGCTCGCGCCGGCGTTCCCATCGCGTATACAGATCCGCCGGCGTTTCGATTTTTTCCGGGTCCGGTCCGATCTGGAATTCCGGGCGCGGTCCATCCCATTGCGAGCACCACAAACGCGCCGCGCCGGTCAACGTTGCGGTCACTCCAATTTCAACCCGCGGTAGAAACCTCTCGAACCAGTGATAACGGCGCGGCCGCGGCGGATAGTACAGACAAGCGCCGTTGTCGGGTTGCGCCGTGTGCTTGCGCTGGCAATATTCCGGTTCGAACCATAGGCACGCGGCGCAAGCTTCTTTGCCGGGCTTAATCCACGGTTGCCAGGTCGCCGCGATTGTGGGCGCTTCACGCTGGCAATCCAAAGAGATGGGGCTTTTTGGAATATTTTTCTCGGTTGACGCTTTGAATTGCTGGCAACGGTTGCGGAGCCCGCACGGTACATGTGGGAACGCGTACGCGATCTCGCTGTTCAGACCAAAATTGCGTTTCTCGTCGAATGCAAAACTCGTAACAAAAAACGCGCCGGCAATCGGCGCGGCGCGGCACTCACCATCACATTTTATTGGATTCGGGCTTTGATCGTATCGCTGGTAGTGTTCGCAATTCCAACAGCATACGCGCGGATAATGGTTAGCAACTGGCTCCACAAAAAAAATACTACCAAAAAAACGAAATCACGCAATAGTTGAACCGCATACAACCCCTAAATTATCCGTATATGGATCGGGTCGGATTTGGGCGGTTTTTTCCCATTTTGAACACCAATAAAGCGCGCCGAACAGGATAAACGGAAAATGCCAATCCTCGTTGGGAACCTCATTCGGGTAGGCACTTTCGCTGTTTTGCAAAAATTTTCCCGGCGGTTCATGACAACAATAACCGGCGCATTGATCGTATTGGTAGGGCGGTCCGGGCGGTTGCGATTCATACCATCTCTGGAAGTGCTGACAATACCAACAACTCGCCTGTATTGGTTTTATCGTCCATGGCAACGGCGCAAACGCCAAATTGAAAACAGGCGGGTTTATCGGCGGGTATTGCGGAGCACAAGCGCCGATGTTCGCCGGCGCGGCCGGCGGCGCAATCGTTGCGCGCTGAAAACCGGAACACCACGCCTGATTGGCAAATGGGATATATGGGGCGAACCCGATCACCAAAAAAGGCGGCATATTAATTACTGGATCAGGCGCGCTTTGAAACGAAAAACCGTCTTTGGAACCATAAAACGCTGGATTGTTTTTTCGGCATTCTCCCCAACACTCCTTTGGCGCGGAGCTTGGATCGTATCGTTGAAAATGCTCACATTGCCAACACGATACTGTCGATTCGTTGCGCCAATCCGGTATAGTTAAATTGTAGCCGTTCGACATTTTAATGTCCTTTCTTTTTGTCTTTGTAACGATCCTGTATTGGGATTGCTCCTCGCGTTTGAGCCGGCTGATTTGATTCAGTCGGCTTTTCCGAGCGGTCGGTTGCGCTCTGTTTCACCGGCGTAGCAGATGTAGGCGACGGCGCTTGCTTTTGCAAAATTCGAGCGCCGGCGCGTTCTTTACGCGCGGACGCTACAAGCGCCATTGTTTCATTTGCGCGGGCCTGAGCCGCTTTCAATGTTTGGATCAAATTCGTTTTTTGTTCGTTCATTTTTTACCTCATGGCTGGCCGGGCGGTTGACACGGCACGCCGTTAAAAATTGGAGGATCTGGAACCGGCAAAATCGAGCGCTCGAACCTGGAACACCACTTGATCGCGGCATACGAGATCAAGGGATACGAAAAATGTTCGTCAATTCGAGCGGTCGGCAAGCCGGCAAATTCGCTTGTATACGTTGCCGGGTGATGCAAATAACAAAATCCGTCGCATGTCCAATTCTGTTGCCCGTATTCGTTCGGGTTGTGCGGTTTGAGCGTTTGAAAATGGGCGCAATACCAGCATGAATCGTTGATCGGTTTTTTGCGCGGAGCATACGGGCCTTGACTATCCGGCGGTCTAAACCAGTTCGAGACGTCGAAATCCGCGCAAGCTTGCGCGCCTTGAACCACTGGCGGCAACGGCACAAGCGCCCGCTGATAACCCGCGCACCAATTGACGTTTGACCATGGCACAAACGGAAAGAAAGCATGTACTACAACATTTCCGCCCGGAACTGATCCCTGTAAAACGTCTTTTTCTTTTTCACCTTGCGGCGGATCTTTGCGGCACTCGCCATTACAAAATCGTTGTGGATCTTGGCTCTCGAACGGTTGCACGTTTTGAAAATGCTCACACGTCCAGCATGAGATCGATCCGCCGGCGTCAATGTGTTTGTTATACATGCTAGGGTATCCCATTTTGAACCTATGGCTGCGGAGCGCAAGGCACGCCAAGTTGACTTGGCGGTGCCGGCACGGGCAATTGTGAGCGTTCCCATTTCGAACACCACTTATAATATGAATATTTGATATAAGGAAAATGGTACTGTAAAACATTTTCCGGCAAATTCGTTTGTGAAGAAAACAAAACCGGCGGATCTTTTTGACACCAACCTGAGCAGTAATATTCATCTAATTGTGATTGAAAGTGTTGGCAATACCAACACGAGTTTTCAGGCGGCACTTTTCGATATGTTTTTACGCTGTCGTTTGTTTTAGGAATGAACCAATTTACAATTTCGTAATCGGCGCAATCCATTGCTTCGGGAACAACGGGAGCGGGCAACGGTACGATTGCGCGTTGAAAACCGGAACACCAAGCCAAATTTCCTAGCGGGATAAAACCGAAATATCCGTAGCAATCGTCTATATATCCCGGCGGATTTGTGGAAATTATTTCAAAATGAAAAAACGGCGGATTTTTCCGGCATTCTCCATTGCAATAGCTTGTTGGTTCCGGCTCAATTCCCGTTTTTTTGCCGAACGGTTGCGGGCCGTGAGGTAAAATAGCGGTCGGATCTCTCGACGGTTGAAAATGCTCGCAGTTCCAACAAACTATATTGAGATTTTTGTTTTTGTTTTTTTCGGACGTGTATCCCATTTTTTATCCTTTCTATACTATGAAACCTTGTTCGTTTGAAAAGATTTTTTTTCTGTTTGTAATCGATCCGACACTAACCGCCGCAATATATAGAAAGTCATCTTTCCACGTAACCGGCCCTTTGCGGTTTGGATCGTTGTAATAAAACCGCATTTTTGCCCGGCCAAATTCAAGGGTTTTTTTGAAAACGTGTTGATACTCTGCAAACTCGTTTTCAGAAGAAAATAAATTAGTCGAATACGCGATTGCTTCCAATCTACCAATGATTTTGACATCAAATGTTTTTGGAAAATCGAACCGAAAACGAAAACCGCCGGCGTGCTTTTCAGCGGTTGCAATCGGTATCAGATAAAGCGTTGTTTTTGCTTTATCGACACAAACGGCGGCCGGCTCCGCGTGATGCAGAAAAGTGATCGGCTGTTTGTTTTCAACATATATTCGTTTTACGTATCCTACAAAAATTGGTTTAGTCGGAAATTGGATCGTTATATTACTCATGCCGAATCACCTTTCCGCATATACCGCCGCGCAACGTACGCGAGAACAAGCGCCAAAATTCCAAGCAACCAAGTATTGCCCTTTAGAGTATCAAGTGCGGAGCCGGCGGCCGGCGGAGCCCCGGCCGGGCTTATCGCCGGGCTTATCGCCGGCCGATTGTCCGCGCGGTTCGTTTCGTACGATTTCCATTCAACAGCGCTTGCATACAACGGCCGATTGTGCCACTTGCCGGTTGTGCTGTCCTGTCCCCACGTCGGGAACCTCTCGTAAAGCGCTTGCCAAGTGAGTGGCGCGCCGGCCACTTTGAGAGCATCGAGTTTTTTAAACAGGTTTGCCGGGCCGATTGCATAACAAACCAGCGTTTGCAAAAGCTGCTCAGTGCTTGCGGAGCCGGGTGTTTTTCCCGGATAGGCGAGCGGATCGTATTTATGAAGCGCTTGCACAAACACGGCAAATAGCGCCGAGCCCACTCTGATTTGTTTGCGGCCGCTTTCGAAGTCACGGCCGATCATATCCTCGTAAAAAATCGGCGCGGTTTTTCCATACGAATCATTATAACCTTTGATCGCCGCCGGCACGCACTGCATAATCCCAAGCGCGCGATCAACGTGTTGCGCGCCGCCATCGCGGCGGAGCACCTCGCCGGGCGTTGCAATCGGCGCTTGCCCGATATCGCCGGCAATACCGCCGCTTTCATGATCGATAATCGCCAGGATGAGATCCGGCGGTATATCGCGCGCCTCTTGTATCGCGGCCGCTCGCCATTGCTCTATTTGCGGTTTCCACGCCATTTTTATCAACTGTAATTATGACTCACGTTGTAACCGGCCGATTTGCAACGCGCCGGTTGTGTATAGCCTACCAGGCGGCCGCCGACGCGATTTAAACGCGGGTCAACTACCGGGCCGAACCGCACAAACAGCGACAGCGCGTGATTTTCAGGCACAAGCAAAAATGTCTCATCGGTTGCGCGTCCCCATTGAAAACGGTAGTCGCGCCAATCCAGCAAGCGCGCCGTTCCGTATCCCGGCGCTTCCCAGTATGGACCGAACCACGGCGCGGGAATCTCATTTTCAAAATTCCCTTGGACCAAGCGGACAAACCAACCCAGATCCATTTGCATTTGCATAGCGCGTTGAACGGCAAACGGGTCAAGCCAATCGAGTTGCACGATTGTCCCCGGATCTTCCCCGGCAACCTCTGCATAAGTCCAAACCAGCTTTACGGCGCCGGTTGTATTGTGCTTAGTAACAAACCGCGCGATCTCGTACGCTTGCCACGCGAGAAACGGCGTGGTTCGCGGATCGTTCTTGATGAAAAACGAGGTGTCTTGGTACTCTTGCGCGCGGGTGTCGCGGGCCGTATCCGAGAGTTGATCGGTTATGCGGTCAGTGCGCCGGCGCTCCGCCGGATACCGCGCAAGCGTAGCGGCCGCGCCGGCCGGTTCAAAGCGGCGGAGCTGCTCGACGTTCCAATTCATAACCGGCGGCAACAGCGGCGCGCCGCTTATAACGCCTTGCTCAAACGCATAGACAAGCGCGTCGGCCGCGTCTTTGTTTTGTTCCGGCGTTCCCATCAGTCGAGGCCCTGCTGTTGCGATACCGATCCGCCCTTTTGAACGCCGTCGAAAATCACGTTTACCGTGAATTTTTGGGTGTAGCCTGTCCGGTCCAACATGTTTCTGATATTCACGTTCAACGTGTCATTTCCCGGCATGGAAATCGGAGCCGGCAACGGTATCCAAACCCCGCTTTTGACCGAGCCAAAAGCAACATCGGCCATCGGCGGCGCACCTTTCCAGTAGCGCGCTTGCTCGTAAAGGCTCCAATCAATCGTGTAATATCCATCTTGTAAAAACCAGCCCGTTGTTATCGGCGGCACGGCAAGCGGATCGCGGTATGTCACGATTTGATGCCGAACGCCGGTCAAAATGAACGGCCGGTCATTCAACGGAATTGACGCGGAGCCGATAGCGCCGAACGTCGCCGGCACCTCGACAAAAACGGAAAGCATCATCGATATCATGTCTGTCAGTTTGATCGCTTCTTTACTCGGTTGCATTTTTCAAA
>Ga0315289_10005491_pt1 | contig 18743 bp, 16 predicted proteins | sample YL17G11_40_MG_FD_203452 | JGI IMG/M metagenome (GOLD analysis project Ga0315289, IMG submission 203452) | Sediment microbial communities from Yellowstone Lake, YNP, Wyoming, USA - YL17G11_40 | ecosystem: Environmental > Aquatic > Freshwater > Lake > Sediment | place: USA: Wyoming | collected...
ATACCTTCTTAATCAACCGTGCCCATGTGCGCCTGCTGCGGCGGGCGCAGCCATCCTGAGTATCGGGGGAGGGCGCCGGACGGGCAGCCGCGGAGCCGGTTTTTCGCGCGCGGGCGCGGCGGACATGCGACCACTCCCCATAGTACCGGATGAGCTGGTGTCCGGCATCAGGAATATGAGAGCACAGCGCGGCGAGGAAATCGAGAGCGGGACAGGTAAGAGCGCCTGGAGAATGAGCCCCGGCACTGCCGTCATGATTCTTGGGGGCATAGGTGACGCCGCGGGTGCCGGGATCATAGTGTAATCGATACAGACCGGCGGGAGGGTGAGCCATGTATCTGGCCAGGCGCTCTCGCGCCTCGTGGTTTTCGGGAGACACCGGATCCCCTTGAAACACAGAAAATCCCGGGTGCCTCCAACTGAGGAGGATTTCGACCACCCGGTCGCTGATCTTCTCCTTGGCCAGCAGAGTGCGCAGCAGCCGGTGCCGAAACAGCAGCATGATCTCGACCGGATCAGGCTGGCTGATCGGGAAAAAGGAGCCGTCGGGCCCGAGAAGCCCGTCCGCAGCCAGACAGTGAAGATGGTTATGTTCTGAGTTGCTGTAACCATCATCCAGCGAATGAGTTATAGGGATATTGTAGGTTTTGTGCTAACTCTTGTGGAATCAGTCGGTAACCGATTTCGGCCCAAAAACTCAGCACATTATTTTCAAGCTTGCGCAATAGTCCGCCGAGCTTCCGGTCCATAGCTACAGCGATTCCAGAAAAGCCAGGAGATCGGGATAGAGGTTCCAATCCACCCCTTCGGGTTTAGTCTCCTGCCAGGACTGCTCGAAGAGATAGAACTTGCGCAGCGCTTCCCGCTTGGTCTCGATAGGGACCGCTTTGTATCTGCATGTGGTGTTAATCGATACATGGCCCAACCACTCTTGAACCACCGTCACATCGACTCCGGCGAGAGCCAGGTGACTGGCAGTGGTGTAGCGCCATCCGTGAACCGGATGTATTTTCTTGTGTTCGATGGTCTTCGCCTTGCAGGCTGCCGCCACCAGGTATTGGTTGCAAGGGTGGTAAAGGCCGGAGCGCGTCAAGCGAGCGCGGCGCTGGTTGATAAACACGAAGTCGCGGTAGGGCGCCAGAGGGACGCGCCGCTCCGATTTGAGATAGGTGCGAAGGAAGGCCGTGGTGGAATCCCATAACGGAACCGTGCGAGCCTTTCTCCCCTTGCCGTAAAGAAGCACCTGTTTCTGTTCGAGGCTGACATCGGGGATGCGGATACCGCACAGCTCCGAAGCCCGCGCGCCGGTGTTGTACAACGTTCGCAAGATACACAGGTCCCGGTAGCCGTCCTGACTTGCAGTGTCAACGGAAGAAAAAATCGCATCGACTTCATTTTTCTCCAGAAAGTCCAGCCGCTGGCGGGGTGTTCTCTTCACAGGGAGCGCCAGAATCTGACGACATTGATCCTGGCAACGGGGCTGCAGGAGGGCCACCATCCTAAAAAATGATTTGACGGCGGCCAAACGGGCGTTGCGCGTGGAGGCAGTGTTGCCGAGTTGTTTCTCCAGATAAGAGAGGAAGTCCAGCAGAAATGCAACCGGAAACTGATCGATGCCGGGATTCGTTTGATCCGGCGCGCGGAGTTGATAGTAGCGGAGCAAATGGATAAAGGTTTGCTTGTAGCCGGCCAGAGTGTGAGGCGAGACGTCTCTGTGATGAGGCAAGTAACAGGTAAAGAAATAGTGCAGGTAATCAGAAAGCTTATCAGAACTCGGGATCACGGGCCATCCAGTCCAGGCGATCGAAGCTGCGTTCAAAGCGATGTCCTGCTTCGGAGAGCAGCTGTTGAGTCAACGTCAAATAGGTTTTGGTATGTGCAAAGCCGCTGTGTCCCATATAGGTGGCCAACAGAGGAAGTTTGGCGTCGACATCCACCTGCTCTCGATACCACCTCATGAGGCGATGCACGGCAAAAGCACGGCGGAGCTCGTGCAGATGGGGCGTGCCTTGGGTGCAGCCTTGACGAGTGGTTTCCGGCTGGTAGATTCCCAGCCGCCGGAGCGCCTTTCGAAAATAGGCGCTGGCCGAGATCCTGTGATAGGGTCGGATCTGGGGCAGGTTTAGGAAGAAGTGTCCTTCGGGGGGAATCCCAAACAAGCGTTGGCGCTGATCGAGGAGCTGTTCGAGGTTGGAGGCTACTCGCCGGCCTATGGGGATCAGGCGATCCTTGTGGAACTTCGAAGGCTGAATGAACAAAGTGCGCTGCGCGGCCGAGTAATCCGCCGTGTCGAGTCGGATCGCTTCGGAGACGCGCAAGCCGCAACCATATAGGAGATGATAGAAAACATAGCGAGATCGAAACCGGAACGAAGTCAACGGATGGGCGGAATAAGCCGCCTGCTGCTGTTGGAGGAAACCGAAAAAGTGTCGTAGTTCCTCGGTTGAAAAGACGTACGGGCGGTAGTGCTGGGGATTGGGGACAGGGAAAGCAGTCACAGGATTCCCTGTCATCAAGCCCTGGCGTATCAGGTAGCGATAGAATCCGTTAAAGCTGCGTCGCCACCTTTGCAGGGTATTGGCCTTGAGCCGGCCCTGGTATTGAGCCAACAACGCAAGCCAAAGTCGGCTATCGCACTGTTGCAAGCCGTCGATGTGGTTTGCAACCAAAAAGCGGTCGATGTGCTTGAGGTTGTAGGCTGGTCCCACGATGGAAAATCCGAGATGATCGAGATAATCCCTCATGGCATCGCCGAGGAAGCTCTGATAATTCAACTCGGGCGGTTTCTCCATGTCAAAAGTCCTCGGCATCGTTCTCGGCCAGTTCGCGGAGTTGAGCCAGGTCGATCTTGGTGTAGACCTGTGTGGAGGAAGAGTGACTGTGACCCAACAGCTCTTGCAGGGTTGAGAAGGAAACGCCGGATTTGAGCAACTCAGTGGCGAAGGCGTGACGCAGGTGATGTCCACTGCAAAGGATTCCGGCCCCACGCATTCTTCGGGCAATGAGGGAAGAGACCGAGCGTGCCGCCAGGGGCGCGAAGGGAGGGTGGAGCCGCAAGAAGACGTTTCGGCAAGGACTGCCGGCGGGCCGCTCGTTTTTCAGGTAATCGGCGAGGGCTTCGATCAAGGGGCGAGAGAGCGGCATGCGGAGAACGTTCTTGCCCTTGACGGCGGGAAAGGTGACCACAGCCTGGGTCCAATCGAGGTGGTGCAAGCTGAGTGCGGCGATTTCGCTGGCGCGCACGCCCAGGCTGGCTGCCATCAAGATCGAGGCAAAGTCGCGTTTTCCTCCCCGCTGTCCGCGGTCGATGCTGCGGAGCAAGCGTAAGACCTGTTCGGCAGTCAGAGCGCGAGGCGTGCGCGCCAGGTGGTACCGGTGCGGCGAGAGCAACGCGGACGCCCAATCCCGATCGAGGCGTCCGAGACTGAAGAGATAGCGGAACAGACCGCGCAAAATCGAATGGGTGAGCTGAATTCGCCGGATGTTGTGGGAAGCTTGCCCGCGGACGAAAAGATCGATATGGCGGCTCTGCAGCTGGTTCCAGGCGGTCAGCTGAACCAAACCCAGGAACTGATCGAAGCGGCGCACGAAGAGCTCAATTTGGTGCAACGAGCTATCGGCCAGGCCCTTGTGTTCTTCACAAAAGCGCAGATAGTCCGCCGTCTCCGGGAAGAAGTAGCTTGCTTGCACAGGAGGGCGCAAAGGGAAGATATTGCGTTGAACACGTCCGGTCGCGTGTGCCCAGCAAAAGAAACAGTGCAGGCTATATTGGACGCCAAGGTGATGATGACGTTCCAATCCTGTTTTTCGTTTGGAGCCCCTGCTGGTTTTGGCCCAAGGTTGACGGACCCAGTAATCGGTGAAGTCACCCGCCAGTTCGCGGCTGAATTCCTCCAGCGTCTGCAATCCCTTGGCTTCGACAAAGCGGTTCAAGCAACTCAGGTGCTTTAATCGATAGCCGATGCCTTGGCGCGCATAACCATTGCACTCGAGATAGGTTTCGTAGTCGGCAATCCAGGGTGCAAGGTCCAAAGCTCCTCCTTCAACCAGCCTCTCAACCGCATGGAATTGCAGATCGAGGGCGCAAGTCTAGAACTTGATAGATTCCCTGCTCGAAGGCGATCAGGTCGCGCGCGACGAGCTCACTGCGTGCGCCGGTGAGTTCGTGGGGATAGCGGATCTCGAGCAGTTCCGCCAAGCGGTCGTCGGAATAGAAACTGACGCCGTCCCGATTGGAAACGGCGACCAGCACGAAGTAGAGCAGCTTCTCCAAGCGTGTTAATCCCTGATCGAATCCTTCACGGAGAAACCGATGATCGATCCAACTGAACGAACCGCGGATGGATCGAATACGATCGGGCCGCGGCGGCTCTGGTCGTTTGCTCATCATGGGGACAAACTACGTCCAAACGACCGCGCGGTCTATCGCGGCTTGTGGGACTTACACGTACAGTTTTCCGTTAAGCCTCGTTTCGAGAAACAGTTACGAAAATATCACGGCTTGTGTGACTTACATGGGTAATCGAGACGTTATCCGTTTGGGCCCAAACAGATAGACGCAGATCACAGCTTGTGGGACTTACAGGTTCAGGATCCGCCTTTCGGCGGGGCGTTCGATATTTTTTGACAAAGGCGGCGTTTCGTCGAACATACTCGGGGTTTTCGTTGCGGTATTGTTTCTTGTACTCGGCTCTGGTTCCATAGGCTTGCTTCTGCTGCGGATACATGCCGCGAAAGTAATCCGAATGCAGTGATCGCCAGTGCTCATTGGACTGCCCTTTCCTCTGTCGGCGACATTCTTGCCGGCCGCAGGTTGTCTGCCGTTCTTTAAGGCGCGGGTCGGGAACGAACAGGCGGCGACAAAAAGCGCACCTCTTCATCTTTGGCATAAAGGCTTTTCCCCTGGACTACAGACCTTGCACGAACCATCGATGAGAGCGGCGGAAGCATTTGGAATGGTGTGCCGAAGAATAAGGAGCTGCGAGGGAGAAACAATGGGGAACAGCGAAGAAGAAGGAACTGCAAAGGGAGAAGAAAAAGGGAAAGGCTATATCCTTCTATCAGAAAATCGATGGAGCAAAAGCGGTTGAAGCAAAACAAGGGAAAAAACTCAGAACATAATACAACTCAGAACATAAACATGAGGGTGGAACCGGGTCGGGTCATCGCCGTAGGTTTGCACCGAGGAGATCATCGCTGGAAGGAGCGGCAAGCCGGCCGAGTGAGCTCCCGCTTGGGGCGCGGCAAGCAGGAAGATCTCCTTGATGAGAGCTTACGAGAGTCTTTGCGCCTTGGAGATATGTCAATTACAAACCGGCTTTTCGATGGCTAGAATAATCCTCGAAGCCCTCTGGATTGACATATACGGCTGTCCCCGGTTTTCCCTGGGTTCCCACGTAAGCCCGGGCACTGAGGTAAACGCCCGCACAACCGGCAATCACGGTGGCGAGCGTCGATACGGTCGGAAGATCGGAGATCTGGACGATCATGCCGGAGATAAAGGTAGCTGCGAGGTAATTGACACACGTCCAGAGAAAGCCATCACGCCAGGTGCGGAAAATGCGAGCGGATTTCTCCAAGGCCGCGGCGGCGGCCACGAGCAAGGTATTGGCGGCGAAATAAGTCGCTGCGAACAGGGTGAGTGGTTCGGGCAGATGATTGGCCGCTGCGATATGTCCTACCTGAAGCAGCGGCTGGCCGTGAGCTGCGTAGAAGACCTGTCCGGCCGTCTAAGCCGACAAGGCCATCGCACCGGTATTGAACAGAAGGAACTCGAAGCGGCGGGAAGCGCTGCGGCAACGTAAGGAACCTGCAATACCCTCCAGGGCCGCGGTGACTGCCCCCGGGAGCGGGCCGAACAGAAAAACGCTCATGCATATGAGAGTATCTCCCACCGAGATCCTTCCGTTGACGCCGGGGATCCGAAGGCTCAGGGAGCCTGCAACCAGGGTTAGCAGGGACAAGAGCAGCCAAGTCCAAGGCACCGGCGTTTGGATGAGACGGTACCCGGCAATCGAGAGTATCGCCAGTCCTGCGCTGACCACTGATCCGTACAGGATTCTGAATTGAGTGCTCTTGATGTTTGTCACTGTTCGTTTGGCGGTTAAGAAAACTGGTCCTGGTTTTCGCAACAGCTATCGTGACTATTGGATAGACACTTGCCGCTTGATTAGCGAGGGCCCGGATGGCTTAACCCGGGCCCTCGCTTCCATTATTTAGGCGGATAGTACGGGGCGCCGACAGGACCTAGATCAAGGCCCGGCATGGATCCCAGGATCCCATTGATCAAGATGCTTTCGATGTCGCCGATCGAATTTGGATTGACCACGTACCCGTACCATGCTGCGGATGTTGTGCTCCGCAGGGTCGCCGTGGTACCTCTGCCCGTCAGCAACGCAGTGCTCCCGTTGAGGAAACTGTCGCCCCAGAGGACACCGTCGCCCCACAGAACGCCGGTTCCAAAAGCAACCTGCTTAAATTCCATCAGGGAATCACCCCACAGGACTCCGTCACCCCAGAGGACGCCGTCACCCCAGAGCACGCCATCACCCCAGAGCACGCCGTCGCCCCACAGGACGCCGTCACCCCACAGGACTCCGTCACCCCACAGGACGCCGTCGCCCCACAAAACCCCTTCGCCGGCAATCGTGCTGTAGTTCGTTATTGCGGACGGATTCGCGATCCATTGGGTTCCGGGAGCGAGAGTATCGGAATTCTGCGCGATGGCCCGCGCCAGGCGTACGGCTCCTTCCGCATTCACGTAGCCGTTTCCTTGTGCAAGGATGCTGGGTTCTGTCATGCGCTGGGCCGTGTAGGCCAGAATGGCCTTGACCAGGTTCGGTGTAAGGGAAGGATTAGCCTGAAGCATCAATGCGACGGTCCCGGAAACCACCGGAGCCGCCATGCTGGTTCCACTGAGGATGAAGTAATTATCTGTTTTGTTTTTGCTGCCGCTCACCCGGTTAGCGGCATATGACTTGTAGAGCTTTCCCTTGGCAGTGTCAGAGATGATTTTGTTGCCCGGAGCCACGATATCGGGCTTGATCAGGCCGTCGACCAGCGTAGGCCCGCGCGAGCTGTAGCTCGCGACCGTATCGTCGCTTCTGGCGATGGTGCCTTTCGTGTCCACCGCACCGACTGCAATAGCCGAGGGAGTGTTGGCCGGGCTGTTGATGCCGCCATAAACAACGGTGCCATCATCTTTCTTGCCCGCGTTGCCCGCCGCGACCACGACCACGATCCCGTTCTGGACGCACTTTTCAACTGCCAGACAGAGCGGATCCGTCGTGTAAGATTCGTAAACCGGGTGGCCGACGGACAGGTTGATGATCCTGATGTTGTATTTGACCCGATTCGTAATGCACCAGTCAAGCGCCGATACCAGGATGCTGGTCTGGCCGACCGCGTTGGAGTCGAGCACTCTCAGGTTGATCAGGCTGCTTCCGGGGGCCATGCCCTTGTACTGGACGGCAAACCCGTTGGCTGGAGTGGAAAAGACGCCGGTGCCGGTGATGATGCCGGCGACGTGAGTGCCGTGGCCGTAATTGTCGTTCGCGGCCGCGTGGTCCAAAAAGGACCATGATTGGAGGATTTTGTCCTTCAGGTCGGCTTGATCCAATCTAATACCGGTATCGATCACGGCAACAGTGACTCCGGTTCCGTCAAATCCGGGCATGCCGGCAGAACCTGCCCACACCTGGTCGGCGCCGATAGCGCGCGCTGTAGTATATGTGGCCGGCCGCACCGGATAATCCAAAGAGATCCTCGTCACCCGGGGATCCCGCCACAGGCGCAGCAGAGAGTCGCGGCTCATGACTGCCGAATGAAATCCGATGTTCCCATAGGATAACTGCGGGGTGCCCCCAACAGACTCAATCAGCCCGCTTCTGCGCGCGATCGCTTCCTGTCTGTCCCTATCCCGTGTGAGATCATTCTCGCTGCCGGTCCAGGCCTCATCCTGAAACTGCAGGATCACCTGAAACTGGTCGTCTCCGGGTTCATTCCGCATCATCCGGTCCCACAGCGCTGGCTCGAATTTCTTTTCTTCGGGGGGGATGGCGCCGGTGCTCTCTGCGGCCCACTCGGTGGGCTGCTGCGGAAAGTAAGGCCAAACCTGGGCATTGGTTCTGACCGTCAGATGCCGTGCACTATGGCTTGGATCCGCTGCTGCGGTATTCTTTACCGATTGCGGGGATCGGGGAACGACAACCAACAAAGAACAGATCAGCAGCAATACAAGCCCCATGAGACCCGCTCTCAACATCCGGGATCGTCGATCTTTGGTATTCATCTCTTTTCCCTTAGATTAAGATTCAAAGGACACCGGAGGGGATTGCGATCGGCGTCACTCAATTTCTATTTGTGCACCACCAATGTACTCGAAAGGGGAATGGGAAAAAATCGTACAGAGATCCCAGTTTTTGTGGGCTTATTATACAGTGCTGCCACCAAAAACCCGGGACATCTGTCCCTGATGTGGTGGCACAATTGTGTCGGGCTGGCAAAGGAGTGGAGGAAGTAGGGAGTCAGGTCTTGAAAATTTAGTTTTCGTCCGGCTTTACTGCTGTGTTGAACTTGTTTTGGTTGTCAAGTCTTCAGGAGTTATCGGGATAGCAAGGCGACTACGCTTCGTCCCTGAACCTGGATGCACTGGCCAGCGACCGCCCTCTCATTTCCCGGATCGAAAATATCTTGGGGGGACGGTCGTGCTGTGTCCAGTTAATAGGAAATCGCTTTTTCGCGCTGGGTGGAGAATAGCGTAGGTTGGGCCGGAGAGTCTGCTGAAATATCCCGGCGGCCGGGTTCGAGCGCCTGCTCGGGACCCGAAGGGAGCCGAACGGGGGGGAGGAGCGCCCCTCGAGATCGAGTGACGTTCCTCCTCCGCCGTTCGCGTCCTCACCCAAGCACACCTCTTCAATTTTATCTTCGGCTCAAGCCCAAGAAGTAACCCAGGATCGGGCGTCCGCAGCCTCGCCAACCATTGAGACCACAAGGTCCACAAGGAGATTCTTCGCGTCCTCGTGCCTTTATGGTCAAGACCTTTTGGCTGCCTCTATGCCGCTGCGCGGTCTTCGCGGTTGGACTCTTGCCTCAAACCGGTCCAGGCAGCGGCGTGGTAGAATGAATGCTGCATGCTGTCCACTTTTCATCCCCTGGTCCAAGAATGGTTCGAGCGCAAGTTTGCAGGTCCGACCGTAGCGCAGGCCCAGGGCTGGCCGGCGATCGCCGGCGGCCGCCACACGCTGATTTCGGCTCCCACGGGCTCCGGGAAGACTCTGGCCGCCTTTCTCGTCTGCATTGATCGTTTGCTGCGCGCCTCCCTCAGGGGTGAGCTTCCCGACTCGTCCCAGGTTGTGTATGTCTCCCCGCTGAAGGCCCTGTCCAATGACGTGCACAGGAACCTCACCGTGCCTTTGCGCGAGATCGCGGAGCTGGCGCAAGGCAAAGGCATTGCTCTGCCTGAGATCCGGATCGCACTTCGCACCGGGGACACGCCCGCCTACGAGCGCCAGGTCATGGCGCGCAGGCCGCCGCACGTCTGGATTACGACGCCGGAATCGCTTTACCTTCTGCTCACTTCGGCGAGCGGGCGCCGCGGCCTTCAAGGTGCGCGGACTCTTATCCTGGACGAGATCCACGCGGTAGCCGGCAACAAGCGCGGGAGCCATCTTGCGCTGAGTGTGGAGCGATTGTGCGCCCTGGCTCGTGAGCCGGTGACTCGCATCGGATTGAGCGCGACCCAGCACCCGATCGAGGAAGTTGCGCGCTTCCTGGTTGGCAGCGCACACATCGGCGCAGGCGGCGCGTCCGACTGTGCGATCATCGATATTGGTCACCGGCGTGATTCCGATCTCCAGGTGGAGATGCCGGCTGACGAGCTTGGCCCGATCGCCACGCACGAGCTTTGGGACGAAGTTGTGTCCCGGATCGCCGTGCTGGCCGAGGTGCACCGCACGACACTGGTCTTTGTCAACACGCGCCGTTTGGTCGAAAGAGTCGCCCATGCTCTCTCACAAATCATGGGAGAGGAAGCGGTAGTGGCTCATCACGGCAGTCTGTCTCGCAAGACCAGGCTGGCGGCGGAGGAGCGCCTGAAAACCGGGGAGGCGCGGGTGGCCGTGGCCACGGCCTCGCTCGAGCTGGGCATCGACATCGGCACTGTGGAACTGGTATGCCAGATCGGGTCGCCGCGCTCGATCGGTGCGCTGCTTCAGCGCGTCGGGCGTTCGGGCCATTGGTTAGGGGGGATCCCAAAGGGGCGGCTCTTTCCTCTCACACGCGACGAGCTGATCGAGTGTGCAGCCCTGCTTGTCGCGGTGCATCGTGGCGATCTCGACCGGCTGAGCATTCCTCCATGGCCGCTGGACATTCTGGCGCAACAGATCGTCGCCATGGCCAGTGCCGAGGAATGGAGCGCTGAAAAGCTTTTTGGCACGATACGGCATGCTTATCCATACCGCGAGCTGCCGCGCGCATCCTTCGACGGCGTGATCCGCATGTTGACGGAAGGCGTTGCTTCTCGGCTCGGCCGGCGCACAGCTTTCCTTCATCATGACCGTGTTCACGATGTGGTTCGAGGCCGGAGGGGAGCGCGCCTTGCAGCCCTCACTTGCGGCGGAGCCATCCCGGACAATGCCGACTATGACGTGGTCTGCGATCCCGATGGGACTTATCTGGGGAGCGTGACCGAAGATTTTGCGGTCGAGAGCGTGGCCGGCGACGTCTTCCTGCTGGGCAACTCATCCTGGCGTATCCGGCGCGTGGAGCGCGGGAGAGTTCGCGTGGAGGACGCGCACGGGCTGGCGCCCTCCGTCCCTTTCTGGCTGGGGGAGGCCCCGTCCCGGACACGCGAGCTGTCGCAGGCGGTCTCGGAGGTGAGATCGGGAATTGAAGATCGCCTGAACGATCCCGAGGCTTGCATGCGCTGGCTGAGGGACTCGGTTGGGCTGCCGCCGGCAGGTGCGGAACAGGCGCAGCGGTATGTCGCCGAAGGGAGGCGAGTCCTGGGTGTTGTTCCAACCCTCGAGCGCATCGCAGCCGAGCGCTTTTTTGACGAGAGCGGCGGCATGCAGCTCGTCCTGCATTCTCCCTGGGGCGCAAGGATCAACCGCGCCTGGGGCCTGGCGTTGCGCAAGCGCTTCTGCCGGACCTTTGATTTCGAACTGCAGGCATCTGCGACGGACGACGGCATCGTCCTTTCGCTTGGGCCGCAGCACTCGTTCCCGCTCGAGGAGATCGCACGCTTCCTTCGAGCCAGCCAGTTACAGGAGACGCTGGTTCAGGCCGTGCTGGCTTCTCCGATCTTCGCGACCCGCTGGCGCTGGACCCTGACGCGCTCCCTGGCCTTGCTCCGGTTTGCTCGCGGAAGGCGGGTCCCGGCTGCCATCCAGCGCATGCGCGCCGATGATCTGCTGAGCGCCGTCTTCCCGGCCCAAACACAGTGTCAGGACAACCGCTCGCCGCAGGACATCGCAATTCCGGATCATCCGCTCGTGTTTGAGACCCTGCGTGACTGCCTGACGGAAGCGCTCGACCTGCCGGGCCTGCGCGGGGTCCTGGAAGAAATAGAACGCGGTGAAATCGAGTTGCTGGCGAAGGACACGCCGCTGCCTTCGGTCTTTGCGCATCAGATCCTGAACTCGATGCCGTACGCCTTTCTGGATGATGCGCCCCTCGAAGAGCGGCGCGCACGCGCCGTCTTCCTGAGGCGCGTACTGCCTGAGGATGCCGCCGAGCTGGGCCGGCTGGATCCCGAAGCGATTCGCCGGGCGAGCGAAGAAGCATGGCCCGCCGTCCGTGATTGTGAAGAGCTGCACGACCTGCTCTTCAGTCTGATCCTGTTTCCGGAGGCGCAGATGGCGCGGATGCCGAAAGAAGCATCCGAATGGTTCGACTCTCTGGAGCGTGCGGGCCGCGCGCGGCGCGAGTCTTGGGGCAGCAGGAGCTACTGGATGGCGGCGGAGCATGCCGCGTTTGGTCGAAGCTCGAGTGGCGGCGCCGTGCAGCCGGATCCGAGCTTGATTGCCAGCGCCGTGCGAGGATGGATCGAGGTGAGTGGCCCGATGATGCCAAGCAGCTTGGCCGCCATTCTCGGGTTCGAGGCCGGGTCTATCCTCACAGCGTTGACCGAGCTGGAGGGCGAAGGCCTGGTGTTACGAGGCCGCTTCACCGGCGATAGTTTCGAAGGGGAGTTCTGTGACCGGCGCATCCTGGCGCGCATTCACCACGCGACCATCGCGCGCCTGCGGCGGGAAATCGAGCCCGTGCCCGCCTCAACCTTTCTCAGCTTCCTGTTTTCCTGGCAGCATGTTGCGCCGGAAAGCCGGCTCGAAGGCGAGTCGGGACTCGTCGAGGCCGTCGAGCAGCTCCAAGGTTTTGAGACGGCTGCGGCTGCCTGGGAGAGTGAGATTCTTCCTGCTCGGGTGCGAGACTACCAGCCGGCCGTTCTCGACGGCCTTTGTCTGATGGGAGAAATAGCCTGGGGGCGATGGACGCATAGGGTCACGCAGGCAGAAGTGCCGGCCCACAGGCCTGGCCTGACGCGGACCGCACCGCTCGGCCTGGCGATGCGCGCTGACGTCCCCTGGTTGCTCGATGGACTCCCCGCAGATGAGGAGGCACTCTCGGTTCCGGGGCGCAACGTGCTTGCCTTCCTGCGCGGGCACGGGGCCTCGTTCTTTTCCGAAATCACCTCGGGCACGCGTCACCTGCCGGCCGAGGTTGAGGAAGCTTTGTGGCAACTCGTGGCTGCCGGACTTGTCACCGCCGATGCCTTCGAAGGATTGCGGGCGCTGGCGACCGGTGAAGCGAAGCGCTCGGAACGTTCGCCGCGCCGGCGCCGCCAGCCGCGACGCACTCGGGTTGGACGCTGGTCGCTGCTTGCGTCTCGCGAGCCGCCGCCGCAGAACCGGACCGAGCTTTGGGCGCGCCAGTACCTGCGCCGTTACGGCGTTCTGCTGCGCGAGTTGCTCGCGCGCGAAGCGCCGGCTCCTGCGTGGAGGGAGATGCTGCCGGTGCTGCGGCGCATGGAGGCGCGGGGCGAGATCCGGGGCGGGCGCTTCGTCGCCGGATGTGTCGGCGAGCAGTTTGCCTTGCCGGAGGCGGTCGACAGCCTGCGTGCAATGCGGCGACGCGAACCGTCCGGCGTTTTCTTGCGCCTTTCGGCCTGCGACCCGTTGAATCTTGTGGGCATTCTCACGCCGGGCGTCCGCGTCCCTGCGCAGCTCGGCAATCGCGTGGTCTATCGTGACGGCGTGCCGGTTGCCGCAGTCGAAGTGGGCGAGACACGGATCCTATCCCAAGTGGAGCCGGGAGAGCACCCAACGCTCGAGCGCATGCTCGACCCGCGCCCGCTGTCGAGCTTCGGTGTCAGGTATTGAAAATCTTGTTTCCGATAGAGCTCGTGCCGAGCGCTGGAGTTCAGTCGAGGTCGGAAATTAAACCTTTGGATTAAGGAATTCAACCAGGCATCTTCCGGAAACGCCGGGCCGGTCGCCTTGGGCGAAGCTCTGGCTGCTGTCGGCCCGAAACGATGAGAAGATCGCTAAGCCTTACGCCGAGTTGCGCAAGAACGTTTGAGGCTCGCTAGTCTGCCGCGTTAGCGCCATCTACCATGCGAAGGGTCCGGGTTCCCCGGCTCGCCGGCATCAGTTTTCTTACGAGGCCGTTCGTCTCCTCTTCCCGGAATGTAAGGGCCTCGAGCGCCGCTGGGCAGGATGGTGGTTTCCGACGTGCGGGCCTGAGCAAGCTGGGGTCCGCTCAGTGCGCGCGCTGAATCCAGGATTGTGCTTCGGAGATCTGTACCCCCGAGGATGGCGCCTTCAAAGTTGGATCCGGAGACATCAGCGTAGGAAAGATCTGCGCCTTTGAGATTGGATTCCGAAAAGTTGCTGCACCGGAAGGATGTGTGGTAGAAGGAGACGTCCCGCAGGTCGGCGCCGGAAAAATCCACCGCTTCTGCCTTTACGGCGTGAAAATCGCAATTCTGAATTCTTGCTCTGGCCATCTTGGTCTGGTTGATCCTTGCAGCAGGAAACCGGCACATATGGATCTGAGCCCGTAGAAAACTGGCTTTGTCGAGATGGGCGTCGGCGAAGTGACAATCAAATAGATGGGCGTGATTGAGCTGTGTGCCAATCAAGCTCGTCCCCGTAAGATTGCATCCAAACATATGCACGTCGAACATGCGACAGTTCCGGAGCCGCGCGCCCAAGAGCCAGGTCTGATGCATCCGGGATTCGATAAAAATGGCCTCCTCAATCCAGCATTCCTGCAGGTTGGTTCTGGTCAGGTCGGCTCCGCTGAAATCCACCTGAACCAGACTGGCTCCCTGAAAATCGGCATCGCTCAGATCAGCGCCGCTCAGGTCCACCTGGGTGAGATTGGATCTGACAAATACCGCATTCGAAAGAACGGCTCGGCGGAGACTCACATTTTTTAAATCGCGCCGGCTCAAAATGGCTCGGGCCAGGTGGGCGCGCGCACCTCCGCGGTTTTCGAGCCACAATTTATGCGCAGCCAGAATCTCTTCCAGATTTATTTTAGGCGCCCCTGGAGCAGGGCCATGGGAGACATCTCGGTCGGCACGGAAGGGCTGCAAGGGTTGCATAGAGTTGTCCAGTATCTGTATATCGGCCTGAGCGGTCGCAGCTTTAGTGTTTTGAGTCTGTCCTTTGTCGATAGGCTCACAAGCAGAGCCTTGGAGTATTCAAAGTCTTGGGGCGTTACGTGATGAGATAGTGCTTGTGGCGCCGCCTCAGCCCCCGGTTTGTAGTGCTTATTGAACCGCGAAGGCATCCCCGGCGATCGTGCTTTCCACCAGCATCGGCCATCAGTCTCAGCAATTCGCCGTTCAGTTGTCGCTGAGAACCGATCAACAATTTGTCAAGGAGCCTCTGATTGTCTAGCCGAGCTATCGATAAAATTGCACGCTGAGACCGGGGCAACAATCCCGTGAAATCCAGAATTTCGTGTTACCCGGGCGCTTACGCCTGCCTAAGGTATTTCCGGTATGCGGTCTCAGGCCTCGATGATCTTGTTGCGGATGGCGTATGCGCACCGATTTCATGACTCACCTCCGGAAAGCGGTATCACCGTCCGTATGCTTGTGCCGCGCTTGCTTGAATGAATCTCGAGCCGCCCGCCAAGCTGCTCTGCCCGCTCGCGCATGCTCGCTATTCCCACGCCGGGGTGGGTCCCGGTATTGATTATCTCCAAGGTATCCCCGGAGATGCCGTCGCCTCGATCGCTCACGGTAAGCTGCACTCCACTGGGGGTTGTCTCGATGCTCAGCCTGGCGACCCGGCTGTTGGAGTGCTGCTGCACGTTGGCCAGAGACTCCTGCACGATGCGAAACAGCGCCGTCTCAACGTGGCGGGGGAGACGCTTCAGGCCACTCGACAGATCCAGGTCGAGGCGAATCCCACTGGTTCTCGTGAAGCTGTCGGCATACGAGGACAGCGCTGGTCCCAGACCGGTCTCGTCCAGCAAGGGAGGATGCAGAAAATAGCACAACGTTCGGATTTCCTGCAAGCTCCGGTCGATGTGCGACTGGAGCTCGGCCAGGAGCGAGCGTGCTTCCTGGTTGAGCTGTACTCCCGGAGCTTCCAGGTGGGACAGGGTCATGCACGCGGCGACCAGATTCTGCGCCGTCGAATCATGAAGCTCGGCGGCGATCCTGCGCCGCTCTTCGTCATGCCGCTGCAGAAGCTCTCGCGAGAGGTTCCGCAACCCGCCTTCCTTATTAACGCCGGCAGGCATGTTCGGCGCCGGCGCTCCATCGGGCCGTCGCTGACGGCGCCCTTTCGAGCGATCGGATTGCGCCACAGGTTTTTTCACGCCCGCCTTCCTCACTCGCGCGTCGCTGGACAGAGCACGGACGGCAGGGATCGCGCGCTTCTGCAATTTCGTAAGAGGCCCGATCCCGTCGCCGGGCTGCGGTCCTCTCTATTCCTTGGCCGTGCATCGAATTATCCGTTCACTCTCCACCTAGCTCAAGGCATTTTTCATGTTTCGCGAAATTGGTGACAGACACCTTTTTCGCTCAGGATATCTCGGTGGGTGGATCAAAGCGCCGTGAAAAAGGGTGTCTGTCACCAATTTCGATGGTATACAAAGGAGGCGGCTGGGAAGGTGCTTTTGGGGAAGTCGCCGGAAGGCAGCATAGAAATCAGCATTCGAACCCCAAGGACATTCATGGAAATAGTTGCCGGGTCGGCAACTGGGCGCGGGTATATTCGGCTGACCGTTGTTATTCTTTCCATCTACTGACTCTGCGACGATGAGGGATCATGAGCAAACCTGAATCGCATCAACGCCTTTTTGCAAATCGAATATATGAGATGGGTACGGAAAACGCTTTCAAGATCGGTCCTCACATCACACGTCTCGAGAGCGAAGGGCACAAAGTGGTACGCCTGAACTTGGGAGAACCCGATTTTGAGATGCCGTTCTTTGTGAAGGAAGAGGTAAAGCGCCAGCTCGACCTCGGCAACACTCGCTACTGCGACCCGAAGGGCATTGTGTCTTTGCGCCAAGCCATCGCAAATCAAATGAAAGAAATGCGCGGCCTCAGTGTGTCTCCCGAGCAGGTCGTCGTTTTCCCGGGTGGAAAACCCTCCATCGGTCTTTGCATGCATGCCTATTGCAATCCTGGGGACGAAGTTATCTATCCCAGCCCCGGGTTCCCTATCTACGAATCCTTTACGCTCTACTCTGGGGCGATACCCGTCCCGCTCCACTTATCCGAGGAAAACAATTTCGCCTTTACGGCTGAGGAGCTGGAGCAGCTCATAACTGATAAGACTCGGCTGATCATGCTGAATTTCCCGTCGAACCCGACCGGCGGCGTCGCTACGGAAGAGCTATTGAGAAGCGTCGCCGAGGTCATCAAGCAAAAATGCAGCCCTCATGTGCGGGTATATTCAGACGAGATTTATGAGTACATCGTGTTCGACGGCAAGAAGCACGTTTCCATTGCCTCCTTCCCTGGGATGCAGGAGCGGACGGTCATCGCCAGCGGCATTTCGAAAACCTTTGCCTGGACCGGCGGCCGCATCGGGTACGCGGTCTTACCCACCGAAGAAGAGGCCGAAGTATTGAAGAACCTGAACGTCCACTACTTCTCGTGCGTCGCTCCTTTCTCACAGGAAGGCGCCAGAGTGGCTTTCGAGCATCCCGAAAGCAAAGCGGCGATTGCGCGGATGGTCAGCATCTTCCAGCATCGGCGCGACGTCATTGTGAAACAGATCAACGAAATCGACGGCATACGCTGCAAGACGCCTGGAGGTGCGTTCTATCTCTTCCCGAACATCGCCGGCGCATGCGAAAAAGTTGGCGCCCTCGATGGATATAACAGGTTCCCCGATGAATTGCGGAAACAGACCTCCCCCTCCACTTTGTTCCAAATGTTCCTCCTCTATCATCACCACGTAGCCACGCTCGACAGGAATGCCTTTGGTTGCATCGGCACCGAGGGACAGCATTACCTGCGCCTGTCCATCGCCTCAGAACTTTCAGAGTTGGAGGAAGGTGTGCGCCGCCTGAAGGGAGCCGTCGAGGACAGGTCGGGCTTCGACAAGTTCATGAAAACCATCGCGCGCGACGTGACCTGCAACCTCAACTGGCAAGCCTTTTTGTCATGAAAGTCGTTGGGATGTTGCAGCCTCCGACGTGGAACGTGTGCTCTCCGCCTGCCTGGTAGCCGTGAACACGATAGAAGCCCACCGCACTGGGTGTGGAATACACGAAGATATCTCGAAACAGGCCTGAGGGGACCATGCTCTCCAGATGATGGAGGAGCAGACCGCCGATTCCCTTATGCTGGTGCTCCGGATCGACCAAAAGAAGGCGGATTTCGTTCATATCGACCCCTGCGACCCCTGCGATGCGGCCCTCCACCACACAAACGGCCACGTAGAAAAGGTTGGCTCGCTCGCGCATGATTGCCGGCGACTCTGCCCGGATCAGTACTTCTTTGACTGCCGGAGGCATGAGCGGGTCAAGCATCAGGCAGGCGCGCGCCAGATTGCTGGCCGGGTCTGCATCCTCGGGCTGGTATTGGCGAATGATTCCGATATCGGCCGGTCTGGAGGGTTTATCTGATTTTACCATTGTGTACTTGACATCGGCGCGCATCCATTCCTCCTCTGGAGTACTCATCGCGGAGATCACGGAGCGGCCGGCGGCTGCAACCAAAATCATATCTGCTTTACTCGGATCGCGAAAGGGATTCGATGACAGGTACCCAATTTGGAGGAGAGCCGCTGCAAGGGGTGCAACTGGAAGTGGGAGTCAACTGCAGGCAAGTCGGTAGCTTCTGCCCAACGATTTTAAGCGAAAACCCAACCACCAAGACCACCAAGACCTCTAAGAAACAAAGGCAGCGGGATTCGCTTCTGGACCCACACATGGGCCAGCGCTGCGCGCGCGAGCGACTTAACCCGGGCGCTGTGGAAAAACGCGCCCATCCCCAAACATTGATCACGCTCTTGAACCTCCTGCGTTTTCCCACGGCGCCCGGGCTAAGTCGCTGGCCGGAGGCCGCCCATGTGTGGGTCCAGAAGCGTATTCCGCCGAGCCCCGAATGAATAGACATAGCCTCAAGGAGAAATTCTTGGAGGTCTTAGAGAAACTATGACAGAGCGGGCCTCACGGTAAACTTACATGGTTGCGAATTGGATTCGCATTCCTTAACAACCATGAAACCAGAGGCCCAGAATGAAGCATATAGGATTCGATATCGA